>Ga0105047_10006534_pt1 | contig 19760 bp, 17 predicted proteins | sample MAT04_FD_78384 | JGI IMG/M metagenome (GOLD analysis project Ga0105047, IMG submission 78384) | Freshwater microbial communities from Lake Fryxell liftoff mats and glacier meltwater in Antarctica - MAT-04 (megahit assembly) | ecosystem: Environmental > Aquatic > Freshwater > Ice > Liftoff...
AGCGACGAGGCCAGCGAGGAAGCGAGCGACGAGGCCAGCGACGAGGCCAGCGACGAGGCGGCCAGCGGCGACGTCGAGACCACGGCCCTGCTCGAGTTCCTGAACACCGAGGACCCGACCATCGGCGTCCTGTTCGACTGGAACGTGGGCGACGGCATCATCGGGGTGAGCTACCTGGGTGTTCAGACGGTGCAGCTCTACGCCGCCGGCACCCTCGATGTGGCCACGGCGACGACGGCGTGCGAGCTCGCCTCCGAGCACGTGGACGAGATCGACCCGACGGCCACCATCGAGGTGTACCAGGGCGGCTACTCCGACGCCACGCTCGTCGTCACCCGGTCAGGTGCCGACGGCACCTGCGCCGCCGCCTGACCCTCAGGGCGGTCGCCGACGGCGTGGTCCGCTGGCCCCGTCCTCGAAACCCGGTCCTCGGTCGTGTACCGATCTCGTCGTGCTGCGGCGAGTAGGCCTCGTGGACGAGCACCCGACACCGCCGATGACCCCGATGCTCGTCGTGTGGTTCGAGGAGCTGACGGTGGCCGAGGTGGCGGTGACGCTCGAGTGCGGCGAAGAGATGGTGCGCACCCACTGGCGTCGCGCTCGCTCCCACCTGGCTGCCCGCTTGGGGGAGGCCGACGACGCGGCCGCGGCCCACGAGGAGGAACGAGGACGCTCGACGACCGACTGACCCATGCCCGTGTGGAGTACCGATCGCTGGCGGTGGCGCCGACGTCGGACCGGTCGGCGATCGCCACGCCGGCGCCGCGGCCTGGTCGGCGTCGGGCCGTGCTCGGCGCCGTCGCTGCGCTCGTCGTGGCAGTGCTGGTCGGGGGCTCCTGGTGCGTCGGGACGACGATCCGGCGTCGGTGGTCGATGCCGGGCCGGACCCCACGACCACGTCCGTGCCCGAGGCGAAGACCGACGATCCGCCGGGTGCCGTCGCCGTCGTCGATGCGGACATCGTGCTCGAACCGGCCGGGCCGTACGCCGACAGGCAGGAGGTCGTGCTCGCCGCGCCGGCGCCCCACGCCGAGAGCCTGCTCCACCAGGGCGGTCGGTTGGGCGCCGTGGTGGCTGACGACCCTGTTGGCCCGACGGAGCGCTGCGATCCACGCCGCCTCGTCGTCGAGCCCCGCGACGGATCGTCGCTGTTCGTCACCGTGGATCAGCAGGTGCTCACCCCGACCGGGCTCCGCGACTGCAACGAGGCGGCGGCGACGCTGGCCGTCACCCGCGCCGACCCCGATGGCACGTTCGTGCTGGATCCCGACGGCCTCGTGCCCCACCCGAGTTGGACGGCGTTGCAGGCCGACGACCCGACGAGGGCGGCGGGCTTTCCTCCCTTCCACGTGGTCGTGTGCGCCTTCGACAGCTCGTCCGTCGACGTGGCGCCCTATGGCGCCGATCTCTGGGGGTTCTCCGGGGCGATGACGCTCCTGCCGCCGTCCAACTGCGCCAACCTGCCGGTGGCCGCCACGCTCGAGGCGGAGGTGGCCAACGCGCCGTTCTCGCTGGTGGTTCCCCGTCGGCTGGTGGGCTAGCAGGGCATCAGCGACTGCCTGATCGACCACTGTGTGGCCATGGTCCGCCAGACCGTGGTGGCATCGGTGAGTCCCGACACCGTGTTCGCCGACGGCGAGGTGGTGGTGGCTACTGCGCTTCTGGCGTTCGATCCGGCCACCCCGTGGCCCCCGGCGCCGTCGATCGCCGTGCTCTCTCCGCCGCCGGCCCGAGCGGGCCGGACGATCACGGTCCGCCGAGGGGATCACCAGCGGCTTCCCCGACGGCACGTTCGGGGCCGCTCGACCCGTGTCCCGTCAGGCCATGGACGCATTCCTCCAGCGCTACGGCACCTGGGAAGGCTGACGACGCCGACGGCGACGGCCGAGAGCACGCCCGCAGCCAGGACGGTCACACGGTGATGGCGCCGCAGCCGATCCGCCTCGGGCGAGGTCAGCCCGGTGGCCCGCAGGAACTGAGCGCGGCCTTGGGCCATGACGATCCGGTGTCCGAGGTGGAGGACCGGCGCCGCCGCACCGGGGATCCGCTTCAGGCCGGGGCGTTGGACGACCAGGGCGAAGTCGAGCGTCACCCGGGTGGCGTCGGGGCCGGCGGCGGCGAGGTCGAGTCGGGCGCGCCCACCGACGTCCCCGGCGATCACGACGGTGACATGGCTCGCGGCGGCGACCTCCACGACCTCGAGGTTCACGTGGAGTCGGTACGGCATCGGCGGCTTGAGGACGACGTCTGCTCGCGCCCCTTCGGTGAGGTCGGGCAGTGCGCCGGATTCGAGCCACGGCCACCAATCCGCGTAGGCAGCGGTGTTGGTCAGGATGGCCCAAAGCGCGCTCGGAGTCGTGTTGACCTCGAACGACGACGACCGGTCGACGCGCACATCGTTCACGTGGTGGTCTCGACTGGCCGACGCAGGGTCATCCCGCAGTGTGCCGCGAGGCGGCCGAGTTGGTGCGGACCGTGTGGCCGAACTGCTGGGTGTGCCCCCGTGGGGGCAGGTCAGGACCCGATCCGCAGCAGACGTCGGACGTTGGCGTCGAACACGCTCGCCAGCTGCTCGTCGCCGTGCGATGGGTCGGCGCTCTGGTCCCAGCCGGCGAGGTTCGTGCCTGCCACCACACGGTCCGTGCCGAAGGCGGCCAGCAGCGAGGTCAACGCTCGCGGACCGCCCACGTGCGCGTCCCACCACAGCCGCCCGAGTCGATCGGCCACCGCACCTTCGTGGCGCAGTGCTTCGGGCGACCAGGGTCGGGTCCGGGCCGCGTGCTCGAGGCGCTCGGCCAGCCACGACGTGGCCCCACCGCCGTGGGAGACGCACACGTCGAGGTCGGGGTGACGATCGAGCACGCCGCCGAGCACCAGCGTCGACACCGCCAACGTCTCCTCGTAGCAGAAGCCCAACCACAGGTCGCCGTCGAAGCGGGCCAGACGCTCATCGCGTCGGACGGTGTCGATGCCGTCCGGCGCCGGATGGAAGAACAACGGCACGTCGAGCTCGACGCAGGCCGCGTACACGGCATCGAAGGCTGGGTCGTCGAGCGGACGCCCGAGGTCGGTGCCGACGTAGGGGGCGAGGAGGCCGAGCTCGGTGGTGGCCCGATGGAGCTCGGCCACGGCGCGGGCAGGATCCTGCATGGGGAGCTGGGCGAAGCCAGCCACGCGTGTCGGTGCCTGCGCCACCAGGGCGGCGAGCTCGTCGTTCTGGCGTCGGCAGAAGGCGTCGGCCCACTTGGGCTCGACGTGGGCGAAGTAGGTGAGCGGGTTGGGCGACAGCACTTGCAGCTCGATGCCGAGGTCGTCCATGGCGGCCAGGCGCACGTCGAGATCCATGAAGGCGCTGCCCCGGTAGCGCACGCCGTGCAGCGTGTAGTCGCCCACCCGGAAGCACGGCAGCCGGCCGGTGGCCGCGTCGCCCTCGTCGAGGTCGGGGCCGTGGGGGCCGGCCGCCCCGAGGGTGCCCTCGAGCACGATGTGGGCATGAATGTCGATCATACGAGCACCACCGGCACGATATCGTCGAGGCTCGACGGGTTCTCGAGCGAGGACAGGTCGCCCGGATCAGAACCTACGGCGCGGGCCCGCACCGCCCGACGGACCACCTTGGCCGAGCGCGTGTGGGGGAGGGCATCGACGAAGGCGATGTGGGCGGGGGCGAAGGGCTTGCCGAAGGCCTCGATCACCGAGGCTCGCACGGCGGCGGCGAGCTCGTCCCCAGCGAGCGCGCCCGAGGCGGGCACGCACCAGAGCCCGACCACCTCGCCCTTGACCGGATGGGGGAGCCCCACCGCGACCACGGCGGAGATCCCGGCCACGGCACCGGCGGCCGACTCGATCTCGGCCGGGCCGATCCGCTTGCCGGCCACGTTCAGCGTGTCGTCGCTGCGGCCGTGGAGGAACCAGAAGCCGTCGTCGTCGACCTCGGCCCAGTCGCCGTGCCACCACAGGCCCTCGAACCGTGACCAGTAGGTGTCGAAGTAGCGATCGGGGTCACCCCAGATGCCCCTCGTCATGCCCGGCCAGGCGGCGCGCACCACGAGCTCGCCCACGTTCCCCGAACCTCGCAGCGAGGCGCCGGTGTCGTCCACGACGTCGACGGCCAGACCGAGGGCAGGCCCGCCGACCGAGCCGGGCACCAGGCCGCGCAGCAGGTTGACCGACAGCAGGCACGCCCCCACCTCGGTCCCGCCCGACAGGTTGACGATGGGGACGCGGCGACCGCCCACCCGCTCGAACAGCCACCACCAGGGTTCGCCGTTCCAGGCTTCGCCCGTCGAGCCGAAGGCCTGCAGCGACGTCAGATCGTGCCCGACCACGTGCTCGTCACCCGCGCCGGCCAGGGCCCGCACCAGCGTGGGGGAGACCCCGAGGAAGGTGAGGCGGTGGCGCTCGACGAGCGACCACGGACGGCCGGCGTCGGGCCAGTCGGGGGCACCGTCGAAGGCCACCAGCGTGGCGCCGTTGGCCAGCGCGGCCACGGTGATCCACGGCCCCATGATCCAACCCATGTCGGTCAGCCAGCAGGCCCGATCGCCGGGTTGCAGGTCGGTCTGGAACGCTCCCTCCTGGGCCAGCTTCACGGTCAGGCCGCCGTGCACGTGCACCGCACCCTTCGGGCGGCCGGTGGTCCCCGACGTGTAGGCCAGGAGCACCGGGTCCTCGGCGGCCGTGGCCTGCACGGGCGCGGGGGCGGCGGTCGAGGCGCGGAGGTCGTTCAGCTCGACGAGCGTCGTGGTCGTGCCCGCGTCGGCGGCCTGGGCCACGGCCGCGGCGGCCACACCCCGCAGGTCGGAGGTCCGGCCCCGCCGGGTGGTCGAGGCCGTCGTGACCAGGAGCCGGCACCGGCCGTCGACGAGGCGGGCGGCCACGGCTGCGGCCCCGAAGCCGGAGAAGATGGGCACGGCGATGGCCCCGAGGCGGGCGATGGCCAGGAACGCCTCGATGCCATCCCCCAGGCCGAGCAGGAGCGCCACGGTGTCGCCCGGGCCGACCCCGCACGCCGCCAGGGCCCCCGCCAACCGGGCCACGTCGAGGTGGAGCTCGGCGAAGGTGCGCTCGGTCACCGTGCCGTCCTCGGACTCGGTCACCAGCGCCGGCCGGTGGGCGTGGTCGGGGTCGTCGGACCAGCGGTCGAGGCAGGCGGCCGACAGGTTGATCTGCCCGCCGTCGAACCACGTGGTGTGGGCCGTGCCCTTCTCCGCGCTCCGGACCTGGTCGTAGGGCTCGATGAAGGGGATGCCGAGGAAGGACACGACCGCATCCCAGAACCACTCGGGGTCGGCGATGGAGCGGGTCTCGAGCTCGTCGTAGGTGGCCAGGTCGTGGGCGGCCAGGAAGCGCCCCGTGACCGAGCGGCTCCGGGCGTCGACGTCGGCCTCCCACACGATGCGCCCCATGTCAGAAGCGCACCGGGTACGAGCCCCAGTAGCCGCGGGCGCTGGTCGGGTCGAGGCGGGGCGGTTCGTCGGGATCGGGGCGCCCTCCGGCGGCCAGCACGGCGCCGACGGCGGCGGGCACGAGCCCGTAGAGGTGATCGTCGTCGGGCGTGGTGCCGAGGGGGTCGATGCCGGCGGCCAGGTCCTGCCCGATGCAGGCGTGCATGCCGAGGCCGAAGCTGAGCCCCCACGGGGCCACCCCGGCCAGGCGCTCGCGGTCGGGGTCGAAGCGGTCGGCGTCCGGTCCGAACGCCTCCGGGTCGCGGTTGGCGGCCATGAGGTCGATGACCACCTTGTCGCCGGTGGCCACCGGCGTGCCGTCGGCCAACTCGATGTCGTCGAGGGCCCACCGCATGCCGACCGGGCTCGACGGCTGCAACCGGATGGTCTCGTGCACGCAGCGTTGGAGGAAGGCGAGGTCGTGGCCGCGTCCCTGATCCTCGAGTTGGAACACGCTGTGCAGCGTGCGGACGAAGGCCGTGGCCGAGGTGTGGGCGCCGGCCAGGAGGTAGAAGGACGTCTCTCGCAGCACCACGTCGGGGGGCAGTTCGAGGTCGTCCTGGTTGCGCATCAGCACGGTGAGGACGTCCCGCGGGAGGCCGGCCTCGTCGACCTCCCCCCGTCCGAACCGGTCGAGCAGGGCGCGCCGGGTGGCCATCGACGGCTGCAGGAACTCGGCGTCGAAGGCCTCGACACCGGCGGCCACCTCGGCTCGCTTGGCCGCTCGATCGCCCGTGTAGTGGGCCAGCGTGGCTCCTTCGATGAACAGCATCAGGTAGCCGTAGAGGTGGAAGGTCTCCTCGGGCGTGCCCAGCGGTCGGTCGACTCCGGCGGCCAGGGCGGCCAGGTTCATCATCATCTGGTGGCTGAGGCTCACGAGCTCGGCGTGCCCGGCGGCCACGTGGGGTGCCAGCGTCTGCGCGAGGACGGGTGGGAACAGTTCCCGCTCGTAGTGCTCGTGCGTGGCGCCGCGGAACAGGCGGTTCTCGAGGCGACGTCGGGAGCGGTGAGCCTCGCCGTGCAGGTTCACCAGCACATCGGCCATGACCACGTCGCCCTCGTCGTAGAGGGCCTGGCGAAGCTGCTTCTGGCGATAGACGTCCCGCGACCCTTCATAGGTGGCGACGGTGATCACTCGTGGTTCGGTCATCAGGTGCCTCCGGCCGCGGCCCACATCGCCGCTCGGTGCAGGATCGTGCGGTGATCGGGTTGGGTGAACGACTCGATGCCGTGACCCAAGAGGTCGACGACGAGCCGGCCGTGGCCCAGCGCACGTGTCCACAACAGCGGGTGGGCGCGGCTGCCGTGCACGCCGGTGAGCAACGCTTCGAGGTGAGGCGCTTCGTCGAGGAAGCCGTAGATCTCGTCGACGATCTCGAACGGCTCGATGCCATCGGTGATCGGATGGCCGTGTCCGGCGTCGGTGACGTCGACGCCGATCACGTCCAACGGTGGGTGAAACGACCGGTCCCAGCTCCAGGCGGCGCCCAGCAACCCGGCCCAACTCGGCTCGGCGTCGAAGCACACCACGGCCGTGTGCAGGGCCAGCAACCCGCCACCACCGCGGACGTGGTCGACCAGGAGCCCGCCGTCAGCCGGATCGAGCTCGTAGGCCCACTTGGCTCGGCGGTCGGCGTAGCGCTCGGCTTCCATGCGCCAGCGCAGGGCGTTGACGGTGACGAGGTCCCACGGCTCGGCTCGGCCGCCGACGCCGGCGCGGAGCAACGCGAAGCCCTCGTCGATGTCGCTCACGATGGTGGTGGTGAACTCGTCGGCCACCAGCCCGGCCAGCTCGGCCGACGTGGCCTCGAACGTGTGGCTCGGGCCGCCCGACAGCACGAGGTGGCGCATCATCGGGCGACGTCGGGGCCGGTGCCGACCGAGTCGACCGACTGCGGTCGGTGCAACGTGCCGATGATTCCCTGCGTGACGCCTCCGTCGACCAGCAGCTCGGTGCCGTTGACGTAGGCGGCCTGGTCCGAGAGCAGGAAGAGCACCACGGCGGCCACCTCGTCGGCTTGTCCCAGCCGCCCGAGCGGGACGCTGCTCGAACGGCGGGCGCGGATGGTGGGGTCGGCGTAGATGGGCTCGGACATCCCGGCGTCGATGAGGCCGGGGGCCACGGCGTTGGCTCGGATGCCGAGCGGGCCCCACTCGAGGGCCATCTGCCGGGTGAGCAGCGCGATGCCGGCCTTGGTGGCCCCGTAGGCGCCGGCGTTCGGTCCCGGGGCCACGCCGTTCATGGACGTGACCGTGACCACGCCGCCGCCGCGACCGTCGGCCACCATGCGGCGGGCCACGGCCCGTGCGGTCACGAAGGTGCCGGTCAGGTTCACGTCGACCACGGCGCGCCAGTCGTCGACCGACACGTCGAGGAGGGGGCCGAAGCGCACGATGCCGGCATTGCACACCACGCCGTCCGGCGCGGCCTGGCCGGTGAAGGCGGCGAGCTGGTCGAGGCCGGCCTCGACGGCGGCCTCGTCGGTAGTGTCGGCGGCGAGGCCCACCGCCGACGGCCCCAGCGCCTCGGCGGTGCGCGCCGCGGCCGCGGCGTTGCGGTCGAGCACGCCGACCTGCCAGCCGGCGGCCACCAGGGCGGCGGCGATGGCCGCGCCCAAGCCTTGCCCGGCGCCGGTCACGAGGACGGCGCCCGATGTGCTGCTCGCCGGCGCGCTCATCGGTGCACGAGGTCCCAGGTGAGCGGTTGCGTCGACCACTGCCCGACCCTCTCACCGGCAAGCGGGCGACGCTCGGGCCAGGGTCGGTCGAGGTCGACGGCCGTTCCTCGTGAGAACACGTGGCGCAGGTTCGACCGGTCGCCCAGGATCGAGACGTCGACCGACGGGTCACCGTCGACCACCAGCACGTCGGCGGCGGCTCCGGGGGCGATCACGCCGATCGAGCCCTCGGGCCGGCGGAGGGCCAGCGCCCCGTTGCGGGTGGCGCAGGTGATGGCCTCGAGCGGCGTCAGTCCGAGGAGGTCGACGAGCAGCTCGAGCTCGCGCGCATGCCAGTGCCCGTAGGGCGTGAGGGAGAACCCGCTCTCGGAGCCGCACAGCAGTCGCACGCCGGCGTCGTGGGCCCGACGCAGCATCTCGGCCGTGGCCGCCATCTCGCCGCGGAAGAGATCGACCTGGGTGGTGTTGGCCCCGACCGCGGCGCCGTGGTCGGCCAGGTTGGCCAGGAACGTGAACGTGGGGGCGATGGCCGCGCCGGAGGCGACGACGGCGTCGAGGGCGGCCTCGTCGAGGTAGCTGGCATGCAGGATGAGGTCGACCCCGGCTTCGGCGGCCAGGCGGGTCGAGGTGGCGTTGCGGCAGTGGGCCACGGTGGGGGTGTCGAGGGCATGGGCCGTCTCGGTGACGGCGCGCAGCTCTTCGAGCGACCACACCGTCAGCTCGCCCGAGCCGTTGGGAACCGAACCAGTCACGTGGATCTTGATCCAGTCGGCGCCGTACTTGATCTGCTGGCGCGTGGTGCGGACCATCTCGTCGCGACCCCGCATCACGTGGGCGTAGCCGGCCGTCCCGTCGTCGGGGATGAGTCGGCCGGCGGTGCCACCCGCCGAGGTGAGCAGGGCGTTCATGCCCGACGCCATCCGAGGCCCCTCGACGATCCCGGCATCGATGGCGTCGCGCAGCGCCGGGCCGAGGTCGTAGATGCAGTCGGCGTCGAGGAACCCGGTGACGCCGGCCCGCAAGAGCTTGGGCACGTTGAACGCGGCCACGAGCATGGCTGTGGACTGGGGTCGGTGGAAGAACAGCTCGTCGTTGCTGGCCGGCTCGCCGAAGGTGATGTGGCAGTGGGCGTCGATCAGCCCGGGCATGACCGTATGGCCCCGCACGTCGAGCACGTCGACGTCGGCACCGACATCGGGTTGGTCGGTCGACGGGCCGACCGAGACGATGCGGTCGCCGTCGAGGAGGACGTCGGTGTCGGGGCGGGGCGGTGTTCCCGTGCCGTCGATGACGGTCGCTCCGTGCAGCAGGACAGGTCGAGCTGGTGCCATCGTCGCTCCTGCTCAGTCGTGCTCGACGAATCGGTCGAGCGCGTCGGACACGGCGGTCCCCTCGGGCAGTCTGTCCGGTCCGATGGCCAGGTCGACGGCGCGTTGGAAGTGGTGGATCAGGCGCTCGTGCCAGCCGAGCCGGAACGGTCGGGCCCCGGGCGACGAGATCGACGCCTGGATCGGCGCCATGTTGGCCTTGTCCTGGGCCATGACCGTGTCGAACAGCTCCATGAGGGCGAGGTGATCGGCCGGGACCTCGTTTCCCTCCCATGCCGGCGCGTACCACTGCAGCTCGAGCTCGGTGGTGGTGGCATCCACGGGCCACATGCAGAGGAACGTGAAGGCGCCGGTGTCCATGGGAACGACGAGGTTCGGGAAGATGCCGAACGACGTCGACGTCTGGCGCCACAGCAGACCGACCGAGGGGTTGTCGTGCTCGGGCGACGTCATGACGAAGTCGCGGAGCTCTTCGCGCTTCTCGGTGGTCAGCCGGCTGTGGCCGTTCGCCAACATGGCCACGGTGACCGACTGGTCGTCGTAGAGCAGGGCGGCGTTGTCGGGATGGATCGTGCGCACGTGGTACACCTCGAGGAAGGCGTCGACCAGGAGCTTCCAGTTGGCGTCGATGCGGTGCACCTGCGTGCCCACCTTGCGCAAGGAGGGCCCATTGATGTCGCGCATCTGGTCGCACAGCGGCCCGAGGTGGTCGGTCAGGGTGGGGGCCTCGAGGTCCTCGCTGACGAACACCCAGCCCTCCCACACCTCGCAGCGCACGGGGACGAGGCCGAGGTCGTCGGTGTCGAGGTCGACGAAGCTCCGCGAGTCGGGCACGGCCTTGAGCATGCCCTGCATGTCGTAGGACCACGAGTGGTACTGGCAGGTGAGGCGGCGGGCTGTGCCGCACACGTCTCGGGTGACGGGGGCGCCGCGGTGCCGACAGGCGTTGTAGAAGCCTCGCAGCACCTCGTCCTGACCGCGCACGATCACGATGGGCGCCCCCGAGCGGGTGAAGAGCCGGTAGGAGCCGTTGTCCGGCCACTCGGACTCGTGCCCGGCGAACAGCCAGGTGCGGTGGAAGATCTGCTCGAGCTCGAGCTCGAAGAAGGCCGGGTCGGTGTAGCGGGTGGTGGGGATCAGCGGGACGGTGACCGCATCGGCCGGCGGCGACGTGCGTGACTTCTCGACCTCGATGCGTTCTCGGATGGTCTGCTCGAGGGTTGCGTCCATGGTGTTTCTCCGGGTTCGAACGACGGTGGTGCCCACGTGTCGGTGCCGCGACTGGCGTCATCCGGTACTGTGGTGAACACTGTTCACACGGTAGCCGCGACCGAGAACGGGCGCGCCGTCGAACGTTGGGGGAATGCCATGCCTGTTCCGAGCACCCTGTCCACCGCCACGCACGCCGACTTCGAGCTCGAGGTCGTGTCGGGCACGTGGCCGGCTGACATCGCCGGCGAGATGGTCTTCTCATCGCCGCAGAACAGCCACGCCCTCGACTACGCCATCTTCGACTGGGGCGCCATCTGCCGGCTGGCGCTGACGCCGGGCACGCGTGGCGCGAGTCCCGGTCGGTTCGCCTGGCAGTCACGTTCGATCCAGACACCGGGCAAGCGTCTCTTCGACCGCCACCCCGAGCAGTTCGGCAACTCCGGCACGGGCTACAAGTCACCGTTCGGCTCGGCCAACGCATCGAACACGGCGCCGCTGCCGTGGGGCGATCGCTTGTTCACCACCTGGGACGCCGGTCGACCGGTCGAGCTCCATCCGGGCACGCTCGAGTTCGTGGCCGAGGTGGGCGACATCGAGAGCTGGGGCGGCCCGACGCTCCCGGCCACCAACGTCCTGCCGTTCGTGCTGGCCTCCGCCCATCCCGTGGTGGACCCCGATCGCAACTGCCTGTGGTCGGTGAAGCTCGACTTCGTCTTCGAGCCCACCTTCGGCATCGTGCCCGTGGTCGTCCGCTACGACGGCGAGGGCACCGAGGTCCGCCGCTGGCCGATCGACGGCGCCGTCTTCGACGGTTCGGTCCACACCGTCAGCCAGACCCGCGACTGGCTGATCGTGGCCGATTCCGGCAACTTCAAGGCCGACATGGGCGAGATGATGGGCGGCGAGCGCACCGTCCAGATCGACGAGCAGGTGCCGGTGTGGCTGATCCGCAAGGAGCAGCTCGACGGCCTGGCCACGGGCACCCCGGTGGCCGCCAAGCGCCTGATGATGGCGCCGCCCACCGGCCACTACTACGCCCGGTGGGACGACACCGACGGGATCTCGGTGGTGTGGGAGGGCATGGACCTCATGGACCTCGCCATGTACGTCAAGCCTGGGGATCTCGACATCAACGGCGATCCGGTCGACCCCTCGGTGGTCGGGCTCTACAACATGGCCATGGCCCCCGAGACCATCACCGAGGTGCTGTTCGAACCGGAGACCGGGAAGGTGCTCGAGCAGGGCCTCTACCGCGAGGACTGGACGTTCAACCTCCAGTTGTCGGCCATGGACTGGAGCACCGAGGGCATGTCGGCGCCGACGTTGCACCACGTGTCGTACCAGGGCTGCCGACCGGGCAACATCACGAAGCGGGCGGCTGAGCTCTACGCCGATCGCATCGACCTCGACCTCGCGGGACGGGAGACGCCCGGCGCCCTGGCCACCTTCGAACGCGGCAGCATGGAGCTCAAGGCGCGTTGGGAGTACTCGAACCTCGGTGACCACATCACGTCGCCGACGTTCGCCCCCCGTGGCCCCGGGACCGATCCGACCAACAGCAGCTACGCCGGAGGTGAGCCGGGCGGTCACGATGGCTACGTGATCCAGCCGGTGATGAGCGACGACGGCTTCCGCGTCGAGCTCTTCGACGCCGGCGACGTCGGCGCTGGCCCCATCGCCACGCTGGCCGGGACCAACAAGGAGTGCGTGCCGCTCGTGCTGCACTCGGCGTGGATGCCGGCCTACGACGACCTCGTGGACGTCGAGCGCCTGCGCTTCATCGACGAGCTCAGCGAGGAGCGCCTGGCGTCGGTTCCCGCCGAGTTGCACCACGCCATCCACGCCGTGGCCGACTCCCTCGCGCAGCCCTAGCGCCGCACACCTCACCACCGGCACCACCCGCACCACTCGCCACCCCTCACCCGTCAGCCCCACCTCGTCCCCGGAGCACTCGATGTCCGTCACTGAAGAGCTCGTCACCCACGTCACCAACGTGTTCAACCAACCCGACCTGCGCGGCAACATGGCGCCGATCGGCAACGAGATGACCGCCGTGCCCTGCACGGTGACCGGTGAGCTGCCGGCGGGGCTCCGAGGCAGCTTCGTCCGCAACGGGCCGAACCCGATGTTCGAACCGATCTCCAGCTACCACATGTTCGACGGCGACGGCATGCTGCACGGCCTCACCTTCGACGGTGACGGTGGGGTGTCGTACCAGAACCGCTGGATCCGTTCGAAGGGCCTCGGCGTCGAGCTGGCCCAGGAACGTGCCATCTACCCCGGCCTCGGCGAGGTCATGGACTTCCCGCCCGCGTCGCTCACCGGGGATGCCGGGCCGGTGAAGAACCCGGCCAACACCCACATCATCCGCCATGCCGGGAAGTACCTGGCCCTGTGGGAGGGCGGGCTGCCCACCGAGGTGGCGGCGTCGCTCGACACCGTCGGCGAATACGACTTCGACGGCCGCCTGCGCGGCGCCATGACGGCGCATCCGCGCCTCGATCCCCGCACCGGCGAGATGTTCTTCTTCGCCTACTCGCTGTTCCCGCCGTACCTGCGGTACTACGTGGTCGACGCGGACGGCGAGCTCGTGCACAAGGCCAAGCTCGACCTTCCGGCGCCGGTGATGATGCACGACTTCATCATCACCGAGAAGCACACGGTGTTCCTCGACTCGCCGATCGTGTTCAACATGGAGAACCTCGGCAACGGTCCCATGGTGAGCTGGCGGCCGGAGAACGGCACCCGCATCGGGGTCATGCCCCGCCTGGGCGACGCCACCGACATCAGTTGGTTCGAGATCGACCCTGGCCACGTGCAGCACTTCTGGAACGGCTGGGTGGAAGGCGACCGCATCGAGTTCTCGGGGTCGCGCTACGACGCCCCGGAGTTCGGCATCGATCCGAAGGCACCGCTCGACCAGTCGACGGCCAACCCCTCGGCTGGATCGCCGGCCCGCTACTGGGTCGACCTGGACAAGGGCACGGTGGGCTGGGAGGCGATGGACGACCTCCGAGGCGACTTCAACCGGATCAACGATGCGTACGACGGTGTTCGCAGCCAGTACCTCTACATGTCGGCGTTCGTGAGCCAGGGCCGGCCCATCGGCGACTTCGACACGGTCGTCAAGTACGACGATCGCACCGGCGACCGCACCGACTGGTTCGCCGGCGCCCATGGCCACGTGGGCGAGAGCGTGTTCGCTCCCGACCCGAACGGCACCGCCGAGGACGACGGCTGGTTGATCAACGCCGTGTACGACGACGATCGCGACGCCACCGACGTGGTCGTGCTCGACGCCCGCGACGTGGCGGCCGGGCCGATCGCCACCGTGCACGCGCCGAGGCGGATCCCGTTCGGCTTCCACGCCAACTGGTTCGCGGCCACCGACGAGGTCGGGGCATGAGGGCCTCTCGGTCGATGACCGTGGCCGTGGCCGGCGCCCTGGCCGTGACCGCTCTGGCCGGGTGCGGAAGCGACGCCGGTGGGGACGAGGCCGCGGTGGCAGCCACCACGGCACCGCCGCCACTCGGAGCCGAGTTGGCCGGTCGCTACGCCCACTGGGACGTGGTGGCCTACGAGGGCGAGTTGATGAACACCATGATCGTCACCTACGGCTTCGCCGACCTGTCCGTGGTCGATGGCGAGTTGATCTCCCAGCAGACGTTCTGCCACGCCGAGACCCGCACGAACCTGCCCATCGAGACCGGGTCGGCCGATGCCATGACCCAGGCCATCAAGCCGCCACCTGTGGCCGTGACGGTCACCGAGGAAGACGGCGCGCTTCGGCTGTTCCGTCCCGAGACGCCGACCGGCATCGGCATCACGCTCGCCGACCCAGCCAACGACGTGCTGCCCACCGACCCGAACGATCCCCGCATCAGCGACGACGACGGTGACGGCAATCCCGGCGTCACCGCGTTCATCAAGGTGAGCGAGGAGCTCCAGGGCGAGCTCTACCTCGCTCGCCGTGAGCGCTTCGCCTACGACGTGGTCGCCCAGGACGACGGGTCGCTCCGCGGGAACGTCATCGACAAGTCCGAGCAGCTCATCATCGGTGCGTCCGATCCCACGTTCATGGTGAGCGACACCTGGGTGCAGCACCCCGATCCATCCAAGAGCCCGATCCTGTGGAAGCCGGTGCCCGACGACTGGGACTGCGACCGGCTGATGGCCGAGAGCGCGGCCCTGTTGCCGCCCATCCCGCCTCTCGACTGGTGAGGTGCGCCGGGCGCGTTGCCCGGGCCGGAGCTATTGCAGGGCCCGGTAGGCCCCGCCGTCGACGGGCAGGGCCGCGCCGGTGATGAACCGCGCCTGGTCGGCGCACAGGAAGGCCACCACGGCACCGAAGTCGTCCGGACGACCCACCGCGCCCATCGGCGTGTCGGCGGCCACGGCGGACAGGTCCTCGCCGTAGACCGACCGCAGGCGGTCGGTGGCGTGCGAGCCCGGTTGGACGGAGTTGACGGTCACGCCGTCGCCCGCCACCTCGAGGGCCAGGGTCTTCAAGAAGCCCGTCACGCCGGCCCGCGCCGTGTTGGACAGGATCAGGTTGGCGATGGGCTGGCGCACCGAGATGGAGGTGATGGCCACCACGCGCCCCCAACCCTGTACCTGCATGGCCGGCACCGCCGCCGTGCACATGGCCACCGTCGACAGCAGGCTCAGCTCCAGCGCCGGGGCGTAGGCCTCGAGCGGGGTGGTGGCGAAGGTGCCGGCCGGGGGACCGCCACCGTTGGCCACGAGGATGTCGACGCCACCGAGGGCGTCGTGGGCCGCAGCCACGAAGGCGGTGGCGCCGGCCACCGTGGACACGTCGGCACCGAGGCCGACGGCGCTGCCACCGGCCTCGGTGATGGAGGCCACGGCGTCGGCCAGGCGGTGGGCGTCTCGCCCGCACAGCGCCACGTGCACGCCGTCGGCGGCGAGGGCACGGGCGGCAGCGAGCCCGAGTCCCGATGACGAGGCGGCAACGGCGGCGCGACGGCCGGAGAGTCCCAGATCCATGCGGCGAGCCTAGGACGTCCTGGCCGAGGCGATCCCGGTAGGGTCCGGGGCTGATCTGAGGAGGAAGTGCATGGACTGGACCGTTCTCGCCATCCCCGGGTACTTCGGCAGCATGGGAGCCGAGTACCTCTGGCTCAAGCGACGGGCCGAGCGCGACGGGCCCAGTCCGGTCGACTACGAGCGGCACGACACCGTCACCAGCCTCACCATGGGGATGGCCAGCCTGTTGGTGCCGTTCGTGGTGCCCACGCTGCTGGCGCCGATCACGCCCGGCAAGGGCCGCTTCGGCAAGGCGCTCGTGGTCGGAGCCCTCGGTGCCGCGGCGGTGACGACGGTTGCCGACGTCTTGGCCCGCTCGGCGCCGACGATCGAAACCGCCGCCGATGACGAGACCGGGGCGCCGGCTCCCGCTGACCCCCGGCGCGAGCGGCGCCGGCGCGCGTCGGCCGCGGCGCGCAAGGTGGCCAGCGTGGCCGGGGTGGCCGCCGTGGCTGCGGGCGGCGTGGCCCTGACGACGACCATGGCCGATCGGCTGAGCTCGAAGCGGCTGTGGGAGAAGCGGGTGCTGCCCGACCTGGGCAATGGCCCGCTCGCGTTTGGTGTGGCCATGGTCGGGTGGGACTTCATCTACTACTGGAACCACCGGTTCATGCACTCGGCGCGCTACATGTGGGCCATCCACGTCGTGCACCACTCGAGCGAGCGCTACAACCTGTCGACGGCGCTGCGTCAGCCCGTGGCCGATGCCTTCGGCACGTTCGTGCCCTACGGCCTGCTGAGCCTGCTGGGCGTTCGGCCGGAGATGATCCTGTCGGCTCGTGGCCTGAACCTCATCTACCAGTACTGGATCCACACCGACGGCATCCGATCGATCGGCCCGGCCGAAGAGGTGCTCAACACGCCGTCGCACCACCGGGTCCACCATGGCGTGAACCCGCAGTACCTCGACCGCAACCACGGCGGGATCCTGATCTCGTGGGATCGGATGTTCGGCACGTTCGAGCGTGAGGACGAGCCGGTGGTCTACGGCCTCACGAAGAACATCGACACGTTCAACCCGCTGGTCGTGGCCAGCCACGAGCACCGCGACATGCTGCGCGACGTGGCCCGGTCCGACAACTGGAGCGACCGGGTCTCTTACGTGGTGCGCGGTCCGGGCTGGGCGTATGCCCGCCACGCCGAGCTCGGCGTCACCGCCACCGCCGAGGAGGCGGCCCCGGTCCACGCCTGAGAGGTCGTGGCCTGCACGGCGGTCACCGGCTCAGCCGACGGTGCCGTCTGACGGAGCGCCCTTCCAGCCGCCGAAGCCGACGAGCGCACCGTCGTCGAAGAACAGGTGCGTGCCCCAGATCCCGTCCGGGCCGGCGCGGGTTCGACGGTGATCACGGCTTGCAGCCTCGCCGAGGGCCGCCCCTGCCGCTGTGCGGGTTTCCGAGCGGGTCAGGCGGTGGTCGTCAATGCCCCCGCCACGCCGGGGGCCACCTTCGGCCAGCCGATGGCCCGCTCGTAGGCCAGGGCCACGTCGAACAACTCGGCGTCGCGATGGTGCGGGGCCAGGACCTGCAGACCGACGGGCAGGCCGCGGACGGTGCCGGCCGGGATGGACACGGCCGGGTTGCCGTACACGTTCGAGATGATCGTCTGGCCGCCCATGGTCACGAGCTCAGGGATGTGCTCGACGGCGGCGTCGACCAGGCCGTTGGCCAGCTTCGGGAACACGCCGTTGGCGATGCGCACGCCGGCCATGAGCCCGCGGAAGCCGAGCAGCGCCGCCGCGCTGTCCTGGGCCTTGGCCAGCGCCGGGTTCAGGGGGTTCGACGTCGTCCACTCGGCGGGGAAGGCCGGGCCGGGGTTGGTGGCCGTGACGATGTAGTCGACCTTGTCGAAGGCGGACGCCATGGCCTCGTGGGCCTCGAGGCGCTGACCCTCGGCCACGGCGGCCAGGTGCAGGTTGTAGAGGGACTGGGCCAGGATGCCGCCGATGGCCACCTCGTTGGTGAGCTCGGGTAGGCATGCCGGCCACCGGTCGCCGAACTCGGCCAGCAGCGTGGACATGTTGCCCATGGCCCACTGGGCGGCGAGGTTGGGCAGGTCGATGCGGAGGTCGACCTCGACCATGCCGGTGACGGCGAGCAGTTCATCGGCCTGCTGGCGCAGGTGCTGTTCGACGCCGTCGTCGAGCACGACCCCGGCCAGGCTCGACACGAACGCCACCTTCTTGCCGGCCAGGTCGATGGAGCCGAGGCCGGACTCCCAGCCCCCGGGGTTCGGGAGGCTGGTGGGGTCACGGGGGTCGACGCCGGCGCACACGTCGAAGTGGCGAGCGGCGTCGCGCACGGAGCGGGCCAGGCAGCCGAGCACCACGGTGCCTGGGCGGAAGAAGGCGTGCGGTCCGCGCGACATGCGGCCGTAGGTGCCCTTCATGCCGAGCAGCCCCGTGTAGCCGGCCGGGATGCGGATGGAGCCGCCGCCGTCGCCGCCCGAGGCGATGCTGACCAGCCCGCCGGACACGGCCGCGGCGCTGCCGCTCGACGAGCCGCCCACGGTGCGACCGTGTTGCCACGGGTTGTGGGTCACGCCGTTGATCTTCGTGACGCTGACGTTGAGGCCACCGAACTCCGAGGCTGTGGTCTGCCCGACGGGCACGGCGCCGCCGAGGTCCATGAAGCGGCGAATCGATTCACCGGTCACCGTGGCGATCCGATCCTTGAACACGAGAGAGGCGCCGGTGTCGGGCCAACCCTCGACCTGATCGAGCTCCTTGATGCCGATGGGCACGCCACCGAACGGCTTGGTGAGGTCGGCGGTGGAGGCGGCGGCGAAGGCGCGTTCGGGGTCGAGGTGGGAGAAGGCGTTGAGGTCGCTGGCCTCGATGGCGTCGAGCGTGGCCTGGAGCTCTTCGGTCGGCGATCGCTCTCCGGCGCGGAAGGCGTCGACGAGTGAGCAAGCATCATCCAACCAGGGGGTGTTCGTCATGGGTGGAGATCCTGCCCGGCCAGCGGCCTCAGCGCCAGAAACGGCATCGTTTCGTCAGGTCGTATCGTGGAGGCCGGCCAGGAATCGCGGGCGCTCGGCCGCGAACCAAGCCTGGCGTCGGTCGTAGCGGGCCTGTCCGCCGGTGGCCTCCCACATGGCGATGAAGGCGGGCTCACCGGCCTCGATCCGGCGCCGCACGAACTCGCCTCCACGCTCGAAGTGCTGGGCCAGGACCTCGACCACCTCGTGTCGCTGCGGCTCCTCGAGCCCGTAGGCATCGGCCACGACCCGAAGCCGGGCGACGGGATCGAGCCCGCCCCGCCCGAGCCGAGCCGCGTCTTCGTCGGTGTCGATGGGTACGCACATCCGGGCCATCGTGGCCACGTCCCACACGCGCCGGCCCGGCGCGGCGAAATCGACGTCGAGCAGGGCCACAGCCACCCCGTCGCGGTAGACGACGTTCTCGGGGCACACGTCGTCGTGGCACCACACGGCGTCGGGTCCGGGCGTGGGATCGGTGAGCTCGTCGGACCACGAGGCGTCGGGCGGTGGTGCGAAGCCGACGGTGGCGTCGTGGAAGCGGCGCAGGAGCGTGACGGTCGAAGCCAGCACGGCGTCGGCCTGCGACCACGCCGGAAACGGCGGGATGGGGACGTCTCCGGGGATGAACACGAGCCGCTCGCGCCCGTCGGCTTCGATGCCCACCACCTCGGGGACCCCGTCGAACCCGGCGTTGCGAACGTGAGCCAGCAGGGCGTGCAGCGTGGGGGTGTGCGGGTTCGTCGGCCGCAGCACGTGGCTTCCGATCCGCACCACCGCCCCGGCGTTGCCGACACCGCCTTGGAGGATCTCGACGGCGTCGTCCATGGGCGCAGCGTACGGAGGTGGCGGTTGCACGTCAGCTGACGAGGAGGAGCTGTTCGGCATCGGGCGTGGCGATGCCGGGGCGTGGTGCACGGGCGGGTGCGGGTGTGTGGGTGCGTTTGGGGAGGACGATGGGTGGTTTGGGTTTCTGTGTGCCGGTTTGGTTGGGGTGTTGGGGGTGGTCGGGTGGGACGAGGCGTTGTTTGCCGAAGTCGTCGGGTTGGCCGATCCAGTCGTGGTCTTGGTGG
>Ga0105047_10006536_pt1 | contig 19757 bp, 19 predicted proteins | sample MAT04_FD_78384 | JGI IMG/M metagenome (GOLD analysis project Ga0105047, IMG submission 78384) | Freshwater microbial communities from Lake Fryxell liftoff mats and glacier meltwater in Antarctica - MAT-04 (megahit assembly) | ecosystem: Environmental > Aquatic > Freshwater > Ice > Liftoff...
ATCTCGCCTGGCTGCGTTGCGCCGCCTCGACAGACGCAGAGTATGCCGTCGGACGGCGCGCCTTGCCAGACGAGCGCCTCGACACCCGCAACCCATCAACTTCACTGTGCAGAGCTACTAGAGGCCGTAGCGCTTCTTGATGTTCGGCATCAGGTACTCGTCGAAGGTGCGCGCGAAGTCGTACTTGGGCGCGAAGCCCCAGTCCTTGCGCGCGGCCCTGTCGTCGATGTCCAGCGGCCACGAGTCGACGATGCCCTGGCGCTTCAGATCGGGGACGAAAGTGATCTCTCCGCGCGGGAAGTACGTGCGCGTCTTGTTGGCGAACTCGGCGGCGCTCGGGTTCATCGCGCTGATGTTGTAGACGTCGCGGGTGAGCGCCTCGGCAGGCGCGTCGAGCAGCTGCAACAGCGCGTCGATCGCGTCGGGCATCGCCATGAAGCTGATGCGCGTGTCCTCGCGAACGAAGCAGGCGTACGGCTTCCCTTGCGCGGCCGCGTGCACCATCTCCGGGCCGTAGTCGCTGGTGCCGCCGCTGGGCACGGTGAACGCGGAGATCAGACCGGGGAAGCGGATCGAGCGGAAGTCGACACCGCCCTTCTTCTCGTCGTCGGCGGCGAGCTGGCGGTAGTGGCGATCGTAGTAGCGGCCGAGGTGCTCGCAGTAGAGCTTGTTGATGCCGTACATCGTGGTCGGCATCGTGTGCTCGTCTTCCTTCACCGTGCCGGCCGCCTTCTTCACGTCGAGCGTGGGCATGCCGTAGGCCGCGATCGAGCTGGGAAACAGGAACTTCACCCGCTTGCCGTGCCAGCGCGACTGCTCCACCGCGAGCTTGAGCAGCCGCAGCGTTCCGGTCACGTTCACCTCGTGCGCGGTCTCGGGGCTGAACTCCGAGCGCGTCGAGAGCAGCGCGGCGAGGTGGAAGATCGCATGGATCTCGTACTCGGTCACCAGCCGATCGAGCAGCCGCTGATCGAGGATGTCGCCGTTGATCGTCGCGACGCAGCGCTTGGCCAGCGCGGGCTCGAGCTCGCGGATATCGACCGCGAGCACGTCATAGTCGGGGAGCTGCGACAGACGCTCGATGAGGCCGTGCCCCATCTCTCCACTGGCACCGGTGACGAGGACGACGGGCTTGCGCAACACGCCCGTCGTTTGCCACGGATCAGTAGATGGCGTCCATCGTGTAGAAGTTGCCGGGCCGAGCCCCGAGGTCGCCGTAGAGGCGCACCCGGATCGTGTAATTACCGGCCGCGGTCGGGGTGAAAGTGACCGACTCGTCGTCGTCGACGGACACCGAGGAGCGCTGCGTCACGCCGCTCGAGTCGAGGAGGTAGAGGTCGATGTCGCCCTCGGCGTGCGGGAACGCCACGTTCACCGTGATGGCCTGGTTCGCGGCCAGCGTGACCCGGTAGTAGTCGTCGTCCGCATCGCAGGCGCTGAGGCCGTTCCGGAAGCCGGTGATGATCGGCTTCTGCGTGGCCTGGGTGTCGTTCTCCTCGAACGCGTCGGCGGGACACACTGCGCGGCGCGTCACGCTGAGGTTGTACGAGGCGCCCGGGACGGTGCCGCGATCGGCGTAGAGGAACACACGGAACACCACCGTGCTGGGCACCACCGCGGCCCAGACGACCTCCTCGGTGCCGCTGACGCCGGTCGAGTCGTCGATCACGGTTCCGCCCTGATCCAGAAGGCTCACGTCGATGTCGGCCTCGGTCGTGGAGAAGGTGGCGCGCGCGGTGATCTCGTCGCCGGGGGCCACGGTGAGCGCATAGAAGTCGTCGTCCATCGTGCAGCTGGTGAGGTTGTTCTCGGTCGCCGGGATCGCCACGGCGCGCGCGGCGGCCTGCGTGTCGTTCTCCTCGAGGCGGTCGGGGGTGCAGATCGGCGGGGGCGGCGGCGGCGGCGCGGGCGTGTGCGTGAGCCGCAGCGAGTAGGCGTTGCCGGGGTTGGTGCCCTGATCGCGATAGAGCGTCACCTTCACGACGTGGCGCCCGGCGGCGACCGCGGTGAAGCGCAGGTCCTCGTTGTCGGCGACGCCGCTGCCGCTCACGCCGACCGTGCCCGAAGGTGTGAGGATCTGCGCGTCGATGTCGCCATCGGCGTTGGTGAAGAGCACCTCGGCGCGCAGCACGTCGCCGACGCTGAGGTCGAAAGCGTAGAAGTCGTCGTCCATCGCGCACGCCGCGAGCGACGCGTAGGTCTGGGCCACGATGCCGGTGGCCGCAGTGGCCGCGGTGTCGTTGTCCTCGTACTGATCGATCGGGCACGACGGCGGCGGGGGCGGGGGCGCCTCGCAGCGCCCGGTGGTGTTGCTGCAGATCTGGCCGCCGCCGCAGCCGGTGGTCGCGCAGCCGGCGGCGCACGCGGTGTTCTCGCAGATCGTGGCCGGCGGATTACAGGCGGAGTCGGTCGCGCAGGGCGGCGGCGCGACCGGATCGCAGCGGCCGGTGGTCGCGTTGCAGGCGGTCGATCCCACGCACTGGATGCCGCCGGCCTGGCTGCAGCCGTTCACGCACTGGCCCATCTCGCAGACGGTGCTCGGGGCCATGCACTGCCCGTCGCCGCTGCAAGGACCGGAGAGCTGCTGGCAGCGCCCGGTGTTGCTGTTGCAGACCGATCCGGCGCCGCAGGCCATGCCGCCCGGCTGCGAGCAGCCCGGCACGCAGGCGCTCATCTCGCAGATCCCGGCGGGGGCGGCGCACGCATTGTCGTTCGCGCAGGGCGGGGGCGGCGGGGTGGTCATGCAGCGGCCGCTGGTCGCGTCGCAGGTGCTGCCGGCGGTGCAGGCGGGGGCGCCCGGCTCGGCGCAGCCCGCGACGCAGGCGCCCATCTCGCAGATCTCGCTGGGCGGCGTGCACTCGCCGTCGCTCATGCAGCCCGCGGTGATCGTCTCGCAGCGCCCGGTGGTCGCGTTACAGCCGTTGGCGCCGCTGCAGGTGAGGGCGGTCCTGGGAGAGGCGCAGCCGGGGACGCAGCCGGTGAGCTCGCAGATCGTCCCGCCGGTGCACTGCGAGTCGTTCGAGCAGAGCGCGGTCGCGTCGGGCGAAGCAGAGTTGCTCCCGGCGTCGCGGATCGTGAGGCCCTCGCGATCGCGGCAGGCGCCCTGATCGCACCAGCGATCGCCGCCGCACTCCTCGTCGCGGCTGCACTCGTCGAGGCCGAGCGGCACGCACGCGTTGCGCACGCACGACTCGGTCGCCGAGCAGTCCCGCGCGGAGTAGCACTGGCCTTCCGCCGGGGTGCGGCCGCCGTCGCACGCGGCGGCTCCCAGGCCGGCGAGGACGGCGAACACGATGCGGCCCCAGGTCATGCCGCGTACTGTGTGGAGTTTGCACCATTTTCTCCCATAGGTTGATCGACGGTGGGGGCTTGCCCCCTCGACCGCCCAACGCCTCTTCTCTGAGCCGTCGGACAGGAAGTGGACGGACAGGCCCGTTCGTTCACGCTGAAGATGGTGGAACGCTCGCTCATCGCATTGGTGCTGGCCCTCGGGCTGGCGCTCGCCGTGGTGAACCTCGCGGTGCGGCTGATCGGCGGCGGCGAAACCAGCCTGCTGTCCCCGTTTTACCTGGAGGAGAAGGTGTCGGCGCTCGCCCGGCTCGGCGAGCACATCGTGTCGAGTCCGCTCGAGCCGACCTGCGCGCCGGATCCGGAGAAGGCGATCATCGCTGCGGCGCTGCGGCATGACGTGCCGGTCGCGCTCGCGCTCGCGGTCGGGCGCGCCGAATCGGGCCACGAGCCTCATCGAATTTCTGCGGCCGGCGCGATGGGGCTGATGCAGCTGATGCCGGCCACTGCGCGCGACATGGGCGTGGTGGATCCATTCGATCAGAAGCAAAGCATCGACGGCGGCGTGCGCTACTTGCGCTGGCTGCTGCGTCGCTATGGCGGCGACAGCGTGCGCGCCGTCGCCGCGTACAACGCGGGGCCGGGGACGGTACCTCGCCGCGGACCCCTCGTTTTGCCGAGCGAAACCCGCGTGTACGTCGCGAGAGTCGAGGCTCACGAGAAGGCCTACGCGCGACGCTTCTGATGCCCGCTGAGGCGTGGAATATCGGTGGTACTCTCGAACGTCTCCCCTTCGAGAAATGCGAGTCCTGATCCGATCACTCCAAGCCGGCCTGTGGGCGATCGTCGTCCCGATGCTGATGCTGCTCCTCGGTGAGCGCTCGAGCCTCGCGCTCGCGCTGGGTCGTGATCCGTCGCTCTACACCGAGCTGTGGGCGGTGACGCTGCTGCCGCTGCTGCTCTTCGGCGCGTGGGTCGGTCGGCGCGAGGCCAAGCTCGAGGCCGAGAAGGCGGAGCTCGACGAGCTCGCGGTGACCGATCCGCTGACCGGCCTCAAGAACGTGCGCTACTTCCAGGCGCGCCTCGCCGAGGCGTGGGCCCGGAACCGCCGCGATGGATCGCCGGTGGGCCTGGCGGTGATCGATCTCGATCGCTTCAAGGCGGTGAACGACGACTATGGCCACGCGGTGGGCGACAAGGTGCTCGAGGCGACCGCCTGCGCGATCCAGGCGGTGTGCCGCCGCGACGAGACCGCCGCGCGGATCGGCGGCGAGGAGTTCGCGGTGATCCTCCCGGGCGCCGACGCCGAGACGGCGCGTGCCGTCGGCGAGCGCATTCGCCAGGCGATCGCGGCGCGTACCGTGAAGGTGAAGGGCCACAAGCCGCTGTCGGTGACGGCGTCGGTCGGCGTCGCCTCGACCCGCGGGGGATCGGTCGACTCGGCCGAGGCGCTCTATACTGCTGCGGACCGCGCACTTTATTCCTCGAAACAGAGCGGACGCGATCGAACCTCGATCGCCACGCCCCCGCCGCCCTCTTCGGCGTCGTTCGCGAGCGTGACCCCGTCCTCCGGCAACCTTCGCCCGTCTCTCCGCCCATAAATTTCCGCCCATAAATTCCTAGACGCGCGGCGGAACCCGGGACAGGGTGCGCCGCATGGTCGCCATCGATCTCACCGGCCGGCACGCGCTCGTGACCGGTGTCTCCGATGACGGCGGCTTTGGTTGGGCCATCGCAAAGGCGCTGCAAGCGGCCGGCGCGAAGGTCCACCTGGCCTGCCATCCCCGCGTCGTGAACATCGTCTCGATGCTGATGCGCCGCCCCGGGAGCGCCGAGTCGCGCAAGCTCCCGTACGGCACACCGGGCGAGCTCGAGCCGGAGTCGATCATCGCCTGCGACGTCGCGTACGACTCGATCGACGACATCCCCGCTGTTCTCAAGAGCAGCAAGCAGTACGCCGGCGATCCTTCGATCCGCGGCATGTTCGCCAAGTACAAGGAGAGCGGCGCGCCGCTCGACATCCTGATCCACTCGGTGGCGTTCTCGCCCGAGATCACGAAGACGCACCTCGAGACCTCGCGCGGCGCCTACCTCCAGGCCAGCTCGATCAGCGCCTATTCGCTGCTCGCGCTGATCCGCGAGGGCCTCCCGCTGATGGCCGGTCGCGACGCCAGCGTGGTCGGCCTGACGTACCTCGCAGGCGAGCGCGTGATCCTCGGCTACGGCGGCGGCATGGCCTCTGCGAAGGCCGCGCTCGAATCGGACGCCCGCTACGCCGCGTATCACGCCGGCCAAGAAGGCGTGCGCGTCAATCTGGTGAGCCCCGGTCCGTTTCCGTCGCGCGCTGCGCGCTCGATCGGAGACATCGACTCGGTGGTGAACGCGGTGGTGGAGAAGAGCCCAATCAAGCGGGCCATCACTGCAGAGAATGTGGCCGACGCCGTGCTGTTCCTGTGCTCGCCGTTCGCATCGGCGATCACCGGCGAGAACATCCACGTCGACAGCGGCTACCACGTAATGGGGTGAGGCGATGATCCGCGCCGAAGCTTTGACCAAGTTCTACGAGCATAAATGCGTCGTCCGCGATCTCTCTTTCTCCATCCAGGAGCGAGAGATCGTCGGCTTTCTCGGCCTGAACGGCGCAGGGAAGACGACCACCCTGCGCATGCTGGCTGGCCTCTTGATGCCGTCTTCGGGCCGCATCGAGATCGACGGCCACGATCTCCTCGAAAAGCCGCTCGAGATGCGCTGGCGCATCGGCTTCCTCCCCGAGCGTCCGCCGCTCTACGAGGACATGAGCGTGCGCGGCTTCCTCGCGTTCTCCGCGCAGCTGCGCGGGATGGACGACACGAAGGCCGCCCGCCGCGTGGGTGAGGTGCTGGAGACGACCGCGCTGAGCGAGTACGCCGACGCGCCGATCTCGACCCTCTCGCACGGCTTCCGCCAGCGCGTCGGTATCGCCCAGGCGATCGTGCACGACCCCGCGCTGGTGATCCTCGACGAGCCGATCAACGGCCTCGATCCCGCGCAGATCGTGGAAATGAGGAAGCTCATCCGATCGTTGCGGGAGCGGCACACCGTGCTCCTCTCCAGCCACAACCTGACCGAGATCAGCGCGTCGTGCGATCGCCTCCTGGTGATCAAGGACGGCAACCTGGTCGACGAGGGCACCGAGGCCACGCTCTCCGCCAAGCACGGCGGGGCGCGGCGCGCGGTGATGGTGACGCTGATCGGCAATCGCAAGGCGATCGAGGGCAAGCTGACGCAGAGCGCTCTGATCACCGGGTTCGAGGTGCGGGCGGACAACGACGGCGTGGTCGACGTGCGCATCGACATCACCGAGCCCAAGCCAGAGAGCCTGGCGCGCGAGCTGATCGAAGCAGGATTCGGGCTTCGCCGGCTGGAGCCGGTGACGAGCGAGCTGGAGTCGACGTTCCTCCGGCTAACGGGAGCAAAGTCATGACCGAAGCGACCATGTCGCGACCTGGTGCCGCACGCGGCCTCGGGCTCATCGTGAAGCGCGAGCTGGGCGTCTATTTCCGCTCGCGATCGGGCTACATCATCGCCTCGCTGGTCCTCCTGGTGACCGGCCTGTTGTTCAACGTCGACGCGGTCGGGAGCAGCTCCAAGTACTCCGCCGACGTGCTCGCCGACTTCTTCAAGGACGCGAGCGGCGTGATGATGTTCGGCGCGGCGTTCCTCTCGATGCGGCTCATCGCCGAAGAGAGGCAGTCGGGCACGCTGCCGCTGTTGCTCGGATCGTCGCTGACCGAGGGCGAGATCATCCTCGCCAAGTTCCTCTCGGCCTGGGTCTTCCTCGTCGTGATGATCACCATCAGCGTGTACATGCCGCTGCTCATCTTCGTGCGCGGCAAGGTCTCGATCGGCCACATTTTCTCGGGTTATCTGGGCCTCTACTTGCTGGGCGCTGCGGTGACGGCGATCGGCACGTTCGGCTCGGCGATCGCGAAATCGCAGGTGGTCGCGGTGATCATCGGCGGCGCGATCACGGTCGTGTTGCTCCTGGTGTGGATGCTGGCGCGGGTGGTCGACGGGTCGCTGGGCGACGTGTTCGGGCAGCTCGCCCTCTGGGACAAGCACTTCACGCCGTTCATGCGCGGGACCATCGCGCTGCCGGACATCCTTTATTACCTCTCGATCACGGCGTTCTTCCTGGTGCTGGCGCGGAACAGCCTGGAGTCGCGGAGGTGGTCGTCGTGAGCGATCGTCTGCACCGTCTCTGGCCCAGCGCCGCGGCTTTCGCCGCGTTGCTCCTCGTCTACATGGGCGAGCGACTCCTCTCCGGGTTCGACACTCGCCGCATGGCCTGCGCCGTGTTCGCGGCCGGCGCGATCATCGCGGCTCTGGTCATGCGCATGCGCGAGCAAGGCGCGGCCGACGCGCACAAGAAGCCGGTCGCGCGCGCGCTGTTCGGGGCGACCGTGATGGTCGCGCTCGGGCTCGCCGCCTACGCGCTGATCGTCCTGGCATTCAAGAGCGACACCCCGTTCGACACCCGCATGCGCGGCGTCTTGTGGGGCCTCGCGCCGATCCTGGTGACCTGCGGTCTCGCGCCGATCGCGGCGATCGAGCTGGCGGTCCTGGGGGTCGCGAACAACCCGCGCTACGAGCTGCGCCGCGTGTTCCGCGCGTACAACCGCGGCCTCGGCCTCGCGTTGCTGCTCTCCGCGCTGTTCCTCGCCAACTACGTGGCCCGGAAGATCGACTCGAAGGTCGACCTCGCGCAGTCCTCGAAGACCGAGCCGTCCGGCAGCACGCGTCAGATCGTCGCCTCGCTCTCGAAGCCGGTGCAGGTGGTGGCCTTCTTTCCGCGCGCGAACGAGGTCGCCGACGTCCTCGGCGACTACTTCAAGGCGCTCGGGCCGGCGGCCAACTTCGAGGTCCGCACCGAGGATCATGCGCTCGCCGCCGCGCTGGCCGCCGAGGTCAACGCCACGGAGAACGGCGTCGTGATCGTCAGCCAGGGCAAGACGCACGAGAAGATCCGCGTCGGCGACAAGATCAAGAACGCCAAGAGCGCGCTCAAGACGTTCGATCAATCGCTGGCCAAGGCGATCGTGAAGGTCACCCGGCAGTCCTCGATCGCCTACTTCACCGTGGGCCACCACGAGCGACGCTGGGACTCGAAGAAAGACGACGAGCGCCCGCGCATCGATCTGCTCAAGCAGCAGCTCGTGGCGAACGACTACGAGGTGAAGATCCTCGGCGTCGCGGAGGGCCTCGGCGCGGAGGTGCCGCAGGACGCCGGCGTGGTGTTCATCGTCGGCCCCGAGAAGCCCTTCCAGCCGGAGGAGATCGCGGCGCTCGTGCGCTACGTGAACCGCGGCGGCCGCATGGTGGTGGCGCTCGAAGCGGAGCGGGAGGGCGACCCGATGAAGGGCCTCCTCGACACCCTCGGCCTCACGTTCGACAAGGCGATCCTCGCGAACGATCGCGCTTACGTGAAGGCGACGATGACCGACGCGGACAAGGCGTTCATCTACACCAACCGCTTTTCCTCGCACGAATCGGTCAGCACGATGGGCCAGTACTCGGACAAGCTGGCGGTGATCTTCCCGCGCTCGGGCTCGCTGACGAAGAACGCCGAGCTGCCGCCGAACACCAAGGTCGAGCTCACAGTCACCGCGCTCGACGGCACGTTCAACGATCCGAACGGCAACTACACGTTCGACGCGGAGACGGAGAAGCGGCAGCCCTACGCGCTGGTCGCGGCGGTGACGCGCACGGCGTCGACGTCGGACGGGCGGGTGGTGGTGATCGCCGACGGTGACGTGTTCACCGACAAGTTCATCCGCTTCCAGGGCAATCCGTACCTGTTCGCCGATAGCATCGTCTGGCTGCGCGACGTGAAGGATCCGGTGCTGTCTACGGTCACGGAAGAGGACGTCCGCATCGTGCACAAGCGCGACGAAGACGCGCTGTGGTTCTACTCGAGCACCGTCGGCGTGCCGGCCTTGCTGGCGCTGGCCGGCGTGATGGTCGGGCAGAGGAGGCGCAAGAAGTGAGCGAGGCTGTCGTACGCCGCGAAGGCGCAGGCGAGGTTCGTGTCCTGACCGTGCTGGTGCTGGCCCTGCTGGTCGGCGCGTACCTGTCGTGGACCCAGAAGACGGACGCCGTCACGAACGAGAAGGTGGACATCAACGATCTCAAGGCCGATCGGGTCAGTGAGGTCGTGTGGATGACGCGGACGCAGACGGTCACCGTCGCGCGCAAGAAGGACGACAAGGACGGCTACGTCTGGTTCGACATCGTCTCTGGCAAGAGCAAGCGCGGCTTCAAGGGCAACAAGACGACCAGCGTGCTGTTCGACTCGCTGGCGCCGTTCAGCGCGATCCGCAAGCTGGGCTCCGACATGAAGCCCGAGCAGATGAAGGAGACCAAGCTGGAGCGCCCCGATCAGAAGCTGATCGTGCGCGCGGCCGGCGGCGACAAGACGTACGAGGTCGGCGGCCGCACCTATGGATCGCGCGACTGGTACGTGCGCCCGCAGGGGTCGAAGGACGTGTACCTGGTGGCCTCGAAGGTCCTGCAGGAGATCGACTTCGCCGAGGGCAAGTACATGCAGCGCGACCTGAAGACGATCGACAAGAAGGACGTCTCGGGCGTGATCCTCAAGGCCGGAACGAAGGAGCGCAGGCTGCTCCAGCAGAGCCGTCTCTCACCGACCGACGCCTACTGGACCCGCGTCGATACGCCCGACACGAAGGACGAGAGCGCGGGCAACTATCTGCGCAAGCTCGACGGCATGACCGTGATGTCCTACGTCGAGCCGACGGTGCTCGAGGGCGCGACCAAGGTGCTCGAGCTGACCTGGCTCGAAGAGGACAAGCCGAAGGAGTCGATGACGCTCTTCCGCGCGGGCGCGACCGGCAAAGAGAAGTACTACGTGGTCTCCGACGCGACGTCGGGCCCGGTCGAGGTCGCCAGGTCCATCGGCGAGCAAGCCGAGCAAGATCTCGCGGACGTCCTCGCCGACTGATCAGCTATCGATGGGTCGGCGTGGCGTGCTGGGCGCGGCGCTGATGGACCGATCGATCGCGTCCTCGCGCGCGACCGCGATCGTGCTCGCGAGGATCGGTGTCTGAGTCTTCCGGAGGCGGCGCGCTATCAGTGTTGCTGGAGCCGCCGTTGTCGACGGGCTCCGAGGCGGCGTCCTGCCGAGATACGCGTGGCGTGTTCGGGAGGTGACGCTCGCTCGGGCTCGAGCTGGAGCCAGGGGTGGGCCGAACACCGCCGTCATCGGGCTGTACGCCGCCGTCGGGGACGTCGGTCGTCTCGGGCCCGCGCCGCCCTTCACCAGCGCGTCGACGAGGGCAGCGGGGCGGCTCAGCGGTGCAGGATCGCGTTCAGCGAATCGAGTGAAGCGTCCATCTGCGCGGTGATTTCCAGCGCGTTGGCCCACTCTTCCATCGGCAGCTCGTTCGCGGCCGAGATCTCCTGGATCACCACCTCGACCGCGCGGCGCATGTAGTCGATCTGCATGTCGACCGCGGACGCCGCGGGAGCAGCGCCCTTCTTGCTGTAGGCCGGATTCTCTTCGGTGTCGTGACCGGCCTGCGCGCGGCGCGCCTTCTCCTCGGCGATGCTCTTCACCTGGCTGAGCGAGTAGGGCTGCGTATTGTTCGACTCTTCGTCGCTGTCGGCCTGGGCAGCGGCCAGCGCGTGGAGGCGCTCGACGTGCGGAGCGGCCGAGGCGGGGACCGCGCCGAACGCGCCCTCCCGCCAGAGCTCCGAGAGGCCCCTGATGCCGGCCCCGGTGATCTGGCCGAAGCCGTCGGAGCGCATCGAAACGCTTCCGCGCGCCGACAGATCCGAGAGGTGCAAGCGCACATCTTCGGCGCGGAGCTGCGGCCAGCGGCCCCGTAACGTCGCCACGACGTCGACGGCTTGTCCGGTGTGACCGGTGGCCTCGTAGAGGGCCTGGAGGATGTATTTGGTGAGGTCGACCAAGGCGGTCGCATGCTACCGCGGGATTCGGGGAACCAACACCCCTCCCCTGGGCATCCGGCGCGAGGTATAGGGTCCCTGATGTCGAACAAGGTCGACAAGTTCATCACGGCTCTGGAGAAGGCCCAGGGGGACGAGCTTTTATTCGCCACCACACGCCCGGTGCGCATCCGCATCGGCGACGAAGAGAAGGTCGTCCTCGATCAGGAGGTGCGGACCGACCAGATCGACAACCTGGTCAAGCCCTGCATCGACCCCGATGAACAGGCCAAATACATGGGCAACGGCGAGAACAACTTCTCGTACGAGTCCCCGATCGGCCGCGTTAAAATCAACGTAAAGCGCAAGAACGCCATGTTGATGGTGACCATCTCGCGCGACACGGGGAGCGGCGCCGCAGCGCCCGCGTCGCAGGCGGTGAACGTCATCGGCGACGCGATGGTCCTCGAGGGCTTCGATTCGGGACGCCACTCCGATCCCGAGCCCGTGCAGCGCGTGAGCGCTCCGCCGCGCGCGGCGCCTCCCAAGCAGGTGACCGACATCCGGCAGTCGCAGGCGCAGATGCAGGCGCAGCAGCCGCAGATGCAGGAAGCGCCCCCGATGCAGATGCAGCAGCCCCAGGGCGGCCATGGCGGCGGCGGGCACGGCGGTGGAGGTCACGGCGGCGGACACGGCGGTGGCGGCGGAGTGGCCGTCCTGGGCGGTGGCCCGCGCATCATGGCCAGCGAGCGCGCCAAGCCCGCGCCCGGGACCGCGACGATCGACAAGATCCTCACGATTCTCGCCAAGGCCGGCGCCTCCGACCTCCACATGACGGCCGGCCAGCGCCCCAAGATGCGCAAGGACGGCGACATCGTCGAGCTCCCGGGTACGTACGATGTCTTCAGCGGCGACTACATCCAGGAGCTGATGTTCGAGGTCGCGGCCCCGCGCGTCCGGCAGCAGTACCTCGACTCGAGCGACGCCGACTACTCGCACGAGGTCCCCGGGGTCGCGCGTTTCCGCATGAACATGTTCCGTGACCGCATCGGCACGGGCGCGGTCATCCGCACGATCCCCTCGAAGATCCTCACCGCCGACGATCTCAACCTGCCACCGATCACCCGCATGTTCTGCGGGCTGCCCAAGGGCCTCGTCTGTGTCACCGGCCCCACGGGATCCGGCAAATCGACGACGCTCGCGGCGATGGTCGATCTGATCAACAAGTCGCGATCCGATCACATCATCACGATCGAGGACCCGGTCGAGTTCGTGCACCAGTCGCAGAAGTGCCTGGTGAACCAGCGCGAAGTGCACACGCACACCGAGTCCTTTTCTCGCGCGCTGAAGGCGGCGCTGCGCGAAGATCCGGACATCGTGCTGGTCGGCGAGATGCGCGATCTCGAGACGGTGCACATCGCGATCGAGACCGCCGAAACCGGCCACTTGGTGTTCGGAACGCTGCACACCAACACGGCAGCGTCGACCGTCGACCGCATCATCGACCAGTTCCCCACCGACCGTCAGTCGCAGATCCGCGTCATGCTCTCGGAGTCGCTGAAGGGCGTCATCGCCCAGACGCTGTGCAAGAAGATCGGCGGCGGCCGCTGCGCGGTGCTGGAGATCTTGATCGTGAACAACGCGATCTCGAACCTCATCCGCGAGGGCAAGACCTTCCAGATCATGTCGATCATGCAGACCGGCAAGAAGGAAGGTCAGCAGACCCAGGTCGACGCGATGCTGGATCTGATCAAGCAGGGCAAGATCACCCCGCTCGAGGCCTACACCAAGGCCGCCGATCAGGGCCTGATGAAGGGCGCCCTCGAGCGCAACGGCCACACCATCCAGGCGAAGTGAACCACGTTTTGTAGGGCACTTGGACCGCTGTACCGTAGCTTCGACGCACGTTGGTGCGATAGGCTTCGCACGTGAAGCTCGCACCTTGCCCAAGCTGTTCTCGCCACCTCAAACCCGACGAGAAGACCTGCCCGTTCTGCGGGGCGCGCACGGTTCCATTCGTCGCGATGGGACTGGTCGCCTCGGCGATGGTCGGCGCCGCGATCGCCGCGGCCAGCTGCGGTAGCGAAGAGGTGATGGTGCCGATCTACGGCGCCCCCGCGATGATCAACCCGGATGCCGGCCCGGCTGACGTCGGCGGGAGCTGATCGATGAAGCTGCTCCCATGCCCCTCCTGTTCCCGCCACCTGAAGCCCGAAGAGACCGCCTGTCCTTTCTGCGGTGTTCGCCGTGAGACCAAGGGTGGCGGATGGATCGCGCCCGTCGCCGCGGCCCTGGTGACGGCCGCGATGGTGGGGATCGCGTGCAAGGACGATCCGCCGGCGGTTCCGCCCTACGGGATCCCGCCGATGATCGAGGACGCCGGGGGACGCGACGCGGGGATCGTCGACGCCGCAGGGTCCTGATTTCCCGCTGGCGCTCGCTGGACCGCTCGCGCACGATGCTCCGGTCCATGAGTTTTCGACGATTTCAGGGCACTCCGACGTACGTGGCCGACGAGGGCCTGATGGCCTCGGTCGACGCCTCGCTCGCGCTGGAGCGCCCGCTCCTGGTGAAGGGCGAGCCGGGCACCGGCAAGACGATGCTGGCGCGCGCAGTGGCGGAGTCGCTCGACCGACCGCTCCTCACGTGGCACGTGAAGTCGACCACCAAGGCCGTCGAGGGCCTCTACACCTACGACGTGGTGCAGCGCCTCAACGACTCGCGCTTCGGTGGAAAGGACATCTCGAACGTCCGCCAGTACATCCACCACGGACCGCTCGGAAAGGCGCTGACCGCCGAGCAGCCGGTCGTGCTGCTGATCGACGAGGTGGACAAGGCCGACCTCGAGTTCCCGAACGATCTGCTACGCGAGCTCGACGAGATGACGTTTTTCATCCCCGAGCTCGACGAGACGGTGAAGGCCAAGCACCGCCCGATGGTGATCATCACGTCGAACGCGGAGAAGGACCTGCCCGACGCGTTCCTGCGCCGCTGCGTGTTCCATTACATCGAGTTCCCGGACCGCGACCGCCTGCGCCGCATCGTCCACGTGCATCACCCCGACGTGGACAAGAAGCTCCTCGACGTCGCGATGGAGCGCTTTTACAAGCTCCGCGGCGTCGAAGGGATCCGGAAGAAGCCGTCGACCTCGGAGCTCATCGACTGGCTGCTGGTGCTCTCGCGCGCCGGACTGAAGGCCGAGGACGTCGATGCGCGCGTGCCCTTCGCCGGCGTGCTGGTGAAGCAGGAGCAGGACAAAGATCTGCTCGAGCGGCTCAAGCAGCGAATGGGGTTCAAGTTCTAGATCATGTTCGAGCCTCTCCTCTGGAACCTGCGTGATCAGGGCCTGAGCGTCGGGCTCGGGGAGTGGCGCGCGTTCCTGAACGCGATGGAGCAGGGGCTCGCGACCAACGTCGACGATCTCTACCGCCTCGGCCGCGCGATCCTGGTGCACAGCGAGGCGCACTACGACCTCTACGATCTCGCGTTCGCCCGCACGTTCGCCGGCCTCACCACCGATCCGCGGCTCCTGAAGGCGCTGGAGGAGTTCCTCGAAAATCCCGAGAAGTTCGAGGAGGGCAGGGAGTTCGGGAAGCACGGCTTCGCCTCGATGGAGGAGATGCTCGAGGCCTTCATGAAGACGCTCGATCAGCAGGACGAGCGGCACTCCGGCGGCAACCGCTGGGTCGGCACCGGCGGCACGTCACCGTGGGGCACCGGCGGTCGCGCCAACCAGGGCATCCAGCTCGGGCCGCAGGGCGGCGGCAAATCCGGCGTGCGCCTCGCCGAGGATCGGCTCTGGGAGAACTACCGGACCGACCGCGTGCTCGACGTGCGCGACTTCGCGATCGCGCTCAAGGCCCTGCGCCAGCTCGCGCGCGAGGGCGAAGAGATCCTCGACATCGACGAGACCATCGACGCGACCGCCAACAACGACGGCGAGATCGATCTTGTCTTCAAGAAGGCCCGCACCAACCGCGTGCGGGTCGCGCTGTTCATGGACTCGGGCGGATCGATGTACCCGCACACCGAGCTGGTCTCGCGGCTCTTCACCGCCACCAAGCAGGCGAAGGGCTTCAAGACCTTCGACAGCTACTACTTCCACAACTGCATCTATCAGCACGTGTGGACCGACTACGAAGGCGGCGAGCGCAAGGAGAGCGGCAAGGTCCTCGAGCAGCTCACCGCCGATCACCGCCTGATCTTCGTCGGCGACGCCTCGATGGCGCCGTGGGAGCTGTTCACCAAGAGCGCCGCGCTCGGCTTGCCCGCGCCTTCGGGGCTCGATCGGCTCGGAATGTTCTCGAAGAAGTGCCCGGCGGCGGTGTGGCTCAATCCCGACGCCGAGAAGCTGTGGGACCACCCGACGGTCTCGGCGATCGGCCGCGTCTTCCCGATGTACCCGCTGACGATCGACGGGCTGAAGCGCGCCATCAAGCACCTGCGAGCGCCGCACTAGTGCCGCCGTCCGGAAGTCCGCTGCGCGATCCGCGAAGGGATCGGGGCCGGTGGCAAGGCGGAGCACCGAGGCATACTCTGCGTCTGTTGAGGTGGTCCAACGCGGCCAACGGTCGCGAGACCGAGCGAAGCGCGCAGCGGACTTCCGGACGGCGGCACTAGGTGCCGATCCTGGCAGCGGGCAACAAGCCGCCGTTCGCAGTCGACGCCGTGGTGCGGGAGGAGGATCGGTGGCTGGTGCTGTCGGCGCCGCTGATCATCCCGGAGCGCGCGCCCGACCACCCGATCCGCCTCCACACCGAGCTCGCCGAGGCCGAGGCGCGCCCGCTCGGCGCGGTGGTGATGCGGCCGGGGCAGCTCCTGGCGGTGGTGCACGATCTCGATCGCGAGCTCAGCACGACGATCGCCGACATCGAGCTGGCGCTGGCCAACATCGTCGAATGCTGCGAGAAAAATAGGCTCAAGCGGCTGGGCATCCCGCTGCTTGGGACGCTGCACGGGAAGCTGCCGCGGGCGGAGGTGCTGGCGTCGATCGCCCGCGCGCTGGCGAAGACGACGGCGATCGAGGCGGTGTGGCTGATGACGGGGGACGAGAGCGATCTGGAATCGCTGCGGGCCAGCTGGCCATAACGGTCGCTTCGCGACCTCGGCACGCTCCTCGGACCGCGCCCTTCGGGCACGGCCTCGTCGCAGGCCTTAGGTCTTCGGAGCGCCGGGGTCCTGCGACGGTCGCTTCTCGACGACCATCGTCTCGGCCTTGGCGCGCAGCGCGGTCAGCAGCGTGCCGAGCTCGGCGACCTGCTCCTCGAGGCGCTCGACGACCTGACCCACGACGCGGGCCCCATCGGCCTCGGCCTTGCTGGTCTGGGCCTCGATGCGCTTCTTGAGCGCGTCGAAGCTGCCCTCGTACTCCTTGAGCGCCTCTTCTGCCTTCTTCTCGAGGTCGTTCTCGCCGCGCTGGAAGATCGTGCGCGCCTTCTCGGTCAGCTCGGTGACGCGCTGGGTGGCGGTCTCGCCGATCTTCTCGGCCTTTTGCCGCAGATCGACGACGCTCTTGTTGGCCTGATCGATCGTCTCGACGACCGGCGCCTTGACCTGCTTCTCGAAGAACTCCTGCACGGCGTCACCGCTCGAGGTGATCAGCTGGCGCAGCATGCCGAGCGGCATCCGGCTCTTTCGCTTCTCTTCCTCGTAGATGATCTGGGTCAGCGTGACGGCGGTGAGATCGTCCTTCGTCTTGTTGTCGATGATGACGATCTCTTCGCCCGCCTTCACCATCTGGGCGATCTCTTCGAGCGTCACGTACTTGCTGCTCTCGGTGTCGTAGAGCTTTCGGTTCGAGTAGCGCTTGATGGTCCGCGTCGGTTTGACGGCCTTGATCTCCTGGACAGGCGCCGGAGTCGCGGCCACGCCGGTCGGGGTCACGACGTCGGGCGAGGAGGTGGGGGGGGACGTAGGCTCGTTGGCGGTCATGGGTATTCGTCCCGGGCTACGCCCGCTGAGCCAGTGGTTTCACGGGGATGGCGCGAGTGTCAAGCACGGTTACGCACTGCGCCAATCAACGCGCAAAGGTCCACGTTCTTGCGGGTGTCACCCTTGGCACCTATGCTCGGCCCGGCCGGATGATCGTGCAGTGCGAGCACTGCCGGACGAAGTTTCGTCTGGCGGACGACCGGGTGTCCGGTCGAGGGGTGAAGGTCCGGTGCAGCAAGTGCGCCCACGTCTTCACGGTTCAAGTGGACGTGTCCGCCGCACCGCCGACGCGCTCTGATCTGAGCGTCGATCCCAGCGCATTCGGCCCTCCGAGCCAGCCGCCGTCCTTCGATCGTCCGATGCAGTCCGGCGATCTGATGGCCGCGATCGACGACCTCATGCTGCCCGGCAGCGCCACGCTCGGCGGGACAGCGCCGACCGGTCACGCCGGCCTCGACCTCCCGCCGTCCGCGTTCGGCGCCTCCGCGTTCGGCGCGCCGACGGCGTTCGGCGGACCGCCGCAAGGCTCGCCGCCAGGCATGGGCGCTGGCCTCACCGCCTCGGGCACGATGCGTGTCCCGAACGTGCCGCGACCGATGCTGCCCGAGCCCGCGTGGCTCACGCCCGCGGCGCCTCCGCCTCCGGCACCGCTGCAACCGCCGATGTTCAGCCCGGCTGGCATGCCGCGCTTGCCGTTCGATCTCGGCCCCACCGCGCCGGTCATCAAGCGCCCGTCGCTGTCGGTGATGCCGGCCGGCCGCCCGCCGCCCGGGCAGACGATGCCGTCGGTCCCGCGCGCGCTGCTCGATCAGGCGGCGTTCCAGCCCGATCCCGCGACCAGCGATCGGCTGCGCGCGCTCGCCGAGCTCGACGGCTTCGGCTCGCACAAGTTCGACGACGACAACCCGTTCGGCACGCCCGATCCCGCGGCGGCCGCGGCGGCTGCGCTCAAGGCGGCCGAGGAGCTGGCCAACCTCCCGATCGACCGCGAGCCGCCGCTGCAGTTCGATCTGCGATCGCACCCGCCGACGATGGATCTGCCGCCCGCGCCCCCGCGCATCGAGGCACGGCCGCCGACGATGGATCTGATGCCGCGCCCGCCGGCGATGGATCGCCGCCCGCCGACGATGGATCTGCCCCCGCTGCGCCCGCCGTCGCCGTCGATGGAGCTCGAGGGATCGGTGTCCCCGCCGCTGCGCCCGTCGATCGAGCTGCCGCCGTCGCGCCACAGCTGGGGCCTCTCGTTCGTCAACGAACCGTCCGCGCCGAACCTCACCGGGCTGCCGCCGAAGGTGCCTTCGTCGCAGTCGATCAAGGTCCCCACGTTCCCGCCGCCGCCGGTGTTCGATCCCTTCCTGGACGCGCCGAAGAGCGTGCTCCCTCCTCCGCTCGCGCAGCCGCCACAGCAGATGGAGAGGGAAGAGCGGACCGATCAGTTCATGATCGGCCCGCACACCGACGATCCGTTCGCCGGGCTCGGCGACGCCTTCCACGGCGGCGCGCAGGGCGCGGGCGCGATGATCGACGTCGACCTCGGCGAGCTCCAGGACACGGAGAAGGAACGGAAGGACCCCGCGAAGATCGGCCGCCTCGATCTGCGCAAAGGCCTCCTCGGGGCGGCTGGCGTGGTCTCGTTCGGCGACGCCGAGCCGTCGACCAAGATCGCTTCCAAGAACAAGACGTCGAGCGAGGACGTGCGGGCCCGGACCCGCCGATCACTCGTCCGCACCGCCGGGCTGGTCCTGGTGCTCTCGGGCCTCGCGGCGTTCGCGTTCATCACCGAGAAGTCGAACCACGAGACCCGGGTCGGCGGGATCGCGGTGTTCGATCAGCCCTCGCTGGTCGCCGGCTCGATCGCCGCGATCGAGGCCAAGCAGGCGCGCGTCACCTCGTATCCGCTGCGCGATCCGCACCCGCACCTGGTGGTGAGCGGTCTGGCGGTGAACCGCGGCGACACGCTCAGCGGCGACGTCGAGGTCGTGGCGCTGATGCTCGATGGCGACAAGGTGGTGCAGCAGCGGCACTCGCCGCTCGGCGTGCTCGCGCTCGACGCGCTGGCCAAGGCCAAAACCAGCGCCGAGGTCGATCAGGCGTGGCAGAACGCAGAGCACCGCGCGGGACCCTGGAACAGCGGCGAATCGCGCAAGTTCATGGTCGTGTTCCCCGATGTCCCGGAGCAGATCCACGACTATTCCTTCCGGGTCGAGTTCCGCACGGCGACCGCCACTGCGGCCGCGACCGCAGCGCACTGACAGAGTAGATCTTTGGTGCTAGCGTCGCCCGGTGCTCGGGTTCCACGAGATCCTCATCATCGTCTTCGTGGTCGTCCTGATCTTCGGCGCCCCCAAGCTCCCCCAGATCGGTGACGGGCTCGGCCGCGCGGTCCGCAACTTCAAGCGCGCGAGCAAGGGCGAGAACGAGATCGACGTGACGCCGCCGAAAGATCCTCCGGCGAAGCGGAAAGACGACCGCTAGTAGCTCTGCACAGTGAAGTTGATGGGTTGCGGGTGTCGAGGCGCTCGTCTGGCAAGGCGCGCCGTCCGACGGCATACTCTGCGTCTGTCGAGGCGGCGCAACGCAGCCAGGCGAGA
>Ga0105047_10006537_pt1 | contig 19753 bp, 13 predicted proteins | sample MAT04_FD_78384 | JGI IMG/M metagenome (GOLD analysis project Ga0105047, IMG submission 78384) | Freshwater microbial communities from Lake Fryxell liftoff mats and glacier meltwater in Antarctica - MAT-04 (megahit assembly) | ecosystem: Environmental > Aquatic > Freshwater > Ice > Liftoff...
ATGAAAGCCGGGGCGGCAAACCGCTGCTCGCCTTCGCCTGATTGCTTGGCGAACGCCGACGCGCCCTGGCCGGGGTTTATCGCTGCGGTGCGCCTTGGACACCGAAACTTGCATCCGACGCATGGATATCTCAATCTGCGGACGCAACAAGCAATGGCGGCGACCCTCATGCGTCAAATTTTGTCCATCTTGATGGCGTTCGGCTTCGCGGCAGCGCCCGCCGCAATGGCGCAGAGCACGCCCGCGGTGGTGTATTGCGTGAACAACCGGATCGTGGTCGAGCGCGCCACGATGTCTCAGATGCAGAGCGGCAGGGGCAGCTCCGAGATCTGCATCATTGGCCCGTCCTTCGACTTCCCGCCGGATGGCGTCACCTGGGTCCGTCAGAATCTGCGCTCCGACGTCGGCGGCAGTTGCCGCTGCCGTTGAGCGCCGACCGCACGAGCGGGAGTTTTGGGCTGCAGCTTTGGGCCGTGATCAGCTTCCGTTGATCGGAGACTGGCTCGCGGTCCCATCCGCCGGGAACGCCACGACGACGCGCCAGGCACCGTGTTCGCGCTGGACCCACAGCGTACCGCCCCGCTCGCGCATCAGCGCGGAAACCATCCGCAGGCCGGCACCCGGATCCACGCCCTCTGGTCGGGTTTCCTCCGCCTCCGGTGCATCGTCCGCTTGGCTGGCGGCGCCCTGGCGCAATCGGCGGCTCGGCTCGCGCTCCGCCTCGAGCTCCAGCCGCGCTACGTCTTCCTGGGCAGTGAAGCGGATGCGGAGCGGCGTGGCCGCGCCCGCGCTGCCCGACCCCATGTTGTCCAGCATGGCATCCGCCAGCAGTTCCCCCAGGACGATGCCGAGAAGCTGCGCGCGCGAGGGCGGCCAGAACACCGGATCACCTGCCTCCGACACGACCGGGCGGATGGCGGGGAAGCCGAAGCGCCCGTCGCGCAGCGCCTCGACCAGTTCAGCGATATAGCCGTGCATCTCGACGCCGTGCGCGACATGGCCGGCATGCGAGCGCCCGACCGCGACAGCCAGGGTCAGGATGCGACGCGCGCTCAGTTCCAGCAGGGGCTGCGCCGCATCGCCCTTGGCCTCGCGCGCCTCGAAGGCAACCATGTAATGCGCGAGTTGCAGGCCCGCACGGCTACGCTGGCCGATCTCGCTGCGCATCTCGGCGAGGAGAGCCGCGCCGCGCAGGCGCTCAATGGCGAGCCCCAGCGTGCCGGCGAGGCTTCGCAGGAAGCGCAGGTCGGCCTCACTGAAGCTGCCCGGGCGCTGTTCCGCCACCTCCAGCACGCCGAAAAGCCGGTCCCTGCCCGGGACCGGCACGTCGGCCACCCGCATCACGCCATGGTCGGCCAGTAGGGGCGGCGTTGCGAATCGGTCCTCCAGCCCGAGGTCGTTGCTGAGAATCGGCTCGCCCGTGGCGAGGCAACGGCCGGCGGGGGAGGATTGCCCGCGCGGCAGCCGCACCCGGCCGACCACGCCCGGGCGCCATCCGATGCCCGCCCGCAGCAGCAGCATGTCCGTCGTGCGCTCGTGTTCCAGCACGGCCGAATATTGCGTGGCTGCGCCGTCCGCCGCGACGCGCGCCGCCTCCCGCAACAGCGCCTGCATGTCGTCCTCGCCCAGCGCAAGGGCGGCGAAGTCATTGGCGAGGCGCTGGTGGCGCAGGCGGCGGCGCTGCTCGGCCGAGTCGGCAGAGGCGGTTGCGGGGAGGCTCGACGGCGGCGCATCGCCTGGACCCTGCTTGAAGCGCTCCCACCCCGCCAGCAGCGCGGCGAGTTGCGCCTCCTGCGAGGTGTGCTCGCGACGCATCCGATGGAGGGTCTCGCGCAGCGCCACCATGGGATCGGCGGGCGACTGGCCCGCATCGCTCTCCAATGCGGCGAAGAACGCGCCGGCGAGATCTGCCCGGTCGCGCTCGATGACATAGGCCCCATAGCCCAGCACCGAGGCGCGGCCGAAGGCCACGAGCCGCCGGGCCAGCCCACGCAGGGCGAGCAGGCGAGGGTGGTCGCGCAGGATCTGCCGCACCTCGGCGGTTGAGGGGCGCTTCTCGCGCGGGGCGTCGGCCTTCAGCTCCTGCCGCCAGAGCAGATTGGCCATCGCCGCCGCAAGCGCCTGGTCGCCGAAGCTCGCCGTTTCGTCCGTGCCGACGGGCGAGCGTCGCGCCTGGATGTCGTAAGTGGCGGCTGCGGCTTCGGGAAGGCCGCGGACCACCGGCACCTCGATCGTGCCGCCCGAGGCGATCACGGCCACCAGGCGGTGCTGCCCGTTCATCAACTGGCCGCTGGCGGCGAAGCAGATGGGCTGGGCATTTTGCATCCATCGCCCTTCGGAAATGTCGCGCGCGAGGGCCGACACATGGGTTCTGATCAGCCGGCGCTCCGGAGCGCCGCTCGCCAGGTAGCGGCCCGCGAGGTCGGGGCCGATCAGCTCGAATTGCGCCTCGGGCACCGGCAGATCCGGATCGGCCTCGGGCGCGGGCTGAACGAGGCCCTCATAGCCGATCAACCGGGGCATGGCGTCGGCTTCCGACCAGTCTTCGAGGCGCGCGGGTGTCCCTCCCTTGAGTATGGCGTTGAGCGCCTGGACGGCCATGGCCAGCGCCATGTTGGGGCTCAGCGTCTTCATCTCGGCGGCGCGGTCGAGTTGGGCGCGCAGCATTGCCCCCGGCTCACCACGGGCGACGCGCTCGGGATGTGCCAGGGCCGCGAGCACGCGCTCGGTCTTCTGGCGGCCCACCGCGAAGCCCATGTGGATGAAGGCGCTGCGAACCGGCTCGGGCAGGGGCGAGCCGGCGAGGAGGCGGCTCGTCTCCAGCGCGGAGTTGAGGGTGGGGTTCGCCCGCATCACGGCTTCCATCCACGCCCAGGATGGCGCGGGCGGCGTTGCGCTGCCGAGGGCCATGTGATCGTAGCGCGTGAGGGACAGCACCACGGCCATGCGCGCGCGCGCCTGCTGGCCGCCGGCGCTGCCGATCACCCCCGCGAAGGTCCGCCGGCGGTGCAGGTCGATCGTGCCGACCGCCTCATCCTCGACGCCGCGGGCCACGAAGCTTGGGAAGGCCACGCCCGCATCGATGCAGGCGAGCAGCCGCTGCACGCCATCGAGCAGCACGCCGCTGCGCGAGACGATGATGGGCATGCCGTTCAGAATCCAGAGCCCACCGGCCATGGCATCGCGATAGGCGCGCACCACCCCGTCCTGGCGTTCCGCACCTTGGCGCTGCGACACCAGCAACTTGCCGGCCAAATCCGGAGTTATCGTTTCGAGGGTGAAGGTGATCACTTCGGGCGCCACGGAACCAGCCAACCGGAACTCCTTGGCTGCGACGGGTGGAACACCGGGTGTGGCCTCTCCTGTTCGCGCATCCAGGAAGCGGCAAAGAAACGCTCAGCGCGGCGGCTGGTTGCCGCCGCGCTCTAGATTGCCGCGCACGCGGCGGCGGTGCAAGCCCTGCGACGCGCGTCAGAATTGGAACACGGCGTCCCCATTTTTCTGCAACGAGGCGTCGTAGTTCAGGTCCACGCCGTTGAACTCGACCGATTCCACGTAGAGGTTGCGGTCCATGCTCGCCTTGCCGCCAAAGGCGTCGTTGAGGAAGCGGATGGCGAGCTTGTGCAGGCCCGGGCTGAAGTCACCGAGCACGTTGAGGAAGCTTTCCTCATCAGCGGAATGACTGGCGCTGGTTGTCTGCACCCCGCCGATCTTCACGCCGTCCACCAGCACGCTGAACTTCGGCGTGCCCTTCCACGCATCACCCGAGACGCCGATCCGCAGCACGTCGTTTCCGCTGCCGAGGATGGGCCCCGAGCCGATGAAGGGCCCAGTGATGACTGGCTCGGTGACGACGGGAGCAGTGACGACGGGAGGAGTGACGACGGGAGCAGTGACGACGGGAGCAGTGATCACCGGGGGCGTCGAGACAGCCGGCTCGGGTGAGGGCGCGGGCGAAGCAAAAGTTCCAGCGGTGGAGAAGCTGAGCTCCACATCGCCGTTCCGCTCCAGGGCCGCGCTCTTGTTCAGCGAGATGCCATTGAGGGAGAGGCTGTCGACGTAGAGGTTGCGGTCGGTAGCCGCGCTGCCGCCCCAGGCGTCGTCCAGGAAGCGCACCGTCAGCACCTGGCTGGCGCCCGTGACGCTGCCCTGGAGGTCCAAAAATTCCCTCTCGCCCAAGGCGTGGGAGGCGGCAGTGGTGCGAATGCCGCCCAGTTCGTTGCCGTCCAGGAAGAGCTGAAAGTGCGGAGTGCCGTTGTAGGCATCGCCCGAGACGCCGAGGCGCAGGGTGAAGGTCTCCGTCGGCGCCGACACCACGGGTGCCGCCGTCGTCCCGCCCGCCGTCGTCCCGCCCGCCGTCGTCCCGCCCGTCGGGGCGGGGGGCATTACGGCCGCCAGATCGAAGGTGACGTCGCCGGTCTGCGCCAGCGCAGCCGTCTTCCCGGTGGCCACGCCGTTGACCAGGATGTTCTCCACATAAAGGTTCCTGTCCGTGTCGGCGCTGCCGCCCCATGCGTCGTTCAGGAACCGCACCGTCACTTGGTGCACCACGCCGGCCGTGAAGCTGCCGAGCGGCACTTCGACGCCGCCGCTCGCATGCGAGGCGCTGATCGCGCCCCGGAAAGCCTCCACGCCATCCACCAGGACGATGGCCTGCGGGTCACCGTCCCAGGAATCCGCGCCAAGGATGGCGGAGATCTTGACCAGCGCGGGCGCCGTCGATGCGTCAGGAGCCGGAGTCTTGGGGGCCGGAGCCGTGGGGGCCGGAGCCGTGGGGGCCGGAGCCGTCGGCGCGACGGAGCCGCTGTCCACGATGACGGGAACCACATAGGCCCCGCCCGGCGGGGCCAGCGCGTAGGTTGGGTCGCGCATGAAGTCCGTCGCGCTGGTGAAGGGCGGCGGGTTGCTCATCAGTGCGCGATAAGCCTCCGCCGCCTCGACCGAGCCGGTGACATTGGCCAGGCCGGCCAGCGTCGCCAGGGCCAACTGCCCGTAATCGCCCTGGGATTTCGACCAGCCATCGCCGTTCGAGTTGTCCCAGGCCGCCGTCTTGGCGCCGATCTCGGCCCAGGTCTGGAAGGGCGTGCCCGTCACCGGATCGGTCATGGAGAGCAGGTAGGTGGCGCCGTCATGCTCGGGCATACCGTCGGCCGCGTGCGTGAAACGGCCAACCAGGAAGTTGGACGCCCACTTCAGGTAGGTCATCGCGTCGGCATTGCCGCGCGCCGCCGCGGCTATGGCGGTCGAGGCGAAGTAGTCCTGCTGCCATGGCGGCATGACGTTGGCATAGCCGTAGACGCCGGGCAGCCAGCCATGCGCCTCGCCCTGCCATTCGGTCCAGGTCGGGATCTGCGACACGATCCAGGACCAGTTGGCGGCGGAGGCCTCCGCGAACTGGGCCTTCTCGCGGCTGCCGTCCGGGCTCGACCAGGCGGCTTCGTCGAGCTGGCGCAGGCTCCATGCGGCGCCGCGCACCTGGTTGTCGCGCACCACGAGATCGGCATCGCCGCCGCGCGGCGCGGGCCAGAGCGACACGATGTTCCAGGCCGCCTGCGCCTGCAGGTTGTCCAGCATCCAGCGCTCGCCCGTCAGGACATAGGGTACGAAGGAGAGGGAGGGCTGGTGGGAGCTGTCCAGGTCCCAGCCCGTGTTGTCGTCCATTTGCTGGGTGAGGCCGCCCGAGGTCGAGACACCGGGCGTGCCGGTGCCGCCGCGCCCGTCGGTCCAGAGGTCGGGATAGGCGTCGGTGCCGAGCCAGGTGCCGCTCTTGGTGTCCCAGAAGTGCCAGGGCACGCTGCTGGCCGCCTCGGCCTGGCCCAGGGCGAAGGCCGCGGCCCGCGCATCCTGTGACATCAGCCAGCCGGTGTTGGCGACGGTGGTGATGCCGATGTCGCCGCGGCCGCCCGTGCCGGGCATATATTGTGTCACGTCCCGGATGGCGAGCGGCGCGTCCCAGCCCGGGGCGGCGGCAGTGTTGCCCCAGCCGGCCAGCAGCGCCTCGTCCACGCCGATCTCGAGGTTGTAGCCAGCGACCGCGCCGGCCTTCTGGAGGTACGCGACGTCGTGGCCGATGTTGAGCCAGCCCTGCGACGGTGCGCCCAGGCCCTGGCCGCCATTGCGCGGATCGGAGGAGAAGCCCTCGTGCCAGTTCTGGTACTGGGCCTGGCTCACCGTCGTCTCGAGCGCCAGGCGCCCGTCCATCGTGACGGCGACCTGGTAGGTGGCGCGGCCGCCCACGGCCTCCATTGCGCCGTCATTGTTGAACTGCGCCTCGACCTCGATGCCGCCGCCCTTGAACACCGTCACGTCGAAGAGGAGCCGCTGCGAGCCGGGAAGTTGCACCTCGACGCGGGCCTGGGTGGCGAGTGGACCTTCCTGCCAGAAGGAGGCGGTACCCTTCGCGAGGGCGTCGCTCATGGCCTTCAGCACATCCACCTCGCTGGTGGCGCCGCCGGATGTGAAGGCGACCTTGAACTGGTGCTGCGCGAGGCCGCCCGCGAAATCGAGTTTGGCGGCATCGGCTGCGGGCGTGGTGGAGAGCTGGATCTGCGCGACGGCCCCCGGTGCCAAGTCCGGACGGGCCATGGTGAGGACGGCCATTTTCGCGGAGCCATCGGCGTAGGTGGTCTTGATGTCGACTTGGACCGGCGAAGTCTGGCCCAGAACCAGGGCCTGCAGGCCTCGTCCGGCGGGCAGCTCGCCCTGCTGGAATACCTGCCCGAAACTAGTTACTCCGCCCTTAAGTTCAAGAATTCCGGCATTTTCGTAAAAATTCTTGACAGTTAAAGTGCCGTTCTCTCTCAAATTTGTCGCTGAAATTGTTCCAGCTTCATTGGATATATTATCCATGGGAAAGCAGAGCTCCAACTGATGGTGGTTAAGGATCCATCAATCTGAGCTTCTTGACACAGCTTTGGATTGCATTAAATTAAAAAACAGCAATAATATGCAACTTTTTCGCTATGATTTCCCGCATAGGTTAAATCTACTGCACAGACCGGCGCGCTTAGAGCAATCGTTGCTGCATATTACAACCCTCGGATCGCATGCTATTTCAGGGAGATTCTTCATGCGACGTGCGTATTATAGTAATGCTAGCCAGACCGGGGCTGCTGGCCTAGAATGCACCAACGCGGACGCGCCGGCTTGACCGCTCGTCACACGCCCAACACCCCGCTTCGGGGGCTCCGCATCACCCTGCGGGGTTCGTCCTCAAGAACGGATCGATGCACCATGGCATTGTCATTTCCAAGAACGCTGGCGTTCGCGCTTGTCCCTCCCACGATGGGACGGGCGCCCTGATGGCGGCGCCGCCGCATGCGCGGGGCAAGGGCCGCGCCTCCTCGCTGACGCAGGCCTTCGCCGCCTGCCGTCGCCAATTCTTGTCAGTCGGTCTGTTCAGCGGCGTCGTGAACCTGCTGCAGCTCACCGCCAGCCTCTACATGATGCAGGTGTTCGACCGCGTTCTCGCTACGCGAAGCATGGACACGCTCTACTATCTCTCCGCGATGGCGCTGGTCGCGATCCTCGCGATGGCGCTGCTCGAGGCGCTGCGCGGCGTCATCATGCAGCGCGTCGCCGCCTGGATCGAGCAGCATCTCGGCCCAGAGAGCTTCACCCGCGGGCTTGAGGCGCAGTTGCGCGGCGGCACCTATGGCATGGAGGCCCTGCGTGACCTCGCCGCCTGGCGTGGCTGGGTCGGATCGCCCGGCGCGCTCGCGCTCTATGACGTGCCGTGGGTGCCTATCTACCTCGGCGTGATCTTCCTGCTGCACCCGGTGCTGGGGTGGATCACGCTCGGCGGTGCCGCGCTGCTCTTCGTGCTGACGCTGCTGAACGAATTCATCACCTCCGGCCACCAGCGCAACGCCAACACCGCGATGATGGCAAGCCAGCGCCGCGCCGAGGCGATCGGCCGCAACGCGGAGGTCATCGACAGCATGGGCATGGGCCCTGCCGTTCAGCGCTTCTGGCGCGAAACGGCGGCGGAGGCGGTCCCGCCGCAGAACGTCGCCGCTGATCGGGGCGCGGTCATGGTGGCGGGCACCAAGTTCATCCGCCTTGCCGTGCAGATCGCGATCCTCGGCGTCGGCGCGTATCTCGTGCTGATGCAGGAGCTCACGGCGGGCGCCTCCATCGCGGGGTCCATCATCATGGGCCGCGCGCTGGCGCCGGTGGAGCAGATGATCGGCGGCTGGCGCGGCCTCGTTTCCGCCAGGCAATCCTATCGCCGGCTCGCGTCCTTCCTCGCCCTGCCGCGGTTGCGCCCGCCCGGCATCCCGCTGCCCACGCCCCGCGGCGCGCTCACGGTCGAGCGCGTCAGCTTCGCCCTTCCGGGCGTTGCCGCGCCGTTGCTGCGCCAGGTGCATTTCTCCCTGGCGCCCGGCGATTCGCTCGCCATCGTCGGCCCGTCGGCCGCCGGCAAGACCACGCTGCTGCGCCTGCTGATCGGCGTGACCGCGCCCACCGACGGGGCCGTGCGCCTCGACGGCGCCGACGTGCATGCCTGGCTGCGCGAGGATCTCGGCCGCCACATCGGCTACCTGCCGCAGGATGTTGAGCTGTTCGACGGCACGGTGTTCCGCAACATCGCCCGAATGGGCGACGCGGCACCCGAGGCGGTCTACGCGGCGGCGACCCTCGCCGGCTGCCACGACATGATCCTGCGCCTTCCCGACGGTTATGCCACGCGCATCGGCGAGGGCGGGCAGCACCTCTCGGGCGGCCAGCGCCAAGCGATCGGCCTCGCGCGTGCGCTGTTCGGCGATCCGCGTTTCATTGTGCTCGATGAGCCGAGCAGCAACCTGGACGGCGACGCGGAAATGCGCGTCGTCGCTGCACTCGGTACTCTCAAGGCACGGGGGGCCACGGTCGTGCTGGTCAGCCATCGACCCGCGCTGGTGCAGGACGTCGATCACGTCCTTCTGCTGAAGGACGGCGTGGTGCAGATCTTCGGCCCCCGCGTCGAGGCGCTCGAGCAAATCACCGGGGCGCGCGCGCGCATGCTGCCCCGCGCTCCCGCGCCAAGCGAAGCCAAATCACTCGAAACCACCCAAGGAGATGCGGCATGAGTTCGACCGCCGTCACCCACGCCCTGCCGGGCCACATGCTTCCCCGCTCGTCCGATGCCACGCCGCCGCGGCCGCGGACAGGGGTGGCGAGCCTGCTCGGGCACGGCATCATCATCGCCTTCTTCGGCGGGTTGGGCGCCTGGTCCACCCTGGCCCCGCTGGCCGAGGCAGCCGTGGCGCCCGGTTCGATCCGCAGCGAGTTCAGCCGCCGAACCGTCCAGCACCTCGAGGGCGGCATCGTGCGGGAGATCCTGGTGCGCGATGGCGACGTGGTGCTGCAAGGCCAACCGCTGATCCGCCTGGACGACGCGCAGTCGGCCGCGACGCTCGAAGGGTTGCGCGCCGCGCGCTGGGCGCTGCTCGCGCAGGACGCGCGGGCCCGCGCCGAACTGGAGGGAGCGGGCGCGATCACCTTCCCGGCAGAGCTTCTCGCCGCGACCGACGCACGCGCCATCGAGGCGCTGGCCGGCCAGCGCTCACTGTTCGAGGCGCGTCGCGCGTCGCTGTTGAGCCAGGTGCAGGTCTATGACACACGCGTGGCGCAGCAGGTCTCGGTCCAGGCGGCGGCGGCGAGCCAGGTGCTCTCGGCCGAGACCCAGCTTCGCTCATACCGCCAGGAGGAGCGGGACCTGGCGCCGCTCGTCGCGCAAGGGCTCATCCAGCGCCCACGCCTGCTGCAGCTTCAACGCAGCGCGACGGAGCAGGAGCAGCGCATCAGCGCCGGCCGCGCCGACACCGAGCGCGCGGCGTCGACCATGGACGAATCACGCCAAATGGTCCGCCAGGTCGAGGATCAGCGCCTGCAGGAAAGTGCCACCGAACTGCGTGAAGTGCGCACGCGCCTGAACGACGCCGAGGAGCGGCTGCGCGCTGCTGCCGACGTGTCGGCACGGCGCGAATTGCTGGCCCCAGAGGCCGGCACGGTGATCGGGCTGCGCGTGTTCAACCTCGGCGCTGTGCTGCGCGCGGGCGATGCGGTGATGGATCTGGTTCCGGCACGCGATCGCCTGGTGGCTGAGGTCAACCTGCAGCCTAACGACATCGACGTGGTCTATCCGGGCCTGCACGCCGAGGTGAGGCTGCCCGCCTTCAAGCAGCGCCTCGTGCCCTTCATCGCGGGCGAGGTGACCTACGTGTCGCCGGATGCGGTGTTCGACGAGCGCAACCGCACCTATCACTACCGCGTCCTCATCGCGCTGGACGAGGAGCGACTGCGGGCACTCCCCGGTGTCACGCTTGTCCCGGGCATGCCCGTCGAGGCGCAGATCCGAACCGGGCAGCGCAGCCTACTGCTCTACCTCGTCCAGCCTGTCCTCGACAGCTTCCACCGCGCCTTCCGCGAGCACTGATGATCGCGGTAGGCGCCGGAAGGGAAGCTCAGGACAACTCTTCGCCGGACGACATCGAATGCTGGGCCGCGAACATGCGCGCCACGGCAACGACGGCGCAGCGGTTCTTGCGGTCCTCGATGCTGCTGAAGACCTGCACGAGTTCGACGATGTCGTCGTTGGGCAGGCTCGGCGCCGGGTTGCTGTGAACATGGGGGGCGTGGTCGCCCATCAGCTCATCGGTCCGCACACCAAGCGCCTCGGCGACGAGCATCAGGCGGCTTGCCGCGATCCGGGTTGCGCCCGTCTCGTAGCGGTGCAGTTGCGCTCCGGTCACGCCGACCATGCTGGCCAGTTCCTTCTGGGTCATCTCCCGCGCGCGGCGCAGTTCGCGCAGGCGCTGGCCCAGGATGGAGTCAGACCGCGTCGGGGACCGGGGCGTAGCGCCCATGTGCCGAACCGATCCGTCCAGGCTCATATCGTGCGATATCGACATTTCCAGTTTCTCCTTTTTTGCCGGCTATCCAACGCGGTGATCAAAGAATTTTGACCGGCCGTATCGAGCGCCGCAGCGTGATCACTGAGTATGAAACCGCGTAGCGCGCCAAAGGTTGCAAATATTATTGGAGTTAAGAATTTTCACCCTACGGTTGCAGAACATAGAATGTATTCCCTCGTGACGCGCAGTTTCGCACGATGAAACGGAAATACAGTTCGGTTCACTCTGGCTGATTTATTCAAGTTTCTGAGGCTGAGGATTGCAATTCCTGTGGTTCGGCACCCGGATGCAGCAGCCCGTCGATCAGGGCTGCATGGGAAGCGAACATCGACGCTTCGTCGTGCTCCAGTTGCACCTTGCCCCGGTTCGCCCGGCCGAGCGCGTTGCGCAGCGCCGGCTCAAGCAGCAACGGCCGAAGTGCGGCCGCCAGCGCCACATCATCCAGCGCAGCCAGGTGCGGCCGGTTCGCGTCGGACAGCATCAACCCGACGTCCCCCACATCCGTGCTGGCGATGGGCAGGCCGCTCGCCATCGCCTCCAGCACGGCAAAGGGCATCTGCTCCGTGTCGGACGACAGGGCGAAGACATCCATCATGCCGTAGGCCTCCGCGGGGTCGGCCACGTGGCCCAGGAACTGCGTGCAGGCGCCGATGCCAAGGCTGTCCGCCAACTCTTCGAGCGCTGGGCGTTCGGGCCCATCCCCCAGGATCAGCAGGCGCGCGGGCGTGCCCTCGTCGTGCAGGAGCGCCACCGCGCGCAGCAGGCGTGCCACGTTCTTCTCGGGCCGCAGCGCCGCGACGGTGCCGATGACCGGCGCCTCGGCCGGATCGCGCGGCGCCTTGCCGTTCGGGTTGAAGTGCCGGAGATCGATGCCGTTGCGGATCAGGCGCACGCGGCCGGGCGGCAATTGCCAGACCTCGGCCGCCAGCCGCGCCAGCGTGGCCGAGGGCAGCACGACCAGGCTCCGACGGAGCACGAGGCGGCGCGCCAGAACGCGCCGCTGAAGCTGTGTCTCCCGCTCCTCGGGGCCGAAGCCGTCTTCCGTGTGGAGATGCGGCACGCCGACCGCGAGGTTCGCCATGGCGAACTCGATGCTGCCCCAGTTGCTCGTGACCAGCACCGCGGGCCGCAGGCGGCGCAGCATGGCCGCCATGGCCAGAAGCCGGCGTGTCGGGCCCGCGCCCGGCGCGAAGGGCGGCGGGAGCAGGCGGAACGGAACCTCCGGTGCGAAGCGCTCGGCACAGCCGGTCTGGCCGTCCAGCGCCACCACCGCATGCCGCCAATGCGACCCGAAGCGGTTGGCGAGGGCCGTGTAGCGCACCTGCGCGCCGCCCACGGCGAAGCTCGGGAAGACGCTCAGCAGCAGCGGCGGGCGCGCCGGATCAAGCCGGCCACGCCGTTCCTGGGGGGGCGCATCAACGTTCATGTCGAGTGCTCCGCGCGTGGCTCGCGTCGCGCGCCGGGCGCGGGCCGCGGCATTGCCTCCTCCGCCAGCGCCACCACGCGGCGGGCGTGGCCCTCCCAGGTGAGGCCGCGGCGCAGGATGTCGTCCCGCGCCGCATCACCCAGCGCGCGGCGCAGCGCCGGATCTCCCGCGAGGCGCAGGACCGCGCGCCACATCGCATCGCGGTCGGCCGGGTCGAAGAGGATGGCGGTGCGGCCATCCTCCAGCAATTCCCGCAGGTTGGGCTGGTCTGGGGCGACGATGGCGCAACCCGCCGCCATGTATTCCAGCACCTTCAGTGGACAGGCGTAGGGCACGGCCGCGGGCTGCAGCGCGATGTCGAAATCCGCGATGAGGCCCGGCACATCCTCCCGCTCGGCGAGGCCGGTGAATTGCAGGCGCCCGGCGATGCCGAGTTCCTGGGCCAGCGCCTCCAGCCCCGGACGTGCCGGTCCGTCGCCCACGATCCGGAGGCTCAGCGGCGGCTCGCCGGACCAGCCCGCGATGGCGCGCAGCACGCCATCCATCCCATGCCAATCGCGCACGAATCCGATGAAGCCGAGCAGAACCGACGCCCCACCCTCCGGACGGCTGCTGCGCGGGTATTCCGCCAAATCGATGCCGTTGGGGACGATGGCGATGCGCGCGCGCGGCACGCCGCCCTCGATCACGTGCCGCGCCAGCACCTCGGTGACCGGCAGGACGCGCGTGGCGCGGCGCCAGACGAAGCGTTCGGCGGTGTCGGCGACCCGTCGCATCGACAGGCCGCCGAAGCGCGCGCGCTCCTCCGCCATCGGGGCGTTGACCTCGAGCAGCAGGGGCAGGCGGCGCCGGGCCGCGACGAGCGTGCCGGCAAGGTGAAACAGGTTGGCCCGCTCATAGATCACGTGCGGGCGGAAGCGGGCGGCGGCGCGGTCCAGCCGCCAGGTCGCCGGCAGGGCGTAGGCCAGTTCCGCCATTTCGCCGACCCAGCCCGGCAGCCGGCCGCGCACCCAGCCGACGAGGCGGCTCTCCGCACCGAGCGAGGCATCGGCGTAACCGGCGGGGCCGACCACCAGAACCTCGTGCCCCGCGCCGCGGAGCGCCGCGACCATGGCCTCCAGATGCACCGACTGCCCATCGCGGGAGCGGATGCGGTGGCTGTAGAGAATCCTCATGACGCTTCTCCGCCCGCCAGCCGCGCACGCAGCATCCGCCGCCCGCGCGAGGCGGCCTGCCGCGCCAGTTCGAGCAACCCTGCCGGATGCCAGGGATCGGTCAGCACAAGGCCCACGCGCTGGCGCCGCTCAGCCACCCAGAGGCGCTTGTAGGCGTCGTCGCCCCGGCCGAAATCGAGTTCGCGCACGCCGTCCTCGTCGAGCAACGCCCGGATCATCAATGCGGTGAGCACCGTGCCCGGCGAGGCCGCGCGCGACGCCTCGTCATGCACCAGCTTGAGCAGCCAGGCGCGGCCGCCGCCCACCATCCAGTACTGCGCGGCGATGGGCCGCGCCTCGGCATCCCAGAGAACGCCGAGGCGCAACACGCCCGCGGCGGCGGTGGCGCGCAGCAGGGCGGCGTCGAAATGGGGGAAGGGTTCGGGCGGCTTCCAACTGCTCTCGCGCACCGTGACGTAGGCCAGGATGGCGCCTTCCAGCCCGGCGCCCGGCGCGGTGTGCAGCGTGAAGCGTTGCGCGCGGCCGAGCTTGCGGCGGATGGTGTTTCGCAGCGCCGGCGGGCGGGCGGCGTGATACGCCTCCCAATCCGTGCCGGGTGCCAGCACCTCCCGCCAATTGCCGAAGTGGTCGTATCGGGCGGTGGAGATGCCGGCCTCGCCGAGGCCCGCCACCATGGGGGCCAGGCCGCGTGCCGTGGGGTCCAGCGCGTCGAGGCGGGTCGGCGGGCGGCGGCGCAGCAGCCCCGCCAGGCCGCGGCCCGCCTGGCGGAGGGCCGCATTTTCGAGGCCGGGCGCGGGCAGCGGTCGCCATTCGAGGCTGTAGGGTGTGGTGAGCGCGCCCAGGTGCCTGCCCTGGCGCAGCAGCGGCAGCGTCAGTGCGTCGTCGCCGCAGATCGCGAGCAGCGGTTCGGCATCCTTCGGGAGGGCGTGCGCCAGCACCGTGTCGTACCAGAGGCGGCTGGCGAAGAAATCGCCGGCATCGCCGAGGAAGCGGTCGCACCAGTCGGGCAGGCGCGGCTCCTGCAGCGTGACGAGCCGTGCGGCGGTTTCAATCGCGGAGCGCATAGACCACCCTCCCTGCCCATTCGCGCAGCGCGAAGGCGCTGTCCGCCAGGTGGTCGGCGCGCGGCAGCCAGTCGGTCGCGGCACCGATCGAGGTGCGGCTGACGGAGACCGGTGCGGCCGATGTCGCGAAGTCGAGGCGTGCGAAGGCGTCGAGGGCGCGCGGGAGGTGCCAGGCGTGGCTCACCACATAGGCGCTGCCGATGCCCTCGGCGGCCAGGATCGCAGCACTCAGGGCTGCGTTGCCGCGCGTATCGGCCGCGGCCGCCTCGACCCAGCGCGGCGGCGTGCCGAAATCCTCGGCGAGGCTGCGCGCCATGAGGCTGGCCAGCGGCGGATCGCCGGCCGAAAGCACGCCGCCGGTCACCAGCAGGGGCAGGCCGGTGCGGCGATGCAGCGCGGCCCCGGCGCGCAGCCTTTCGAGGGTCAGCGGCCCCACGCTGGCGCCGCCCACCCCGTGCGAGACTTCGGCGCCGAGCACGATGATGGCGCGGGGTGGCGGGTTGGTCGTGGGCGCCAGGGCCAACTCGCGCTCCAGGCTCCAGCGCAGCAGCCCCGCGACGGCGGGCGTCGCCAGCAGCAGCAGCAGCGTCGCCGCCAGCGCCGCACCAAGTGCGGCCACGCGGGACCCGCGCCAGGCGAGCAGCCCGCCGCCGAGGCAGATCAGCAGCAGCGCCACCGGCGGCAGGGCAAAGGTGGTGAGGAGGTGGCGCAGCGCGATGCCGGGTGCCGCCGCGTCGGGTATGGGCAAGCCGGCACCGAGCGCGAGCGAGGTCATTGCGCCGCCTCCAGTTGCGGCGTGCGCAGCGCCTGCGGGGATGAGGCGTGGCCGCCGAAGCGCACCTCGCGCCAGGTTGCGCTGCGGCCGCCCATCTCCTCGCGGAAAAAGGTGTAGAATTCGTCGAGCCAGGCGAGGAAGCGGTCGCGCTGCGCCAGGTCCCGCACATAGGGCGTGTTCCCCGGCTCCAGCGACGGCGAGTGGTAGGTCAGCACGAAGACGCGCTGCCCGGTCGCGCGCATCGCCCGGGTGAGGCGCTTGGCCTCCTCGATCGTCATGCCCTCCGGTGTCAGCCGGATTCGCTCCATCAGCCCGAGGCGGGCGGCGATGCCGGGCAGGTGCCAGATGCGCCCGCGCGGGTGAAACACGACGCGCGCGGCGGACGGCCCTGAGCGCCCGGCCAGCCGGCCGACCAGCGCCGCCGAGACCGGGATCTCCATCAGCGTCCGCTCGCGGTCCACCCAATAAGGGCCAGGCTTGGCCACCCATGCGTCGAGCCGCTGGCGCTGCATGGCGGGCGGCCAGCAGGGGGCCACGCTGCTGTCGGCCAGGTAGCCGAGGCGCTTCAGGATATCGGCCGTGCGCGGGCCCACCCCGAAGCGGCCGGTGCGGTAGAGCTGCGGGCGGATGCCGAAGGCTTCCTCCAGCGCCATCGTCAGCGCCTCGGCCTTGGCGAATTCGAGGTCCGGCGGCAGGTTGCCGGCGAAGCTGTTGGCGAAGGAGACTGCCTCGGTGAAGGGCGGCGTCACCCAGGGGTGCAACTGCGCGCCGATGTCGCAGAGGCCGCCCTGCAGCAGCTCGCGGAGCGGCGCTCGGCCCGCATCATAGGCTGCCACCGGATGGTCTGCCAGGTAGACCGGCACGACGCCGTGCCGCTCGAACACGCGATGCGCCAGATGCTGGCTCCGCATGGAGCACACGTCGACCGCGTCGCGCGAGAAGGGGCGGGACCAGTCGAAGGCCTCCTCCGCGTCGACGGTGGTGATGAGCCAGGGCGTGTCCGCGTCGGCGGGGAGTTCCGCGCGTGCATCCGCATGGAAGCGGGCATCGGCGATGGAGGCGGTGCAGCCCAGCGCCGTCTCGGGCGTGCCGTCCGGCGGCATGCGGACACTGTCGGCGAGGCCGTATATGCCGAGGTAGCGCGCCGCCACCTGGCGCATTCCGAAGTCGCGCGCGGCCAGCTCCGCGCCTGCCTGCCCGAGTTGCGAGCGAAGCGCCGGGTCGCCCAGCAGGCGCAGCACTGCGTCCAGGAACTCGTCCATGTCGTCGAAGGTGAAGCCGGTCTTCCCAGGCAGCACGAAGCTGTCGTTCACGCCCGGCAGCCGCCGCGCGACGACTGGCAGGCCATGGGCCATCGCCTCGGGTACGACGGTGCCGAAGCCTTCGAGGTGGGAGGCGAAGACCAGCACGTCGGCCGCGGCGAACCATGGGTGCGGGTCCACCTGCTCGCCCGCGAAGACGATGGCGTCGGCGACGCCGGCGCGGTCGGCAAGCTCATGCATCTCGCACACGTATTCGGGCTCGAGCGGAGGGCCCACGAGGAGCAGCCGCGTGCGCGGGTGGCGCGCGGTGATGGCGGGCATGGCCTCGATCAGGAAGCGCGGGTCCTTCCGGACGCAGAGCCCGCCCACGAAGACGAGCACCGGATCGTGCTGCGCGATGTCGAGGGAGGCCCGCAGCGCCTCGCGCCCGCCAGGGAGGTCGGGCGGCACGGTGACGCCGCAGGCGACCAGGTGGCAGCGCCCGGTATCGGCCACGACCGAGCAGTTTTCCTCCTGCAGCTTCGGGCTGATCGCCACATAGGCGTCGAACAGCGAGAGCCCGCGCGCCGCCAGCCTGCGCAGCCGCACCCGGTACTGGGTGATCAGCACGGGAACGCTGTCATCAAGCGTGGCCGACAGCACGAGCCGGCGGCCGGCCAGGCGCGTCATCAGGTAGGTCAGGAAGTACCAGTCGGCATGGGTGCGGTAATGCACCGTGTCGAAGCGCCGGAGGTTTCGCAGGAACCACATTGCGAGCCGCCACTCGTGCCCAACGGCCGAAAGCGGGCGATCCGACAGGTAGGTGACGCGCGCCAGCGTCGAGCAATCGGCGGCAGGCGATCCGGGGTCGGGTGTGTGGGTGACGAGCAGCTCATGCTCCACACCCGGCGCCAGCTCCTGCATGACCGAGCTGGAACGCTCCAGGAAGACGCCCTCTCCCGTGAAGTCCGGCCGGTAGTACTTGAGCACGTGCAGAACGCGGCGGGGGCGCTGATCACTCATGGGCCGGCTCCTGGGGAGATGCGGCAATGATCTTCCTGTTCATGTGATGCGCATGGCGTGGCATGCTGCGGGCCGTGCGCGTCCACATCACAAACGTCGGGGATCTCGAAGCGCTGGGCCGGGCTTGGCGCGCCCTGGAGGCGGAGGTGCCGGCGCACGGCTTCTTCCAGTCGTGGAGTTGGGTCGGCTGCCTCGCCGAGGAGCGCTACCCCGCCCCGGTGCTGCTGCGTGCCGAGGAAGCGGGGCGCACCGTGGGCCTCGCGCTGTTCAACCTTCGGCGTGGGCGGCTCAGCCTGGCCGAGAACGGGGACGCGGGCCTGGATGCGCCCTTCATCGAGCACAATGCGCCGCTCGCCCCGCCCGCTGTGGCTGCCGCTCTGCTGCGCGCCGCGTGGGACGTGGGCGGCATGCAGCGCCTGCGGCTGAGCGGCGTCCATCCGCACACGCTGGCCGCCGCGGGCGGCGTTGCGCTGCGCGTGCAGGAGCGGGTGGCCCCCTTCGTTGACCTCGCCGCGTTGCGGGGGGCGGGCACCGCGCATCTCGGGCAGTGCAGCGCGAACACGCGCCAGCAGATCCGCCGCTCCGACCGGGGGTACGCGGCGATGGGCGGGCTGCGCCTGGAATGCGCCGCCGCTGCCGAGCAGGCGCTCGCCCATTTCGACGCAATGCTGCCGCTGCACGCCCGCACCTGGGAGGCGCGCGGCAAGCCCGGCGCCTTCGCGACACCCTTCCTGCAGCGCTTCCACCGCCACCTGATCGCCACCGCCGCGCCACGCGGCGAGGTCCAGATGCTGCGCATCGCGGCCGGGGTGACCGACATCGGCTACCTCTACAACTTCCGCCACGCCGGGCGCGTCTACGCTTACCAAAGTGGCCTGGACCACGCCGGCGCCGGGCGGCACGGCAAGCCTGGCCTGACCAGCCACGCGCTGGCCATCGAGCGGGCGGTGGCGGCGGGCGATGCCGTTTACGACTTCCTGGGCGGCGGAGACCGCTACAAGCTCAGCCTTTCCACGGGTGCCACGCCGCTGCTCTGGGCGGAGTTGGCGCGGCCCTGGTCGCTGGCCGGCCTTGCCATGCGGCTTTGGCGACGCTGATCGGCGGCTCCGTCGTGGCGTTGCCGTCATGGCGCGCGCACCTCGAGCAGGAGGCGGGGCGTCAGGTCGGCGCGCGGGCGCTGGTGGCGCATCCGCACAAGCGCAATCGCGGCCAAGGGGTCCCGCCAGAAGCGTGGCCGGTTCCCGGGCGCGGCCGCCACCCAGCGCAGTGCCAGCGCATCGGCATCGTCGGGCAGCGCCTCGAACCCAGCGCGATAGATGAGATCGCGGATCGCCGCGGTCTGCAGGCGCCCGCGTCCCTGCTGCACCAGCCGCCTCCAATGGCGCATCAGGTCGCGCCAGAGCCACGGCCGCAGGCTGGGCGCCTCCCATGTGGCGCCGGGATCGACCGCCAGGCGCTCGTGGCGCCAGCCGCCGCCCATCGCGTCGAGGTCATGCAGGACGAAGGCGCCCACCATGCCATCGCCGCGATAGAGGCCGAGCGGCAGGTGAAGGCCCTTGGCCGTGATGCGGTCGAGGAAGCTGCCGCGCAAGGCAAAGAGCGAGCCGTGCACCCCCGGCTCGCGCGCCATCCGATCGCGCAGGCTGGCGGCGCTGCGGCCGGTGCTGGGCACAGCGGCGGCAGCCAGCGCGCGCGGCTCGGCACGCAGGCTGCCGTCGAGGCGCGCGAGCGAGTCCTTGGCCACGGCGGCGTAGGCGTCGACAAAGAAGTAGGTGGCGGCGGGGGGCCGCAGGCGGTGCACGAACTGGTTGAACGCGTTGGCCTTGTCCCCCTCGTCGATCGTGTAGATGCGTCCGCTGAAGCCGGTTGCGCGCAGGGCTGCCGCGGCGCGCTCGGGGCTGTCATCCGTGGTGCCGTTCAGCAGCACCGTCACGTGCGTGTCCTGGCCGCGCGCGGCGATTGCCAGCGCCTCCAGGCAGCGCGCGATGGACTGGCCCTCATTGCGCGCGAAGACCGCCACGCTCCATCCCCTGGCGCGGGCATGCATCGGCGGCGAGACGGTGCGGCATGGCTGCACCACGAGATCGGAATGGTCCATCGTCTCAGGCCTCCACCCGCGTGCCGAGGCGGCGTGTGCCGGCGGCAAGCACG
>Ga0105047_10006538_pt1 | contig 19750 bp, 14 predicted proteins | sample MAT04_FD_78384 | JGI IMG/M metagenome (GOLD analysis project Ga0105047, IMG submission 78384) | Freshwater microbial communities from Lake Fryxell liftoff mats and glacier meltwater in Antarctica - MAT-04 (megahit assembly) | ecosystem: Environmental > Aquatic > Freshwater > Ice > Liftoff...
CACGCTCAATCCACTGCGTATCGACGAACGAATCCTGCATTATTTGACCGGGGTGAACTGCCCGGATGAACGTCTGGCCGTCCTGTTCGAACCGGCGCGTGCCGCAGACGAAATGGCGGCGTCCCATGCGGCCCAGGCCCGGAAAATCGTGTTGACGTTGACTCGTGCCGCCGGTAATTCGGCTCTACCGCTCGTGCAGTTGTGCGGAAGCGACAATTTTTCCCGGCGTGCGCTCGCAGCCGCCGTCTGTGCCAGTCTCGGACTCAGGCTGCATGTCTTGTCCGCCGCGCTCATGCCTGCCACCGCTGGCGAACTGGATGCCCTGATCCGCTTGTGGAGCCGGGAAGCCGTCCTGACGAATACGGCACTCCTGCTCGATTGCGATGCATGCGATGAGACGGACTCGCCGCGCGGGGCGCTCATGACCCGATTCATCGAACAGGTTCGCGGTCTGTTGATCGTGAGCAGTCGCGAACGTCGTTCGATCGAGCGCCTGACGTTCACCTTTGACGTCGCGCGGCCCACGGCGGGTGAGCAACTCGAGCTGTGGAGAACCGCGTTAGGCTCCTCCGCCGATTCGTTCAACGGGCAGGTTGAGCAAGTCGCAGAGCAGTTTACGTTAAGCGCCGCGACCATTCGCGCCGCCAGTTGCCTGGCGCTCGAAGACGCGGGCAGCGACGACAGAGCCGCGAACGACGAAGAAACCTCGACCGTTGCCAAACCGCACCCCGCGCGTTTGTGGAATGCCTGTCGAGTCCAGGCCCGCGCGCGATTGGATCGATTGGCACAGCGGATCGAACCAGCGGCGCGATGGGACGATTTGATTCTGCCGGAATCACAACGTCAGACGCTGCGCGATCTCGCGGCGCATTTGAAGCATCGTCGGACGGTGTATGAAACGTGGGGGTTCGCTGCCAGGGGCTCGCGCGGCCTGGGAATCAGCGCCTTGTTCGCCGGCACTAGCGGGACCGGCAAAACAATGGCCGCCGAAGTGCTGGCCGCCGAGTTGCAACTCGACCTGTATTGCATCGACCTCAGTCAGGTCGTCAGCAAATACATCGGCGAGACTGAAAAAAACCTGCGCCGGGTGTTCGACGCGGCCGAAGAGGGCGGAGCAATCCTGCTGTTCGACGAGGCCGACGCCCTGTTCGGCAAACGCAGCGAAGTAAAAGACAGTCACGACCGCTATGCTAACATCGAAGTCAGCTACCTGCTGCAACGCATGGAAGCCTACCGTGGCCTGGCCATCCTGACCACCAATATGAAACAGTCGCTCGACACCGCTTTTCTGCGCCGCATTCGCTTCGTAGTCCAGTTCCCCTTTCCCGACGCAGCGCAGCGCGCCGAAATCTGGCGTCGCATCTATCCCTCGCGCACACCGACCGACGGACTGCACATGGACAAGCTGGCCCGCCTCAACGTGGCCGGCGGCAACATCCGCAACATCGCCCTCAACGCCGCGTTCCTCGCCGCCGATGCTGGAGAACCCGTGCGGATGACGCACCTGCTCCGCGCCGCGCGCAGCGAATACGCCAAGCTGGAAAAGCCGCTCACCGACACCGAAATCGGAGGCTGGAAATGATTCCTCAGTCCGCATCGCGAAACCCGCAAACATCGATCGAAGTGCATATCGAGGAACTGCTGCTCCACGGCCTGCCGCTTTCCCGTGGCCAAAGCTCTGAAGTACAAGCCGCCGTCGAGACCGAACTGGCCCGCCTGCTGACCGAGCAGGGTCTGAATTATTCCTCCTCCGGTTTCACGCCCGACCTGTCCGCCGCCTCGATCGAACCAGGCAGAAACAACCAGCCCGGGCACCTTGGCTTGCAGATCGCCCAAGCAATTTATGGCGGACTCGCGCCGACTCCAAATTCGCCGCAACACGCGCATTCGATCAAAGGAGCATCCTGATGACCACCCACCAACTCATACCCATAAAACCTGCGGTGACGGTGTCCCCGTCGTACGCGCCCGTGCCTGGCGGCCTGCTGCAACGCAAGTGCGCCTGCGGCGGAACAACTGGCTCTTCCGGTGAGTGTACGGAATGCAGGCAAAAGAAGCGGATTCTACAATGCAAGGTCACTGATCAGAGGGCACCGAGCGCGAATGCGTCGGCAAGCAATGGACGTTACGACCGACCGATTGCTAAGATTCTCTCCCCCTTGGAAAACACTATTGCGAGCTCTGGTCGGCCCAACGAACTGGGACTCGGACAAGATCTGGAATCGCGAATTGGACACGACTTTTCCAGAGTGCAGGTGCATTCAGGGGCAGCACAGACCTTCGCGCACCGGCAGGCCAATCGGGACGAATTGTTGTCCAAGGCGGAAATCGCTCGCCACCAGGTCCGACCGTTACCACTGGTACCCGTTGCCGCCACACCTGGACTTGGGGCCAGGACGACTTCATTGCAGTTAAAGTCGGGCTGCTCATCCTGCGCCGACAAGGTGCCGGCGCCTCTGCGGTTGGATGGGTCCAATGGCGGATCGATGCCGACGGACCTGCGCGAGCAGGCGGAAGTTGTCTTCGGGACGGACTTTGGAGGCGTACGATTCCACAATGATCCAACAGCCCACCACAGCGCCAAGCAACTTGAGGCCAGGGCTTTCACGAGTGGACAACACGTGTACTTCGGATCTGGCTGGTATCAGCCCCAAACCGAGCCGGGGCGGCAGCTGATCGGCCATGAATTGACTCACGTAGTACAGCAGCGCCACGGACTCTCGTCGGCGCGGCTGCGTGGCGTCGGTGATGAGTATGAACAGGAAGCCGACCGCGGCGGAGTGGCTTTCGCGCGCGGCATACCGGCGCGGGTCGCCAACGTTGGCGGCCCTGCGCAGGCGGTACAGCGCAGTGTCGATCCTGGTGCCGCAGCCGAACTGGGCGCAGTGGATGATTCTCCGTACGGCTTTCCTTACCTGGGAACGGCAAATACTTACGAGGAACTGGTGGTTCTGATGCAGGAACTCGCCGCTATGGAAGGTGCGTCACTTGGCTTGGTGATGGAAGCATACGCGATGGGCGGCAGCGTAGAATCGCCGGAAGCAGTGGCCACAGCAGCAACCGAGACACCTGCGATGCCGCAGGCATCCCGGCTGGACCAACCAATACAACGTGCTGTGGTTGCGGGCTGCAACGTGCCGGGTGTGCCGCCTAACCTGATCGGCATGGCGGCGCACATGCAAATTGGTGCCAATTGCGCCGCGTCAGCGCCGGTCTGTCTGGGAGGTGGCCATCCCGGATTCCAGATCCCGGGTGCTGGCCGCCCCGACATCGTCCGTCGCCATGTGCCAGCCCTTGACGAGGTAGGCGAGATCAAGCCAGCTTCCTGGCTGGGACTAGGGTTACAGTCAGTGGCGGCGGCACAACTTGCCACGGACCTGGCCTCCTACAACGCTATCGTCGGACCGGCGATACCGATGTGGTCATATAGCTTCGCAGGAGCACCTTTCAATCTGAATCCAACCCAGCAACTGCGAGCTTGGGGACCCAACGCCGGTTTGTATTTTTATAGCTGCACCGGCGGACGACGTCGACGAGTCCGCATCCGCGTACGTGTTCCGGTTCCTGTCCCTGTCCCTGTTCCTGTCCCTGTTCCTGTTCTGACGCCAGTTCCGGTGCCTGCGCCAACAGGACCATCAGCCAGCACGGTAGTGGCGGTCGGGGCGGGTATCGGCATCGGATACTTGATCTACCGCGGCGTGCGAATGATTCCTTCACTGTTTCCGCCAGCGTGGCCCACGATTCCCCTCAACTTGGCAATACCCTGATCAAAAGGAGAAAGTCATCGGTCGATTCCTTACAAATCTGCAAGTGTTTTCCCGAGACCTGGGTGCCGAAATGTCGGGACAGTCGTTGCTGGACTGTGTCAGCAGACGCATGCATCTGCTCGGCTATCGCGAAAGTTCAGCACCGGACTCGGCAAAGCGCCGAATCTACGTCGCGCAAAAGGGTTCCGGTCACTGGCGTTTGGTCCTCGATTCGTCGACTTCGAGTCAGGACCCCGCCGCGTTGGACGAATCCGGCGAAATGCTGTCCGAGGCAAGCCGCTGCCCGGTGATGAGCTTCCTGGTCCACGACGACGACTTTCTGGAAACGAAACTTTTCCGGGACGGTGGCCTGCAGGCCTGCCTTCACAGTTGGCCTGGCTACTTCGAGGGTAAGCCGCGAACCACGCCCACGGGGGATTTCTCCGCTTGGGCCGACCTGCTTCCGCCGCACAACACGATTGCCGATTTCCGTCAGGCATGGATACCGCTGGAGCCGGTCGGCAACATTTTGCCGCTGCTCGGGCGCGTTGCGCATGTGCTTGCGATGGAACCCGAATCCTGCCGGTTGAGTTCAGATTCACTGCCTGTGGACTGGACCACCCAGTTCAAGATCCTGGACTTCCAGAAGTCCTCGTCTGCGGTAGCGGCCATTGATGATCTCGCCACACCTGGTCTCGGCTACGAGGGCGGAATCGCTACGACCACCAAACTGCGACAGGGCGATACTTCCACTCTGTTCGCCATCGCGCACAGCACCGGGCAAACTTGCACCGGTCTGCGGGTACTCGTTTGGGGCTCAGCATTGGATTCTCCTCTGGTCGCAGTGAATCGTGTTGCGCTCACAGTTGGCACGGAGCCGACCGTTACGGTCGAGTTGCAGGACGGTCTTTCTGATGAAGGAAAACTATTAAGCGCGACACTTCGGGATCTTATCCTGCCAGCAGGTTACCCAGGACCTGCAGAGGCATTTGTTCGTGCCGAGCAGGATCTGGAACTCGGTATGAAACTGTGGCTCTCCAGTCGCGTCAGTGTGGAACTGGATATCCGGGCGATCGCACCAGGTGCAGGTGATCTCAGATTGGCTGTCGAGCCGTTGGACCATGCTGGAGGCATGGCGCATTGGACCACACACATTCTTGTGGACCGTTAACGGCAATTTAATCAGCAAGAGTAACCCATGACAACATTTCCCAACTCCCCCCGCTTGCAGAAAGGCGCGTTGATCGGCTTCGATCCGTTCAATCCGCTGGCGAGCATCGTCATCTTTCAATACAACCCGGAGACGATTACACGCACATTGCGGGCACGAACAGTCCCGGCAGGTGGCGGCGGTGGGCAGGCTGTGCCGGGCGAGGCGATGCGGTTGGCGGGGCCGCCGGAGGAGTCGTTTAAACTGGACGTCGTGCTGGATGCCACCGACCAGATGGAAAAAGCCGACCCGATTACGGCGCTGCTCGGCATTCATCCACAGCTCGCTTCTTTGGAAATGTTGCTCTATCCGAAGAGCCCATTGGTCATCGCCAACGAAGTTTTGATGCGAGCCGGGGTGATTGAAGTGATTCCTCCGGAAGCGCCGTTGGCGATTCTGGTCTGGGGTATCAAACGGATTTTACCCGTTCGCCTCACAGGGTTCACGATTACTGAAGAAATGTTTGACCCAGACCTCAACCCTATTCATGCTAAGGTGTCGCTCGATCTCAACGCGCTGAGCTACCACGACCTCGGTTTGCTCAGCCCTGGCGGCGCACTGTTTATGGCGCATCAGATCATCAAAGAAGGTATGGCCACGATCAACGGCGTGGGAGCGGCCGTCGGGGCGGCCGGAAATTTCAACGCAAACTTCAGCATTGGAGGATAAACCGTGTTCGAACCCACCAGCCGGTATAACTCGCTCGCCGTCAAAACGATCACCGTTCCCGGTGCAGACGGCGAGCCGCGCGAGATCCGCTTTGTCGAACGCCGCTTTCTGCCGCCGCTCGGTACGGGCACGACGCTGGTCGAACATATCGTTTCGCAAGGTGAACGGTTGGACAATATCACTGCAAAGTATCTTGGCGACCCGACGCAGTTTTGGCGCGTCGCGGATGCGAATGATGCTTCGCGCTTTGAGACACTCACGGAGGAGATTGGCAGCCGGATTATCATTAAGCTCCCCCAGTAGGAACCGCACCAATGCTCGCGAACGTAATTGGTATTCGACTCCTGGTCCTCATCGGGGAAACCGTGCCGCTACCGGCACCGTACGAGGTCACGAGCGCGTTGCAGCAGGTCGAAGTCACAAACGACTCGGGGCAGGGCGACGGTTTTCAGATGACTTTCAGCCTCGCGCGGAGCGGGTTTGCTGATTACGGTTTGCTGCAAAGCGGTACGGTCGATCCCATGAAACGCATCGTGATCGCCGTGATGCTGGGTGGGCTGCCCGAAGTGTTGATCGATGGCGTTGTCACACACCACCAGTTCAATCCCGGCAACCAGCCGGGCCAGGCGACGTTGACGGTCACGGGCCGTGATCTGTCCACGCTGCTCGATCTGGAAGAGAAAAACGAAAGTTATCCGAACCAGCCCGACTTCCTCATCGCCACTGGAGTGCTCGCAAAATATGCAAAATACGGCATCGTGCCGTTGCCCACACCCACGACGGATATCCCGATCATGCTGGAGCGTATCCCACGGCAGTACGAGACCGATCTGAAATTCCTCCAGCGTTTGGCTCAGAGGAATGGTTTCGTATTTTTCCTTGAGCCGCTGACCGTGGGCACGAGCCAGGCTCACTTCGGCCCGGAGAACCGGTTGGGCCTTCCACAGCCGGCGCTTTCCGTCAACCTCGGCGCGACGACAAACGTCAGGTCGATCAACTTCACGAACGACGCGCTCAGTCTGGTCGGCATGCGTGGATCGTTCGTCGATCCGATCACCAAAACCAGCATTCCAATTCCGGTCCTGCCTTCGCTGAAAGTCCCGCCGCTCGCCGCGCGGCCGATCACACCCAATCGCATTCGGCTCGAACGCGCCACCGCCAACCAAGGCCCGGCGACGGCCGCCACAACCGCGCTGGCCAGCGCCAGCCGCGAACCTGACCCGGTCACCGCTCAAGGCGAACTTGACAGCGTTCGTTACGGGCACGCGCTGCGCGCGCGGAGGCTGGTCGGTGTGCGCGGCGTGGGACTGACGTATGACGGCTTCTGGTACGTCCGGCGCGTGACCCATACAATCTCGCCCCGCGGGCAGTATACACAGAAATTTCAACTCAGCCGCGAAGGGACTCTCGCGCTGACCCCGGTGGTGCCGACATGAGCGCACCATTCTTTGGCAAGTTTCGCGGCGTCGTGACGGACAACCATGATCCGCTGCAGATCGGCCGCGTTCGCGCGCGGGTGCCCGATGTCATGGGTGACCAGGAATCCGGGTGGGCCATGCCGTGTTTTCCTTTCGGTGGCTCAGGGATGGGTTTCTTCGCGCTGCCCAGCGTTGGGGCGGGAGTGTGGATCGAATTCGAGCACGGTGATCCGGATTATCCGATCTGGGCCGGCTGTTGGTATGGCACATTGGCGGAAGTGCCACCGCCGTTGCTCGCGCCGCCATACAAAAAGGTGTTGCTCAAAACCGAAGGAGGCACAAGCATCACGCTTGACGACACTCCGGGTCTCGGCGGGATCACGTTGGAAACGTCCGGAGGACAAAAGATCAAACTCACCGCGACCGGCATCGAAATCGACAACGGCCTGGGGGCGAAGATCACGATGCAAGGGCCGCAGGTGAGCGTGAACAATGGCGCGTTGGATGTGATTTAAGTATCGAGCGGAAAATAAGTGTCGCCTTTCGCTCCGCGAAAGTTGCGAATACGCTGCTTTCGCGGAGCGAAAGGCGACTATACAAAGCCGCACGATGCTAAGTGGCGAGGGGCGAGGAAATCTGAAATCTGAAATCTGAAATCTGAAAACAATGCCAGGATTTTTACTCCATCAAGGTGCGACGGTGCTTTGCCTGCACGGCGGGCAGGCTCAGGCAACTGTACCGAACCCCCGCGTGAAAGTATCCAGCCAGATGACGGTGCAGCAGCCGAATCCATGGATGGTCGCGGGGTGTCCGTTTGTAGCGGGCGTCACTCCACTTCCGTGCGTGACGGCGCAATGGGTCACTGCCGCGACGCGCGTGAAGTCGGGCGGACTACCGCTTTTGCTGCAGGACAGTCAGGCCTTGTGTGTGCCGAATGGAACGGGTGTCAACATCCTGGTTACTCAACTCCGCGTGAAAGCCCAATGAATATCGCATATCCCTATCGCTTCGACAACCGCGGTCGCACCGGCGAAGCCACCGACGAACAGCACATTCGCGACCTGATCGAACAAGTCTTGTTCACAGCGCCGGGCGAGCGTGTGAACCGACCGACGTTCGGTAGCGGCGTGCTGGGACTGGTCTTCGCGCCGAACGGCGACATGCTGGCGGCTGCCACGCAATTCACGGTGCAAGGCGCATTGCAGCAGTGGCTCGGCGATTTGATTCAGGTCGATTCCGTGGACGTGCGAAGCGAAGACGCCGAGTTGCAGGTCCTCGTGCGTTACACGATTCGCCGCACGCAGCAAACGCAGACGGCCCAGTTCGTTCGCGGAGGGGGCGCGCTATGATTTACTTTTGCTGCGACGAGCAGCGGCGCGCAGCGGTCGCCAAACATCCCGCGCTGATGGGCATTGATTTTCTTGAGGTCTGGTCCGGGCAACACAAACTCTGCATCCACTTTGTACCGTCGGAAACGATTGGCAAGAGCAGCGTGCCGTCGGGTGTGAGTGGCGACAACATCAGGATCATCGGCGGCGAAAGGATCACTTCGATTCGCGTCGTCTCGGTCGATCCAGCTGTTGCCGATGTCAATTCGCTCGTCGTCACTGTGGACGACGACGGTGTTTCCGCTAACGGAGTTGGAGACTTTTCCGTCTATACGCTGAAGCTGATCAACGTTCCCGATCTCGATCCGCAGCTTTCGGCCACCGATTTCTCATTCAAAGTCGAATGCCCATCGGATTTTGATTGCCAGAATTTATGCGATTGTCCGCCCGCTCCGCGATCAATGCTGGATATCAATTATCTAGCGAAGGATTACGCCAGCTTTCGGCAATTGATGCTCGATCGCATCTCGGCACTGGTGCCGCAGTGGCAAGAACAGAATCCGGCCGACCTGGGAGTTGTGCTGGTCGAACTGCTGGCTTACGTGGGAGATCATCTCAGTTATCAGCAGGACGCGGTCGCCACGGAAGCGTATTTGGGCACGGCACGCCGGCGCGTTTCGGTGCGGCGACATGCGAGGCTGGTAGATTATTTCATGCACGACGGGGCAAACGCCCGGGCGTGGTTGCAGGTGCAGGTGAGTGCGGATGATATCACGCTGCCGACCGGCACTCCGTTGTTGACGCAGATCGACAGACAGCCTCCGCGATTGCCACCGGATTCGCGTGCGCTCGAAGCAGCGCTTGCCACGCGACCGGTCGTGTTCGAGACGCTGCACGACGCGCTGCTTTTCCAGACGCACAATGAACTCCGTTTCTACACTGGGGGTAGTGCAGCCTGTTGTTTGCCCAGGTACGCAACGCGCGCCATGCTTGTTGACTCCGAGAATCCGGCGGAACGCTTGCGGCTGCGGGTGGGCGACGTGCTCGTCTTCGAGGAGCGACTCGGCCCACGAACGGGCCAACCGGAAGATTCTGCTCCCGATCATCGCCACGCCGTCCGACTCACGGGCGTCTCTCCGGAAGCGAGCGCAGTTTTTCTAAAGGAGAAGGAGATCAGCCGAACACCTGGACCGCTGGTCAAAGACAGCTTGACCGGGGACGCTTACGTCGCAATCGAATGGGGCGACGACGACGCCTTGCCGTTCCCTTTATGTCTTTCGTCCGTGGCAGACATCGAGCATGGTGGATCGCGGCTGGAGAATGTCAGCGTGGCTTGGGGAAACATCGTGCTGGTGGATCATGGCCAGTCCGTCGCCGAAGACCTGGACCCGGTGCCGCCGCCCGACCCGCGACTGCTGCGTGTCGCGCCCCGGTCCACTTGCCGCTGCGATGACGAGGAGGCGGAACGCCAGCGACTTCAGACGCCGCCCCGTTTCCGTCCCCGACTGCACAACCGACCTTTAACGCAGGCGGCCTCGTTCACGATTTCGCGCACTGTCGATGGAAAACGACAGACTTCGCGAGTCCCTTTTGACCCACGGGCCTCGGCGACGGCGGCGTTTCGCTCTTCGATGGAGCAGGTTGTGCCGTCGATCCAACTCGATGACGGGCCGTGGCTGCCACGCCGCGAGCTACTCTCCAGCGATCCACACGCGAAAGAATTCGTCGTGGAAGTCGAGTCAGACGGCACTGCCTCGCTCCGATTCGGAGACGGCCAGAACGGAATGCGACCCACGTCCGGCACGAAACTCAAGGCACGGTATCGCGTCGGCAACGGAGTCGCCGGCAATGTTGGCGCGGAAGCGATCGCACACATCGTCACCGGCGACCCCGCTGTGACGGGAGTGCGCAATCCGTCGCCCGCGCGTGGCGGCTGTGAACCGGAATCGATGGAGCGCGTACGGCAGGATGCGCCGAGCGCCTTTCGGCGGCAGGAACGAGCGGTGACGGAAGCCGACTATGCCGAGGTCGCCGAACGTCACCCCGGCGTCCAGCAAGCCACCGCGACGTTTCGCTGGACCGGCAGTTGGTACACCGTGTTTGTGACCATCGATCGGCTCGGTGGCCTGCCGGTGGTCGCAGACTTCGAAGCGGAAATACGCCGTCACATGGAGCGTTATCGCATGGCGGGCTGCGATCTGGAAATCGACGGTCCGCGTTTCGTTTCGCTGGACATCGAATTCCACGTGTGCGTGCGTCCGGACTATTTCCGCAGTTCCGTGAAAGCGGTGTTGCAGAATGTCTTCAGCAACCGCGATTTGCCGGACGGTCGGCGTGGCGTGTTTCATCCGGACGATTTTTCCTTTGGCGAGCCCGTTTATTTGAGTCGTCTTATCGCTGCGGCGCAGCAGGTGACCGGAGTCGAATCGGTACACGTTTTGAAATTCGAACGGCAGGGCCAGCCCAGTGACGAAGCATTGAAGTCCGGAAGATTGAACATCGGACGGCTGGAGATCGCACGATTGAACAGCGATCCCAATTTTCCTGAGCACGGTGTGTTCAACCTGAAGATGGGAGGTGGCAAGTGAACGGCACGGCAAATTCATTTGCGTTCAAGTTAAATGACTGTGGTTGCTGCGAGGGGTTGGCCGCGAGCACCCCCGGCGAGATCGCTAACCGCCCGGGACTGGATGCGATCGTTTACCGTGTGGGTTCGCACTCCGAGTTTTTGAACAGTATGCTCGCGCAGTTGTCGTCGCAGCGATTTCCGACCCTGGCCGCGCTGCGGACGCGCGACGAAGACGACTTTTCTCTCGCGCTGCTGGACGCCTGGGCCACCGTCGCGGATGTACTGACCTTTTACCAGGAGCGGATCGCAAACGAAAGTTTTCTGAGCACCGCGACCGAACGGCGATCTCTGTTGGATCAGGCACGACTCATCGGATACGAGCTGCGTCCCGGCGTCGCCGCCAGCACATTTCTGGCGTTCACGCTGGAACAGGCGCCTGGAGCACCGACTTCGGCTCAGATCAGGATCGGCACGAAAATGCAGAGTGTGCCCGGGCCGGACGAAAAACCCCAAACCTTCGAAACCGTTGAAGAGATTGAAGCTCGTTCGGCCTGGAACAGCTTGCCGGCGAAAGCGACCGAATTCGTGTTACCTCGCTTCGGCGACACCACGATTTACTTGCAGGGAAGTTCGTTGAACCTCAAGCCCGGCGATACGATACTACTCGTTGGCGAAGAACGAGAAAAGGACGCGGGAAGCGAAAGATGGGATTGCCGCCAGGTCAGCCGCATTGAATGCAATTTTGAGCTCGACCGGACAAAAATCACACTTGATCGCGGACTCGGCGAGATCATTCCCCATGTAGAACCGGCCGCGAAGAATCCCAAAGTTTACGCCCTGCGGCTGCGTACCGCCTTGTTCGGTTCTAACGCACCAGATTGGCGCGCCATGCCGGACAGCGTTAAGGCAGCGTATGTCGGTTGGACTGCGGCTGAGCGGGTGCCACTCTCTTATGCGGAGTGGCCCGACTTCAACATTGCCGCCATCTCGGATCCGCCCACGACCGCCGCGACAGGTACGGGGCTCTATGCCGAATTTTATGAGGGAATCAACTTCTCGCAACGCAAGCTGAGCCGGACCGACGCACAAGTGGATTTTGATTGGGGTTCGGGCAAACCGGCTCCGGAAATTAACGCAGACGCTTTTTCGGTGCGGTGGACGGGGTGGGTGCAGCCGAGTTCCACGGATCGCTACACATTCTACACGGTCTCCGACGATGGCGTGCGGCTGTGGGTCGATGGCCGGTTGCTCATCGACAACTGGACGGACCACCCACCGACCGAAAACAGTGGATCGATCGCACTCAGCGCCGGGCGAAAGTATGACGTCAAGCTGGAGTATTACGAGCGCGGCGGTGAGGCGAGGATCCAGTTACGGTGGTCCGCATCGAGCGTCCCAAAAGCCGTCATTCCGCAGAGCCGGCTGTATCCTCGTGACATTCACACTGTGCAACTTGAGGGTGTGCATTCGCAGATCCTGCGCGACAGTTGGCTGTTGCTCTCGAACCCTGAGTACCAGGAACTGTATCGCGTCGCCAGCGTGGCCGAAGACGCGCGCGTCAACTTCACGCTGAGTTCGAAAACAATGCGTCTGGCACTCCAGGGCGAAAATCTTCGAGAACGGTTCAACGAGCGATTGCGTGGCACAGCCGTGTTCGCCCAAAGCGAGGAGTTGCCCATGGCCGAACAACCGATTCACACTCCGGTCAGTGGCAAATTCGTGGAGTTAGCACGACCGGTCGAGGGTTTGTTGCCGGGACGATTGCTGGTCGTGTCCGGTGTCGATACGGTCAGTGGAAAGCAGGTCAGCGAAGTAGTGACACTGCAGGACACGGGACCGTCCGCCGCGGCAACGAAGTTGAATTTCACGACGACGCTCCAGCATATTTTTCGTCGCGAGAGTGTTGTGATCCATGCAAATGTCTGTCGTGGGACGCACGGCGAGACGGTTCAGGAGGTGTTGGGCAGCGGCAGCGCGGACCAACCGTTCCAGCGGTTCACATTGCGGCAGTCGCCGCTGACTTACGTAAGCGCGTCCAATCCCAGCGGCGCTGAATCGACTTTGCGAATTCATGTTGACGAACTGGAGTGGCACGAAGTCCCCACACTTTATGGGCGAAAGCAAACCGAACGAGTCTTTGTCACGCAGACGAGCGACGAAGGCAGGACGACGGTTAAGTTTGGCGACGGCCGCACCGGCGCTCGACTGCCGAAGGGTCGGGAAAACGTGCGGGCGACGTATCGCAAGGGGATTGGCCTGGATGGTTTGGTGCAGGCCGGGCAGCTCAGCCTGTTGATGACTCGTCCGCTAGGCGTCAAGTCCGTCGTGAATCCCTTGAGAGCGAGCGGAGCCGCTGATCGCGAATCGCTGGAGGACGCGCGCGGCAACGCGCCGCTCACCGTGCTGACCCTGGACCGGATCGTTTCGTTACTGGATTACGAGAACTTCACACGTGCCTACGCGGGAATTGCCAAATCTCACGCCACGTGGACTGGCAGCGGTCGCACACGCAGGGTGTTCCTGACCGTCGCGGGACCCCACGCAGCCGCGATCAAGTCACTGGAACAGCCGTACGAGAATCTGCTCTCCGCACTCAATCGGGCTGGCGACCCCAACGTCCGGTTTTGCGTGAAGTCGTTCCGCGATGTGCCGTTCAGGATTGTCGGCACGTTTCGAGTCGCTGCCGATCACGTGCCGGAGCGTGTAAAAGCGGCGGTCGACGCGGCGCTGCTCGCGCACTTTTCCTTCGAAGCACGCAGCTTCGGTCAGTCGGTGACCTTGAGCGAAGTTGTCGCGGTCGTTCAGAACGTGCCGGGAGTTTTGATGGTGGACGTGGACGACATCGTACGACTCACGGGGGGAGGGTTGATCTCTGGACGACTCCTCGCGGCCATGCCGGAAGGGGAACTGGCAGCCGAACTGCTCACGCTGGCCTCCACACAACTTGACACATTGCAGGTGACGTTATGAGTTTCACCGCTGAAAGACTGTTCGACTTGTTGCCGGCGATCTATCGCATTCGCGATGCGGAGCGCGGTGGACCGATGCAGGCGTTGCTGTCGGTTGTCGCAGATCAAATCGCGGTGCTCGAAGAAGATTTGCAGCAGCTCGACGATGATCAATTCATCGAAACCTGCGCGGAGTGGGTCGTGCCGTACATCGGCGACCTGATTGGTTATCGCGGATTGCACGGCGTGGTATCAAAGGTCGTCAGCGCGCGAGCGGAAGTGGCGCACACGATCGGCTATCGCCGTCGCAAAGGGACGGCGGCGATGCTGGAACAACTCGCCCGCGACGTCACCGGCTGGCACGGGCGGGTTGTGGAATTCTTTGAGTTGCTCGCGACCACACAGCACATGAACCACATCCGGCCCACCAAATTTTACGCTCCGGACCTGCGGCAGTGGGAACCTCTCGAACGGCTCAACACGGCCTTCGAAAGCACGGCTCACACGGTCGATGTACGAAGCATCGTGGACGGCGATGGCAAATACAATATTCCGAACATCGGTATCTTCCTGTGGAGACTGACTGCGTATCCGCTGACGGATTCGCCGGCTTGCAGCCTGAACGGCATCGTTACGGACCGCCGCTTTCTCTTCAGCCCCCTCGGCAACAACACGCAACTGTTTTCGGGCGTTGAAACCGAAGACGAAGTTGAGCATCTGGCCGAACCGATCAATATCCCCGAACCGATCAGCCGCCGGGTGCTCGACGCACACTTGTCGGAATATTACGGACGGGAGAAAAGTTTTTCGATCCACAACGACGGCCACGAAGTACCCATCAATCAGGTTTGTGTCTGCAATTTGTCCGACGTCGCTGGCGGCGACTGGGCGCATCAACCGCCGCAGGACCAGGTGGCCGTCGATCCGGTGCTCGGTCGCATTCACTTTGGCGATTCCGTCGCGCTGCAGGACCCGCGCGTGACGTTCCACTACGGCTTCGCTGCCGATCTCGGTGGTGGGGAATACGAACGCCAGAGCTCGTTCGACACGGATTTGGCCAAAGTCGCAAAAGTGATCAAGGTACCGCAAGTTGCTCCCCCCGTCGCGACGATCGCCGAAGCGTTGAGTCTGCTGGGTTTGCAGAACGGCATCATCGAAATCGCGGACAGCGGTCGCCATGAACTGCCGTTGTCGATTCGCCTGGCACCCAATCAGCGACTGGAATTGCGGGCCGCGAACGGTTGCCGTCCGTTGCTCGACGTGACCGGCGATTTTTCAATCAGCGGCGACGCGGATTCCGAATTGATGCTGAACGGCCTGGTCATTCCCGCTCACGGACTGCAAGTGCCGAATGCGGACAATGCGCTGCGGCAGTTGCGACTGAGCCATTGCACATTGGTTCCGGGCCGTAGCCTGACACTGGCTGGCGAGCCGCAACAACCGGACGCGGTCAGCCTGACGGTCGCCTTGCCGAGTGTCCAGGTCGAACTGGATCATTGCATCGTCGGCAGTCTGCGAGTCACGCATTCTGCTCAAGTGCGAATTAATGACAGCATTATTGATGCGACGTCCGACACAGCACTGGCCTACGCCGACGACAGTGGAACCAAACCAGGCGCGCCGCTCCAGATCGAAAACAGCACTGTGATCGGCAGAGCCCACACAACGGCGCTGGAACTGGCTTCGAACACGCTCTTCGTTTCGCGATCAGTCGCGAGTGGAACTCTGAAGGAGCCTTTGTTTTCCGAAAAGAAGCAGAGCGGCTGCGTGCGATTTTCGTTTCTGCCGGACGACGCGCGAGTGCCGCGACGATTTCGCTGCCAACCCGATCTGGCCATTGGACAAGCCCTCGAAGCAGCAGTAAAAATCAATCCGAATCTTGCGCCCGCGAAACAAAAGCTTTTGGCAGTTGCGATCCGCGCCTCGCTCAAACCCAGCTTCACCGATCTGCGTTACGGCCAGGCTGGATACGCACAATTACGCACTTCCGCACCGCTCGCCATCCGCACTGGCTCGGACGACGAATCCGAGATGGGCGCGTTTCACGAACTCCATCAGCCGCAGCGCGAAACCAACTTGCGCGTGCGGCTGGAAGAATTTCTGCGATTGGGCCTTGAAGCCGGCGTGTTCTACGCCACCTGAATGATCATTCTCAACCAGACCAGGTGACAACCTGATCCATCAAGAAGGAACCAGCGATGAGCGGCGATTATAGTCGGCGACAATTCGACCCCCAGCGGGACTTTACCGGAGTTCTGATGCAGCAAGGGCGCGTCCAACTGGACTCGGATTGGAATGAGCAAGTGGAAATCCTCGACCGGCGCTGGCGGGCCGAGACCGTGGACGTCGTCGGTCGGTGTGGTGTTCCGAGCGCGACTCCCGGCGGTTTTCAAATCGGTCTGGACCCCAATGGCCAGTTGACAATCGGTCGCGGACGCATTTATGTGGACGGACTGCTCGCCGAGAACCACGGCGGACGAAAGCCGGAATTCGATACGGTGCTCGCCGAATCTCGTGGCAGTGCGGATACGATCGCTTTCGGCAGCCAGCCGTATGTGCCGTTCCCCGCCCCGCTGCCAAAGCCGGGGAAGCACTTGATTTTTCTGGACGTTTCACAGCGCGAAGTGACATTCCTTGAGGCTCCGGACCTTGTCGAAAAAGCGGTCGGCGTCGATACTACCGCGCGATTGCAAACTGTGTGGCAGGTCAAGATTCTTCCCGATCCCCTGGACCCCGCCGCGACCTGCGGAACACCGGACGATAAGATTCCCGGCTGGCCCGATGTAATTCAGACTTCCGCCGGGAGGCTCAGCACCGCAGTCGTGGACGCACCCCATCAACAAAGTCCGTGTCTATTGCCCCCCACGGTTGGCTATCGGGGCCTGGAGAATCGACTGTATCGAGTCGAAATCCACCAGGGCGGCGCAAAAAAGGCCACGTTCAAGTGGTCGCGCGACAACGCTTCGGTCGTCGCCGCTGTGACGGCCATCCCCGCGCTCGACACTTTAATCGTCGATCAGACGGGACGCGACTCAGTGTTGCGATTCAACAACGGAGACTGGATCGAGATCGCCGACGATGTGCAATCGCTGTCCGCTCTACCCGACGGGATGTTGCCCGGCCTGATGCGCAAGATCGGGTTCGTCAATCCGACTACGAGAACCATCACGCTCGAGATCCCGCTGCCCGCAAATGTCTTCGAGACGACTTCCGATAAGATCCAATCCCGTCACACGCGCATCCGGCGTTGGGACCAAACCGGCGCGGACGTCGTCGCCAACCAGGGGGTTTTGCCGATCCCCGGCAATGCCACGCCAGTCGACCTGGAGGACGGCATCCGGATTTCTTTCAGCACCGACCCCCCGAAGGGCGAATTCCATGTCGGCGATTACTGGGACTTCGCCGCCCGCACGGTCGACTCCACGATCGAAGTGTTGGACCACGCTCCGCCGCGTGGCATCCATCACCACTTCGCCCGCCTGGCCCTGGCACAATTTGACGGCCAGAAATGGACCATTCTCAGCGACTGCCGCGAAGTATTCCCTTCGCTGACTGAGCTGACCAGCCTGTTTTACGTGAGCGGCGATGGTCAGGAAGTCGCCCCCGATCCGACTCAGCCCGCGGAACTATTGCCGCTGCCGCAGACGCTCCAGGTGGGTGTGGCAAATGGCCAGTGGCCGGTGGCGGGCGCACAGGTTCGCTTCAGCGTGGAATCTGGTAGTGGGCAAGTGCAGGGCGGCAATCAAGTGATTGTCGCCACCGGCGCGGATGGTGTGGCCCGTTGCGCTTGGAGTCTCGATGCAACCACTCTGGACCAGCAGGTGGAAGCTTCTCTGCTGGAAGCGAACGGCCAGCCGCTTCACCTGCCCGTGCGTTTTCACGCAAACCTGAGCGTGGCCAGCCAGGTGGCTTACCAACCCAAGGCTTGTCCGACATTGGCCGGCGTCACGAACGTTCAGGATGCCATCGACAAATTGTGCCAGGCCACGCATGGCGGTGGTTGCTGTATCACGGTGGGGATTGGCGGCGAGTTTTCGCGGTTGGATGAAGCGCTGAAAGCGTTGCAATTGAAGAAAGTCGCGGATGTTAGCATTTGCCTGTTGTCGGGGGATCACGAGATGATCGGAGTGAATGTTTCCGCTCCGATCGTTCACCTTAGCGTCACGGGTTGCGGGCCGGGTACGCGTTTGAAGATCGTCGAAAACTCGTGGCGGGTGGCGGGGCTCGATTCGTTTGCCTTGCGTGATGTTGCTGTCACGGCAGATGAGTTGGGGGAACCGCTGCAAATCCACGAATGCCGAGACGTCACGATTCGCAATTGTCACATATCTCAAACCATGCGTGACGGTGCGTTGGTGACGATCAGTTTTTCGGAACAAGTCTGCCTTGCCGACAACACGATCATGTCGTCACTTCTCCGCACGGAGCCAATCCCGCTTGTGTTTTTCGAACGCTTGCCGGAAGTCACCAGGCTGTTTGAATTGCAGGATCGAAATGAATTTCGCCAAGCAGTCACGAATGCAGCCGAACAGGCCGCCAATCTCCCGACGCGCGAAAAAAGTATCCTCGTGTCGAAGCTGAAAAGATCCGTCGAAACGCTTTCTGGAAAAGCCAGTGACGCAGAACTCGCCGGAATTCAGGGAATCGCGGAAGCCCTGGACGCCGAAGAATCGCAGCCGAAACTGCTGGCCCAACGTTTCGAACTGCTGTACACCGCGCGGCTGCAGGCCGCCCCGGGTCTCGCGCTCGTCCTCACCACGCAAAATGCACTGTTGGAAAACAACTCAATCACAGGTACGGTGAGCCTCTACGGGCGGCCAGGGCTGGACGATCTGAACCCGGACGAATTCAAGCGACTTGGTGAGGCCCTGTCAAAGAATCCGAGCGTCTTCTCCGCCGCTCGAGGCACGTTGCACCTCCGCGGTAACCGGCTTACACGATTAACGATTGCCGAAAGTTCGGTCGAGCAAATACGGGGGTTTCTGGCCAATCCTGGTGGCGGAATTGCGTTCGATCTGATCTTCAAACTGAGCTTCCTTTCGGACAACAAGATCGATAGCAACGGCAACCAATTCCTGGCCGACCAATTCTCTTTCAACGCCAATTCATTCTCTCACCTGAGCAAATCCGACAATGACCTGGTGGGTTGGGCAGTCTCGAACTCCGCGTTGTTTATGGCAAACCAGGCTCCTTTGGTTCTTGGCATGTTCACAAGACTCGCCAACGTGTCCCGTAGTTCGTTTCCCAAACCCAAGGGCAGTGCGAACTTCATTCTTGAAATCGCTGATTTTGGGGGATGAATTGGACTACCGCTCCGCTCGAATCCGTGCATGCTCGTCCTTGATGAGTGGCTGTAATTCAGAAGAACGAGTTCAAAATTGCTGACGACCTTTCAATGCGTCGGCCAGCATTTCGCGGTTGGCAAATTCTTCAAGCAGTTTGGCAACAGCCTTGCCGTATGGATGATCCTGTGTCTCCGTTTTCATAAAACCAATCGCTCTCCGTGCGTGATATAAGGTTGAATTCAGTTCCAGGCAACAGATCGCCGGCCCAAACACGCTGGAATACCGTGACAACTCGATCAATCCAGGAGGCGACTTCGCACTCAGCGGCACAATTCGTGCCGCCAACGGCAGCTTCGTGGCGTTTGAGGGAATGTTCGACGGTGGCCCAGTCATCGAATAGTTGGACAGCGCCACTTTTTCCGAAATAGTAACCCGAAGCGTAAGCGAGGGAATGCATTAGAGTCTTACTCTGTTTTTTAAGCGCACGGTGCGCGCATGTTTCATAGTCGTGGATCGCTCCGCGATCCAACGCTGGATCGCGGAGCGATCCACGACTATGGGGTGCGGGCGAAGCCCG
>Ga0105047_10006539_pt1 | contig 19749 bp, 20 predicted proteins | sample MAT04_FD_78384 | JGI IMG/M metagenome (GOLD analysis project Ga0105047, IMG submission 78384) | Freshwater microbial communities from Lake Fryxell liftoff mats and glacier meltwater in Antarctica - MAT-04 (megahit assembly) | ecosystem: Environmental > Aquatic > Freshwater > Ice > Liftoff...
CGTTCGTCGATGGGGTTGCCCAGCACGTCCATGATGCGGCCCAGCGTGGCCTTGCCCACCGGCACCGTGATGTTGGCGCCGGTGTTGCTGACCATCAGGCCGCGGCGCAGGCCGTCGGACGAACCCAGCGCGATGGTGCGCACCACGCCGTCGCCCAGCTGCTGCTGCACTTCGAGCGTCAGCGCCGTGCCTTCGAGCTTCAGCGCGTCATAGATGTGGGGCATGGCGTTGCGCGGGAACTCGACGTCCACCACCGCGCCGATGCACTGGACGATCTTGCCTTGGGCTTGCGTGTTCGACATTTTCAATGGTCCTTCAAACGTAATCGGGGTCAGCCGCGGGCTCAGCCGCTGATGGCGGCGGCGCCGCTGACGATCTCGGAGAGTTCCTTCGTGATCGCAGCCTGGCGTGTCTTGTTGTAGATGAGCTTGAGCTCACCGATCAGCGTGCCGGCGTTGTCGGTGGCGGCCTTCATGGCCACCATGCGCGCGCTCTGCTCGCTGGCCATGTTTTCGGCCACGCCCTGGAACACCAGGGCCTCGACGTAACGTGTCAGCAGGTCGTCGATGACGGTGGGCGCATCGGGCTCGTAGATGTAGTCCCAGCCGTACTGCTTCTTCTCGGCATCGGTCTGTTCCAGACGCTCGGCGGCCAGCGGCAGCAGTTGCTCGACCACCGGCTCCTGCTTCATCGTGTTGATGAACTTCGTGTAGCACAGGTGCACGGCGTCGAGCTTGCCGGCCGTGAAGGCGTCGAGCATCACCTTCACCGGACCGATCAGTTTTTCCAGCTGCGGGGCGTCGCCCAGCTGCGTGGCGTGGCTGATGACGTTGGCGCTGATGCGGTTCAGGAAACCGAAACCCTTGTTGCCGATGGCCACGGCCTGGATGCTGCCGCCGGCCGTCTGCACTTCCTTCATCTTCTGCGTCACGATGCGCAGGATGTTGGTGTTCAGTCCGCCGCACAGACCCTTGTCGGTGGTGACGACGATGAAGCCCACGGCCTTCGTCGCACCGCCCGCCTTGGCCACGTCGCGCATGTAGGGCGAGCGGTATTCGGGGTTGGCCCCCGACAGGTGGGCCGTGATGTTGCGGATCTTGTCGGCGTAAGGCCGTGCCGCGCGCATGCGCTCCTGCGCCTTGCGCATCTTGCTGGCGGCGACCATTTCCATGGCCTTGGTGATCTTCCTGGTGTTTTCCACCGATTTGATCTTGCCGCGTATCTCTTTGCCGACTGCCATGAGTCAGATCTCCAGGTTCGGGGCGCAAACCGGCCGCCGCCGGGCCGCCCCAAGGCGGCCGGAGCCCCCTCGGGAGGTGGCGAACGGAGTGAGCCTGGGGGCAAACATGACTAAGCGAAGGACTTCTTGAAGGCGGCGATCGCGCCGGACAGTTCTTCTTCAGCGCCCTTGTCCATGGCCTTGTCGTTTTCCAGCTTGGCCAGCAGCGCCGCGTGGCTGCTCCTCAGGTGCTGGTGCAGACCATGTTCGAAGGCCAGGACCTTCTTGACGTCGAGGTCGTCCACGAAACCCTTGTTCACGGCGTACAGCGTGGCGGCCATCAGGCTGATCGGCAGCGGGCTGTACTGGGCCTGCTTGAGCAGCTCGGTGACGCGGGCGCCACGGTCGAGCTGCTTGCGCGTGGCGGCGTCCAGGTCGGACGCAAACTGCGCGAAGGCCGCGAGTTCACGGTACTGCGCCAGGTCGGTACGGATGCCGCCGGACAGGCTCTTGATGAGCTTGGTCTGGGCGGCACCACCGACGCGCGACACCGAGATGCCGGCGTTGATGGCGGGGCGGATGCCGGCGTTGAACAGACTGGTTTCCAGGAAGATCTGGCCGTCGGTGATCGAGATGACGTTGGTCGGCACGAAGGCCGAGACGTCGCCGGCCTGCGTCTCGATGATCGGCAGCGCCGTCAGCGAACCCGTCCTGCCCTTGACTTCACCCTTGGTGAACTTCTCGACGTAGTCGGCGTTCACGCGAGCGGCACGCTCGAGCAGGCGGCTGTGGAGATAGAACACGTCGCCGGGGTAGGCTTCGCGGCCCGGCGGGCGGCGCAGCAGCAGCGAAACCTGGCGGTAGGCCACGGCCTGCTTGGACAGGTCGTCATAGATGATCAGCGCGTCTTGGCCGCGGTCGCGGAAGTACTCGCCCATCGTGCAGCCCGAGTAGGCGCTGACGTACTGCATGGCGGCCGATTCCGAAGCGCTGGCCGCGACGACGATGGTGAAGTCCATCGCGCCGTTGGCTTCCAGTGCGCGCACCACGTTCTTGATCGACGAAGCCTTCTGGCCGATCGCCACGTAGACGCAGGTCATGTTCTGACCCTTCTGGTTGATGATCGTGTCGATCGCCACCGCGGTCTTGCCGGTCTGGCGGTCGCCGATGATCAGTTCGCGCTGGCCGCGGCCGATAGGCACCATCGAGTCGATCGACTTCAGGCCGGTCTGCACCGGCTGGTCGACGCTCTTGCGGGCGATCACGCCCGGAGCGACCTTTTCGATGACGTCGGTCATCTTGGCGTTGATCGGGCCCTTGCCGTCGATCGGCTGGCCCAGCGCGTTGACTACGCGGCCGATGAGTTCGGGGCCGACGGGCACTTCCAGGATGCGGCCCGTGCACTTCACGGTGTTGCCTTCTGAGATGTGCTCGTACTCGCCCAGGATCACGGCGCCGACCGAGTCGCGCTCGAGGTTCAGCGCCAGGCCGTAGGTCGGCACGCCGCTGGCGGTGGCCGGGAACTCAAGCATTTCGCCGGCCATCACGTCGCTCAGGCCGTGCACACGCACGATGCCGTCGGTGACGGACACGACGGTGCCCTGGTTCTTGATGTCGGCCGAGACGGCAAGGCCCTCGATGCGGCTCTTGATCAGCTCGGAAATTTCTGCGGGATTCAGGTTCATGCTGTTCTCCGGATCACGCGGTGAGCGCAATCTTCATCTGTTCAAGACGGGCCTTGACGCTGGTGTCGAGCACCTCGTCACCGACCACGACGCGCACACCACCGATCAGTTCGGGCGCGAGTTCGACCTGGGCGTTGAGCCGGCGCGCGAAGCGCTTCTCGAGCGTGGCCACCAGATCGGCCAGCGCATCACCCTCGATCGGAAAGGCGCTCTGGATGAGCGCGTCCGAGACACCCGAGCTGGCGTTGACCAGCGTTTGGAATTGCGCCGCGATCTCGGGCAGCGCGGCCAGACGGCCGTTGTCGAGCACGGTGTGCAGCAGGTTGGCCACCTTGGCGTCGACGTGCAGCCCCTTGCTCAAGGTGATGCCGGCGATGAGGTCGAAGACCTGCGTCGCCGTGACCTTGGGGTCGTCCGCGAACCGGCGCAGCTGCTCGTCGGCCGCCAGCGCGGCCAGCGAGGCCATCTGCGCGTTCAGCGCCCGGGCGTCGCTGGCGCCCACCGACTGGTAGAGCGCTTCGGCGTAGGGGCGCGCGATGGTTGCGAGCTCGGCCATGTCAGGACTCCCGCCGGGCCGCCCCAAGGGAGGCCTGCGCCCCCTCGGGGGGCAGCGAACACCAGTGAGCGTGGGGGCTCATCACAACTCCGCTTTCAGCCGGCCGAGAAGCTCGGCGTGCACACCGGCGTTGACTTCGCGGCGCAGGATCTGCTCGGCGCCCTTGACGGCCAGACCGGCGACCTGCTCGCGCAGCATCTCGCGCGCCTTCACCGAAGCCTGTTCGGCTTCGGCGTTGGCGTTGGCGATGATCTTGGCGGCTTCCTCGGACGCACGGCCCTTGGCTTCCTCGATCATCTGCTGCGCCAGGCGCTCGGCATCGGCCAGGCGCTTCTGTGCGTCGTCGCGGGCGGCGGAGAGCTGGGCTTCGACGCGCTTGTTGGCGGCGGCGAGCTCGGTCTTGGCCTTGTCGGCGGCCGACAGGCCGTCGGCGATCTTGCGCGCACGCTCGTCGAGTGCGGCGGTGATTGGCGGCCAGACGAACTTCATCGTGAACCAGACCAGGATCGCGAAGACGATCATCTGGATGATCAGGGTGGCGTTGATGCTCAAGTTGTTACCTTGCGTGGGTAAGGGTGCTCACCAAGCAAAAGCCACGGAACCGGCTTGGCCGGGCCGTCGGCTTTGCCCCTTGAGGGGAGCGGCGGAGCCGCTACGGGGTGGTCCTTATTTCGGCAGGTTGGCGATCTGGGCCAGGAACGGGTTGGCAGTGGCGAACCACAGCGCGATACCGGTGCCGATGATGAAAGCCGCGTCGATCAGGCCGGCCAGCAGGAACATCTTGGTCTGCAGTTCGCCCATCAGCTCGGGCTGGCGCGCGGCCGACTCGAGGTACTTGCTGCCCATGACGCCGATGCCGATACAGGCGCCCAGGGCACCCAGACCGATGATGATGCCGGCGGCGAGGGCGACAAAGCTGATGACTTCCATTTTTTGCTCCAGAGGGGAAAGTGAGTGAGAAAAGGGGAACGGGGAAAAGGCGGAAACGGAAATGCGAGAGAGAGCCCGGTCAGTCTGCCGACTCAGTGCGAGTCGTGGGCCTGGCCCACGTACACCAGCGTCAGCATCATGAACACGAAGGCCTGCAGGGTGATGATCAGGATGTGGAAGATGGCCCAGGCCGTGCCGGCCACGATGTGCAGCAGCGCGAGCGAAAAGCCCGTGACCGACAGCGTGAAGGCGCCGCCGAGCAGCGCGATCAGCATGAAGATCAGTTCACCCGCGTACATGTTGCCGAACAGCCGCATGCCGTGACTGACGGTCTTGGCGACGAACTCGATCAGTTGCATGGCCAGGTTCACCACGCCGAGCAGCAACGCGAAGACCGGGTTCTTGCTGGTGCCGAAGGGCGCGCTGACCAGTTCGTGCGCCCAGCCGCCGGCGCCCTTGATCTTGACGTTGTAGGCCAGGCAGACCAGCAGCACGCTCAGGCTCAGGCCCATGGTCACCGACAGGTCGGCAGTGGGCACCACGCGCTGGTAACCGGCGATCTTGCCGTGCTCGACGATGTAGGGGATGAGGTCGACGGGCAGCAGGTCCATCGCGTTCATCATGAAAATCCAGACGAACACGGTCAGCGCCAGCGGCGCGACGAGCTTGCGGCTGTTGGCGTTGTGGACGATGCCCTTGGCCTGGTTGTCGACCATCTCGACGAGGAATTCCACCGCGGACTGGAAGCGCCCCGGCACGCCCGAGGTGGCCTTGCTGGCCGCGCGCCACATCAAGAAGCAGCCGACCACGCCCAGCAGCACGGCCCAGAAGATCGAGTCGATGTTGACGACCGAAAAGTCGACGACCCCGACTTGCTTGTGGTTCTGCAGGTGCTGCAGGTGGTGGACGATGTACTCGCCTGCGGTGGGCGCGTGACCTTCGGCTGCCATGTTCTGTGTCGTCCCGGTTGCTTAGCGACTAAGTTCTGCGGCCGCGCCACGACAGCGCAAGCCAATACACCTTCATGCACAGCACCAGGCCCACCAGCAGGGCTGGCCAGCTCAAGGGCTGCACGAGTTTCGGCGCCAGCATGAGCATGGCTATCGAAACCGCTATCTTGACCATCTCCCACAACATGAAGCTGACAGCGCTGGCGCCGGGCGACTTGCTGGACAGCTGGCTGGTCATGCCACGCGCCATCAGGGCCGCTGGCACCACCACCGTGGCGGCGCCGTACAGCGCCGACCACCCCGCCTCCTGACGGCCGGTGACCAGCAGCGCACCGAGCGCCACCACCCCACCCACCGCCACCTGCACCGCGATGACCCGCCACGGCGACAGCGGCGGGTCCTTGAGGCGCAGGGCCTGTGCTTCTTCCCTCGTCAACGGCTTGAAGGCCGCTGCGTCTTTCGCCGCCTGGTCTTCTTCATCGTCCCAGCGGTCGGTCCGGGTGTTCCGTTCGATCGCCATGTTCGAGTGAGGTCAGCAAAGCCTCGGAATTATACGAACAAACCCGTAGCCATCGTTACCGGCTTCACGTGCGGGGGCACCGAAACGGCCTGCGCCACGGCCGGCGGCGGGCGGTGCGGCTTGCTGGGATCATGCGGCCGATGTCCCGCACCCTGCTGTTCCGTCGTCGTTCCGTGTCGCTGCTCGTGAGCCTGGCCGGCTGTGTCGCACACGCCACACCCGCGGCCGCCGACAACGCCGCAATGCCGGCACCCCCTGCCCACCACCGCGACGGCGGCTTCCAGAACAACCACCTCGACTTCGCGCCGCCCGGCCTGCTCAAGCTGATGCGCTGGCGCTGGGACGCCACGCGCGGCGGCCTGCCGCGGCCGCCGCAGGCAGCCACGCCGACCGTGCCCGCCGAGCTCAACTTCCTGCGCCGCAACGCCGTCGCCGGCAAGGCGATGCAGCCCACGGCGACCTGGATCGGCCACGCCACCGTGCTGGTGCAGATGGGCGGGCTGAACGTGCTGACCGACCCCATCTTTTCCGAGCGCGCCTCGCCGCTGTCCTGGGCCGGCCCGCAGCGCGCGCAGCCGCCAGGCATCGCGCTGGGCGAACTGCCGCGCATCGACGCCGTGCTCGTCTCGCACGACCATTTCGACCACTGCGACCTGCCCAGCCTGCGGGCCCTGGCCGCGCAGCCTGGCGGCGCGCCGCTGTTCCTGGTGCCGCTGGGGCTGAAGGCGCTGCTGGAAGACCGCGGCATCGTCAACGTGATCGAGCTGGACTGGTGGCAAAACCACAGCCTGAACGGGGTAGACATCGTGATGACACCGGTGCAGCACTGGTCGGCGCGCGGGCTGACCGACCGCCTGCGCACGCTGTGGGGCGGCTGGGCGCTGTTCGCACCCGACTTGCAGGTCTTTTTTGCCGGCGACACCGGTTATTCGAGGGACTTTGCCGACATCCACGCCCGCTTCGCGCCGCGCCAGGCCGGCGGCGGTTTCGACCTGGCGCTGCTGCCGGTGGGCGCCTACGAACCGCGCTGGTTCATGAAGGACCAGCACGTGAACCCCGAGGAGGCGCTGCGCATCCACCTCGATCTGGCGGCGCGGCTGTCGCTGGGCATCCACTGGGGCACCTTCGAGCTCACCGACGAGGCGCTGGACGAACCACCGCGGGCGCTGGCAGCGGCGCGGCGCGCCCTCGGCGTGGCCGACACGGCCTTCGTGCTCACGCCCATCGGCCACACCTTGCGCCTGCCGCGGCGCGGGGGAAGCCCGATCACGGGACAATAACAGCCGCGCCCGAACCGGCCTGCCCCACCCGACCCTGCACCCCCGCACCCGCATGAATGCCACCCGTTCCCTGATCGTCTCGACGCTGTTCGGGCTTGCCGCCTGGTCGGTGCTGCCCGCGCACGCCGCCGGGTCCGTGGTCACCACGCCGCAGGTCAGGGCCGAACTCGTGGCCCATGCGCCCGAGGGTGTCACCCCGGGCAAGCCGCTGTGGCTGGGTCTGAAGATCGAGCACCAGCCGCACTGGCACACCTACTGGAAGAACCCGGGCGATTCCGGCCTGCCGACGACGATGGAATGGCAGCTGCCCGCCGGCGTGCAAGCCGGCGATATCGAATGGCCCACGCCGTCGAAGCTGCCGCTGGGCCCGCTGATGAACTACGGCTACGACGGCACGCTGCTGCTGCCGGTGCCCGTCACCGTGCCGCCCGACTTCAAGGGCGAGGCGCTCGACATCAAGCTGCACGCCGAATGGCTGGTGTGCAAGGACGTCTGCATCCCGGAGAGTGGCGACTTCACGCTGCGCCTGCCGGCGCAGGCCGCCAGCGCTGGCCACGCCGCGCTGTTCGCCGCGGCGCGCGCCGCGCTGCCGCTGCCGGCCGTCGGCAGCCAGGGCAGCGCCACGCTCGACGGCGCGACGCTGGTCGTCAAGGTCGTCGGGCTGCCCGCCGCCTGGCAGGGCCAGACGCTGGCCTTCTTCCCAGAAACAGGTGGCGTCATCAACAACGCCGAAAAGCCGCAGACGGCCTGGGCCGATGGCAGCTGGACCGCGCGTGTGCCGCTGGACCCGCAGCGCAGCGCGTCGCCGACGGCGATGCCCGTGGTGCTGGTCGCGCCGGGTCAGGCGGCGGGCCTGCTGGTGCAAGTGGCCGTCAGCGGCCCCTGGCCTGCCGTCGCGGCGCTGCCGGCGGTCTTGCCCGCCATCGTGCCGGCCGTCGCGCCAGCCGACGCAGCGCGCCCACCGCCGGCCACCACGCTGGGCCTGGCGCTGCTGCTGGCGCTGGCCGGCGGCGCGCTGCTGAACCTGATGCCCTGTGTTTTCCCCGTGCTGTCGCTGAAGGTGATGGGCTTCGCCAAACACGCCAACGACCGCCGCGTCCTGCTGGCCGGCGGTCTGGCCTACACCGCCGGCGTCGTGTTGTCTTTCCTGGCGCTGGCCGGCCTGCTGCTGGCGCTGCGCGCCGGCGGCGAACAGCTGGGCTGGGGCTTCCAGCTGCAGCAGCCGGTGGTGGTGGCGGTGCTGGCCGCGCTGTTCACGCTCATCGGCCTGAACCTGGCGGGTGTGTTCGAGTTCGGCTCGGTGCTGCCCAGCTCGGTGGCGGCGGCGCGGGCGCGGCATCCGATGGTCGACTCGGCGCTCACCGGCGTGCTGGCGGTGGCCGTGGCCTCGCCCTGCACGGCGCCTTTCATGGGCGCCTCGTTGGGCCTGGCGGTGACCTTGCCAGCGGCGCAGGCGCTGGCCATCTTCGCCGCTTTAGGCCTGGGCATGGCCCTGCCCTACCTGCTGGTGAGCGCCTGGCCGCCGCTGGCGCGTGCGCTGCCGCGGCCAGGGCCGTGGATGGCGCACTTCAAGTCGGTGATGGCTTTCCCGATGTTCGCCACCGTGGTCTGGCTGGTCTGGGTGTTGGGCCAGCAGGCCGGCATCGACGGCGCTGCGGCGCTGCTGCTGCTGCTGCTGGCGCTGGCCTTTCTGGCCTGGGCACTGGGCTCGCCCGGCCTGGGCGTGACGGCACGCCGCGGCTTCGGTGTCGCGGCCGTGCTGCTGATGGGCGCCACGCTGTGGTGGGCCGGCCCGGCGCTGCGCCATGAACTCAGCGCCGCCACCGCCCCCGCGGCCGGTGAAGACTGGCAGCCCTGGTCGGCCGAACGTGTGGCCCAGGCGCAGGCCGAGGGCCGGCCGGTCTTCGTCGACTTCACCGCCGCCTGGTGCGTGACCTGCCAGTTCAACAAGCGCACCACGCTCAGCCGCGCCGAGGTCATGGCCGACTTCGCGAAGCACCGCGTGCTGCTGCTGCGCGCCGACTGGACGCGGCGCGACGCCGCCATCAGCGCCGAACTCGCCCGCCTGGGCCGCAGCGGCGTGCCGGTGTACGCGCTGTATGCCCCTGGCGCTGCAGGGCCTCGGCTTCTGAGCGAAATTCTCAGCGTCGACGAAGTGCGCAACGTACTGGCCACCCTGCCGCAACCCTGACCCGAGGAGCCGTCCGATGAAGACCTTCCTGCTTGCCAGCGCCCTGGCCGTCCTTGCCTCAAGCGCCGCCTCGGCCGCGTTCGCCACCGCCACCGTAGGCCAGCCCGCGCCGGCCTTCATTGCCACCGACACCCACGGCAAGACCGTGTCGCTGGCCGACCTCAAGGGCAAGCACGTGGTGCTGGAATGGGTCAACCCAGGCTGCCCCTTCGTCGTCAAGCACTACAGCAGCGCCAACATGCAGGGCACGCAGAAGGACGCCACGGCCAGGGGCGTGGTCTGGCTGGCCGTCAGCTCCACCGCGCCCGATGCGTCGGACTACAAGAAGCCGGCCGAGCTGGCGAAGTGGATGCAGGGCCAGAAGGCCGCCGCCACCGCGACGCTGATGGACGACGACGGCAAGGTCGGCAAGGCCTACGGCGCGCGCACCACGCCGCACATGTACATCGTCGACCCGGCCGGCACGCTGGTGTATGCGGGTGGCATCGACAACAAGCCCAGCACCAACGTCGCCGACATCGCGTCGTCGACGAACCACGTCAAGGCCGCGCTGGCCGAGACGCTGGCCGGCAAGGCGGTGAGCCAGGCCTCGACGCGGCCTTACGGCTGCTCGGTCAAGTACTCCGGCATGTGAGTGCGCCGCGGGGCCGCGTGGCGCCGCAGGCGGCGGGTCAAGGCAGGCGCGTGTACTGTGCCGCCAGTGCCTCGAAGGCGGTGGCGTCGACCGGCTGGCCGAGTTCATCCGCCAGGATCACAGCCACGGCATCGGCCTGACGACCGGCCTCGGCGGCGTCGAGGAAGAGCAGCCGGCAGCGCCGCGCCAGCACGTCATCGACGCTGCGCGCCAGCTCGTACCGTGCCGCGAAGCGCACCATGGCTTCGCTCAGGCCACCCTGACCCGTCTCGGGGTCGCGCCAGAGCCAGTTCGTGGCGCCCGGCAGCGTGCGCAGCAGCGCCGCCTCGCTGCCGTAAAGATGTTCGCCCGGCGGGTCTGACATCGGTCGCCCCGGCGCGGCGCCAATCAGCGGCAGACGGGTCGTCACGCCGCCCGGGCGGCGCGGCAACAGGCCACGCGCCATGGCGCGCGCCAGCACGTCCTCGGCCATCGAGCGGTAGGTCGTCCACTTGCCGCCGGTCACCGTGACCAGGCCCGAGCGGTCGATCAGCACGGTGTGCTCGCGCGAGATCGACTTGGTGTTGCCGGTGTCGTCGCTGGCGCCCTTCACCAACGGCCGCAGGCCGACCCAGATCGAGCGCACGTCGCTGCGCTGCGGTGCCTTCGCGAGGTAGCGCGCCGATTCGCCGAGGATGAACTTCACCTCTTCGGCAAACGGCGCCGGTTCACGCGCCAGGTCGTGGCGCGGCGTGTCGGTGGTGCCCAGGATGGTCTTGCCCAGCCAGGGCACGGCGAAGAGCACGCGGCCGTCGGCGGTCTTGGGCACCAGCAGTGCGTGGTCGCCGGGCATGAAGCTGCGGTCGACGACGAGGTGCACCCCCTGGCTGGGCGCCAGCATGGGCGCGCGGCCGGGCTGGTCGGGCTCGCGGTCCATGTCGCGCACGGCGTCGACCCACACGCCCGCGGCGTTGATCACGCAGTGCGCGCGCACCGTCGTCGTGGCGCCCGTCTCTTCGTCGCGCACGTGCAGCCCGCGCACCTGTCCGCGTTCGCGCACCAGCCCGGTGGCGGCGCAGTGGTTGAGCACCAGCGCGCCGCGCTCCAGCGCCGTGCGCGCCATCAGCAGCACCAGGCGGGCGTCGTCGAACTGGCCGTCCCAGTAGCGCACGCCGCCCCACAGGCCGCGCGGGTTGACGCCCGGCAGCAGCTCGCGTGTGCGTGCGCTGCTCAGCCATTCGGTGGCGCCCAGGCCCTGGCTGCCGGCCAGCGTGTCGTACATCTTCAGGCCGATGCCGTAGAAGCCGCGCTCCCACCAGTGGTAGCCCGGCATCACGAAGGGCAGGCGCTGCGCCACGTGCGGCGCGTTGGCCAGGATGGCGGTGCGTTCGTGCAGCGCCTCGCGCACGAGGCCGATGTCGCCCTGCGCCAGGTAGCGCACACCGCCGTGCGCCAGCTTGGTGGCGCGCGACGAGGTGCCTTCGGCGAAGTCGTGCGACTCGACGAGCAACACGCTGAAGCCGCGCACCGCGGCGTCCAGCGCCACGCCCATGCCGACGCAGCCGCCGCCGATGACGGCGAGGTCCCACTCGCGGTCTTCCTGCAGACGGGCGAGCAGTTCGGCACGGGGATGGGCGGTGGTCAAGGTCTTGCTCCAGGCACGGGCGTTCAGGCCCGCGCGAAATTCACCGGCAGTCCCGGCACGTCGACACGCAGGCTCAGCACGGCGCCGGCCAGCGGCTGCGCCGCCAGTTCGTCGGCCGGGCGATTCTGGCGCGCCGTGGTGACATAGAGCGTGCGCAGGTCGGCGCCGCCGAAACACGGCATCGTCGGGCAGCGCACGGGCAGCGGCAGCTCCTGCAGCAGGGCGCCTTCGGGCGCAAAACGCAGTAGACGCTGGCCTTCGTACATCGCGCACCAGTAGGCGCCTTCGGCGTCGACCGCGGCGCCGTCGGGGCGGCCGCCGTAGGTGGCCAGCTCCTGCTCGGGCTGCTTCACGGGGAATTCGGCGAACACACGCTGGCGCGACAGGCTGCCGTCGCCGCCGTCGAAGTCGAGCGCGTAGACGCGGTGCGAGGTGGTGTCACTGCGGTAGAGCGTGCGGCCGTCGGGGCTGAAGGCCAGGCCGTTGCTGACCGTGATGTCGCCGGCCATGCGGTCGAGCCGGCCGGCCGCCCAGCGGTAGAGCGCGGCGTTCGGCGGCTGGCGCGGCTCGTAGAGGGTGCCGACCCAGAAGCGGCCCTGCGGGTCGGCCTTGCCGTCGTTGAATCGTTCGTACGCCGGGTCGTAGGGTGGCCGCGCGATGCGGCGACGTTGGCCGCTGGCCGGGTCGAAGCGGAACAACCCGTCGCGGCAGGCCAGCAGCAGCGCGCCCCCGGGCAGCGGGGCGCAGCTGGCGGGTTCGCTGGCCACCGGCCAGGCGGTGTGGGTGGCACTCGACGGCACCCAGCGGTGGAGCTGACGGCCCGGGATGTCGCACCAGTACAGCGCCGCCTCGTCGGGGTGCCAGAAAGGCGACTCACCCAGCAGCGACGGCGCCACCGGCAGCGCCGTCCACGCGCTGGCCGCCGGCAGGTTCATGCGTGCGCGATCTCCAGCTTCATCCAGGCGTCGAAGCTGGCCTGCGGCGCGACGGCACGCAGGCCGTGCGCCGCCGGGTCGGACATGTGGATGGCATTGCTGACGTGGCTGACCGGCTCGACGCAGTAATAGGGCTTGGTGTCGGGCGTGAAGACCACGAGGTAGGGCAACGAGGAGCTCAGCCGCAGCGAGAGCTTCTCGTCGCGGATGCGCGCCGGCCCGCGCCAGCCTTCGAAGCAGTTGTCGAAGGCCAGGTGGTTGACGTCGGCGTCGATGCCGGGCTGCGGCACGCGGCGCGTGGGCAGGCCGCTGGCGTCGCTGTCCCAGCGCTCGGCGAGTTCGACGTGCAGCCGGCTGCGGTGACGCTTCGGGAAATACGGGTGCCAGCCCAGGCCCACCGGCTGCGGCGCCGCGGCCCGGTTGGTGAAGACGGCGTGCACCTCCAGCGCGTCGGCCGTGAGCACGAAGCGCTGGCGCAGCGTGAAGGCAAAGGGCCAGTGCGCGTCGGGCTCGTGCCTGTACTCCAGCTCGGCCTCGGTGGCGCTGGACGACAGCACCGTCCACGGCTGCTGCCAGGCCACGCCGTGCACCGAGTGCGGGTTGTCGTCGAAGTTGGCGACGGTGGTGTGGTCGTGGCCCTGCCAGCGGAAGCGCCGGTAGCCCAGGCGGTTCGAATACGGCGCCAGCGGGAAGCAGCCCGACAGGCGCGAGCTGGTCAGATCGGCCGCTTCGGTGCTGCGCAGCACGGGCACGTCGGCCAGCCAGAGGCCGGCGATGCACCCGCCGAGGTCGGGGCGCAGGGCCAGGCGCAGTTCGCCGGCACGCAATTCGAGGGCTTGGGTGATGATTGTCTCCGTCGGCTGCAGGATGGCCACAACCCGATGATGCCGCATGCCCGTCGGCGCAAGGCCGGGGCGGCTACCAGCGGGTGCCCGGCACGTCGAGTTCGGCCTTCAGGTAATGCGCACCCGGGATGGGGTTGAAGTAGTAGGGCGGGATGTCCTGGAAGCCCAGCGAGCCGTAGAGCCCGCGCGCTGCCTCCATGTCGTCCAGCGTGTCGAGCAGCAGCGTGCTGTAGCCGGCCTGTGAGGCCAGGTCCATCAGTTCCTGCGCCATCAGCCGGCCGAGGCCGAAGCGGCGGAAGGCGCGGCGCACGTACAGGCGCTTCATCTCGCAGGCGTTGGGGTAATCGACGTCGGGCAGCGGGCGCAGCGCCACGCAGCCGGCCGGCTGGCCGTCGAGCAGCGCCAGCAACAGCGCGCCGCCCGGAGCGGCGTACTCGCCGGGCAGTTCGGCAAGCTCGGTGTCGAAGTCCTGGAAACACAGGTCGACGTCCAGCGCGTCGGCGTATTCGCGGATCAGCGTGCGCGCCAGGTCCAGCAGCGCCTCGCCCTCGGCCAGTTGCAGTTCGATCTGGGGCGTTTCGGGCATCGGCTTCAGCCTTGCCGCGCCACCCAGGTGGCCAGGCCGGCGCACAGCGCCACCAGCAGCAGCGCCAGCGCGCGCTGCGGCATGCCGTCGGCGCTGGCCGGCGTGCCCGGGGGCAGCGGCTTGTCGCCCTGCAGCATGGGTCGCACGAGGTTGGTGTTCTTCTTCAGCAGGTAGTAGGCGATGGCCGTGATGTGCAGCGCCACCAGTGCCAGCACCAGCCACTGGCCCCAGCTCTTGTGCCACGACGTGGCCGTGACCACGGTGTCGCTGCTGGCGTAGCGGTTCAGCGGGCCCTGGTTGGCGATCTCGTCGTCGGCCACCAGGCCGGTGCCCAGCTGCACGAGCAGCACGCCCAGCAGCGCAAACACCGACAGCGCGCCGCTGGGGCTGTGGCCGACGTCGAGCTGCTCTTGCGGCGCGGCACGGCCGCGCAGGTAGCGCAGCAGCGTGGCCGGCGGATGGACGAAGCTGGCGAAGCGCGACCAGCGCCCGCCCACCAGGCCCCACAGGATGCGGAAGGCCAGCAGCGTGAGCACGACGTAGCCCATCCGGAAGTGCCAGACCATCGCGTTGCCGCCGATCTTGGCGCTGATCACCGAGCCGGTGACGGCCAGCGCCAGCGTCCAGTGGAAGACGCGCGTGGGCAAGTCCCAGACACGGACGGGAACAGCAGTGGGCTCGGGCATCTGGGAAGCGCTCCAGGGGCGGCAGGCTGCAACCATACCGCGACTTCGCCCCGCCCCACGGCGCGGGCACGGCCATTGCGCGTGGCCGTGGCCTTTTCGGACCGCAGGGAATGGAATGGGCCGCCGTCCGTACACTGTTTGCCTGCCGCGTCTTCAATGCGCGGCAGATCGTCACCGACCCAACATCCCGGGAGCCCCACGCATGCAACGTCTCGTACTCACCGTCGCCGCCACCCTTGTCGGCCTGGCCACCGCCCTGCCCGCCGCGGCGCAGTTCCAGAAACCCGAAGACGCGGTGAAGTACCGCAAGGCCGCCTTCACGGTGATGGGCGCCCACTTCGGCCGCCTCGGCGCCATGGCGCAGGGCCGTGTGCCCTACGACGCCACCGCCGCCGGGGCCAACGCCGCAGTCGTGGTCCAGATGTCCACGCTGCCCTACGCCGGCTTCGTCGACGGCACCGCGGGCACCGAGAAGGGCACACCCAAGGCCAACGTCTGGACCGAGCGTGCCAAGTTCGACGCCGGCGCCAAGAAGATGCAGGAAGAGGTGGTCAAGCTGGCTGCGGCAGCGAGGACCGAGGCCGGCCTGAAGGCCGCCTTCGGCGCTGCGGCCGAAAGCTGCAAGGCCTGCCACGACGACTTCCGCAACCCGTGAAACTGGGCCCCAAGCTCGCTGGCGCTCGCTACCCCCCGAGGGGGGTGTCCCCCTACGGCCCGGCTTGGCCGGTTCCGTGGGGGGAAGCTTGAGGATGCGGCGCTCGTAGCGGTTCGGCGAAGCCGAGGACGACGCGGCGGGTCATCGCGCTCTTCTTTTCGATCTTCGTGACGACGACGGCGCCGACCTCGGCGGTGTTGGCGACGTGGGTTCCGCCGCAGGGCTGGAGGTCGACGCCCTCGATCTCCAGCACGCGGATGCGCCCCAGTCCGCGCGGCGGCTGCACGCTCATGCTGCGCACCAGTTGAGGGTTGGCGTCGAGCTCGGCTTCGCTGATCCAGCGGTCTCGCACCGCGTGGGCCTCGGCCACCAGGCGCGCGATGCCGGTGTTCAGCGCCTCCTTGTCGAGCGGCTCGCTCATGTGGAAGTCCAGCCGCGCGTAGGTGGCGGTGATGCTGCAGCCGTCGACCGGGTGCGGCACCAGCGCGCACAGCAGGTGCGTGGCGGTGTGGAAACGGCGGTGCGCCTGGCGGCGTGCGGCGTCGATGTGTGCGGTGACACGGGTGCCCGGCGCAAAGGCGGCCAGGTCGCCGCCGGCGGCCGGCACGTGGCTGATGTCGCCGGGCCGGGCCGGATGCTTGCGTGTGTCGGCGATCACGAGTACGGCACCGGCTTCGCTGGTCAGCGTGCCGGCGTCGCCGGCCTGGCCGCCGCCCTGCGGGTAGAAGACGGTGCGGTCGAGCACGACGCCGGCCTCGTCCAGCGCCAGCACGGTGGCCGCGCACGCCAGCAGCGTGGCGTCGTCGCGGAAGAGTTCTTCGGTCATTCAGGACTCCAGGGTGACATCGCCCAGTGGCGTTGCCAGCGTGGCGCACAGCGCGGCGCCGGGCAGTGGCGCGTACTCGACACCTCGCATCTGCAGCGCGGCCTGCGCCGCCGCGGGCACCCCGCGCAAGGCCAGCGCGCGCAGCGTGACGCCCGAAGCCGGCATCGCCGCCGCTGGGTGCCCGCCCTGCCACTGGATCAGCGTGGGCAGCGCGCCGCCGTTGCCCAGGCGGCCGTCGTCGCGCACCGTGATCTGCCATTGCAGCCGGCCCTGCGGCGTGTCACGGCCGGCCGTGACGACCTCGCCGGGCGTGCAGCCGGCGTCGGCCAGCACCCGCCGCTGCGCCTGCAGCGCCGTGCTGCGCGCCACCATGTGCAGCAGGCGCGGCTGCTGCCGCAGGCGCTCCTGCAAGGTCGGTTCATCCAGCCCGAACCAGCGCGCGCGGCCGGGCGGCGGCGCCTCGGGGTCGATGGCGATGATCTCGAAGTAGACATCGGGAAACGCCGCACTGGCGACCTTGAACAACCGGTTGTGCGTGCCCATCAGCGCGTGCTGGCCACCCGGCCCGGGCGTGATGCCCAGCGTGGTCTGGCACCAGGCCACGCCTTGCGCCAGCGTGGCTGCGGCGACGACAAGATGGTCGACGGCCGTGTCGACCGCCGGCGTGGCACTCACAGGTTCACCTCGCCCTCGATGCAGGCTGCCACGTCGCCGCCCACCCACACCGTGTCGTCTTCCCGGGCGATGTAGACGCGCCCATCGCGGCCCAGTGCGGCGCCCTGCCCGGCCACGTAAGCCGGCGGCGCCAGCCCGGCGCCGATGAGCCACTGCGCCAGGCCGGCGTTCAGGCTGCCGGTGACCGGGTCTTCGGGCACGCCCATGCCGGGCACGAAGGCCCGCACCTCGAACTGCCGTTCGTGCCCGGGCGGCTGTGCGCCGACCAGGCCCAGATTCAGGTCGCCCAGCGCCTTGGTGTCAGGCTGCACGGCCAGCACCTGCGCTGCCGAACGCAGCATCACGGCGCACCAGCCGGGGCCGTTGTCGACCCACTGGTGCTGCAGGATGTCGTCACGTACCAGGCCGAGGCCGGTGGCGATGCGCCGCAGCAGCGCTTCGTCCAGCGGCCCGCTGCGGCGCAGCGGCGGCGCAGCGAAGGCCAGCCGCCCGGCGGCCTGGCGCAGCCGGACCAGGCCGACGCCGCATTCCTGCACCACCACGCCCGCCACCCGCGGCACACCGCCGGCCGCCAGCCAGGCCCAGCAGCTGCCCAGCGTCGGGTGGCCGGCGAAGGGCAGTTCACCGCCCGGGGTGAAGATGCGCAGGCGGTAGTCGGCGGCCGGGTCGGCGGGCGGCAGCAGGAAGGTGGTCTCGGACAGGTTGGTCCAGCGCGCGAAGTTGGCCATCGTGGCCTCGTCCAGGCCCTGCGCGGCATGCACCACGGCCAGCGGGTTGCCCCTCAGCGGCACGGCGCTGAAAACGTCGAGCTGGTGGAAGCGTCTTTTCATCGCGAGCCTCCCCGTTCAGGCCGCGGCCAGCACTCGGCCCAGCGCTGCCACGGCCTGCTCGATCTGTGCCGGCGCGGCGGTGACGAAGCTCAGACGCAGCGTGTTGGCGTGGCCGCCCTGCGGGAAGAAGGCGCTGCCAGGTACGAAGGCCATGCCGGCTGCCACCGCCGCGGGCAGCAGCGCAGTGGCGTCGATGTGCGCCGGCAGCGTGAGCCAGAAAAACATGCCACCCACCGGCACCTGCCAGCGCGTGCCGGTTGGCATGTGGCGGTCGAGCGCGGCGCTCATCGCGTCGCGCTGCAGCTTGTAGCGCGCGCGGATGGTGGGCACGTGGTCGCGCAGGAAGCCGTCCTTGATGACCTCGAAGACGATGCGCTGGTTGAAGCCCGGCGTGTGCAGGTCGGCGGCCTGCTTGGCCTGCAGCAGCTTGGGGTAGATGGCCTTCGGCGCCACCACGTAGCCCAGGCGCAGGCCCGGCGCCAGCACCTTCGAGAACGAGCCCAGGTAGATGGCACCACCGCCCTCACCGACGCCGGCACTGGCCGACAGCGGCGGCGGCGGCGGTGTGTCGAACCACAGGTCACCATAGGGGTTGTCCTCGACGATGGGCAGGCCCAGCGCCGCGGCACGCGCCACCAGCGCCAGCCGCCGCGCCGCGCCGACACAGCGGCCGGTGGGGTTCTGGAAGTTGGGCAGCAGGTAGACGAAGCGGGCGCCCTTCCCGCCAACGATGGCGGCGTCCAGCCCGTCGGGCAGCGGGCCGTCGTCGTCGCCTTCGAGGGCCACGAACTCGGCTTCGTAAGGGGCGAAGGCCTGCAGCGCCCCCAGGTAGGTGGGTGACTCGACGGCCACCGCGCTGCCGGGGTCGATCAGCACCTTGCCCACCAGGTCCAGCCCTTGCTGCGAACCGGTGGTGATGAGCACCTGCGACGCGTCGCAGTGCAGGCCCTGTGTCGCCAATTCGGCCGCCACCCATTCACGCAGCGGGCCGTAACCTTCGCTGGCGGCGTACTGCAGCGCCTCACGTGGTGAGTCTCGCAACACACGCGCCGTGGCCTCCTGCAGCGCGGCCACCGGGAAGGTGTCGGCCGACGGCAGGCCGCCGGCCAGGGAAACGATGCCCGGCCGCTCGGAGATCTTCAGGATCTCGCGGATGGTGGACGGGTTCAGCCGCTCGGCGCGGCGGGCCAGTTGCCAGCGTGTCATGCAGGACTTTCTATTGGGGGAGATCTATCGAGGGGATGAGAGGCTAGCGCGCACCGGCAGACGCCGGCCCACAAAAACGACGGCGATGACGGCCAGCGAGAACAGCAGCGTCACCGCATCCAGGCGTTCGCCGAGCAGCGGCACCGCGAACAGCAGCGCCAGGAAGGGCTGCAGCAGCTGCACCTGGCTGACACGCACCACGCCGCCCAGCGTCAGCCCGCGGTACCAGGCGAAGAAGCCCAGCCACATCGAGAACACCGCGGTGTAGGCGAAGCCACCCCACGCCGCGGCGTGCGCCGGCGCCTCGGGCCAGACCCACAGCGCCACCGGCAGCGTGAGCGGCAGCGAACCCACCAGCACCCAGCAGATGACCTGCTGCGCCGGCATCACGGCCGAGACCCGTGCGCCGGCCACGTAACCCACCGCCGCCGAAAGCACGGCCATCAGCAGCCAGCCGTCGGCGGCGACCAGCCTGCCGCCGCCCTTCCAGGCCGCGAAGGCCAGCACCAGGGCACAGCCGGCCACTGCACAGGCCCAGAACGCGGCCGAGGGCCGCTGCCGCCAGACCCAGGCCGCCAGCAGCGCGGTGGCCAGTGGCAGGACGCCGGTGACGACGGCCGCGTGCATGGCCTGCACCTCGCGCAGCGCCAGCGCGATGCCGAGCGGAAAACCCACCACCGTACCGACAGCGCTGACGGCCAGCGCCGGCAGCAGCGCGCGCGCAGGGCGCGGCGCACGAACCGCCGCCAGGTAGAGCAGGCTCAGCAGCCCGGCCACCGCGGCGCGGCCGGCGGTGACGAAGGCCGGCGGCAGCTGCGGCGCCGCGGCGTCGCCCACGGCCAGGCGCGTCATCGGCAGCGTCATCGCGAAGATCGCCACGCCCAGCAGGCCCAGCAGGTAACCGCGCCGGATATCA
>Ga0105047_10006540_pt1 | contig 19749 bp, 14 predicted proteins | sample MAT04_FD_78384 | JGI IMG/M metagenome (GOLD analysis project Ga0105047, IMG submission 78384) | Freshwater microbial communities from Lake Fryxell liftoff mats and glacier meltwater in Antarctica - MAT-04 (megahit assembly) | ecosystem: Environmental > Aquatic > Freshwater > Ice > Liftoff...
AAAAAATCTCAGGGCTGCATAGCTGATATCCTGGGGAGATCGAACGTGCTGGTCGTAGCCCCACGTGTTGTACCAGGCCGGGTAAGCCTCGGTCCAAAGTGCGGGTTGTTCCGGATGCTTGGAAAAATGCTCCGCCAGGCCTTCATGCCCATAAAAATGGTTGATGGATTCGATTGCTCCCTCGGCTGCGCCGACGCACATCACCCATGGGATTTTCAGATCGAGCGAGAGGCTCAGATCGACACACCACTTCAAATAGCGTTGCCCTTCGTCGCCGTACGATTTCGAGATGTTGTTGTATTCATTTTCAATTTGCGCCATCACGATCGGTCCGCCGTTGGGGGCGAACATTGGCTTGAGATACTGCGCGAGCAGGCGCACGAAGCGTTCCTTCTCACGCATGAACGGCTCGTTCCACGTGCGAATCTGCATATCGGGCACATCGCGCAACCAAGGGGGCAGTCCGCCGAAGTTTGTCTCAGCACAGACATACGGACCGATGCGCAGGACGACGTCGAGCCCGTGCTGTTGCGCGCCCTGGCAGAAGCGCAGCAGGTCGAGCCTGCCGGAAAAGTCGATCACGCCCTGGTCGCGCTCGTGCAGATTCCAGAAGACGTATGTCTCGATGGTGTTGAGCCCGGCCTCCCTGCTTCGCTTGAACAAGGCCGGCCACATCCCTGGTGTGCTGCGCGGGTAATGAATCGCCCCTGCAAGCAGCAGCTTACGCTGTTGGTCGATGAGGATGGCACGGGCGTCAAAACCGATTTGTCTCATGGTCAAGCTCAGGTTGGGAGTGATACGTCTGATCGACGTAATTCATGTTCGCGGGGGGCGCGCTTCGGGATCGATCACAACGAGTTCCGGTTCGATCAAGCGCAGCTGGGGCACAGGGGGCAGCTCGCCGGCGACGCGGGCGAGCAGCAGTTTCAATAGTTCTTCGCCAGCGCGGATGTTTTGCTTGTCAACAGTTGCCACCGGGTCGACGGTCTCATTGTGACGTTCATGGGTGAGGTCTCTGAAATAGTTGTCATAGCCGGCCACCAGCACATCTTTGCCGGGCACCTTCCCCAATATACGGATCGCGCGCATGACGTTAAACGTGTCGCCGTCGCTGGGGGTGAGGATGGCATCGATGCCCTGCGGGTGCTGAAAATGCTCGAGGAGGTTCCCAACTGCCAGTCGCGCGGAGATTTCAAAGTGATCGGCAGTGGGGTCGGTCGATCGCGCATACGCCGTGCGAATAGCGGGGATGATGGGGAGGTTCGCCTCTTGCATCGCGCGTTCGTGACCCAGGTCGCGTTGCGTCAGCCAGCCGCCCTTCGCCGGCATCTGGTCAACGGACCAGTAGCGAAGAACCCGGCGACATCCACGTTCGATAAGCCACCGGGTCAACTTATACGAACCGGCTGCGTGGTCAGAGGCCACTGTGTCAAACCCTTCAACAAGTTCGGGGGAAAAGCCCCTGACAACCGTCGGCACCCCACCGCCCTTCAGCGCTTCAAGCAGGTTCAATCCGTTGACCCCCTGAGCAGCCTCGCTCCGGACGATGCACCCGCGCGGGCGATCGGCGACCAGGCGCGTAATCTGGTCGGCGGTCATTAAATTGCCATTCAGCGACAGCGCGTGCAGGCCTGCCTTTCGAATGGCCTCGAGCGTCCCCACCTGCACGTAGATCTCCCATCCGCTGCTGCGCTGGTACCCTGGTATGGTCAAAGTCTCGAACCCCAGCACCCCCACCGTTTGATTCATGACGGACGCAACCGGTTCCGCCGACTGAATGACGATCCGCCCGCGCTTGCCTTCGGGTCTGACCAGCCCGTCGTCCTCCAACTGCTGCAACGCCGATCGAATCGCGCTGCGCGCAACTTTCAATGATGCAGCCAACGCCTGCTCACTGGGAAGCTTCTCCCCGCCTGGAAGTCGCCCCTCCAATATCCACTGCTTTAATGTCTTGAAAGCGCGCACGCGCGGCTTGGCGACCAATAGGGCCGAGCTATCAATCGATGCCTGACGTGATATTTTGGCCCACTTTTTCATGCCAGCTTCCGCACTTTGCAGGGAGGGCAAAAACTGTACACGCGTTGCACGGGCGACACAATATTCGCCCCAAAGACAGCGGCCAAATTCAGTCGCCTGAGTCGAAGGATGATTGGTCGCTTTCCTAGACGTTGAACAGGAAATGCGTGATGTCGCCGTCCTTCATCACATACGCCTTCCCCTCTGCGCGCATCCGCCCTGCCGCTTTGATGGCCAGCTCGTTTTTGTGCGTCTTCAAATCATCCAGCGTATAGATCTCTGCGCGGATGAAGCCCTTTTCGAAATCGGTATGGATGACACCCGCCGCCTGCGGGGCCGTCGCGCCGACGGGGATTGTCCAGGCTCGAATTTCCTTCGGCCCGGCAGTGAAATAGCTCTGTAGACCGAGCAGTTTGTACGCCTCGCGTGTCAGTGTCGCCAGCGCAGGCTCGGTCAGGCCCATGCTCTCGAGCATTTCCTTTCGATCCGATTCGCTGAGTTCAGACAATTCCGATTCCAGCTTCCCACAGATGGGTACGACGGTTCCGCCTTCCTCTTTTGCGCGGGCTCGCACCTTTTGCGACAATGGCCCTTCGCCGTGCAGATCCGACTCATCGACATTCGCAACATACAACACCTTCTTGGCGGTGATGAGGCCCAGACTTTTGATCAGCTTTCGTTCGTCGGGGCTCAGTTCGAGCGACCGCACGGGCTTGCCGTCGTTGAGCTGGATCTGAGACCGCTTGAGGAGTTCAACGCGTTGTATGGCCTCCTTGTCGCCCGAACGCGCTTGCCGTTCTGATTTGTCGATGGACGATGTCACGGTCTCCAGGTCGGCCAGGCACAACTCCGTATCGATCGTGTCGATATCTCGAATCGGGTCGACCGAACCTTCGACATGCAGGATCTCCGTCCCGGCAAAACATCGGACGACATGAAGGATCGCATCGACTTCCCGAATGTGGGATAGAAACTTGTTACCCAAACCCTCGCCGGTGCTGGCGCCACGCACGATGCCTGCGATGTCGACCACGCGCACGGCAGCGGGGATGACCTTTTCGGTTTTGATCTGCGCCTGAATCTCCTCCAACCGCTTGTCCGGAACTGCCACGACTCCGACGTTTGGCTCGATGGTGGCGAACGGATAATTTGCCGCAAGCGCCCCCGCAGCCGTCAAGGCGTTGAAGAGCGTGCTCTTGCCGACATTAGGTAAACCGACGATACCGACTTCAACTGCCATACAATCATCCGGTAAATACAGAGGCCCCTGAAACGCAGAGAACCGCGTACTATACCGCCCAAAGAAATACGGGCAACGCGCTGGAATCAAGGATGCGTTTTTCCACAGATCGTCGCAGGGGCCGGGATGGGGACCTTTTCCAAATCACCTGCGGCTCGCCCGTGCCACGCACTCGCCTACCTCGGACTTCGGAGTAACCTACGCCTCTGAGTTGTGCTGCGCGACGTCTATCAATTGTGATCTGCCATGGTTCGAGTGATCCTCCCCCAACATCTTCCCACCCTTGCCAACGTCGAGCGCGAGATATCGCTGGACATCAAATCACCCGTCACCCTGAGAAGCATCCTCGACGCCATCGAGTCGCGCTTCCCCACTCTGCAGGGCAGCATCCGCGAGCACGGCACGTTGAAGCGCCGGCAACTACTGCGTTTTTTTGCCTGTCAGGAAGATGTATCCAACCTAGACCCCGAGGAGCCCCTGCCCAACGCCGTCGCAACGGGGGTTGAGCCTTTTTTTATCATCGGTGCAATCGCGGGGGGATGACGTCGGCAAGTCGCTCCGTTTACCGCTTGCCCTTTGCCCCCTATAATCCGCGCGCTCGTTCAGAAAGGATTGCGTGTCCACACTTGCTCCTCCAGAGTCGTCCGCTGATATCCGTAGCGGAGTGACTCATTTTCTATTTCGGCGGTTGCATTCCCTGACGGGGATCATCTTTGGCGGATACGTCGTCGTACATCTGCTGATCAATGCCACGCTCCTGCAAGGTGGGACGGGTGCCACCGATATCTACCAGCTTCAGGTCGACAAAATCCATTCGCTGCCGTGGCTGGTCGTCATCGAATGGACCTTCATCTATCTGCCGATCATTTTTCATACGCTTTACGGCATTTCGATCATCTTTACGGGTCGCCCGAACACCAACCGTTACGGATACGGCAAGAACTATTTCTACGTCGCCCAGCGCGTCAGCGCCATCCTTCTTGTGCTGTTTCTTCTCTTTCACGTGCTGGGGATGAAGGGCCTGCTCGGGAGTGCGTTCACGTTTGACCCACATCTCGCAACGCAAACCACCGTCCGCCACATTACTGCCAACGCGTTCGTCGCCTACGTTGTTTATCCGATCGGCATTCTGGCCGGCACGTTCCACCTGGCCAACGGGTTCTGGACAGCGGCCATCACGTGGGGATTGACCGTCTCTCGCCGCGCGCAGCAGCGATGGGGCGCCGCCTGCGTGGGGCTGTTCGTGATCACCTTCCTGGCTGGCATGGGCGCCTGGGCTGCTGCCATTGCCAAGGGTGGTGTATCGGTTCAGTGACATCACCCGGTCGTGACCAATATTTGTTGTGAGCCATCGCTGTCCACCAGATCAGGAACGTATCATGCCGTTTGACCGCAATATCATCGAGCAGTTTGTCTCTGGCGGGCCGATCCTGCGCACGTCGGTGCAGGGCCTTTCGCCTTCCGACTTCGTGGCGCATCCGGTGCCCGGCGCGTGGTCGATTCAGCAGATTGTCATCCACATGCAGGACAGCGATACCATCGGTGTCGACCGTATGAAGCGCGTCATTGCCGAGCGCAATCCGCTGCTGCTGAACTACGACGAGACGGCGTTTTCAGAAAAATTATTTTGTGATCAGCAGTTGATTGAGGACGCCCTTACCCTCTTTGATTTGACACGTCGGCAGTTTGCCCGCGTGCTGCGTGCCTTGCCCGACGAGGCGTATGATCGGTCGGGCATCCACAGCGAAGCCGGCAAGCTGACACTGGGCATGCTTGTCAAAAAGTATGTCGGGCATTTTGATCATCACCTGCCCTTCATTCATGAGAAGCGTGCGCTGCTGGGTAAGCCGCTGAGCAGATGAAACAGTTTTGAGACAGGGAACGAAAACGAACATGGCTAAAACATCAAAACGCGTGATTGTGGTTGGAGGCGGGCTGGCCGGGCTGTCGTGCTCGATCAAGCTGGCCGAAGAGGGCATGGCCGTCGACCTCTTTTCAATGGTGCCGGTCAAGCGCTCGCATTCGGTCTGCGCGCAGGGTGGTATAAACGCCTGCAACGAAATCGCGCGGCAGCAGGGATATTCAGAATGGATGCACTTCGACGAGACCGCGCTGGGCGGAGATTTCCTGGGCGATCAGCCGCCTATCTTGGAAATGTGCAACTGGGCGCCGAAGATCATCGACCTGCTCGACCGCATGGGTGTGCCGTTTAATCGCACACCCGAAGGCCAGCGCGCCTTGCGACTGTTTGGCGGATCCCTTTTCAAACGCACTTTTTATGCGGGCGCGACGACGGGTCAGCAGTTGCTCTATGCGCTCGATGAGCAGACGCGTCGATGGGAAGCACAGGGCAAGGTCAACAAGTTTGAGTTCTGGGAATTTCTCTGGCCCATCCTCCACGACGGCGCATGTGTCGGCATCGTCGCCCAGGACATGCGTACGATGCAGATCCGCGCCTTCCGCGCCGATGCCGTGCTCATCGCGACAGGCGGGAATGGTCTGATCTTCGGCAAAAGCACGATGTCCGTGATCTGCACGGGTGGCGCTGTGTCGCGCGCCTTTCAAGCGGGGGCACGCCTCGGAAACCCCGAGTTCATCCAGGTGCACCCCACTGCCATCCCCGGCGAGGACAAGTGCCGGTTGATCAGTGAATCGGCCCGCGGGGAAGGTGGTCGCGTGTGGGTGCCGCGCCGGGGTGGCGACACGCGCCAGCCCAACAATATCCCAGAGAGCGAGCGATACTATTTTCTTGAGGAGCGATATCCCAAGTACGGCAACCTCGTCCCGCGCGACATCGCGACGCGCGAAATTTTTGAAGTCTGCCAGCAGGGGCTCGGCGTTGGCGGGGGCAACATGGTGTATCTCGATTTGCGCGATCTCACCAAGCAGATTGGTCGCGAAAAGGTGCTCGGCAAGCTCGAGGGGATTCTGGAAATATACGAAAAGTTTGTCGGCACAGATCCGTTGGATGAACCGATGCGCATCTTCCCGGCTGTCCATTATGCGATGGGCGGGTTGTGGGCAGGCTTTGCCAAGGACCCCAAGACCGGCGGGCTGAAGGTCGGCGATCCTGCGAACATGTCGACCAATATCCCGGGCCTATACACGATGGGCGAGGCAAGCTTCGCGTTTCACGGGGCCAACCGCCTGGGCGCCAACAGCCTACTCAGTTGCATATTCGAGGGGCTGTTTGGCGGAACGTGCATCAAAAATTACGCGAACGATGGCGCGCCGCTGGCCAGCGCGGACGTTCCACAAAGTGTGTACGACGCAGGCGTACAACAGGAGACCGACAAGCAGAATCGCCTGCTGAAGAATGAGGGTGATGAAAATCCGTATCTGCTCTGGCAAGAGATGGGCAAGTGGATGACGGACTATTGCACGGTCGTCCGTCACAACGACAAGCTGGAAGCCACGATCGCCAAAGCGCAGGAATGGAAGGATCGCTACAAGCGCGTGAAGCTGTCGGACACAGGGATGTGGACGAACCAGAATCTCTCCTTTACACGGGCCGTGCGCGACATGATTTTGAATGCTGAGGCGATGCTCAAAGGCGCCCTGAATCGAAATGAATCGCGCGGCGCGCACTACAAACCCGCCTACCCGGACCGCGACGATGCGAACTACCTTAAGACCACGCTCGCAACGTACAACCCGGCCACCGATTCAGCGGATATCAGCTACGGCCCGGTCGACACAAGCCTGATCGCCCCGCGTGCGCGGACATATGGGAAGAAGGATGTCAGCGCAGAATCCAAACCTGCGACGCCGGTTGCGGTGTGAGGGCGTTGGTGTCGTGAGCGACGGCAGGCTGACGACGTACCGCCCCCGCGCACATCACTTCCCTGGCAGACCTTGTTGATAATTTTGCGCGATGGGCATTCGTCGGCCAAATCCAAACGCGCGACTGGTGACCTTTAACCCCGTGGCTGCCTGACGACGTTTGTATTCGCTGCGGTCGATGAGCTTGATCACGCGCAGTACGGTGGCGGGGTCGAAGCCGTCTTCGATGATGCGTTTCGCGCCGTATTCCTCTTCGACATATCGATACAAAATGGCATCGAGCACCTCGTACGGCGGGAGCGAATCCTGGTCGGTCTGGTTGGGGCGCAGCTCGGCGGAGGGAACCTTTTCGATGCTATTGCGGGGGATGATTTCGTGACCGGCGTTGGTGTTGATCCAGCGCGACAGCTCCCAGACGGTCGTCTTCGGCACGTCGCTGATAACCGCCAGGCCGCCACACATGTCGCCATAAAGCGTGCAGTATCCAACAGCGATTTCGCTCTTGTTGCCGGTCGTCAAAAGCAGGTGGTTAAACTTGTTGCTGAACGCCATCAGGATGGCCCCGCGAATGCGCGCCTGGAGATTTTCTTCGGTGATATCGGGCGCTTTTCCCTTCCAGAAAGAGGTCAACTCTGACTCATAGGCGTCGTGGATATTCTTGATGGGCACGACCTGGAACTCGATACCCAGATTGGCGGCCAGTGCGCGGGCATCATTGACGGAATGGTCGGAGCTGAATCGCGACGGCATGGCGATCCCCACAACGCGATCCTTGCCCAACGCTGCCACGGCCAGCGCGCAGACCAGGGCCGAGTCGATCCCGCCGGACAATCCCAGCACCACCGACTGAAATCCGCACTTTCGGACGTAGTCGCGCAGACCCAGCACCAGCGCGTGATAGATCGACGCAACGCCGACCGCGTGCCTGGGCTTGGACTGCGCGCGTGCTGCGGGCTGTGACGACGGAGCGACGACCGATTTGTCGGCAGGGGCAGGAAGTTCGGCGATCAGCAGATCTTCTTCGAAATCCTTCGCCTGCGCAACGACGTTGCCGCTGGCGTCGAACACCACGCTATTTCCATCGAAGACCAGTTCGTCATTCCCGCCAACCTGGTTGACATAGATCAACGGCTTGCCGAATTGTCTGACCTGTGATGAAAAGAGTTCGAGACGGAAATCGTGCTTGCCGACCACAAAGGGGGACGCCGACGCGTTGATTAGGAATCCCGCGCCCGCAGCGATCAGGTTGGAGATGGGGTTTTGATGATACAACCGCCGGGCGATGAGCTTTTCGTCGTTCCACAAATCTTCACAAATCGACAGCCCCGCGACGTGCTCACCGATCTTCACGAGATTCTCGGTTTCATTGATCGGACCGGGCTCGAAGTAGCGCGACTCGTCAAACACATCATACGTCGGCAAAAGCGTCTTAAAATGCCGGCTGGCGATCCTGCCATCTCGCAACAATGCGACCGCGTTGTACAGGGGCCTGCCCACGGGAGCGGGGTTGCGCTCGGCATAGCCAAGTACCACGTCAATTCCATTCACCTGGGCTGCGATGGTCGAGAGCGCGTTCAGATTATCGTCGATGAACTGCGGCTTGAGCAGCAGATCCTTCGGCGGATATCCGGTGAGCGCTAACTCCGGGAATACGACAAGCGTCGCACCGGCAGCCTGGGCGCGGGTGATGAAGTCGAGAATCTTTCGGGTGTTGAACGCGAGGTCGCCAATGGTCGGATTGATCTGGGCAAGTGCGATACGCATGATGCCCGGATTCTAGGACAAGTTTGACCGTCAAGCAGCGCCCCGCGTCGCGCGCTTACGGGCGGCCGCCTTCTGGATCGCCTCGCCACGTCGCTTCGCGGCTGCGCCGAGTTCACGTCGCGTGTGCTGCTGATACGCCCACCCGAACACCGCGTGGTGTCGCCGATACAAAAGCCCGAGCGTCCATGCGGCCAGATGCGCGATGTAAATATGCGTGAGCATGAGCGGCCCGACGGAGAACGACATCACCTTCCGGCTGTAGAGCATGTGCTGAACCGCTGGGATCGGTATCGCCCGCGCACCGGCCAGTCCCCATAGCGTGATACCAGCTACGACGATCCAGAGTGCCACTACAAACAGGTAAGGCAGGATCGTCAAACGGATGACACGCAGCAGTCGATCGGGACGAAGGTTCTCAAAGCCTCCCGTCGTTGCAAGCGTCATCAACACCCCGGGAAAAAAAAACGACCCCAGCATGAAGGTCGCGACTGTCGGCAGCCATTCCTTGCCCGATGCACTTGCCAGATGCACAAGGAAGGTGGGCGTATAGCAGATCAGTGTTGCAAATAAAAAGTTGATGAACGGATTCAGAATATCCTCAGTGAACGACACATTCCGCAGCGGACGGGGAAGTTCGTCGGCGTCGGCGACGGCGACTTCATTGACGACGCACACGTAATGGGCAGCAATAAACGGGAGCAACAAGTTGATAAAATAGGGAGGGAAATTGAGCAGCCACGCCACGGGTGTGAACAGAAACTGCCAGATCGCCGAGGCAATATACATCAGCAGCACCATGATCATCACGATCATGTTCGGCGGTTGAAAGAGGCGTAGCCAAATGTGCCCGGCGAATTTGCGGGATGTCTCGCCCGACGCGTAGGCCATCACGGGCAGCGCTGCCTGCAGTGTCGGGGCGTCATCGGTTCGCGAGATATCGTGAGCACGCAGCAGCTCGCCCGTCTCCGGGTCGTAGCGTGGGCGATTGACATCGCCTCGATCGTTGTGTTCAGCGGGGAGATCGTCCGCCAGCGCGATTTCAAGTTCCTCCGGACGATTGCGAAGATCAATCTCGATACCCTGATCATCCACACGCGTGGGACTGTAGACGCGCCGGAGTTTCGTCAGGCGCTCCCTCTCGACCTCGGGCGTCTCCCCGCCAAGCTTGAACGTCCCATCGTCATCCAGTGTCCCCATATCCGAAAAGCGAGGGACATCGTTCAACCTCCCGCAGGCCGGGCACTGTATTTCCAGGCCCGCCTGCATCGCAGGTACGCTAAAGCGATGTCCACAGGGACAGGGAAAGAGAATGGGCGACATCTCAGGCATAGATGCAATCGTGATGAACGTGTCGCATTATATCCATGTTGCGGGTTCGGACAGTCCCGGCGCGCCGAGGGTGATGCATCAGCGCATCTACAATTGCGTCGGCATCCCGTACAATTGCGTCTCTTCGCCATGGGATTTCAAGCGCGACGATTCGTCTGGACGGTACTGGGTATTCACCTGGCGTTATTCGTCGGCGTGTTGCTGATTGTCTATTACGCATCGCATCGCATCTATGCCAGCGTCCGCGCCGATGCCATCGACAGCGCCCGACAAACCCAGGACCTGCTCGGCAAGCAGATTGCAGCCGGCATTGCGGCGTATTACGAATCGACCACCAAAGTGCTGGAACTGCTTCGCCCTTTGCAGGTGGACGACGGTGCGGTCGCGTCTACCCAACCGCTGATCCCTCCCGATGTCCCGACCCCGCTTTTGCGTCGCGGAACCCTCCGCGAGCGCATCGGCGATTCGCTGTGGGCGCAGCTTCAGGATCGGGTGACACTTTTGTTCGCAATGGACCGCCCGGGGCTTCCGCGGATCTATCCGATCGGTGGGACCGACCAACTTATGCCGGTCGAAGCGCTCAGTAAAGCCGGGCAGTGGCTTAGCGCGGTGACGGCCCCGTCGATCAGCCCGATCATCCGTCTGAACGGCAATGCGGGGAACCTTGTGGCTGTCCCCATTTCCGGACCCGGGCGGTTGCTGGTCGCATTTGTCCCGCTGGCCAGACTCGACCAGATGGTGCTGAGCGACGTCAACCGTCGGGCGGCGTTGGGGGGTGTGATTTACGATTCGGACGGGACGATCCTCTGCTCGAGCGTCCCCGAACTCCTCGGCAAGAATCTCTTCAAACATGCCCGCGATCCACGCATCAGCGAAGCGTCGATGCGCATCACACAGGCGGGCCTGGCCGACAGCGCGCTTTTCGACACGCCGTTTACTTATCACGATCAGGTGTTCAGTCCTGCGATTCTCACCTACGTGCCCGTCAAAATGCTCGGTACAACGTGGTGGCTGGCCATCGGTTCAACGCTCGATAGCGTCGATGAAGGAATTGACAGCATCTTCCACGAGGCCACCCGATGGGCGCTCTTTGTCGTCGTGTCGATCACAGCCATCCTCGTCTCCACGTCGGTGCAACTGATTCGCGGACGCATGCGCCTTGAACGCCTCACCCACAACATGCTCACGCGCGAGCTGCGCGAGGCACGGCATATCCAACTCGCCTGGCTGCCTGACGACGGCGACCGCATCCCGTCGCTCGACATCGCAGCAGTCAACCACCCGGCCAGTCATATCAGCGGTGACTTTTACAACTGGTTCTCACTGGCCGACGGACGCGTGACATTGTTGATCGGGGATGTGACCGGTCACGGAATGTCAGCAGCTTTTTTGATGTCCACCACGCAGCTTCTCATTCGCAGCACCATGCAGCGCGTCGGCGATCCCGGAGCGTGTCTTGATGAAGTCAACCGACAACTTTGCGGACAGCTTTTCAACGGGCAGTTCGTCACGATCCTCATCGTGGTGCTTGATATCGAGCACGGCCATTTCGACATCGCATCCGCCGGCCATCCCCTGCCGCTCATGAGTGAAGGGAACGCCTATCAAGCACTCGACGTCGATTCGCAATTGGCCGTCGGAATCTCAGACGACATGACCTTCACCACCAGCCGATTGCCCCTTCCCCCCGAGGCGGCGTTTCTCCTCTACACCGACGGTGCGATCGAGATCATGGGATCAACCGGCGACCAATACGATGTGGCCGGCCTGCAATCGAGTCTGCCCCCTGCAGGCACGTCGTCCCACCGTGTGATTGAAGAAGTCGTCCGCGCGGTCAATCGTTACCGGCACGGGCAACCGCTTGCTGATGATCTGACACTGGTAGCCATCCAACTCGTCAGTGCAACTGTTGGTTCACGCGAGTTGGTCGACAGCACAATCCAGTAAATGGTCACTGCTTACAAACCACTTTTCATGCGTACGAGTGCAGTCCGACGAGGAAGAAGTTCACGCCGATCCAGTTCACAAGCATGATGAAGAATCCAATGACTGCCAGCACTGCCGTCCACCAGGCTTTGTCCTTTGTCGCGATACGGGTGTGGACGACGATAAGGTAGACAATCCACGTCACCAGCGCAAATGTTTCCTTGGGATCCCACCCCCACGGTCGGCCCCATGATTCGTCGGCCCAGATTGCGCCGCAGACGATGCCCAGACCCAATATCCAGAAAGCCAGTTGCAGGACGACGAGATTGCATAGATCGAGCGTCGCCAGGAACGGTGCCGTTTCCGTCACGCGTGTTTCAGCAACGTTCGACGCCGTCCGACTGACGGGGCGCGCATCAGCCGGTGCCGGGACGAAGAAGAGCATCGCCAGTGTCCGGGCGAATCCCAACGACACCGCCCCGCCCATCCCTGTACTCAGGCCCGCATCGAAATCACCGGCATCGCTGGACAACTGTCGCGCGGGCACTTTTCGGATCGTCCCATATGCACGGTAGTACCGAATCAGCCACCACACCCCCAACGCAAAGCCCATCGAGATCAGCGCGTAGCTTGCCGTCACCAGCGTGACGTGGATATACAGCCAGTAGCTCATCAGCACGCCCTGCACCTGCCCGATCTCCGCGCCGATTTCCTTGCCGGCGACGTACGGGGTCGCAAACAGCGCAAGCAACGAAAGCCATCCGACGAAGCTGGCAGCAGTCGCAAAAATGCCCCTGCTCCGGTGCAGTTCAAGGATCAGCCCGAGTAGCGCGCCGAACCAGGCGCTGAACATGACGCTTTCAAACTGATTCTTGATGGGGATCGCATCAAACCAGTTCCCCACGCTTTTTTCGACCAGCCACCAGCGCACGCCTATCGCAAGCGTATGGATCGCAAATGCAATCAAAAACAGTCGCAGGCCCCAAAGGCGCAAACGCGTGACGCCCGCACGGGTTGAGATCAACAGACACACAAACGCTGCGAAGTAGAACATCACACCGGGGATGGTGAGCTTCGCCAGCCGGTTGTACATCACCTCTGCCCGACGCTTGAGCGACGACGGATACACCTCGGGATTCACCTGTGGGACAGCCAACGCCAGCTTGCGAAGATTTGTATTCACCGCGCTGGCATTTTTGTCCCGCCATTCCTTCATCACATCATGGGCGAGCACCACCAGCTCGCCGAACGACGCACCCTGTGCAGCAGAATAGCCCGCTAGGACGGGTGGCGGTGACAGACTATGCTCGGAATGAAACTGCACGACCGCCGGGACATTGCCCATCACGTCGTCGAGCGTGTGCCAGATGTGGTCGGCTTTGTCTGTTGTCGCCGGTGCAATCATCGCAACGCCGGGGAACATGGGCATGGATCGGCAGATCGACTGCATCGCGCCGGCGGCTCCGGCGAGTTGCTGCACAGCGTCGGCCTTGTGCGTTGCGGTCGCCTGCACTCGCCCCATCAGTCGTTGGACGCGCTCGTCCTCCCAGAAGCTCAGTGAGATGCGTCCGTCCTTGACGATCTGATCCTTTTCCGCATCGGTCAGATACTCAAGCGCGCGAAACTCCTCTCGCAGCGGGACATGTCGAATCTTGATGATCTTCCGATCACGATACGCCTTTGGATCAAACGCCATGTCCAGCAGCGTGAAGCTCGGCTCGCGACCATCCAGCGTCTGCCGTCCGGTGATGGCAGAAATCGCCTGCCGCGCAAAGCTGTCGAACGTCTTGAGCGTCTGATTATGCTGCACACTGATCGCGCGAATCTCCGACAAGTCCACCGCGCCCGCAAAATCGTCCGCGGCCCGCACAGACGTCACCCAACCGGCCAGCATTTGGAACGCGACCACTAATAGCAGGACCGCCACACGGGCTTCGAGCTTTCCTGAGATCGCAGAAGTCAGCCCCTGCCACCGACGCGACCCACGGACGCGCGTACGATGCCACGAGCCGAAAATCCTCGAGACCAAAGTGTGACATCCCACGCCGTGCGAATTTCTAAAATCGACATCCATATTAACCACCTCAAACCCCCGCCGTTTCCCGGGTCATCACTCCACGCGCCCGTGCCGCTTCGATGGCCTTCCGTTTCATGCGTCGGATGATCACCGGCTTCAAATAAAACGCATACAGCAACCCTATCAGGATCATCACACAGCCTGCGATCATCAACCACACGCCCGGCCTGTTGCCGACCCCCAGCACACTGAAGCGCTGACCTTCCGGGTCCCACTGCGCCTGATAGAACAGCCACTGTCGCCCGAGAAAATGGTCGGGATAATAGACCGGGTGATTCATGTGCGCGACGCCCTGCACTGCCACATCCGTCGTCAAATCCTTGATCGACAGATGACTCTTGAAGTCACGCATGATCGCCTGACCACCCGTCGCGCCAGGATAAGGCACTGTTTCAAACCGGTCGAGCGTGATCTCGGCGGGCAACCCGCGACGTGTGTGGCCCAGCGTCATCTGGATCGTCCCCGAACTCCCCGGGATACGGATGATCGGACCCGACCATTCGATCGGCTCGTCGGCAAACTGCACGAACGGCACGGCTACATCCTGCTTCCAGGCACCACTTTCAAGCCGGAGCCTGAGCACCTGATAAACCCCGGTCGCACCGGCGTTGCGCTCGCGCTTCTCCTTTGGGATTTCGATGATTGAGTCGCTTCGACGGATGTGTTCCTTGCGCTCCACCAGCACAGTGATCACACTGGCATGCTCCGCGTCGGCGAGCAATTCACCCGGCGCGTGATCATGTTCGGACGCGATCTGAATCTCGCCGCGCGCGTTCTCAAGACGCGTCCACGTCGTCGGCTTGGTGAAGCTCGTTTTCAGGTCAATCAATCCGCCATCGTCCGTGGTCAGCAACACGTGCTTCTCTGGTGCATTTCGCGGAAGCAGTGCATATAGATCATTGAACGCGTAGGCCAGCGACAGCACAGTATCCAGAGGTGCCTTCTGACGTTTGCCCATCGGGGGGGCACCGGGTTCGTCCAGCTTAAAGTCGGTCTGGACGTCCTTTCCTTCAAGCACCATTCGCCGAAACGTCTGGGTGGGCGTTTTGACAAGCAGCGTCAAAGCCCGAACGTTTTCGTTTGTGCCGAACATAGGGAAGTTCGGTTGGAAGTTCTCGATCGTCAGCTCATAGCCTTTGATCGAGTAGGTCGAACCCGGCTCCACTGCCAGCGCCTGATCGACCCCGCCGACACGGACCGTCAGTTGATGCAATTGCCGTCGCGCGTCGTCGTAGATTTTCAGTGCTGACTCGTTGGCGGGGCGATGCTCGATTTCAGCTTGTTCGAGCGTCATCTGCCCGAGCTTGCGCTCGCCCCCGATCAACCACGCCTCGACCGGTTGATTGGTGTGCATGTCGATGGTCGTGAGTCTCACGCCCGTATCCCCGCCCGCATCGGACGCGTTGTAGTCGCTGATGATGTTTGCGTAGGGGTGATATTCGACGACGGACACGCTGATGGGGTCTTTCAATCCCAGCGCTGTCGACAATGTTGTCGATCGTGACAGCCCGGTGGACGCGTCAGCCGACACAACCTGCGGGTGCTTCTGCTGCAGGTCGGCATGGTTGATCGCTGAAGCGCCCTCCGTGTAGCTTTTGAATCGCGGCAGCGAGGGCATTTCTTCCATGCTGCGAATCTGTCCGTTGATCTTGATGAACAGAGAGCGCTCGCTTGTATCGTAAAATACGTCGGTCGTTCGCCCCGTCCAGATGCGCGTGAGTCCCTCGATCTTGTTTCGGTAATAGAACGACATACCGAAAATGAGCGTGATGATCCCAATGTGAACGCACCACACCCCATAGCGTGGCGGGGTGAGCGGAATGCGGATGAACGTGACGCAGGCAAGGGTGAGGACCAGGAGCGTCATGAGCGCCTTCAATGGCCAGGCATTGAAGAACTCCAGTTCGTTCATTTCAAAATGCTCGCGAACAGCCACCACGCCGGAACCAATCGCGATGTAGAGCGCGATGAGCACCATCAGGGTGATGCCAAAGATCACGCTGTTGAAGGTGCGATGAAACAGTGCCTGAAGAATGCGCATACTGCCAATGGCTCCGTGAGAGGTACCAGCCGCCGGGGAACTTTGTGAAGGATTGTACGAACCTCTGGGGAGTTTTAAAGGGCACGGTGCGCCTTCCACATCTTTCAAAAATGCCCGAACGACGACGGGGCGTAAAATGCCAGGAATTTTGCAAACTTTAGACTTGACGTACGGGTAATGTTATACCATATTATAACCTAACAAACAAGGATGTCTGTCATGATCACCACCCGTCAGATCGAAAAACTTTGGGTTTCCCGGTCGCATGAGAGACTGCTCACGGAAGTGCTGTCGGCACGCCCGGAGGCGTCGCTCCGATTGAGTGCCGAGCTGGTCACGCCCGCATCGGTGGCGGCGCTGGCGCTGGTACGGCTCGACGAGCTGGCACAGGGTAACGCAGCCATCGCCGCAACGTTTGTCCGGGTCATCCTCGCCGCCCAGGAGGCGGACGGGGGGTGGGGATCGCCGGTCACCACTGCAGTCTGCGTCCGGGCCCTCCTCTGTGGGCGCGGGCATGGCGAATCCATCGACCGGGGCATCAAGTATCTGGCGAATCTGCAAAAGCCCGACGGCATCTGGCCTCTCATCCCCATCCGTCGCGCCGAGGCTGACCCGTTTGTTTCCGCGTTTGTACTCTTCCAACTCGGCGAACACCTGCTGTTCCAGCAGGCAGTGAGGTTTGAAGATGCACTCGAATGGTTCCGACGAAACGAAGCCAATCTCGATGTAGAGACGGCTCGGTTATGGCGGCATGCGTCAATGCGTTGCATGACCCCCCGCCGACCGGGTGCCATGCCAACAGCCTGGTCATAATGCGTGGCGCGGCGCGAGGGACCCCATTGCGGGTGATGTGCTTCCGCGCAGCGCCCTCCTATAATCGGATGTCTTAAGAGGAAACGATGGACATCCAGTTGCTACGCCTTGGCCATTCCCCTGATCCCGATGATGCGTTCATGTTCTATGCGCTGGCGAAGGGGTTGCTCGATACGGGGCATTATCGATTCGAGCACATCCTGCAGGACATCCAGACCCTGAATCAGCGGGCCATGAAGGGGGAGCTGGAGATCACCGCCATCTCCATCCACGCCTACCCATATGTGGCCGACCGGTATTACCTGACGAGTTGCGGAAGCAGTATGGGCGATAACTACGGCCCGATGATCGTCGCGCGTCAGCCCATGACGATCGCCCAACTCCGCGGAAAGCGGATCGCGATCCCCGGTAAGCTGACGACCGCGTTCCTTGCCCTTCAACTGTGCCTGGGGCGCGGTGCCCCAGCGGACGATACGACTACCGATGGGGCTTTCACGTTTGAGGTCGTCCACTTCGATCAGATTCCTCAGTACGTATCCGATGGCCGAGCCGATGCGGGACTCATCATTCATGAGGGACAACTAACCTATGCCCAAGCCGGCCTGCACCTCGTTGTCGACCTAGGCACATGGTGGCAGCAGCAAACGAACCTGCCCCTTCCACTGGGTGGCAATTGCATCCGGAAGGATTTGGGGAGGGAAACCTGTCAGGAAGTCACTGACATTCTGAAGCAGTCGATCCAGTACAGCCTCGACCACCGCGCCCCTGCCGTTGACTACGCCCTCCAGTTCGGCCGCGACCTCAACCCCGCGCTGGCTGACAAGTTCGTAGGAATGTACGTGAACGACTGGACCCTCGACTACGGCGACCGCGGGCGTGAAGCCATCCGAAGGCTCTTAACCGATGGTGCCCAGGCGGGCCTGGTCCCGCCTTTCCGAAACCTCGACATCATCCAGGCTCGATGACGTTCGTCACCGTCGTTGCCACATGGCTTAACGTTTCACGGCCTCGCAAGCTCGACTGCAACGATTGATATGTCGTCCTGAGAGCGATCGCTTCCGTGCCACATGGCAATCTTTTCAAGCAACGTTTCGATTCCTTCGGCAAGTGGTGCGTTCCGTTCCTGGGTGACAGCCGTCAGAATCTGCGGTTCGCCGAATGGCACCCCTTCCGTGTTCAGCGCATCGGCGAGACCGTCTGAGTAGAGATATAGCCGATCTCCAGGCTGCATCTGGATAGACCGCTCGTGGTAGGCATCTTCTGCCAACCCGATTGGATAGCCTGGGCTTTCCACGAGGATCGCCGGGCCTGTGGCTGGGACGTGGATCGGCCCGGGGTGGCCGGCAGAAACATAGACGAACTGCCCGGTCGCGACGTCCAGCACGCCATACATCAACGTGGCATATTGCCCCGTCGCAACACCAAAGGGAAATTGCCGATTCAGCCGTGTCGCCACCTCAGTTGGAGGAGTGATATCTGCCTGTCCCTCAAGCCCCCGCCTCCCTATCAGAATCGATGAAAAATCCGACGGCTTCGAAAGTAAGCGGCACACCGAAACCGACAGCAACGCCGCCGATACCCCGTGACCGCTTACGTCGAGGATATACAGCCCCACCTTGCCACCTCCGAGATCCACGATGTTCAGCCCATCGCCACCCAGTTCGTCACACGGTTTGTAACCCCAAGCGCACTTCAGGCGGGGGATGTTCGGCGATACTCCCGGCAGAAAGGTTTTCTGAATCTTCGCCGCCGCGTCCAGGTCGTGAGACATGCGCGCGTTCGCCCGAGCGAGTTGCGAGTTAAGTTGCTCCAACTCGGTCTGCAGCCGATGGATTTTCAGATGTGTCTCGACCCGCGCGTGCAACTCTTCCATCTGAAACGGCTTGGTGATGTAATCCACCCCGCCGGTCGCAAACGCCTTCACCTTGTCCAATTGCTCGGTGAGCGCACTAATGAAGATGATGGGAATGCCCTTGAGCTTCTCGTCGGCCTTGATGTGTTCGCACACCTCGTAGCCGTTCATCTCCGGCATGTTGATATCGAGCAAGATCAAGTCCGGCGGATCGCGCCGAGCCGCCGCCAGCGCCAGCTTCCCGCCGGGCACCGGCCGCACCTTGTACCCGCGGTCCTTCAGCATCCCCGCCAATACCTGAAGATTGGCCGGCGTGTCGTCGACGATCAGGATGCTCGCGGCCACAGGCATCTTTACATGTATAAACCCTGCACGATCCTGCCGCCATGCACAATCACACCGGCCCGCCCCGAGCTTACCCGAACGGCCTGAACCACACCGGCTGCGGATGCCCCTTGGGTTTGCGCAACCGCTTCGCACGTTCGACGTGCGCCAGATGCCACCGGAACATTCCATCGTCGCGAGGCGACACCTTTTCAATCGCCGCACTCCCCACAATCACCCCCGTCGGCAGTTCTCCCGGAAACAGCCGCAACCCGCTCCCCGACGATCCGCGTCGCCCGCGAGCGCCAACTTAAATCAAGCTGGCCAGCGTCTTGATCCCCCGCGTTCCTCAACTCGGCCCCATGTTGTCATTTGTGCTGGCGGATGGAGAGGGCGAGCATACGAATGCAATCGTCGGTCGTTGTTTAACGTATAGTACATGATCGACTCCGGCAACGATCCGATCTTTATTTCGGTGGTTTTGCTCGTGCGAGCCGATCGGTTGCGAGTTCTCCTTCTAACTCTAACGGCGAAAGCAAGTGTGCGGCATCCTGCCCCAGTTCCTTTATCTTCGCTGCCAGTTT
>Ga0105047_10006541_pt1 | contig 19749 bp, 18 predicted proteins | sample MAT04_FD_78384 | JGI IMG/M metagenome (GOLD analysis project Ga0105047, IMG submission 78384) | Freshwater microbial communities from Lake Fryxell liftoff mats and glacier meltwater in Antarctica - MAT-04 (megahit assembly) | ecosystem: Environmental > Aquatic > Freshwater > Ice > Liftoff...
AACCCGCGATGGTGGCTGTTGCCCTATACAGCCCGGACGACGAGGCCGTGAAGGTCGGGTCGGCGGTGCCGTCTTGCCAAATATACGTGGCCTGAGGGCCCGCGTAGGCATCCAGCTGCACGTCATCGCCCAAGCAAAGGGTGATGCTTGAATGAAGCTCAAAAGCCGGGTTCGACTGTACCGACACGACCACGGTATCAGTCCATTGGCAGGTACCATCGGTGGTGGTTACATAGTAAGTCCCGGACGTTGTGACGATGTAACGTGGGTGCTGTACTACCGTCCTGCCAAAGGTGATCGCCCTCGATCATGGAAGCGTCCAAGAGTAACGGTGCTCCTTGCCACAAGGTGGTGTCCGGCCCAAGTGACAGGATCTGCGAGCAGGGTCCGGCTGTGTAGGCAAGCACCATCAACCACACGTGGTTGTCCTTTTGCGAGGGAAGCTGTGAAGTGAAGCAGTGGTCGTATTGCACCGTGATGGATGTGGCACCATCCGACACCGAACTGGGAATATTGCTGAGGGCATCACCGCCATCGACTTCAACATCCACCGTGTCATCACCCGATCCATAGAACTCATCATTGCTGTAGAAGAAGGTTCCTGAAGACCCCCCCCACGGAGTTGCCGCGTTGAAGTCGCCGCCGTAGAGCTTTCCGAGCGGTGTGCCGTTCACCGCTACCTCTTCACAATCATTCCAGAAGTCCAACGCGTACCCCACCACACTGGCGAAGGCTATGCCACCAATGGTGAGCATGGGGCGTGAGGTGTTGAGCGTGTAGTCGATGCTGAGCGCCGAGTTGGCCGTACTGAAGAACACATCGCAGTAAACCGGGTCCGCTCCGGGTAAAGCGTAGGCGATCAGCAAGTAGAATTCGCGGAACCCGTTGGATGGTGCGGATGGGGAAATACGGATCGTGTAGTTCGTCACGGTCGGGTCAAGGTCCGCTCTAACATCGATCGTGTGCAAGGAGGTGCCGCCATACACGCTGGTGTGACCGGGGCCTGAGTTGCCGGGCTCGAAGATGTAATTCTGGTCGTTCAATTCCACTGTGGTGGCCTCGCCGGAACCATCGGCCCGCGTGGCATAGAAGAGGGCCTTGTGGATGGTGCTCCCCAAGGGAACAGGCATTTCGAAGGACCCCGTTCCGAAACTTGCGGTGCCCAGTGTGAACCCACCGGTGATCACACCGCCCGGCACCTCATCGCTCCAGATCAAGAGTTGCGCTTTTGCGCTGTGGATGCTGACACAGGCCAATACGGCCAAAGCGATCGCAGCGCAGGACCGATCGGTCACCTGTGTTTTTCGGAGCGATCGGAGCAGCATGTACCGAAGTTGAGAGAGTGGGACGTGAGAGGCTTCAAAGATGCGCAAACAGTTGCTTTGATCCATAGTATTGATCGGGCGCTGACCTATGGAACACTACGGAGGACAGGCCAGTTCGCTATGCGTGCCACGGTGTGTTCTACCGAATGGATCCCGCATTCTTGCATCTCCTGGAACTAGGTCAGCCTTAGCCTACCTGCGCTATGTCATGCGCTTTCGTGATCTCTTCCGGATCGACTTGTGTGGCGAGAAGGTCCTCGATGGTCTCGCGCCTGCGGATCAAATGTGCCTTGCCGCCTTGGACCAGGATCTCAGGTGGCCGCAATCGGCTGTTGTAGTTGCTCGCCATGGAATGACCATAGGCACCTGCGTTGCGGATGGCGAGCAGATGCCCCTCTTTGATCTCGGCGATCTTGCGGTCCCAGCCGAAGGTGTCCGTTTCGCAAATGTTGCCCACTACGGTATAGATGTGCGGTGTTCCATCGGTTTCGCTCACGTTCTCGATGAGGTGGTAGGAGCCGTACATCATGGGGCGTATCAAGTGGTTCAGTCCACTGTCCACACCGGCGAATACCGTAGCGGTCGTCTGCTTCAACAGCGTAACGCGCACCAACAACGTGCCTGCTTCGCTCACCAGGAATTTGCCGGGTTCGAACCAGAGTTCGACCGGATGATCGCGCGCGCTATTGAATTGCACGATGCGGTCGGTGAGCCGCTTGCCGAGGTCTTCGATGTCCGTGGTGATGTCACCCTCTTTGTATGCCACTTTGAAGCCGCTGCCCAGGTCCAGATAACGCAGATCGGGGAACAGCGCCGCCGTTTCCAGCAAGAGCTCAGCGCCGCGCAGGAACACGTCCGCATCAAGGATGTCGCTACCGGTGTGCATGTGCAACCCGTGGATGTGCATGCCATGCGATGCCACGATGCGTTCCACATGCCGCATCTGGTGGATGCTGATGCCGAACTTGGAATCGATGTGGCCGGTGCTGATCCGCTCGTTACCACCGGCCATGATGTGCGGGTTCACACGCAGGAAGATCGGGGTCCTCCCACCGAACGCGTGCCCGAAATGTTCGAGCATCGGGATCGAATCGATGTTGATGTGTACGCCCTTGGATGCCGCGCGCTCGATCTCCGAGAATGGCACCATGTTCGGCGTAAAAAGGATCTCCTCCGGCGAGAAACCAGCGCGTAATCCCAGTTCCACTTCTTCTATGGAGACCGTGTCCAGCCCGGTTCCCAGCTTCTTCACCAAACGCATGATTGCGAGATTCGGCAAGGCTTTGCAAGCATACATGAAGCAGGTGGGCGTGCCAGCGAAGGCGCGCTTCAACCGTTCCACTTGGCGTTCTATCGTTGAGCTGTTGTAGACGTAGACAGGTGTGCCGGCGAATGCGGCCAATTCTTCTACGGCGACACCGGCAATGCGTGAGAGATCACTGCGTTGTTCCATGGGCCGCGAAGGTAGTTGCGCACCTTGTGCAAAGCAGTCCGGGCATGGGCTGGCACACTTTCACGTGCAACTGAGCAGCGCACTACTTCGCGTACCAATCCACCAACTGCACCTCGACCGCTTTGTCGCCTTCGTTCACCAGTTGCTTGAAGCGGGCAACATCGCTCAGGCCTTCTTTGCCGCGATAGTGATAGGGTAGGCCAACTTGGGCTTGAAGGCGAGCACACCGCTGGCCGCTTGGTCAACGGTCATGTTGTAGGGCAGGTTCATGCACACGAAGGCCACATCGATGTTCTTCAAAGCGCGCATCTCCGGAATGTCCTCTGTATCGCCGGAGATGTAGATGCGTTCTTCGCCGAAGGTGAGCACATAGCCATTGCCCCGCCCTTTCGGATGTCGTGGGTCGTTGGGCTCGGGCATGTTGTACATCGGGATCGCTTCGATGCCCACGCCGGTCACTTCGGTGGATGAACCATTTGCCAGAGAAGTGCACAGCTTCTTCAGTTCCTCCGACAACTGGTCCATCACCGCACGCGGTGCTACGATGCGGGCTTTTACCAGATCGAGCGCGTGCAACGTCTTGGCATCCATGTGGTCACCATGGATATCGGTGATCAAGATCAGATCAGGTGCGGCATACGCCTTGAAGCGTTCAGCCCCATCATGCGGGTCCACAAGGATGGTATGCTCGTTCCATTCCAGCACCATTGCAGAATGATGCACCGGGTGGATCGTCACGTTGCGCTCAGCAGGAATAGGTGCGGCAGGAGGTATTACCATGGCTTCGTTCGGTGCGTTGGGAGCGATGGAACAGGAAATTGCGATCAGCGGGAAGAGCAAGGCGTTGTGCATTCCCCGAAGGTAAGTCCCTCAAATGCAGTGCGATGAACAGTCCATGGGAACAGGGCAGTATCGAAGCGCCTCAGTCAGAGCCTCCAAATACCTCCGATTTAACCAACTCTTAACAGTTCGGCGGGCAACGTTCCGCTGCACAGGCCGTCATTCCAGTGTTCTAAGACCTCTACCCATGAACTCCCTCATCCGACGTATCCCTTCCCACGCCCTTGTAATGGGCCTGTATATCCTCTTGATCGCCTTCGCTATCCTGGTGGTCAATAATCCGCAGTAACGGCGGTTCCGCGCACGCGAGGCAATTTCATTTGTTGGAAAGCTTTTCGGTGGCCCGGTCCGCATAGAAGCCGTCCTGTGCAGCAATGCGTTGATAGGCTTCAGTTGCAGCGGGGTCCTCTCCAAGCCGCTCCAAGGTTAGCGCATGGTACCACTGAGCTTCTTCGTCAAAGACATCCACGGAATGGGTCGCTGCGCGATGCAGGAAGTCTTTGGCCCGTGCGTTCAAGCCGAGATTGTAGCTGCACAGGCCAGCATAGAAAAGTGCGTTCACATCATCGGGGTATTGCCCTAGTAGAAAGCGCAGCTCTTCCAAGCAACCCTTGTGGTCGTTATGCACGAACTTGTCCAACGCAGCGTCCATGAAGGCGGTGTAGCGCATCATGCGCTGGTCTTCTTTTCCGGTGCGTTGCATAGTGCTGTCCGCGAAACGAGCAGGTATGTTGATCCCCTCGAGGATCGCTGGTCCGTTGGGATACAGCTCCTGCGGATGCACGAGTTTCAGGTCATGCAGGTAGATCAACTGGCGCGACTGTTTCTTCATGCGCTCGGGACGTAGCGTGTTGGGCGAAGCGATGCTGTCGGTGCCGATGCTCCGGCGGTCCAAGCGTTCGATCGGGATCGTCTCGCGTTCGGTCGTTCGTTCGCGCATCGGCAGTGTGTGGCGTTCGGTAGCAGCATGGCCGATGTGCAAGGTCTCCGCGATCTCCACTGCACTGGTGATCTCCGTTGCAGCTAGCGGTGGGATCTCCGGGAGGTCCGTTCTATCCTGCGTTGGTTCCGGGATCAGCGCAACATCACGTGCAGCCGTGTCATCGCTCAACGATGACCAGACCGATCCGAGTACGAGCGTGAGGACCACAGCACCTGCGATCCATAGGATGTACGAACCGGCTCCGCCTCGTGGACGTACCCTGTCGAGTTGTTTCCAACCAGCGAGCGCACCGGGTCGCATCAAGCCATCCGCGGCTTCATGCGCCAATGGGTCGTTCTCCAAATGCAGTTCTACCGCGTGCTGTTCTTCCGCCCCAAGTCGGCCTTCGGCATAAGCCTTCAACTGGTCTGCCGTCAACGCCCCGCGCGGGCTGAAAAGATCATGTGTTCCCGTGGGCATGGCGCTGGGACCCGGCATTCCGGGCACGTGTTAGGATGAGTCGAAGGTTGCGGCGGCCGTTCTGGAGGTGGCTGCGGATCTGTTCCAGTGTCAGGCCTGTTCGTTCGGCCACCTGCTGGTAGCTCTGTCGTTCCAGGTGGAAGGTGCGGATGCAGAGCTGTTGCTCGACGTTCAATTCACCGATGGCTTTTTCAAGTTGTTGCAAGGTGGCCTCGTGCAGTGCGGCCTCCTCGTTCGTATCGGCTGCGGGCGCTTGCATAAGCTCATCCGGGATCGCTATGGAAGATCTCGCATTGCGCAGCACCTGCAAGCAGCGGTTGCGCATCACGGTATGCACCCATGGCCGGAACACCTGCACCTCGTGTTTCTTCACCAGGTCGGAAAGGCTGGCGAAGAGTTCCGCCACTTCATCCTTGCTCCGTTCCGGGTCTTTCAGGTACTTCATGCCTACGCCGTAGAGCAGGTGCGCATAGCGGTCCCACAAGTGGCCCAATGCGGACCGGCGCCCCTCGCGCAGGAGACGTACCAGGTCCTCATCGCTTTCGCTCGCTATGGCCTTATGGCGCAGGAACATTCCAGTGGTTCAGCGCAGGCCCGCTTGTTCCTGCATATAGAGGTCGAAGTAGCTCTTGGTCTCGATCGCCACCACACCGCCGGTGACATCGCCATAGCGAGCCGGTAAACCACCGGTGTAGATCGTGATGCTCGCGACGGATGCCGGTGGTACACCGCTCAACTGCCCGGGCACTTTCACGCCATCCACGAAGTAGGCCATTGCACCCGAACGTGATCCACGGAAATAGAGATCGTTGGTGCCCGGTGCTTGATAGATGCCGGGGGCGGTGGTGGAGATCAATGTGGCCAAGTTCTTGCGCCCCGGATTGTCCACGAACTGGCTGGCGATGATGGTGAGCTTGCTCGGCTCTTCGGGGTCGATCAGAGGTGGCATCCACTTGTCGTGGATCACGGTGAAGTCGGGCAACAGCGCATCGGACACCATGCGCTCATCGTTAAGGAAGGTGATCTTGTCGGCGGTCACTTGTACACCGCTCTTCTCCCGTGTGGCAAATCCCAAGCTCGCGATACGAACGGCATACGTGCCAGGTGCCAGTGGCTTGATCACAAAACGGCCGTTCTCGTCCGCTTCGGTGCCATGCGGACCATCGCCCCGGTCGGCAGAAACAGTTGCGTACGGGACGGGCTGCCCTTTGTCGTCCAAGACCTTGCCATGGATCTCGCCCAAGTTCTGGGCACGCAGCGCTGCCAAATTCAGCAAGGCCGCCATGAAGAGTGTTGAAGTGCGCATCATCGTGGGTTTCCAGTACGATGCATCAAAGCCAGGAATTGCACAACCTTCGTCGAAGGCTATGGGCACATGAGCACATGTCCCCATGTCCATATGGCTCTATAATTCCTCGGCCACTACCTCCCTAACGCCCGGTACTTCGTGCTTCAGCAGGTTCTCGATGCCCTGTTTCAACGTGATCATGCTGCTGGGGCAACCACTGCACGAACCGCGCAAAGAAACGGTCACGATACCTTCATCGAAGCTCTTGAACGCGATGTGCCCGCCGTCCCCTTCCACCGCCGGGCGGATGTACTCCTCCAGCACGCGGATGATCTTCTCATCCTCCGGGTTCTTTGCCGGTGCGTGCGTGCTGGCGCGCTCGTTGGCATCGGCCAAGGCTTGCGCGGGCGCATCCTCATACACCACACGTCCGTCGGTGTTCAGGTATTCTTGCAGGTATTCACGCAGCTCCAGTTGCACAAGGTCCCATGTCACCACATTGTTCTTGGTCACCGTCACGAAGTTGCTCGCGATGAACACACCTGTTACGAAGGGTAGGTTGAACACCTTCTCCGCCAAGGGCGATATACCCTCGGTCTCGGCAGGCGAACGGAATTCCAATAGCCGTCCGTCATGGACCAGCATGCGGCTGCTCACGAAGCGCATCGTGGCCGGGTTCGGTGTGCTTTCGGCATAAATGGAAACGGGCGGGCGCATCGTGGGGTCTGACATTCTTCGGCCGCTGGAGCGCGTTCGGCGCTAGTGGTGTACAAAGGTATGGTCGCTGGCAGCGTGGCTTCCCAAGGGTGATGGTCTTGCACGCCATCCCGGTATGGCGCACCGCGTACTTTTGTACCCGTGCATTGGATCACCTATAGCAATCGTTGGGCTACGGCCATGGTCGCAGGCTTGCTTCTGTTGACCACGACGAGCTTCTCCGTTTCGCGCATGACCTGTTTGATGAGCGGTCGCACGGTATTGAGCTGGGGCATGGCTGCGGACTGCTGTCTGGAGCGCGATTCGGATGGAGGACCTCAGTTGAAGGCTCAGTGCTGTGTGTTCTCTGCCGCGAACAGCGATCAGCACGATTACTTGCCGCCTACGAACACGTTGTGGGTGCCGGCCTCTCTTGCGCTGGATGTGTCACCGGTCTTCACCATGCCGCCTATTGCCCAAGTGTTCGCGGCAAGGGCTATGGACGACAGGCCGCCGCCGATCGGTGTTGCCCACCGGCTTGCGCTGTTGGGTGTGCGCCGCATCTGATCCTATTTTCCTTCCGCCCTTGGCGAAGGGGAGCGCTGGCTCCCGTGTCCGTTCAACCCGACATGGAAAAGACGATCAATGCATTTGAACATACGATCCATATTACTGCTGCTTTTGTGGATGCCGCTCTGGACCGTAGCACAACAACCGATCACCGGACGCATCACTGGTGATGGTGGTGTGGCCGATCCGCTACCGGGCGTGGTTCTGCGCTGGGCCGCTACTACCATCGCCACCACGACGAATGCCGATGGCCGTTTCGCCATCGATCCACCGCTGGAATGGCCCGCCGCCTTGGTATCCAACTTCGTAGGCTATCGAAATGATACGCTGGTGCTGGACAGCGCGCCGACCACGCCGCTCGTGATCGGACTCTCTTCTTCCGTGGAACTCAGATCCGTCGAGATCGTTGACCGCGTCAGTGGCACACGCCTCGATTCGCGCAGCACCATCTCCACCGAGATCATCGGGCAGAAGGAGTTGAAGCGCGCGGCCTGCTGCGACCTCAGCGAAAGCTTCGAGACCAATGCAACGGTGGACGTGAACTACAGCGACGCGATCTCCGGTACCAAGGCGATCCGTATGCTCGGGCTCGATGGCCGCTACGCGCAGATCAGTTTGGAGAACCTGCCGTTCATCCGCGGACTTTCATCATCGTACGGGCTCACGTTGATCCCCGGGACATGGATCCAAGACATCAACCTGAGCAAAGGGATCGGCACGGCCGTGAACGGACCCAACGCCATGACCGGCCAGATCGACCTATGCCTTCTGGATCCATTGGGCCAACCACCGCTCTTTGTGAACCTTTACGGCAACTCACAGGGTCGCGTGGAAGCGAACGTGCATGCCGCACAGCCCACCGGAAAGAACAGTGGCAATATCCTGTTGCTGCACGGCAACGTTTTCCAGCAGGACATGGACCAGAACAACGATGGCTTCATGGATTCGCCGCGGTCACGCCGCTTCAACGTTATGGACCGCTGGATGCGACGCACCGAACGCGGTATGACCCAGCTGGCGGTGCGCTACGTGACTGATGAGCGCAAAGGTGGCCAGACCGCTATGTCCATGAACGATCCCGAACATCTGGCACATGCCGGTGGACCGTATCGCGTGGACATCCGCAATGAGATGGTGGATGTGTTCGGCAAGCAAGGTGTCGTGTTCAAGAACGATCCCACGAAGAGTGTCGGCTTTCTGTTCGCAGCGCGCAGGCACGATGTGGCTTCACAGTTCGGCAGGCGGAAGTACAGCGGGCTGCAAGAGAGCATGTATGCCAGCGCCGTGTACCAACAGTTGCTGGGCAAAGGCACCGATCAGATCAAGGCCGGGGCCAGTTTCCAGTTCGATGACTATACCGAGAAATTCCAGGACAGTGCCTTCGCCCGCGTGGAACGTATGCCGGGTGTCTTCGCGGAGTACACCGTGCAGCGCGCCGACTTCACCTTGGTGACCGGTGTGCGTGCGGACATGAATTCGTACTTCGGGAACACCGTGAGCCCGCGTATCCACCTGAAGTACGATCTGGGGCCGCTCACCAATTTGCGCTTCTCCGCAGGACACGGTTTCCGAACGGCAAATCCGTTGGTGGAGAGTGCGAGCGTGTTGGCGAGTTCCCGCCGCGTCGTCGTTGAGGGATCGTTGGGCATTGAGCGTTCTTGGAATTTCGGTGCATCTTTCCTGCACAAGTTCAAATGGCTGGAGCGCAAGTGGGCCTTCGGTGTGGATGTATACCGCACCGAATTCCTTTCGCAAGTGGTCACCGACCTGGACCGCGATCCGCGTGCCGTGGTCTTCTACATGCTCGATGGGTCCTCCTACGCGAATAGCGTTCTCTCCGATCTACAAGTGGAACTCACGCGCCAGGTGGACCTGAAGATGTCCTACCGGTGGTACGATACCCGCACAACGTACGATAGCAAGTTGCTGGAACGACCGTTCACGCCGTCGCATCGTGGCATGATCGACCTCGCTTTTATGGACACCAAGGAGCTGTGGCGTATGGATGTTACACTGAACATCTTCGGCACAGGTCGTGTGCCCAGCACATTGTCCAACCCGGAGCCGTATCGCATGATGGAACGTTCACCGACCTACTCCACCTTGCATGCCCAGATCACCCGTGTGCTGGGGCCTTGGGAGGTCTATGTAGGTGCTGAGAATTTGACCAGCACCATCCAACAGCGGCAGATCATCGCTCCGGAAGATCCCTTCGGCCCGTATTTTGACGCTTCCTTGATCTGGGGCCCCACCAACAAGGCCATGTTCTATGGTGGCCTGCGCTTTGCATTACAACGAAAGACCAAACAATATGAATAGTACGATGAAGACCTATATCACCCTGCTCCTGCTGCTGATCACAACGTTGGCCACGGCACAGGACGATACGAAGAAGACCACGAAGTTGGAGATCCGCACCAGCACCGTCTGCGACATGTGCGAGAAGACCATCGAGGACAACATGATCTATGAGAAGGGGGTGAAGAGTGTGGACGTGGACCTTGCCGCCAGCGTGATCCACGTGGAGTACAATGCGAAGAAGACCACGCCCGAAGCGTTGCGCATCGCCGTAACGAAGCTGGGGTACGCAGCGGATGATCTGCCGGGCGACGAAACGGCGTTCAAGAAATTGCCCGAATGTTGTCAGAAAGAAGGTTGCGGAAAGCCGATGGAGAAGAAGTGAAGTGCCTGTTGTCAGTTGCCCGTTGTCAGGAATGCTGAGCGCGCGATGACCTTCCTACCACAGTTGGTCTTGCGCAATGATTCCATCAAGGACCCCACCAAGCAGCGACCACCCAGCCCGACAACTAAGAACCGACAACTGACAACACCGTCCCCCAAGGAGCTACTACCCAGCCTGACAATCAGCAACTGAGAACTGACAACAATTAGCATCATGCCCCTGATCCGCTCCGTCCGCGGCTTCACGCCACAATTCGGTGCTGATCCTTTTCTTGCAGAGACCGCCGTGGTGATCGGTGATGTCATCGCCGGTGACCAATGCAGCGTTTGGTACAACGCCGTGGTGCGGGGTGATGTGAACGCCATCCGCATCGGCCACCGTGTGAACATCCAGGACGGCGCGGTGCTGCATAGCACCTACCAGAAGTGCGGCCTGACCATCGGGAACGATGTCAGCATCGGGCACAACGCCATCGTTCACGGCTGCACCGTACACGACAAGGTGCTCATCGGCATGGGCGCCATCGTGATGGACCAAGCCGTGATCGGCGAAGGCAGCGTGATCGCCGCCGGGGCAGTGGTCACCCAGAATACCGTGGTGGCGCCCGGTAGCCTGATGGCCGGTGTGCCCGCGAAGCGCATCGGTGCAGTGAGCAAGGAGCTGAGTGAAGGGGAGCTCGAACGCATCGCACGCAACTACATTTTGTACGCGGGGTGGTTCAAGGCCGATCCGGGGTCATAGTCGGCCTTTCACACAGCGGCTTTCTTGCGATCATGGTCGTGTTGTAGGATGTTGTCCCCGGTGATGTCGCGCGCCGGCTCATCGGCGAACGCGTCGCCAAAGGCCCCAGACCGGCCGCGATGGAGAAATTGGACTTCCTGCAGTTGTGTCAGGACTATCCGGAGGGCTCCGCTAATACCGTTTCGCAATTCGTAATGGCCCGAGCTCGCCATACGGCTCATCGAGCCAAACGTATTGTCTCACGCGCATTTACCACTTCTAAGTCCAGCCCAGCCTTGGGGCTGTCCTGAACTAAGAATTGGTATGACCTGCGCGTCCTGCTGGCCGATCACACTCCCCAACACACCATACCTGCGGGCCGGGTCAAGCGCCTTCGAACAAGTGTGCATGTGCTTTGGTGCCAGTGGACCGTGCTATCGTGAAGTGATCGTGCCCACCGAACTGCCCGCCAATGCTTGGATGATGGTGTAGGGTGCGTACTACCTCTTTAGCAAGTGGAGGAAGGGGGCCAGTACAAATGCGCTTGACAGCAAACCAATTTCCGACCGAACTGTTCCCCCTCTTAACCAGTAGCCCACGGTACCTTTCGTGCACTTTCAGTCTAGCACATGAAGCATCTTCTCCTTTTTACCCTGACGTTGGCTGGCTTATCCATGCAGGCACAGGAACAGCCAGAGCTCGGTCACGGCCTTCCCCATGGCTTGGCGTCGGGCGAGCACGAGCTCATCCGCGCCTATCGTGATTCGCGTGCAGGCATCGGTCGTGGAATTTCGGAACCGCCGGCCGCAGCGCCACGCACCATGGCCGAATGGGAAGAGATCCAAAGCCTCACCATCTCGTGGACCTCGTATCCTGATATCCTGAAACAGATCGCACGCTATGCCAAGGAGGAATGTGAAGTGATCATCGCATGCGACGATCCCGCCGAGGTCACCGACTTCCTGAACGGGAACGACGCTGGTGGACCCTTCCCCGATCTGGTCAACATCACGTTCCTCCAACAACCCTTCAACAGTATCTGGTGCCGCGACTACGGTGCGGAGAGCATGTATCTCAATGAAGTGGACAGCCTGGTGCTGATGGATTGGATCTACAACCGGCCGCGGCCGGATGATGATGCCTTGCCGGAGGCCATTGCTACGTTGAAAGGGATCGAGGTCTTCAGCGCGTCGCAGGCACCGCACGATGTGGTACACACCGGTGGCAACTTCATGGCCGATGGTTTCGGCACCGCGTTCAGCAGCGGGTTGGTGCTGGATGAGAACGGCCCCGATGGAGAGTTCAACCAAACAGTGAAGACACGCGCGGAATTGGAAACGCTGATGGAACAGTGGATGGGGGTCCAGCAAGGGCGGTACATCATCATGCCCACGTTGCCCTTTGATGGCATCCATCACATCGACATGCACATGAAGCTGGTGGACGAGGAACGCTTGCTTGTCGGTGAGTTCCCCGTGGGCCTTAGTGATGGACCGCAGATCGAAGAGAACATGACCACCGTTGTGGCCGGCTACAACAGCGTGTTCGGTGATCCATACCAGTTGGTGCGTATCCCCATGCCACCCAGCACCGGCGGCCTGTTCACGCCCGATGCCAGCTACCGCACGTATGCGAACAACATATTCATCAATAAGACCGTGCTCGTACCTACGTACCGCACCGAATATGATAGTACCGGCCTCCGCATCTTGCGCGAAACGTTGCCCGGCTACCGCGTTATCGGGATCGATTGCGACGACAGCGGCATGAACATCATCCAGGCCAGCGGTGCCCTCCACTGCATCACCAAAGGCATAGGCGTGGCCGACCCGTTACTTATCCGCCACCAAGCGTTGGATGATACCTACGATGCGCTGAACGCCTATCCGGTGGAAGCATACATGCGCCACAAGTCTGGCATCGCCAGTGCGAACCTCTATTGGACCACCGACACTGCCGCAGGCTTCGGCAGTGTGCCTATGACGGCCCTGCCCGACAACAATTGGAGCGCCGCCATACCCGCACAACCGGCAGGCACTGCGGTATTCTACTACGTGCAAGGCATCGCCAACAACGGCAAGCAGCAAGTGCGACCCATTGTGGCGCCGGACGGCTGGTGGAAGTTCGATGTGCTGGGTATCGGCACAGGCATCACTGCTGCCCATGCACCCGCTATCGTGGAGGTGTACCCGAACCCGACGGCCTCTGTGGCCATGATCACCTTGGCCCCGCAAAGCGGTACGGTGCATGTGTTCCTTGTCGATGCTACCGGCCGTGCGGTAATGCAGCTGCACAATGCCGCCTTGCACAGCGACCGTCGTGTTTTCGCGGACCTCAGCGGTCTGGAAAGCGGGGTCTACTTGGTGGTTGTGGAAACTGCCGCCGGGCGAACTACGCACAGGATAGTGAGGCGATAGTGAGGACGGTCCGGGTGCTGCATGACCAACCACTGTCAGGAATGCCACTTTGGAACGACCCTCGCATGCACCACGCCCGAAAGACCCCGACCTTTGCGGTCCAACACGAACAACCAACCAACTCCCGATAGACATGAAGAAGTTCTTGATGATGCTCGCCTTTGCAGGTTTCGTCGGCACGGCCAACGCCCAGACCAGCGCTGCCAACGCCACTGACCTGAAGCAACATGCATGCACCGCCAGCTGCAGCAAAGAGGCCCATGCCTACCTGCACGGCGAAAAGGACCACACCTGCACCGAAGCCTGCACCTCTGCGGTGAGCAAGGACATGAAAGCCGCTGGCTGCTGCGCCGGCAAGAAGCAAGGAGCTTCCTGCGCAAAAGGGGCCAAGGCCGATGGCCACGCCGATGCACACAGCGATGCACATGCCACCATGGAGCATGCCTGCACCACCGCCTGCGCAGATGGCAAACACACCTACGCCTGCGGAGAGAAAGGACATGAGTGCAGCACGGCCTGCACACACGCGCACTGACGATATACCGCTATCCATGGAGAACCCCGCTTATGGCGGGGTTCTTTCGTTGGAGGGTAAGCGAAGTGCCGAAGTGAACAGGACCGCAGGTTGCACCTCCACAGCGGGGCTAACGTACTGTCACCGACATCGGGGTACTAACAAGTTGTTCGCGCACCTCCCGTCTGCTTACATGGAATGCGAAACCCCCCTCCCGGATCACCGGAAGGGGGGTTGCATCGAGTTGTTCAAAGAGCGCGAACGCTCTGTGCGGATCCTTACGGTTGGATCAGCAAGCGCTCCGTGTAGGTCTTGGCACCAGCGGTGACGTTGACCATGTACAGACCACCGGCCAATTCACCGTTCAGTTCAACAGACTGGTTCACGAATCCATCCTGCACCGTAATGGTGCGGGTAGCAATGCGCTTACCTGTCATATCGAAGATATCCACGCTTGCCGTGCGGACATCAGCAGCCACCTCGGTGAGCGAGATGAAGAGCTGGTCGCCACGGTTCGGGTTCGGATACATCGTGAGGGTACCTTCTCCCGATGTGCTCGTAGCCAATGCCAACCCGCTTGCGCAAGGCGTGATCGTCACGTTGCAGGCATCGCCCCATGGCGTGAACTGGGCGGATGGCGTTGGTGTGTCGATGCACCATGTAGCGCCACCATCCTTGCTGACTCGAACGTCGACCGAGTAGGTGACATCGCACTGAAGTGCCGTAGCTCCTGTCCAGTTGAGCGGCAGGATGTAGGTGTTGCTCTGACGGATCACTTCGAAGCCTGCGCTGCGGAACCGGAACTGGTAGCGCAACAGCGAAGCTGCGACGGCCGGGTTGAATTGCGGCGGTTGGGCATACAGGAAGTTGCCGTTGCCGAAATTGCGGGTAACGCCGCAGCTATTCGTGGAACCCGTTGAGCTAAGCAGCTTCGTCAAAGGACAAGCAGCACGTGCTGGGTCCACCTTGAAACGGCACGCAGGACCGAAGACCTGGTTGGTGCCGTTCACACGGCCACGTACCCGGATGTTCATCAGAACGTTCGCTGGGATATGCGGTGTGCTCACGGTGTTCACCCAGCCATTGATCTTCATATGGCAGGCGCGCACCGCGTTTGCAGGCGAGCGACCATCGCTCACATTGTGGCTGCGGAAGCGACGGAAGCTGTAGGACCCGTTCGGATCGAAGATCCAGAACTCGTAACCGCTGTTCGCAGGTTGTACCGCGTTCACACCGTTCGGCACCCACTGGGAGCTCACGGTTGTATTCTCCGTTGCTACAAGGTATTGGCCGATGAGCCAGCTCAACTTATCGCAGCTCGAAGAGATCAGGCGATCGGTACCCAGTGGCAGGCAGAAGCCTTGTACACCGCTGATCGCGCTTACGCTACCCGTGCTGAAGTTGTCGCGGTTGTCGATGATGCGCTTGCTGGTGGCCTGCTCCGTGAGGACGTAGCCGCCGTTCGTGATCCCGTCGCCAGCGCTGTCCAGGACGCGAAGTGCGTAGCATCCTTGGGCGAGGCAGCAGGTCTCGGTGATCGTTGTGTTGGCAGCATAGGAACCGACACCGGCGCAAACCACTGCTCCACCACCTTCTGGAATGATCTCCCAACTGGTCTGTGCAGGTGCAGCATCGGTATCGAATTCGATGGACACGATCTCCGTGCAACCACCGATCGGGGTGCCTTGGCAAGTGCAGTTGGCCAAGTACACATCATTCGTGGTAAGACCGTTGTTGTCGTTGCAGGATGTGCCGGGAAGGGCCGTTCCGCCGATCACACCGAGGCAGTCGATCACTTGGCCGGCGCATACGCAGCTACCGCTCCAGATATCGTTGCCGGTCGTCGCCAGACCATCATCGCAAGACGTTCCGGGCAATGCCGTACCACCTGCCACGTTCAAGCAATCGAAGGGTTGTCCGACGCACTGGCACGAGGCGCTCCAAGTATCGTTGCCGGTCGTGGTCAATCCATCATCGCAAGGCGTACCTGGTTGTGCAGGCCCATTTGGGACACCCAGACAGTCGTTTGCGCCAACTGGCGTTCCTGCGCATACACAAGCTGGTGTGATCACGTCGTTGTTCGTGCTCGCATTGGTGTCATCGCACGCATCACCTTGACGGCCGAACAGGATCGGGCAGTTATCGGTGTTGTTGCTCACAGCTCCAGCAGGCAAAACGCAGGTGAGACCAGCAACAGGGGAGGCAGGGTCGCCGAAGCCATCACCGTCCACATCAGCGTAGTAGGTGGCAGCAACATCAGCAACGCCGCAGCCACAAGCACCAGGTGCGATCTTATTCCCATCAGCAGGGCAGAGGTCGTTGTTGTTGGCTACATAACCCACCGGCTGATCGCATTGGTCCAACACCACGTTGGGATCACCAGCACCATCGGCATCGGAATCCTGGTACCAGGTACCGGTTGCGGTCTCGGTAACGGTCACCGTTGCGGTGGCAGCTCCTGTGCATGGGGCGGTCGCAGCTACGGCGTAGGTGTAAACGCCAGGGGTCATGGTAGATGGGTCGTACAGACCACCAACTACTGGGCTTGGTCCGGTCCATACTCCACCACCGTCCGGTGTTCCACCCAACTGGGCGAACAGGTTCTGGGCGGAAGCCGTGGAGCAGATCGAGAGCGTGCCATTTGTGCCTGCATTCGGGGAGGCTTGCTCGGTAACGACCACTTGTGCCGTTGCATCAACTGTGCAAGGTGCAACAGCGGCAACAGTGTATGTGTACGTTCCAGCGCCAGCAAGTGCTGGGCTCCAAACGCCACCGGCGTTCGGGGTTCCGCTCAATGCTGCAAAGAGCTGAGCCGCGCTAACCGTGCTACCAGCACAGATCGTGAGGCTGCCATTGGTGCCAGCATTCGCAGCTGGTTGTGCCGTAACAACGACCTGTGCAGTAGCGGTACCTGTGCAAGGAGCAACAGCGGTAACTGTATAGGTGTAAGTTCCAGCGCCAGCAAGGGCTGGGGTCCAAACGCCACCTGCATTCGGTGTTCCGTTCAAGGCATCGAAGAGTTGAGCCGTGGTCACCGTGCTGCCAGCGCAGATCGTCAGAGCACCATTTGTGCCGGCGTTAGGCGCGCCATCTTCGGTCACTGTCACTTGAGCTGTGGCGGTGCCTGTGCAAGGAGCAACAGCATTGACCGTGTAGGTGTAGGTTCCTACGCCAGCCAAGGTTGGGGTCCAAACGCCACCTGCATTCGGCGTGCCGTTCAACGCATCGAAGAGTTGAGCAGCAGTAACCGTTGTGCCAGGGCAGATCGAGAGAGCACCATTCGTGCCAGCGCTCGGAGCAGCCTGTTGGGTCACAACAACTTGTGCCGTGGCAGAGCCTGTGCAAGGTGCAACAGCAGCAACAGTGTAGGTATAGCTACCAGCGCCAGCAAGAGCTGGGCTCCAAACGCCACCGGCGTTCGGGGTCCCACCCAATTGCGCGAACAACTGAGCTGCGGTAACGGTGCTACCAGCACAGATCAGGAGGGTGCCGTTCGTTCCAGCGTTCGGTGCAGGCTGAGCTGTAACAACAACTTGTGCAGTGGCATTTGCGCAAGGTGCGACACCAGTTACCGTGTACGTGTAAGTGCCAGCGCCAGCAAGAGCAGGGCTCCATGCGCCACCAGCGTTCGGCGTACCACCGAGTTGTGCGAAGAGCTGAGCGCCGGTAACCGTGGTGCCTGCGCAGATCGTGAGTGTGCCGTTCGTCCCGGCGTTCGCTGGGGCGTTCACTGTTGCACTTACTGTTGCGGAAGCATCAGGTGCGCAACCGTTCGCGGCGGTCACTGTGTAGGTGCCCGTTGCAAGTGCCGTTGCACCAGCGATGCTCGGGTTTTGCTGGGTGGAGGTGAAGCCGTTCGGACCAGCCCAGCTGTAGGTGATCGTCGCGTCACCGGTAGCGGAGGAGGTCAGGTTCAACGTTTGGCCAGCGCAGAGCGGACCATTGCTGGTAGGCGTGGAGAGGACCGGAGCGTTGCAAGCAGCGCTAGGGTAGGTCAAGGCAGTAGAAAGCTGCTCAGATGCGAGCGGGTTCGCGTACACGTAGAACTCATCCACCTGGCTCGGGCTTTGCAGTGCCACGTTGATGTTGAAGGAGAATACACCATCCGTGGTGAACTGTCCGATCAACACACGGTTCGTGCCTGCTGGATCCACACCCGTAACGGCTGGGAGCAAGCTGAAGCCGTCTTCCACCATGGTGAAGGTGTTCGCCGCCGCAGTGAAGGCGTCGAAGTTCGTCGTGGTGAAGAAACCGGACAGGCTTGGGGTGATGGTGAAAGGCACCAACAGGTTACCATCGTTCGCCGTGAAGCCGGAGAAGGCATTGCACAGTGTGAGGTTGCCGTTCGGGTCAGCGCTGCGCAGCACACCCACTTGTTGGGTGTTGCTGGAGCTACCACCGCCGAAAGCGGCACAGGAAGGAGCGCTGCCACCGGCCTTGCTCGTTGTATGGATGGTCAAATAGCTATCGAACGCGTTGCCGTTCTGCAACAAGAAGCGCGTTTGTGTCGAGAACTGATCGGCCAAGACATCGTTGTTCCAGAACGACGTTGTGGTGCTGAAGTTCAAGGGGATCCCCTGAGCTGTGGATCCACCCGTTACGGACAGGAACCGGTAGTTCGGGAGCATGTCCACGTAGACACGGTACACCTTCGCGCCCACGGGAATGGGGTCCGTCTGGGTACCATTGTTGTTGATCAATGTGGCATCTGCTGCCGTTATCGTGTGGTATTCCTCCACGATAATGCCCTCGAGACCTTGTGCGCTGGCGGCTAGACTGCCCAGCGCCACGGTACACCCGAGGAACAGTTTCTTCAATGTTGATTTCATGGTCGTTGTTGTTTGCTTTTTCCGAGGTACCGGGACGGAGTGCGCTTTGCACTCCGCCCAGGCCTCGATGATCTTAGTTGCAGTTGCTGTTGAAGCGGCCAGAGAAGATGGAGAAGTCGGTGGTGTTCACCAAGAAGTCGCCGTTCAGATCACCCACGCAGGTGTAAACACCTTTGTCGGAACCGATCTTCGTTGCAACAGCGTAGCGTGGCAACCACGACTCAGCGCCGGGCTCGAAAGCACCGCGGTACTTCGCGTTGGTGAAGAAGCCATCAGCAGGTGGGCTCAATGTGCTTGCGGCTTGGCCATAAGCAGGGATCGGATTCACCCGGTTGGTGACCGTGTTGGTGGTCAACGGAAGGATCGCGAAGCTGGCGTCGATCAAGCTGCCATCGGCAACGCTGAGGTTGCCATCAGCAGTGAAGGTCGCGAGTTGTCCTGCGGTGGCTGTAACACCATCAATGCGGAGTGGGGTCAGCACGCTTTGGAAGGTGCAGTTGTTCACGTTGAGCGTGTTGTTGGTCCAGTTGGCGCTTGCTCCGGTAGCCAAGTTCAAACCACGGTTCAGGTTGGCGAAAATGCTATTGGCGATAGTGCCTTTTGATTCGCGACGGATCTCCAGACCCTCGTCCAACGTGGCAACGAGGCGGTTGATGATCGTGACGTTGTAGATCGTGGGATCGCTATCGGCGGCAGTGTTGCCCGGTCCGTCATCGCCATCCCCTTCGATGCTGTTGTCACCTTGGTTCAAGGCGCCACCGCTGTTGTCCGGACCCTGGAGGCCATAGACGAACTGGATCTTGCCGGTGTACCCTTGGTCGTAGTCGATGTAGTCATCGTCGCAATGCATGGCCACCAGATACTTGGCGTTCACCGTGCCACCGAAGAACTCAAAGGCATCATCCAAGTTGCTGGTCACCTCCACGTGCTCGATGATCGTGCCGCTACCCACGGAACCCATGGTGAGGCCGTTGATCTCGTTGGCCGTGCCGAGCAATTCGCCGCCGTGGCG
>Ga0105047_10006543_pt1 | contig 19746 bp, 9 predicted proteins | sample MAT04_FD_78384 | JGI IMG/M metagenome (GOLD analysis project Ga0105047, IMG submission 78384) | Freshwater microbial communities from Lake Fryxell liftoff mats and glacier meltwater in Antarctica - MAT-04 (megahit assembly) | ecosystem: Environmental > Aquatic > Freshwater > Ice > Liftoff...
GATGGTTCCATCCGCATCGGTTCCGCTACCGCTTAAGGCTACTGTGTTGGTAGGTAAAGTTATATTGGCATCCAAACCGGCATTGGCGGTGGGTGCCTGGTTTGCAGCAGCATTCACTGTTACAGTGACTGTGTCTCTTCCTGTGGCGCCCGCATTATCTGTTACAGTAAGCTGGTATTGATAAACGCCTTGCACAAGGTTAATGGCAGTTGCAATTGCATTTACTGCATTGTTAAGCGTACCTGCAGCTGGGCCTGCAATTTTTATCCAAGCATAGGATACTATCGTACCATCGACATCAGTACCACTTCCACTTAAAAAGGTGTTATTGATGGGTAAGTTTAAATTAATATTGTTACCGGCATTGGCTATTGGAATCTGGTTGGGCAAAACAGCACAGGAGAGCGTATTGTTAGAACTTGTACTTCCAGGTACACCAAGTTTTATAAAGGTGGATTGCCAATTTGAAGCGGCGTTGGGTATACAAAACCTGTTATTGTAAACATTAGAAGGGTGAGAGTTGTTGTTATAACCCGTAATAAAAATAGCCCCAGCCGTTTTAGGGTGGTTAACGTTATTACCAAAAGCATTAATGGTTTGTTTTTGATTGTAATCGGTTGTAATAAGATAGTCACTTGCATAAATAGATTGCTGCCCTTGTGTACCATTGGAGTTAACGAACCCATTGTAACCGCAGCTATCTAAGACATTGCTGTAAATATTTATAATGCCATATCCAAAAGCCTGTATTCCATTTCCGGTTCCACGGATGATGGTATTCCCATACACATCGCCATTGCAATTGCTTCCTAAAATAATACCTGCCTGTTGGCTACTAATGTTTAAAAGACCGTAATCTTTTACTACATTGTTAAATATCTTATTGCCGTTGCGAGCATTGGATAACTGTATTCCGTCCCAGGTAGTTCTTTCAACAATACAGTTGCTCACTTCTACGCTATCCAATCGAATGGGTATAATCACTGTATCCAGACCACTGTAAGTACTTCTTACAGTGAGGCCATTGGGTTGCGTGATGCCTATATACATTCCTTCGCCGTTGACATCATGAACCCAAATATTTTTAAATGTAAATTTTGTCATTCGGTAGTTTGGATGCCAGGTCATAGTATCTGCATAAATTACATCCTGCTTACAATAAATCCCAATGCTACCTCCGGTACATTCGATATTCTCTGCTTCTACATGATGACTCATCGTTATGGCAAGTGAACCTCCATTTATTTTAATTCCGTAAGGAGTTATGCCTCCCCAAATCTTAAGGTACCGGCTATTTCCTTTAATTCTAAATGCCGGTGTAGTTAAGGTCGTTTGCGGCATTATCACAATAGGCCGGCACAGATCGCCTGCAATATTATAAAATTCTATCACTGAATAATTTGTGCCTGTTATTTTCACAGTATCTCCTCCTTTCCATGCAGATCCATTTGGCCGGTAAATCTCCCCAGCTTGTGTGGAGGTAAGATAATGAGTGACGGGTGCATTGCTATTACATGTCATAGTAGTGGGATTGGGATGCACCTTTATCAAAACAGTATCTGCAGCATTGGCCGTCGTATTATCCGTTACCACTAAGGCAAATTTATACTGACCTTGCATGAGATTCTTTAGTGTAACAGTAGGATTATTACCATTTACAATTGTTGCAGCTGATGGACCTTCTACCTGGCTCCACAGATAGGAATTCACAATACCATCAGGATCTGTAGCAGAACCGTTTAAAGTAACCGTATTAACGGGCAATGTCATATTCACATCAGGGCCTGCATTGGGAATTGGTAAAATATTGCTGCTATTAGCCAAAGACTGTCTTGCCAACCATTGATAAAGGTTTTGGGACAAGCCACTTAAATTAAAAATACCCGGCTGAACACCCTGCCCACCATAAAATCTGTTCCAGCAACAGTGTCCGCCGCTGCCAAAATTTGTTTGAACATATACTGCAGAATTGGGAACGGTAAAATTCATACGAGCTACAACAGAACGTGTATCTCTGCCATCGTTAAGTTGTTCAAAGCCAAGATACCTGCCACCGGCGAGTGCAAAATTGTCAAACAATGTGGGGTATGGTTGATTATCGTCTGGCATCATGCCTTGTACCGTTACTACTGCTGCTATTTGCGAGGCATAGTTATAAGGCCCACCATAAGGATCCCCGGTTACAAATGTAGAACTGCACCATCCGCCATGCGATAAACCGGTAAGGTAAATACGGTTTGGATCTACCCGATATAAACTTTTAATTGTTTGTAAACGTTGGTTCATGCTATTCTCGCTTGGGAAAGCACTAGAGGTCTGAAGGCTAATGACAATAAATTCTACCGTAGTGCCATCAACCAACACATTACCATTCCACCCTTGTGCTATATATGCACCGGGCCCGTTGGCTATTACAGCTCCTGCATTGGTACCCACTTCGCCGAGGCCGGGAAAAAAGATGATAGTAGGATATGTTAATCCTGAAGTTGCATAACCTGCCGGTAAATGAACATAAGCATTCCAGCCATTTATTTGGGTAAGCGATTGCTGAGCCTTTACTGGAAGATGAGAGAATTGAGCAGTTATTAACAATAAAAATGCATATACAATATGCCACCTGTTTTTCATGTTTTGGTTTTTTTAAAAATTGGATTGTACAAAACAGTCACAATATCTCCTATTAAGCAGATTACACTTAGACCCTGATAAAAAGAATTTATTTTTCAATTCTAAAAAATTATCTGGTTTATTAATAGGATAAAAAATGACTCATAATATAGATTTCTTTAATTAAACGATGTATCTCCAAAAAAAGTGTGTTTCCAGCAGATGCATTTTTTTTACCTATTATTTTTGATAATTCATAGTTGCAAAAAGATAAGTCTTTGAAGTAAAATATAGTTGTTAGTCTCAAAGTTTTGGATTAATAATAAATTTGATATTATCAATTACAAATATATAAGCTATATGGTTAAATATGTTTTTGTTGGATATCAAATTATCAACAAAAAATAAAAAAAATGTGTATTAATAGGATTATGTTCGTGGATAGATTAACCTAATTTAATTTTGCAAGGCTTTTTGCAAAGGCATAGCAATTAATTCTTCCAATTGAATTATGGCCACATTTAAATCTTTTTCTTTAATTATCAGGTTGGCCCTCTCATTAATAGACGTTTTATACACTTTGTTTAAATCTTCCAGGGATATATCATTTTCCCTAAATTGTGCCTGTGCCCTTTCATAAGCGGCAAGGTCATCTTCCATGGCAATTTTTTGAAGTTCTACCAATTCTTTTTTTTCCTTGTAATTTTCGTATGATATGAGTACCCTGGCCTTTATGTTTTTTTCCAGTTGGTCTTTTTCGGCTTTTCTAATAAGAATGATCTGATCTGAAAGCTTTTTTTCAGCCTTATTTTTGGCAAACATATCTAACGGAATGGACAAGCCTATATTATATTTTGGATAAAAGCTTGCAGCCTCTGAACCATTGATTACAAATTCATTTACGTTGGTTCCTACATTTACCGAACTTAAGAAGGATGTACCTGCTTTTCTCCTGTTTATCTCCGCCATTTTTATATTGGCATCTGCTGCCAGCATTTCTGCATTTGTAAGTGCCATTTTTATGAGGCGGCTTTTTATCTTATCATCTGTAACTACAATATTAGCAGGTGCCTTCTTTAAGCCATTATACTCATCTACCACTTTACGAACCGAGTCTGGTAGTTTGCTAAGCGACTGGGCAAAAGAATGATGACCTGCTACAAGCAATAAAAAAATCATTAGTATTTTCATATAAGGGAATTTATATTTCATCATAACTAAAAGGACAAAATAAGTACTGTGTTTGGGGATCAAGTTAAATTAAATCAGGCAACATTTAAAGCAATTCTTCTTTCTTTTTCGTCAAAATCTAAAAGCCGCTTAAATAAAGCCAAAACAGCGTTGAAGAAAAATGCAGTGGGTATCTGGCCAATTGATACCTGGGCATACAATGTAACCATGATAGAAAACAAAGCGCAAGTAATGGCAACGATGTAAGTTTTGTATTCTTCATTGGCCATTCTAAAATAATAATTAATGCCCTGCCACAATATCATAAGGTATAAAAGCATGTTGAGAGCGAGCCCTATCCAGCCCATATCTAAAGCCAGTTTTAGCAAACCACTATCTGGAGGAAAACCTGCCAGGGGATGCGTGGGATTAAAGCGCATACCCTCTACACCCGAAGAGGCAACTCCTCCTCCCATGGGGTTAGCATAAATGTAAGGCTGTATCCGCTTGCGGTTCATGTCCCGCACACCAAGAGATTCATCGTTTGCGTCAAAAGTGCTACGCATCCGGTTTAAAGTTGGATTGTTGATTGGAGCAAACATAATGAAAGCCATTGTCATTACAGTTACAAATATAACCATGAGTGTAGCTTTGTTCTTGAGTGTGATTAATACATAGAGGGCCATGCCGGCTGGTACCATAATGGTAAAAGTTCTTGTGCCGGAATAGGTCATGCCCAAATATAGAATGAGAGTGATAAACATCAATTGATACCGGACCTTTTTTCTCTTTTCATGTATGGCTAAAATGGCAGTAAGCACGGCCATGCTTCCACAAAGACTTCCAAAAGTAACAACGCCGTCCAGGAAAGAAAATTTCCTTATAACACCACCCTGAAATAACAAGCCAAATTCGTGGGGATCCTGTTTAAGTGCATTTAGTTCCATTGGTAAAAAACCAAACCATTGCTGGTAACAGCCATATGCTGCAGTAATGAACGACATTACTATCCAAAATTTTAAAAAATACCTTAACCGATCTGGCGTATTGATTAACCTGTAGGAAATGAAGAAGAAAAGAATGTAAACGGTATATCTTTTACTGTTGAATAACCAGCCCGCAGGCGTACCCATTTCCGGATTAAAAAACTCTACAATAAAATAAAGAATATTGATGATGAATAAAATGGTAACACCAGATTCTAATAGATTCCCTTTGTGATTTTCATCTCTTTTACCTGCCCAGTAAGTACCCATAAATAAAAAAACTACCAGTACTTCTACAAATGTGCTAAGGGGTATTGCCTTGTTTAAAAGCCGGGAGGGATAGAAGGCAAAGAAAGCGGTTAACACAGTAAGGTAATAGCCCCTCAATGGATGCATGAGGCAGGAATAAATGATCAGCAGACTTATAAGTACACCTCCGATGGCTATGGTAATAACAGCCAACTTATTGGCAGCAAAAAAACCGGCAACAACGCACAATAATAACATGATGGCAATGCCCAGCGGCCCACTCAATATCCTGAAGATGGATCCGATCTGAAAATTAAAGCCCCGGCTTTTGTTTCTATGGTTGCTGGTTGTAGCCACTTGTTGATTAGAAGAATATTATCTTAATAAATAAAAGTACCATTACAGCCGTTACAAAAACGATGGCTATTATCTGCGAAAAATTTGATATCCGCATTTCATCTGAACCAATATTTTCTTCAGGATTTTCTATCATGATTGCTGTATTTTATAATAAGTTTATACAATTTTGTTACCGATGCCGCCCAGGTATGAGACATACCTAATTTTTTGCGCTCTGCTATTTTTTCTGTATTCTTTGCCTGCTGCATAGCCTTTTGTATTTGTACTAAATATTCCTGATAAGTATCGCACAAATATACCGCCTCACCAAAAATACCCATTGTTTCGGTTTTGGTGGCCACTACGGGTTTGCCCGCTGCAAGATACTCGTCTACTTTTCTTGGATAGTTTCCAATGGTCATCTGGTTGAGCAATTGCGGATTTATACAAACATCAAATGAATGTGTGTACGCCGGCAATTCAGCCGGTTGTTTGCTACCCAGGAAATACACATTTTTTAAGGTATGCAAATCGGATTGCCTGAAAGCGTCATCTTCGGGGCCTACCAAAACTATGTTCCAATTAGGTTGCTCGCTTGCTATAAAATGCAATAACCGTATATCAAGTCTTGTGGCAGTTAATGAACCGCAATATCCAATGCGGGGAAAACCTATTTTGTTTAAATCTTCCGGGTATTGGGCAGGAGGTTCTAAAAATTCTTCTACTTCGCAACCCTGCCCAATGTCGGCTGAGTTTGGGTTGTATTTACCAGCATAATTGGCCAGGTACTGAGAATTGGCAGCCACTACATTTGCTTTTTTTATCATGAGAGGTTCAGCCGTAGTACCATGCCTTAAAAAATATTTTTGAGACAAAATATAGTCCCTGATGTAATAAATAAAAAATGATGGCTTTAAGTATTCCTTAAGATAGAGGCCGTTAAAAAAATCATTGTCTGTTAAAAGTATTGGATCCTTAAAATTGAGTGTGCCGGCTGCTTCGCTAATGGCTGCTGCTAGTTTTTTATTGTTGCTTTTATTTAAGTAATTATAAAAGAATCCAGGGGGTAAAAAATTAATAGATTCCAGCATTATCCTCGGATTCAATACCCATAGCTGCTCATCTATTTTGGTTAAAACAGCTTTGCCTTTCTTAATACTTTCTAAGCGGTTTTTCGTTTGCTGGTCGTTTCTTTTTTTTAAAGAAGTAATTCTATCTAATGGCCTGTTCACATACAATACCCGGTTATGCTTCGCTATTTCGGCAGCTATATTTTTACAATTGCTACCAATAGGAATATCCCAGGGCTGTAGCCCAAATATGATAAAATCTCTGTTTTGAATCAACGCATTTTCCATGGTAATTTTTCTACAATTATTTTGAAGAATTCCGGGTAAAATTTAAACGCATATTTGAATGCATTTAGAACATTGATGTTAAACAATTTAAATAATAAAAATTGGGTAGCTGCAAAACCTGCCAGGTGAGAAATTATCAGAGCATAACCTGCGCCTAAAAACTGGAAGCTGTTAATTAAAAAGTAAAGCATTGTCACATGAAACACTGCTAAAAAAGTGATGGTTAACAAATTAATAAAGGGCCTGCCCGTAGAATCCATGATTACACCATACTGTTTTAAAAACGCAAGTGAAATACTCGTTACAGAAATCAACTGCAGGTAAGGTATGGCATCATAATACTGAGGCCCCGCTAACACAAAAATAATTGCTTTGGGAAAAATGAGTACAACTGTAACCAAAGGCATTACTACACACAAAGAAGCGCCTACTGTTTTTTCGTAATAATATTTAATAATAGAAGGGTTGCTGCTATTGTCTGACCTTGCACTTTTGGGAAATAAAATATCGCCCAATGTTTGTGAGGGCAGATCGGATAAGTTGATGAAGCGCATGGCTATATTTTGTGAGGCATTAAAAATGGTTGTACCTAAAATAGGAGACAACATCATTTGGTCTGCACTTCTAAATACCAATGTGCTTAATCCTGAAACAAACACATATTTGCCAAAATGAAAAAGTTTTAATATCCATTGTTTGGAAAACACAAACGAATGAACCAACAATGGTTTTATATACTTGTAGGACACCACTGTGCCAGTAAGCAGACCAATGTTATAAATAATAACAAGTGAGTTTAACGAAATTTTGGTATTAAAAATAAAAATAAGAAAAACAAGAAGCAGGGTAATTCCCTGCCTGTAAAAGTAAGTCCAGAAAAGTCCCTTGAAAAGTGTTTTGCTATACATCAACCATTCAAAATGAGAAAATGGAATCATAATGAGCATGCCAATTTGCAGAATGTATAACATTTGTTGCAACTGTGGTGCTTTTAAAAGAGTCGCAAAGTAAGGTGTGAACAAATACATGAAAAGGGCTGTAAGAATGGAAATAAATGCATTTAAAAAAAAGGCAGCCCCCACTACAAAATGTTGTTCTTCGGCGCTGCTATGGTTCATAAATTTTATCAAAGCAGTTTTAACCAATCCTTGTCTTATCAGTTCTATAATAGCAGTGATGCTCATGAAAATAGCCCAAACTCCCATCTCTTCTTTAGTAAGTGCCTTGTGGGCCAAAATCATGGTAATAAATAAACCAGATAAGGGAACAGATAGTTTTTGTAAGCCACTGAAAAACCCAGAGTGGATCCAACTGCTGTATTTATTAGAAGTAGACATTGGGTTACAAATTTCAGGATTTTAAAACTTGGGTTAAAGTACTGGCATTGGAGGAGACGGGTGTTTTTAGTTTTTCAAGCGTAAATAGCCATCTCATATTCATTTTTACAGCCAGCTTATACAATAATAAAGGCACCAGTATACCCGAAAGCATGCAAGCGAACAATATGATAAAAACATTTTGAATACCTACAAAATTAGTTAAAACAATACGCACTCCTGCAAAAACAATTACATGGGCCACATAAATGTAAAGCGATTGAACGCCCAGCTCAGGAAGCCATTTAAGTATATTTTTTTTTTGCAAATAAAAAGTGAGGCTGATAATAAAGAGACCTCCCGTGAGGGCAATTACTAAAAATGCAAAAGGCTGATAGTATTCTACAAACATATATTTACTGATTTGCTGCCGCAAGTTTTGCCACAGAAAATAAGACTGTGCCAGCAGGAAGGGAACAATCATTATTAAAAGCATTCTGCCAGACTCAAAAAACCGATAATTGTTTTTGTCGAGCAAAAACCTGCTCACGCAATCGCCGATAGCAAAGAATATATAATAATGAAGAATATCGCTTAAAAACCAAATATTGATGCTCTGCTGGTAAACTATAGATGAAAAGTAGAAAAAAATAAGACCAATAACCAGGTTGTAATAGGGATTGATTTTTAAAACGAACCTGGAAAATACATACAACACTGACACATTGAAGAGCGCATACAAATACCAGAACTGGGCAATTTCTCTGGGTAAATAAAAGAGGTTTAAATAGGACCCAGGTGTGGGCTGGCCATTTGTATAACGGGAAAATGCCATTTGAAGGGTAAGTTGAATAAAGCCCCATAAAAAATAAGGCCACAGAACCGATCGTGCCCTTGTATCAATAAATTTTTTCACCCCCCTTTTTTGAACACTAAGCGCCACAAAAATTCCTGATATGATAAAGAACAGCGGCATCCTGAAACTGTAAAAGAAGATATTGGCATACTCCAGAAATGGGTAATCACCCACTGCCAACCCTGACTCCTTCATGCCTTCAAATACATGGCGGTAAGTAACCAGAATAATTGCGATTCCCCTAGCGTAATAAATCCAATTGAGCCTTGCGGTTTGCATTTGAAGCAAATAAGATTGGTCTAAAAATTAATATTTTCTTTCTGCACATTGTTAAGGATCGTTCCTTTGTTTCTATCGCCCAGCGCTGCAATAAATTTAATAGACTTGTCATCAGCATGCGTAACGGTTGAGTTAGCAGAAAAAATGGTAAATACTGACTCTGCATAAATGGCCAGTTCCTGACTATCACTAAAATCATTTAAAGCAGCTCCTTCCATAATAATATAATCAAACTCCACTTTTAGCAGGCTCAAGAATTCTTGCATATTAATATTGTATAGCACTTCGGAGGGTGTAACATTGCCTTGCTGGCAGCCTATAATGCATAAGCCATCCCGGCTGGTTGTACTCCAAACGTTCTGACTTTTTAAGGGTTGTTTTAAATTTACATTGGCAGCTACATCCTGTACCAAAACAGAAGGATTGTGCTTTTGCGTAAGCTGGTTGTTTCCAAAGTTAAGATCCATCAATAAAACCTTTTTCTTGCTCAGTAGCAGGCTTGCAGCCAGCGCTTCTATAACGGTAGTTTTACCAGCACGTTTCTGAGTGCTTGTAATAAGGAATATTTTATGAGTACTTTTTAAAAACTCATGTCGCAGTTTGCGTATATTATTTTTAAAGAGCAATTCACGTGCATATTTTTTTCCTTCATAATCGTTCAAAACTATGTCCTGCTCCGATATTTTTTTAAGAGGCACATTGTTCAATACATTTGTTACATTCAGTTTTACCTGCTTTTTAAAAACAGTGGGGGTTTTAACCCTGGGATCAAATATTTCTAGGAGTAAAAAAATTACAGACGACAGAAAAAACATAGATGCTCCCGACATAAACATAGTAAGCATGGTCTTTTTAGATTCTGGACCAATAGCCGGCTGCCCCACACCTGTTTGAATAAAGTTGGTGGTAGGATCATCTTTTACCAGGCCTTCGGCCTGAGAATATTTCTCCATCACAATCCCTAACTGGGTATTCTCTATATCCATCTTGGTTTTTATACCGTCAATGGTAACATCACTGCCTACAGGAGCAGAATTAGCCATACCGGTATATTTTCTAATTCGGCTTGTATAATCCCCAATGGTAGAGTTGGCCGCATTTAACAATGCATCTTCCTCACTTATTTGAATTTTTAAATTATCTATCTCTTTGGCTTTGCCTGCATTGTTTTTACTGGATGCTCCGGCAGATTTTGCATTTATCTCAGCCCTTAAATTATTGATCTCCTTTTGTAAGGCAGCATCATTTCCACCCTTACTGGCAAGTTCGGCAACCAGTTCATTTTTTTTGTTGGTCAACTTTATTACTTCTTCATTGCCGCCTCCGCCGGTTGATCCAGATTCTAAAAAACGTAATCGTTCAGTCAAATATTTTTTCCTGTTGAGATGCACATTTTGTTTACTTTTTTCTTCTGCTAATCTTGTTTCTAACTCCTTTACTGTTTCCATGGCACTTGTACTCAGGCTTACAGGGTCTATACTACCCTGCTTTACTTTTTCCGAAAACAATTTTTTGCCAAGGCTATCTATTTTTTCCTGCTGCGCAGTAACCATTTTTTTTATTTCACCTGCATTTTCTTCTGTTCGTTGCGAACTTAAATTTTTGTAATAGTTTAAAAATTCCTGCCCCATTGCGTTTACAATCAATGCAGAAAGATCAGGGTTTTCAGATTCGAAAATTACATTCAGGTAATCTGTTCGTCCTACCCGTTCTATAAAAAGGTGAGAAAGAAGTGTTTCATAATCATACCCATAAAGACCAAAATATTCTATTAAAATTTTCTGATCTTCTGTCCGGGAGTCCAGCAATTCATTTTTATTAATTTTTTCAGTCAGTATCTTAATAGTACTCTCTTTATTAACTGCCTTGTTTATGGGTGACTCGAGTTGCTTTTTGCTTACCTTTCTGTAGGCATTGGCAGGATCCTTTAAATCGTGTAAAAGCAATTTATATGCTATGGTATTTATTACTTTCGGAGACTTGAAAGTTTCAATTGCATTGCCGAATTTAATATCGGCCGTATAAATATCAATACCGGAACTACCATCTACCAATCTCACTTTTTCAGCAGTAAAACCTGTGGAATATTGAGCCTGAGATGTATAAAGTGCTTCTTTATTAAAAAGAAAAAATAAAGTCACAATACAGGCCAATAATGACAGACCCAAAATGATCCATTTTTTTCTATACAGTACTTTGAAAAAGTATATTAAATCCATTTCAAATAATTTAGGATTTGTATCGGTAAGTTATTGTTATGATTAAATGCGTTTGGCAATTTAAGTTTTTTAGTTTTTTGAGCTAACTTAATTTTTTGGCGGATGGTATTTCATTTTTGTATTGAAATAAATAGAAAACCTTTTTAACTCTTTTAAAATCCTGGTTTTTAATACCTGGCTAAAATTGCCGCTTTTTTTGAGGGTACGAACACCCGTCCACACTCTGTTCTTATTAGAGCGAATTTGCTTTACTTTTCCATACTTCATCAGGTCATAACACATCCTGCCATCTTCTCCATGGGTTTTATTCATGTAAAATCCCTCCTTTAGACCAAATTCCTTGATAAACCCCATACTCATACCATAAGAATTTAAGAAAGGCCTTTTCACATGACGCACTTCAGCAATGATGTCTTTGAATGTTTCCAGAATTGAAAGCTGCCACCTGGCAAAGCCTGGTTCACTTATAAAGGAATATCGTCCGTATACGCTTACCACACCGTTTGTTTGAAGCCCTGCAAGCATGTTATCTACCCAGCAATTGGGGTAAATGCAGTCAGAATCACCTAATAAAATATATTTACCTCTGGCGTTTTCCATACCCATTTGCCTACCAGGGCCCCAACCTTGAATGGGTTGAAAATAATTTTTGATGTGTAATTTATTTAGCGTTTGCTGGGTATTATCTGTCGAATTGTTGTTTACCACAATTATTTCAAGAGGGATATTGGTTTTAAGACGGGAAAAACTGCCTACAGTTTTAAGGATATCTACTTCTTCGTTCCAGGCAGATATAATAATGCTTACTAAAGGATTTTCTGATTGTAAAGCCTCAAGCCCTCTGTTAATATCATCAAATACATCTTGTGGAATATCCCCAAAATCTTTATAAGGGTATTTATGTGATTGTATCCACTCGGGGTTTTTAAAAATATTCAGCATGTTTTGAGGAGGTACATTTAGACATTCAGAAGTAAAAGCGAGCCGGGTAATTTTAAAAAAAGTCTGATATTATAAAAATACCAGACTTTTTTTAAAGTTTTAGGTTTTTCTAGTTGATTTTTATAAGTTTCATTGATTTGCTCATTTTTCCATCTATCCAAACATTGATGATATAACTACCCGGAACTATTGATAAGCCAGTAGGTATTTTTGCAGTAACAATATTGTTTCCTTTTATAACATTCAGTGCGCTACTTCTAAAAATCATTTTACCATTGATGTCGTACAACATAATTATTGCGGTAGATGCTTTGGCATTTTGCAACTCTACTTGTATTACATCTGTAAACGGATTAGGAAAAACTTTGATCTCTTCTGTATTTGCAGTCGCCCCCAGGTTGAATGATTTGAACCGCTCGGGTGTAATGCTTTGACTGTTTAATTTCACCGCATTTACTACGGCAACTTCTGATGAATCTTGAATCCTTGCAAATACTGCTTCATTGACTGCACCAGAATAAATTGTATTGATAACGGGTTCTGGTGGCGTAGGATCGTTATAGTACTCAATAGTAAATGCTCCTGTGAAACTATAAGGAGAACCGCCAGCAGTATTAACACTTACTATTAACTCACCGTCTTCACCAGGCACCAGTTGATCGAGGAATACAACTTTAGTTGTATTGTTATAACTATTAAGTTCCACTGTTTTTCCGTTCACACTATAGTAAGCGGTAGCGTTGGTATTTGTATTGCTTCCAAAGCAACCAATCCTGTATTTTTTGCTCAAGTCCAGGTTTTGGAATTTCACCTGTGAAGTTTGACCAGCATCTGTCCAATAATTGGTAAGCAATACTATGGCAGGGAACACTCCATTCGTATTAATACCTGGATACCCTGCTCCGTTAAACTCTTTAGTGATCACCATTTCAAATCCGCTATTTACAAGGTCTGTAGATTTTAGGTTACTGAAAGTAGCACCCGGAGTAGACGGAGAATTGGTGCTGTTCCATGGTGCTGGCGCCTGTTGCGAAATATCAACATTTTGGTTTATCAATACAATTCCTGCAGCCAAAATTGCATCCGCTATATTGCTGTAGTTACTGTTTGCACTTACGCTTAATGCCCTCACTTTGTAAAAATACCTGCTGTTTGAAGACAATGAAACATCTGTATAAGTGGGGGTATTAGCAGCGGTTGTTGTTACCAGGCTATAAGTACCGTTTGCAGATGTAGACCTCCACAATTGAAAACCAGTTTCGTCATTACTCCTGTCACTCCAGCTAAGTTTGATCTTATCCTTTTCAAGAATAGTTTCTGCAAAAAGATCTGCTGGTCTAACTACCGGATCTGCTGCATTGTACTCTCTGATAACTAAACCATTCAAACAAAGTATTTGATTCGCCGCTATTTTAGTAATGGTAACCTGAATTACACCAGAAGCATTGGGCACCAATCCATTTAAGTTAGCAAGTACCGTTGTGTTGTACTTACCATCTATTGTGGTGGATTGTGCTCCACTGGTAAAAGTAACAAGAGATGCATTACCTGTATGAGAGTTTGTAAGAAAACCAAGGCTATATCTTTTGGCAGGATTTAAGCCGTTGAATTCCATAATATGATTTCCATTATTGTAATTATGGAAACTTGTTTTCATCACGTTGTCTGGGAAAACACCACTGTCATCACCAGTCTTCATTCCAAATGAAAGTCCACCATTCCATTGACTCAGAAACCTGAAGCCGTAACCAGTAACTATATTTGCATCATCTTTAATGTTAGTATAATTTGTATTGGCAAAAGGATATCCAAAAAAATTATTCCATGGAGCAGCTTGGACTGTGGAACCTTCCGGTCCAAAATTCAGATAAGAAGATCTAACGCTGTTGTCTGTAACAGTCAGATTAAACACTTTAGTGCTACTAGCGCCAGCATTGTCTGTTACTTTTACCACTATGCCGTTGTATATACCCAGGTCATTTACAGATGGAGTGATTATTATATTACCTATGCCGTTACCAGTACTTTGGAAAACTGCAAATGAAGGTAGGCCTGTAACAGTCGTGGTTAAAATATCACCTGCATCATCAGTAGATGAAACAGCCACGGAATTGGTATTACCAGCTTTTACATAAACATCAGCAATGTTAGCTACAACTGGGGGCTTATTGGATGTAGTAACAACAGCAGTATTAGAATAACCGGAGGATCCGATCGTGTTGGTAGCTTCTATTTTATAATAGTAAGTAACTGCGCTTAAAACAGTGTTATCAATATAGGTGCTGTCATTTGCATTGGATGCAGCAGGATTCATTAACATATAGGGACCAGCAGCATCTGTTGCCCTGTGAATAACGTAGCGGCTTTCATTGTAAGCTACATCATGCCATTGTAACTTTACAGTTCCATTTGGCAAAGCCAAAGCCGTTAAGTTGGTAGGTAATACTGGTGCTGTTCCATCGTCAAATGGTTTCTCTAATACAAGCGCTGTAATTAAACCATACGGAGCACCCACTGCTTTACTCATATTCACTGTAATATTGCCAGAAGCATCTGGTGTAATGGCTGCAAATGTTACTGTGTTCTGTTTATTGTTGTCAACATATAATGGTTTGGGCACTCCGTTTATTGTGTAAATGGTAGTTCCATTATTACCTAGACCTGTCCAGGCACTGCTGCCAAATAAAGTTACATTGTATTTACCATTCACATCCAGACCTTTCAAATTAAAGTTGATAGTTTCCGGGGCGCCAAAAGCACCAAACCAGAAGTAATCTTTTATTACTACGTCAGGATATACTCCGGAATTGTTACCTGTAACAGCACCCATATTGTAAGAATTCCATCCAGTGTTAAAAAATTGGATACCCACAATCGTTGATTGACCATTACTATTTTTTAAGCTGTTGTAATTTACACCAGCAATGTTGTTCCATGGTGCAGGAGCATCAGGATTGGTGTATTTCATTCTCAGGTACCATTTCTCTATTGGAGGTTCTATATTAGTAATTGTGAGTGTAAATGTAGCGGTTTCACTTGCTCCGGCACCGTCATTTACGGTGACCGATACAGGATAAATACCTGCATGTGAAAAACCAGGAGTAATAGCTAAAGAAGCCTGTCCATTGCCGTTGTCTGTAATAGCTATAAATGGAAGAGCTGTGGTTAGCTGCCAAGTTAAACTACTGTTGCCATCCTGATCGGTTGCATTCAAAGGCAGAGTTGCTGTGCTGCTTTCCGCCAATATGAGGTTGTTTAGATTTGCAATGACAGGAGTATAGTTATTATTTACAGTAAGTGTGAATACAACAGTATCTTTTCCACCATTACCATCAGCTACTTGATAACTTATAGGATAATCACCTATGTCGGCAAGTGCTGGACTGAAATGCAATGTTCCTATTCCGTTTGAATTATTGGTAAAACTTGCAAATGATGGAAGAGGATAGAGTAAACTGAAAGTTAAGGTTTCAACATCGCTGTCAGTTGCTGAAAACACGAGGTTCTTTTGAGAACCATGTCTCATTGTGAAACTGCTCACATTGGCCAGAACTGGTGCATTGTTATCAGTTCTCACTAAAAGGTTTGGAGAAAATTCAGTTGTTCCTCCAATACCTTTTGCCCTTACTTTATAATAATAATTTGTGTTCGAAAACAAATTACTATCTGTATAAGTTTTAAGTGCACCTGCACCGCCATTTATATTTGCAAGAAGTCTGAAGTTAATTGCATTGGCAGCAGAACGATATAATTCAAAAATCGTTTCATTAGTAGAATTATCAGCAAACTGCAAAGCAATTACACTTGTTGATTTGCTTACTGAAACCAAGTCTGACGGAGTTACCGGAATAGTAGGTAAAAGGAAAGTAGTGTCTGAAGTATAGGTCTGGTTCATTAAACCTAGAATACCCGCAGAACCTATTGGTTCTTTTAATATTACAACATCATCCATCAGACCACTATAGTTAGTGGAGCTTGCAGAGGAATTGAATGCATTGGTACCATTGGATGCCCCTATTCTTGAGGCATTGGTAGATGCGCCTACCAACACTGTGGTTAAGTTGGAAGTTCCAACTAAAGCTCCATTTACGTACAGTTCCAATTTATTTACATCATACACAACACTCACATGATTCCAACTATTCAATATCCAATTCGGATTAGAAGTAATGGCTGTAGCAATAACACTGGCTCTTACATTTGCACTTGCTATACCAGCTTGCAATGTTCCTGTGTTGAAACGAAGAGAAATACCATTGTCTGCACCACCAAAATCATAGATCACTTTATTGGTACCACTAATAGAAACCGCATTTGGTTTAATCCACAAAGCAACAGTTCTGGTAGTATAGCTATTGCTGGGGAATATACCACTAGTTGCAAAAGGCAGATTTAAATATTGATTAGAACCATTAAACGTCACGGAATGTGTTCCCTCTTTTTTTTCAGTTGAATTAAAAACGGGGCTACTGTTTCCAGTGAGGATCCTATTGTTCCCACTTCCGTCGTTGTAATTATTGTTTAAAGACCATTTTGCTTCAAGGATACTTATTAACTCTGACTGGCCATACTGATTTACAGCTCTTACTTTATACCAATAATTCGTATTTGGTTGCAGGCCTACTGAATCTATAAAGCTGGCTCCGTTAACAGAAGCGGTTCCAATGTTTACATAAGTACCAATCAAATCTGTAGAACGAGACAGTTCGAAGGCTGTTTCATTTGAACTATTGTCTGTCCAGCTAAGATTAATGCGGTTATAAGCCACGGCTGTAGCCGTAAGGTTCGATGGCTTAATGGGCAATTGATCAGGAGTTACCGGCACTGCATCACTAAATGCGCTGTTAGGTATTAGAGTACGGGTAGGTATACCTGCAGCAGCACTTGTCCAATAAACACTCATACCTTCCCCGCCACTTTTTTCAAAGAAAGTAATGGCAATTGGATAAATACCCGCTGTAAGGGAAATTGTGCCTTCGCGGAACTGGCCACCATGCAAACCATCGTTGTTTACGAGTGCTGTTGCTGTGTGGCTGTAAGTTCCTATGTACAATTTACTACCATCGTCTGAGTTGGTTTCAAATTTATAAGAACCTGTGGCTGGAATTAAGATATAACCTTCCCATAAGAAGCCAAAATAATCATTCCTTAATCTAGGTGTCAAAGTTACATTTGGACTAAAACTTGTTGCCAACGGAGTTAAGGTATTGAAGTCTGGTAATGTATTCCAATCTCCTTCATAGTATTTATAATTCAAACCACGCAATGCGGCAGTACCACTCACCTGGTTGCTCGCAGGAGAAAGATTCCCGGTAGCATCTAAGGCATTAACATAGAAACCATAGGTTTGTAAAGCTGTAAGATTGTTTACAGTAAAGGTGGTAGCGGTTGTAACGTAAGTTTTAACACCGTTAACGTATACTTCGTATTTTATAACACCCACATCGTCCGTAGATGCATCCCATGCAAGAGCCACAGAACTCCTTGTAGAACCTGTCACGTTTAAATTCCCTGGGGCTGTAGGTGCAGTTACATCAGATTGTGTTGTAGCATGTGCTTCAAGACTAATTGTTGCCGCACTCGTATTATTAATAGCCCTTACAATATAATAATATTTTGTATTTGCAGCTAAACCAAGGTCAACAAAAGACAATATATCAGCATTGGTTTTACCTATTAAAGTATAATTAGTACCTGTAGTGTTACTACGGTAAATTTCAAAAGCTGTTTCATTATTTACAGGACTGGGGTTATCGTTCCAATCTAATTGGATTGTATTATTAGATAAAGCAACTGCAGCTAAGGTACTGGCAGCATCTGGCTTATTGGGACCATTAGCAGCAGTAACAGAATATATATCAGAAAAATCGCTACCGCAACCAAACTGCTCTGTTACCTTTACTTTATATTGACCAATAGGTGCGTTATATATATAGGCAGAACTCACTAAAGCATTGTCTGAAACTCTTCTCCATTCGTATGTAAAATAAGAATTCGGAACCATTATGGGTGCAGTCGTACTACCATCAGGTGCTGGCAATACAATACTTTTAAGTCCATTCACCTGAATAGATGGGCTAACTGTTCCTTGATTTTGAGAAATAACAACTGGTATAGGAGACCAAACTGACCATTGTGCAGCGGCTGTTCTTTTAAACCTGCCCCGGTAAATACCATACTGGGTAACGGTTAGTAGATTGCCAGTTTGGCCTACAATGGTAACACCATCTTTTTGCCATTCATATGCATAGAAGCCAGCTTGTAAACCCAATTTAGCATTTACTGCCTCATTAGGACAAAATTCGTTGTGCTGAAAGTAAACGAGTGGATTGGCTTTGTGTTGATTGTTAATGAAAGGCCAATACCTTGGATCTGCCCAAAAAGAATTCCATGCACCATGCCCCTGGGTCGGAAAAAATGCCTGGCTAATATTGCCACCCAGGTTTTTATAGGAATTCATAATGTCTGTTACTGTAGAGGGATAGGGTGCTAAATCCTGACCACCATTCGCCACAAAAATTGGAACAGTAACATGATTGCCAAAATATTGAACATCCTCATACTGTGCTGCAGAGATTGGCTCAATTGCACAAGTCATTTTTGCATAAGCCTGAGACTGGGGGAAATCCCAGGTAGCTTGACCACCGGAAGAAAGGCCGCCAATATGTATTCTATCATTATCTAACTTCACATGCTTGATCATAGAATCTAGCAAATCTTTCATTACAGGAAAATAACTTTGTAAATATCCGTTCTGGCTTTGGGGATAAATCATAAACCCGTCAAAAGTGCCATCATTTATGCGTTGTGCGTGGGATTGTCCGCCATGTACTAGATGATATTCGTTGTCCCAAACATTACCTGGCTCACCCAATCCATGTAAAAACAAAATTGCAGGATAAGTTTTGCCATCAGCAATATTGTGCTGGTAGGTCTTCGGAAATTTCACTCTAAAGGCCATGCCTTTAAAATAGTAAGACTTGTATCCGTAAGAAAACGGATTCCATGACAACCGATTGGTATGCCCCCATTTACTCATAATACCCCAGGTAGGAAGAAGTGGTCTATTGGTGCTGGTATACACTACATCAGGGTCATTAGGGTTTAAAACATTTGCCTGACCAATAACATTATTACTAAATAATACAGCCAAAAAAAGCAGAGTAGCTATGAAAATATTTTTCATCGTAAAAATTTTAATAAAAATTGTGGTTGGTAGTTTACAGGACTTGAAAGATAGCCTTGGAATAAGCTGCGATTTTTTCATGTAATTACATGATCAAAAGAATATTGAATAAGAAAACTGGATGATAAAACGGGAAGTGGTGTTTAGAAGGAAGTTGAATTGAGATACAGAGGTAAAATTAAATACTATTATGCAAATAAAAAATATTTAACCCAAACAAACAAATATTATTTTAAAAA
>Ga0105047_10006545_pt1 | contig 19745 bp, 15 predicted proteins | sample MAT04_FD_78384 | JGI IMG/M metagenome (GOLD analysis project Ga0105047, IMG submission 78384) | Freshwater microbial communities from Lake Fryxell liftoff mats and glacier meltwater in Antarctica - MAT-04 (megahit assembly) | ecosystem: Environmental > Aquatic > Freshwater > Ice > Liftoff...
CCAGCGTGAGCGTGAGGCCGCGCGCCCCGGCCAGCGTCGCATGGCTGCGTTGCAGCGTCTGCAGCAGCGCGCCGAGGTCGAAGCGCGTGGCCTCGAGCTGCAGTTTGCCGGCTTCGATCTTCGACAGGTCGAGGATGTCCGAGATGATGCCGGCCAGCGATTGCGCGCTCTCGACGATCTGGTCCAGGTACTGGTGCCGGTGGGCCTCGTCGGTGCGCCCGTCCTGCGCCAGCCGGGCCAGGCCGATCATGCCGTTGAGCGGCGTGCGCAGTTCGTGGCTGGTGTTGGCCAGGAAGGCGCTCTTGGCGCGGCTTGCGGCCTCGGCGGCGTCGCGTGCGGTGGCCAGCGCCTGCTCGGCCTGGCGGCGTTCGGTCACGTCCTCGACGATCCACACCGTGCCGCTGCCGATGGGGTGCCCGGGGTCGACAGCGCGGCCCCGCACACGCGCCAGGAAGGTGCTGCCGTCCTTGCGCCGCGCCACGCGTTCCAGCTCGACGGCCTCGCCACGCTCCAGTTGCGGCGTCATCTGCACGCCGACCTCGTTGTACTCGGCCTCGCTGGCCCACAGCACGACGCCGCGCTGGCCCAGCAGCTCGCCCGCGCCCCAGCCGAAGATCTGCTCGAAGTGGCGGTTGGCCAGCACGAACTGGCGCCGCTGCGTGACGGCGATGCCGATCGAGGCGTTGGCCAGGATGGCTTCGCGTTCCAGCTGCTGGCGCTGGGCGCTGCTGACGTCGCGGCCGCTGAGGACGAGGTAGTCGTGGCCTTCCATCTCGAAGCGCGCCGCCGAGATGCGCAGCGGGATGGCGTGCCCGTCGCGCGCGACGAAGCGCATCGGCAGGTCGGCGGCCTGCCCGCGCGCCCTGATCTTGGCGACGAAGGCCAGTCGCTGGGCGGGGTCGGCCCAGACGCCCAGTTCCAGCGAGGTGCGCCCCAACACCTCGGCAGCCGGCCACCCGCTCAGCCGTTCGAAGCTCGGGTTGACCATCACGTAGCGCCCGCTCACAAGATCGGTCAGCGTGATGACGTCGGGGCTGGTAGCCACGACATGCGAAAGCAGCGCTTCCGAGCGCTGCAGCGCCTCGTCGGCGGCCAGGCGTTCGGTGTCGTCGATGTAGATGGCCAGCAGCGCCGGGCCGCCCTCGGTGTCGACGCAGACGCTGGTGGCGCGCACCGACATCGGCCGCCCCTGCACGCGCAGCCTGAAGCTGGCCACCGGCAGCGCGCTGCCGGCGGGCTGGCCCCGCAGTGCCCGCATGCGCTGGTGGGCGCGCTCGCGCGAGTCCCCGGCTTCGTAGCCCTGCAGCAGGTCGCTCGCGGCCATGGCCGCCAGATCGGAGTGGCCGAAAAGCGCCAGCGCGGCCGCGTTGGCGTCGATGACGTGGCCGTCGCGGTGCAGCACCAGCGGCGTCGGGATGTGCGTGAACAGGTCCTGGTAGCGGGTTTCGGTGGCGACCAGGGCCTGCTGCGCGGCCTGCACCGCGGTGACGTCGCGCACCACGCCCCAGAAGCCGGTGAAGACGCCGTATTCGTCGAAGCGCGGTTCGCCGCTGGCCAGGAAGGCGTGGTTGCGGCCGTTCCGGAAGGCCCAGCGCACGGGTCGGTCGCGGAAGGGGCGGCGTGCCTCCATGTCGGCGCGCAGGAGGTCCAGGGTCTCGGCATCGCAGGTGAACTGCGGCAGTTCCCAGAACACGCGGCCCAGGCCGGTGGCAATGGTCATGCGCGGCAGCGCTTCGCTCTCGCCGCTGGCGGCGCGGACACGGTGCTGCGCGTCGGTCTCCCAGTAGGCGTCGGCGGCCAGCGCCAGCAGGCGGCGGAAGCGGTGTTCCCGTTCGCGTGCACTGGCCGCGAAAAGCAGCATCACGCGCGAGGCCAGTGCGCCGCCGGCCAGGCCGGCCAGGATGGTGACCAGGTGCGTGCCCAGCAGCACCAGGGCAGGCGGCGCGCCTGGGCCGCCCACCGGGCCGGGGGCGTGCACCGCGATCAGCAGCACCATCGCCGCCGCACCGGCGGCCAGCAGCGCGCCGGCGCGCCAGCCCGCGGCCAGGCTGGCCATGCACACCACCAGGCCGACGAGCGGCAGCGCAGGCGCCTGAAGGCCCCAGTCGAGCAGCACCGTGGCGGCGCCCACCGTCAGGATGGCGGCGCCGAAGAGGGCGCTGACGGTGCTGACGAGGCGCCGGTCGGGCAGCTGCGTGGCCGCCACCGCCAGCAGCGCCAGCGCACCGAAGAGCCCCGCCGCCCACAGGCCACTGGCGCGGCCGTCGGCGGTGGCTGCCAGCAGCACGGCGCCCAGCAGTGACACGCCGGCGGTCACCCACAGGTAGGCGCGGGTCATGAGCGGCAGCGCATGCGGCGCGTGCGGCACGGTCACGGCGGTTCCGAGGGTCACGGGTTGAGGGTCGTGCAGCGCTGCGGGCGGTGCCCCCGGGGCGGGTTCAGGCGGGTGGACGCGCTTGCTGCAGCTGCGCGCGTGTGGCGGCTGCCACGCGGCGGGCGGCAGCGGCCCAGCCGGCGCCGCCATCGGCCGCCGCCGTGCCGGCATAGAGCACGGCGCGCGACGAACTGACGATGACCGGCGCAGCCGGGCGCCAGCCGGCACGCACGGTGGCATCGGCGTCGCCGCCCTGGGCGCCGATGCCGGGAATCAGCAGCGGCAGCGTGGGCGCCAGTTCACGCACCCGCGCCACCTCGGCCGGGAAGGTGGCGCCCACCACCAGGCCGATCTGGCCGCCGCGGTTCCACTCGCCGGCCGCCAGGCGGGCGATGTGTTCGTAGAGCAGGCTGCCGCCCTGCAGCCGTTGCGCCTGCAGGTCGCTGCCGCCGGGGTTGCTGGTGCGGCACAGCAGGATCAGGCCCTTGCCCGTCCAGCGCATGTAGGGTTCGATGGAATCACCGCCCATGAAGGGCGACAGCGTCACCGCGTCGGCGCGGTAGCGTTCGAAGGCCTCGCGCGCGTACTGCTCGGCGGTGCTGCCGATGTCGCCGCGCTTGGCGTCGAGGATCACCGGCACGCCGGGCGCCACGGCCTGGATGTGGGCGATCAGGCGTTCGAGCTGGTCCTCGGCGCGCTGCGCCGCGAAGTAGGCGATCTGCGGCTTGAAGGCGCAGACCAGGTCTTTGGTGGCGTCGACGATGGCGGCGCAGAAGTCGAAGATGCGCGCCGCGTCGTCCTTCCAGGCGCCGGGGAACTTTGCCGGTTCGGGGTCGAGGCCGACGCAGAGCATGCTGCCGTTCGTGGTTTGGGCGGCCGTCAGCTGGGCACGAAAATCAGACTCAGCCACGGCACTCCCCAGGCAACGCGATCAAGCTTCCCGCCACGGAACCGGCTTCGCCGGGCCGTCGGCGGGCGGCCCCCTTGGGGGGGCGAAGGCCGCGGCTCCAAGTCCGCCTGCGCGGACCTGGACGGCCGAGCAAGCAACGCCTCTGGCGTTGCGTGGAGCGCCAGCGAGCTTGCGGGCTCATGGTTCCCAGCGCCGCGCCAGGGGCTCGGCCAAGCCCGTGTAGCTGGCCGGCGTCATGGCCAGCAGCCGCGCCTTGTCGTCTTCGGGCAGCGCCAGGCCGCGGATGAAACCCTGCATCAATTCACGCGTGATCGGCTGGCCGCGTGTGAACTCCTTCAGCTGGTCGTAGGGGTTGGGCAGGCCGTGGCGGCGCATCACGGTCTGCACCGGTTCGGCCAGCACTTCCCAGGCGGCGTCGAGGTCGGCGGCCAGCGCCGCCGCGTTGACTTCCAGCTTGTCCAGGCCGCGGCTCAGGCTGTCGTGGGCCAGCAGCGTGTAGCCCAGCGCCACGCCCATGTTGCGCAGCACGGTGCTGTCGGTGAGGTCGCGCTGCAGGCGGCTGATGGGCAGCTTGTGGCTCATGTGCGAGAGCAGTGCATTGGCCAGGCCGTAGTTGCCTTCGGCGTTCTCGAAGTCGATCGGGTTGACCTTGTGCGGCATGGTCGACGAGCCCACTTCGCCTTTCTTCAGCCGCTGCTTGAAGTAGCCCAGCGAGACATAGGCCCAGACATCGCGCGCCCAGTCGATGAGCACCGTGTTGGCCCGTGCCACGGCATCGAACAGCCCGGCCATGCCGTCGTGCGGCTCGATCTGGACCGTGTAGGCGTTGAAGCTCAGGCCCAGGCGTTCTTCGACGACACGGCGGCTGAAGGCTTCCCAGTCGAAACCGGGGTAGGCCGCGAGGTGGGCGTTGTAGTTGCCCACCGCGCCGTTCATCTTGGCCAGCAGCGGCACCGCGGCGATGCGCTGGCGCGCCGTGGCCAGGCGCGCCGCGACGTTGGCCACCTCCTTGCCGACGGTGGTGGGGCTGGCGGTCTGGCCGTGGGTACGGCTCAGCATGGGCAGCGCGGCCAGCGTGTGCGCCATCGTGCCCAGCTGCGCCAGCAGTTTGTCCAGCGCCGGCAGCAGCGCCTCGTCGCGTGCGCGCTTGAGCATCAGCGCGTGGCTGGTGTTGTTGATGTCCTCGCTGGTGCAGGCGAAGTGCACGAACTCGGCCGCCGGCTGCAGCTCGGGCTGGCCTTCGAAGCGGCCCCTGATCCACATCTCGACGGCCTTGACGTCGTGGTTGGTGGTGCGCTCGATGTCTTTGATGGCCTGCGCGTCGACCTCGTCGAATTCGGCCACCAGCGCACGCAGCAGGCTGCGGCTGGTTTCGCCCAACGGCTTGAACTCGTCGAAGCCGGCGTCGGACAGCGCGATGAACCATTCCACCTCGACCTGCACACGGTGGTGCATGAGGCCGAATTCCGAGAGCACGGGGCGCAGCACGGCCAGCTTGCCGGCGTAACGGCCGTCCAGCGGCGAAAGGGCGGTGAGGGGCGTGAGGTTCATGCGGTGCGGCAGGGCAGGATGGGAGGCTGGCGCCACGCCCGCCGCAGGGCTGGCAGCGCCAGGCGCAGCCGACGATTCTAGGTGCCCGCCCCGGCGCAACGGCGCGCAGGTGGTGCCGGTTTACCAGCGGATGTGGGAGCGGCAGGCGGCGTCGTCGCAGGTTTCGCAGGGCGCTTCCCTGAGCTTCGTGTTTCGAAGCAGCGCTTTCGCGGCTTGTTATAACCGGCGCCTGTTCGCACGGTGCCGCTGCCATGCCCCTCACCCCCCCGTCCCATGCCGGCCTGACCGCCGTGCGTGCACTCGCCTTCGACGTCTTCGGCACCGTCGTCGACTGGCACGGCAGCATCGCCGCCGGGGTCGCGCGCCTGGGGCTGCCGGTGGACGGCGGCGAATTTGCGCTGGCCTGGCGTGCCGGCTACGCGCCGGCGATGCAGCAGGTGCGCAGCGGCACGCTGGCGTGGACGAACATCGACGGCCTGCACCGGCGCATCCTCGACGGCCTGCTGGCCGCACGCGGCATCGTGCTGACGCAAGACGAGGCGGCCGACCTCAACCGTATCTGGCACCGCCTGCAGCCCTGGCCCGACAGCGTGGCCGGGCTGGCGCGGCTGAAGACCCGCTACACCCTCACCACGCTGAGCAACGGCAACCTGTCGCTGCTGGTGGCGATGGCGAAGTTCGGCGGCCTGCCCTGGGACGCCGTGCTCAGCGCCGAGCTCTTCGGCCACTACAAGCCCGACCCCGAGGTCTACCTTGGCGCAGCGCGCCTGCTCGACCTGCAGCCGCAGCAGCTGATGATGGTGGCCTGCCACCCCAGCGACCTGCGCGCGGCGGCCGCCTGCGGGCTGCGCACGGCCTACGTGCCGCGGCCGCTGGAACGCGGCGTCGGCGGGGCGATGGAGCCGTGGCATCAAGACGAGTTCGACGTCGTCGCTGCCGACTTCGTCGAACTCGCGGGGCAACTCGAAGCGGCCCGCGCGGGCCGCTGAGGCGCAGGAAACGCCGGGCCGTTCCCAAGCTTCCTGACCCCCTTCGCGGGGGCGACGACGGCAGCGCCCTCGTCTGGGGGCGCTCTCAGGCTGCTTCGTGCTGGCGCCGGCGTGCGCCCAGCAGCACGGCGGCCAGGCCCAGGCCCATCAGCCCGTAGGTGCCGGGCTCGGGCACGGCCGTCAGGATGACATTGCCGGGGCCGCTGATCTCGGCGACATAACTGCCGAACTCGGCCGCCTCGAAACCCGTGACGACGTAGAAATAGTTCGTGCCGGCGGTCAGCGCGGTGGTGAAGCCCGACAGGCCGATGTCCGGGTTGTCGTCGTTGCCGACGAGGCCGTTGAGCAGCGGCGTGGCGGGGTTGAAGGCGTCGGCGTAGAGGAAGGTGAAGTTGTCCCAGCTGGCGGTGTTCTGGAAGTCGTAGCTGCCGCTGGCCGTGACGGTGAAGGGCGTGACCTCGTAGCGCACACCGGCGCCGAAGGCCGACAGGCCGGAGAAGGAGGCGACCGGGCGGTCCCAGACGGCCCCGCTGCCGGTGTCGCCGGCGAAGGTGATGGCGTGGGCCGGCAGTGCAAAGGCCGCGACGGCGGCCAGCGCCAGGAGGTGAGAGGACATCGACATGCAGGTGGCTCCGGGAGAGGGGGCCGACGAGGCGGCCGCGCAGGGCAGGTGAAATTTCATCTTAGGGGCACGACCGCCCCCGGCTGCCCCCGCAATCCGGGGGTCGGCTTCATCCGGGGAGCGGCTTCAGAACAGCAGCGACCACAGCATCACCAGCACCATCACCAGGCCCAGCAGCACGGCGTAAAGCAGGCTCACGACGGCCGCCCGCAGCAGGCGCGGCCCCCTGCGCCCGCCGTAGACGCGGCGCATGGCGGCCAGCGTGTACCAGGGCACGGCCAGCAGGCCGATGGCCACCAGGCCCTGCACGCCGGTGAATGCCAGGCCGAGCGCCAGGAACCAGAAGGCGTGCACGTGCAGCGCAAACACCAGGTGCTCCGTGTAGCGCAGCCCGCGGTTCAGGTAGACGATCTTCAGCCACAGCGCAAAACTGGGCAGCAACAGGAACATGGCCGCACCGACGTTGCCGATGAAGCGGTCCTTGAACTGGTCGAGGGCGTCGGCCACCGCCTTGGGGTCGATGTCGAGGCGGCGCTGCGCGCGCTTGCACAGCCAGGCCGGGAAGTTGTCGCAGTAGAAGACGCCGTTGCGCAGGCCCAGGCCGGTGCCGTTGTCGAAGGTCAGGATCGAGACGTTGGCCTTCTTGCTCTCGATCGCGGCGGTCGGCGGGTCCTCGACATTGACCTGCAGCGCGCCCGACAGGCGCAGCGCCAGCAGCAGCAGCACGCTGATGGTCAGGTACAGGCGCAACGGCAACAGGTAGTGCTTGCGCTTGCCCGCCAGGTACAGGCGCGTCAGTTCGCCGGGCTTGATCAGCAGCAGCTTCAGCGTGCGCCACAGCGCACCTTCGGTGCTGAGGTAGGCGCCGCCGAACTGCTGCACAAATTCGCCCAGCGTCGGCGGCTTGACCGTCGTCTCCTGGCCGCAGGCGCCGCAGAAGCGCGGCGCTGTGGCGTCGGCCAGCGGCAGCAGCACGGCGCCGCAGTTCAGGCAGGCGCGCGGCGGGGGCGGCGGGCTCACAGCAGCAAGGCCGCCAGCGCGACGGCGACCACCGTGAACGCCACCAGCGCCAGGTGCACCACGCCCAGCACGCCGATGCGCAGGCCCAGCGCCCACCACGGGCCGCCGTAGACGCGCCGCATCGCCAGCAGCCCGTACAACGGCATCATCAGCGCGCCGGCCCAGACCAGCACTTCGACGCCCAGCATCATCAGCGCGGCGAGCAGGAACCAGAAGGCGTGCAGATGCAGCGCGAACACCAGGTGCTCGGTGTAGTGCAGGCCGCGCCCCCGGAACAGCAGCCACAGGCCGAAGGCGAAGGCCGGCAGCAGCACGAAGGCCGTCGCACCGGCGTGGCTGGCCACACGCTCGCCGACACGCTGCATCTGCATCACCAGCGACCGGGTGTCGGTGTCGACGCGGCGCTCGATGCGCCGGCACAGCCAGGGTGGCAGGTTCTCGCAGTAGAACGCACCGTCCTGCAGCCCCGCCTGGCCGAAGCCGAGCTCGATGTGCATCGAGCTCGGCCGCTCGGGCAGCGCACGCCGCACTTCGGGGTCGTCGAAGTCGGCCGACTCGAGCGAGCCGACCACTCGCATCGTCAGCAGCATCAGCACCGTGATGCTCAGGAACAGGCGCAGCGGCAACACGTAGTGTTTGCGCCGGCCGGCCAGGTATTGCGCGGTGAGCTCACCGGGCTGCAGCAGCAGCAGCTTCAGCGTGCGCCAAAGCGCCCCCTCGGCGGCGAAATAGGCGCCGCCGAACTGCTGCAGGAATTCGCTCACCGTCGGCGGCTTGACCTGCGTTTCCTGGCCGCACTCGGGGCAGAACTTCGGCTGTGCGCCCGGGAAGGCATGGAAGCAATTCGGGCAGGCGGCGCCGGGCGCAGTGGGCGCAGTGGGCGCAGTGGGTGGGGCGGGTGGCGGGGCGGACATCGGCCCGGACAGTAGCGCAAAACCCGCGATGGCGGCCCGCGCAGAGATGACGGCGCGCGGCGGCCCTTGACGGGCGGCGTCAACAAGCGTCGTTGACAAACGTCGTTAACAAACGTGGTCAACAAGCGGCGTCAACAAGCGGCGTTGACAGGTGGCGTTGCCAGGCGCGAAGCTACGCGGTCGGTCGGACCTCCGGCCTCCGGGACAAGCAGGTGAAGCAGATGGCAGCGGCGCACACAGGGACTCGGCGCGCGCGCCTGACGGTGCTGCGCGAAAGCGCCGGCAGCGCGACGCTGCAGGCCGTCGCCATGCTGCCGAACACACGCCGGCCCGAGGCCATCGGCAAGGCCGGCGAGCAGGTCTACGGCGTGCGTTTCCTGGGCCCACGCGGCTACGTCGTCACCTTCCGGCAGACCGATCCGCTGTACGTGCTGGACCTGGCCGACGCCGCCGACCCGCGCATCGCCGGCGCGCTGGAGGCGCCAGGCTTCTCGAACTACCTCTACCCGCTGGACGGCGGTCTGCTGCTGGGCGTGGGCCGCGACGCCGACGCTGCCGGGCGCCAGCTCGGCGTGAAAGTGGCCCTGTTCGACGTGGCCGATGCGGCGCGACCGGTGCAGCTCAAGAGCCTTTCGCTCGGTGGCGCGGGCAGCGGCACGGCGCTGGACGCTTCGCGCCACGGCCTGAACTTCCTGATCGTGGACGGCGTGGCGCGTGTGGCACTGCCGGCCAGCCTGGTGGACGGGGCTGGCGGCACGGTCGAGCATGCGCTGCTGCGCTTCGAGGTCGACACCCGCTCGCGCACGCTCACCGCGCTGCAGGCCCTGGGCGCACGCACCGGGAGCGGCGGGTGGGGCTCAGCCGGGCAGGAACGCAGCGTGCAGACCGGCGCGCAGGTCTACCACCTGCGCGAGGACTTGCTCACAACCTACGGCTGGTGAAAATCGTGCCCATGAACGCCGACACCCCACCGCCGCAGCCGCCCCTCGTCGTCAACGTGGCCGACGTGCCCGAGACCGTGCAGATGGACGACGCCCATTGGGGCTGCGCCTTCAAGCCGCTGACGCCGGCGCTCGATGAGCTGGGCAAGCAGGGCGGCGTGCGCCTGGGCATGAACCTGTCGCGGGTGCCGCCCGGCCGCTCGGGCTGCCCTTTCCACGCCCATGCGCGCGAGGACGAAGTTTTCTACGTGCTGTCGGGGCGCGGCCTCTTGCGCTACGGCGACAGCGTGCGCGAAATCGGCCCCGGCGACTGCATCGCCTGCCCCGCCGGCACCGGCATCGCGCACCAGATCGGCAACCCCTACGACGAAGACCTGGTCTACCTCGGCGTCGGCGTGAACGACCCGCACGAGGTCTGCACCTACCCCGACAGCGGCAAGGTCATGGTGCGCAGCCTGAAGCGCATCGGCGTCTTCGAGGCCACCGAATACATGCACGGTGAAGGGCCGCGGCCCAAGCTGCTGGACATGCAGCCGACCGAGGCGCCTCGCGGCGGGGACGAGTAGCCGGCCGGCGCGGCCCGCGCCCGGGGTCAGCGCCTCACTCGACCTTGATGCCGCCGTCCTTGATGACCTTGTCCCACTTCGCGAACTCGGCCTGGATGGCCTTGGCGGCGTCGCCCGGCGTGGTGTAGGTGGCGACGGCGCCTTGCGCCAGCAGCGATTCGCGCACCTCGTTGTCGGCCAGGATGCTCTTGAGTGCCGAGTTCAGCCTGGCGACGACCGCCTCGGGCGTGCCTGCAGGCGCGACGATGCCGAACATCGAGCTCACCTCGAAGCCCGGCAGCCCGGCCTGCGCCGCGGTGGGCACGCCGGGCAGCGACGCCACCGGCGCGCTGGTGGTGGTGGCCAGCGCACGCAGCTTGCCGGCCTTCACGTGCCCTTGTGCGGCGGGCGCGGTTTCGATCATGGCCTGCACCTGGCCGCCCACCAGGTCGGTCATCGCCGGGCCGCTGCCCTTGTAGGGCACGTGCAGCACGTCCACGCCCGCCATGCGCTTGAACATCTCGGTGGCCAGGTGCTGCGGCGAGCCGTTGCCCGCCGAGGCGAAGGCCAGGCTGCCGGGCTTGGCCTTGGCCAGCGCGATCAGCTCGGCCAGCGTGTTGGCCTTCACCGCAGGGTGCACCACGAAGACCAGCGGCACCGTGCCGACGATGGCCACCGGCGCGAAGCTCTTGTTGATGTCGAAGGGCACGGTGGCCGGCGACAGCGCGGCGTTGATCGAATGGCTGGTCAGCGCGCCCATCAGCAGCGTGTAGCCGTCGGCGGGTGACTTGGCCACCGCGCCCGCGCCGAGGTTGCCACCTGCGCCGGCACGGTTGTCGACGACGAACTGCTGGCCCAGAGCGGCGCCCAGCTTCTGCGCCAGCACGCGGCCGATGACGTCGGTGGCGCCACCGGGCGGATAGGGCACGACGAGCTTGACCGGCTTGTCCGGGTAGGCCTGCGCGTAGGCCGCGGGGGCGGCCAGCGCCAGGCTCGTCAGCGCGGTGGCAGCCAGCAGGCTGCGGCGCAGCAGCTTGCATCGCAGCAGGGATGTGGGCTTCTGGGTCATCGGTGGTCTCCGTTGTTCTTCGGGTGGGGGGCGAGAATCCATTATCGACAGTGCCGGAGCGAGCCCATGAACGACGACGACGACAGCACCCGCCGCGCCGCGCCCCGCGCGGCCGCGACACCGCAAGGGCTGGCAAAAGGCCTGACGAACTACGGCGACACCGGCTTCTCGCTCTTCCTGCGCCAGGCCTTCATCAAGGGCGCGGGCTACACCAACGCAGCGCTCGCGCGGCCGGTGATCGGTATCGCCAACACCGGCAGCAGCTACAACCCCTGCCACGGCAACATGCCGGCGCTGCTGGAGGCGGTGAAGCGGGGCGTGATGCTGGCCGGCGGGCTGCCGATGGACTTCCCGACCATCTCGCTGCACGAGAGCTTCACCCAGCCCACCAGCATGTACTTGCGCAACCTGATGTCGATGGACACCGAGGAGCTGATCCGTGCCCAGCCGATGGACGCGGTGGTGCTCATCGGTGGCTGCGACAAGACCGTGCCGGCGCAGCTGATGGGGGCGGCCTCGGCCGGGCTGCCGACCATCCAGCTCATCACCGGCTCGATGCTCACCGGCAGCCACCGCGGCGAACGTGTGGGTGCCTGCACCGACTGCCGGCGCTACTGGGGCCGCTTCCGCGCCGGCGACATCGAAGCCGACGAAGTGGCCGAGGTCAACAGCGCGCTGGTGGCCAGCGTGGGCACCTGTTCGGTGATGGGCACGGCCAGCACCATGGCCTGCATCGCCGAAGCGCTGGGCATCACCGTGCCCGGCGGCGCGTCGCCGCCGGCGGTGACGGCCGACCGCGTGCGCATCGCCGAGCTGACGGGCGCGCAGGCCGTGCAGATGGCGCGCGACGGTCTCACGATCGACAAGATCCTCACCGCGCAGGCCTTCGAAAATGCGATGCGTGTGCTGCTGGCCATCGGCGGCTCGACCAATGGCATCGTGCATCTGACGGCGATGGCCGGCCGCATGGGCCTGCAGGTCGACCTCGACGCGCTCGACCGCATGGGCCGCGAGACGCCGGTGCTGCTGGACCTGAAGCCCAGCGGTGAGCACTACATGGAAGACTTCCACGCCGCCGGCGGCATGGCCACGCTGCTGCGCGAGCTGAAGCCGCTGCTGCACCTGGACGCCCTCACCGTCACCGGCCGCACGCTGGGCGAGGAGATCGAACGCGCCGGCCCCGGCTTCGCGCAGACCGTCGTGCGGCCGCGCTCCAACCCGATCTACCCGCAGGGCGGCATCGCCGTGCTGCACGGCAACCTGGCGCCCGGTGGCGCGATCATCAAGCAGAGCGCGGCCGACCCGCGGCTGATGGAGCACGAAGGCCGCGCCGTGGTGTTCGAAAACGCGGCCGACCTGGCCGCGCGCATCGACGACCCGGCGCTCGACGTCACCGCCGACGACATCCTGGTGCTCAAGCACATCGGCCCCAAGGGCGCGGCCATGCCCGAGGCCGGCTACATGCCGATTCCGAAGAAGCTGGCCCGCGCCGGCGTGAAGGACATCGTGCGCATCAGCGACGGGCGCATGAGCGGCACGGCCTTCGGCACCATCGTGCTGCACGTGACGCCCGAGTCCGCCATCGGCGGGCCGCTGGCCTGGGTGCAGACCGGCGACCGCATTCGCCTGAGCGTGGCCGCGCGCGCGCTGACGCTGTGCGTCAGCGACGAGGAAATGGCGCGCCGCGCCGCGGCCGCGCCGGCCACGCCGCCCAGCGCCGAGCGCGGCTACCGCAAGCTCTTCCTGCAGGCGGTGACGCAGGCCGACGAGGGTGCCGACTTCGACTTCCTGATGCCGCCCGCCAGTGGCGTGCGCGTGCCGCGGGCCTGACGGGCGCACCGGCGCAGTGGCGCCGGCGGGCCGCTCACTCGCCCGGGTCGAGCGGCGGCAACTCGGGCCCCAGCAGCTGCAGGCCGGCGCGCAGCAGGCCGTCGTAGCGCGCGCGCTCGGCCGCGATGGTCTCGGCCGTCCAGGCGAAGAAGCCCCGGCCGGTTTTCATGCCCAGATCACCGCGCGCCGCGCGCTCGGACAGCGCCAGCGCCGGCACGGTGTTCGCGGCCAACGACGGGTACATGCTGGCCGCCGCGGCGCAGTGGGTGTCGATGCCGGCGTGGTCGCGCTGCAGCACCGGGCCGGCGGCCAGGAAGCGGAAGCCGAAGCCGAAGCGCACCGCGGCGTCCACGTCTTCCGGCGTGGCCACGCCGGCGTCGATCATCGCGAAGGCCTCGCGCGCCAGCGCGTGCTGCAGGCGGTTGGCCAGGAAGCCCGGCAGGTCCTTGCGCACCTGCACCGGCACGCTGCCGCAGCGGCGCATGAAGGCGCCCAACACGTTGGCGGCAGCGGGGTCGGTGTCTTCGCTCCACACCACTTCCACCAGCGGCACCAGGTGCGCGGGCATGAAGAAGTGCAGGCCCAGCATGCGCTGCCGCGTGGCCAGGCCGGCGGCGATGGCGCTGATCGGGAAGCTGCTGCTGTTGCTGGCCAGCAGCGCGTCGGGCCGCGCCCTTTGCACGAGTTCGGCAAACAGCGCCTGCTTGGCCGGCAGCTGCTCGGGCACGCACTCGACCACGAGGTCGATCTGCTGCCAGTCTGCCGCCGACAGGTCGGTCAGTGCGGCCACCGCACGTGTGCGCCCCGTCCAGCGTTCGGCGCCCTGCTGCTTCAACCCGGCCTCGAAGTAAGCCGGCAGCGCGGCGCGACGCGCGGCGCCGGGTTCGACGACCACGGTGTGGCAGCCGGCGCGGGCCAGCACCAGCACCACGTCGGCGCCCATGATGCCGCCGCCGACCACCAGCGCGTGTGTCCGTGCCGGGGCCGGCAGGGTGCAGGGGGCGGCGTCGGTCATGGCTTCAGCGCATACCCCGGCATGCCGAACTGCCACATCAGGAAGGCGAAGACGTCGGCACGTTCGTCGAAGACCTGGGTCTTGGTGCTGCCGATGCCGTGGCCCGAGTCGTAGTCCAGCCGCAGCAGCACCGGCTTGCCCGAGCTGCTGGCGGCCTTCAGGCGCGCCGCCGTCTTGGTGCTGTTCCAGACCTCGACGCGCGGGTCATTGACGCCGTGGGTCAGCAGCACCGCCGGGTAGGCCGTGCCGTCCTTGATGTTGGCGTAGGTGCTCATCGCCAGCAGCGCGCGGAAGCCGGCTTCGTTGGTGCGGGTGCCGAATTCGGGGATGTTGGGCACGCCGTTGGGCGTGGTCTCCATGCGCAGCATGTCGAGTGAACCCACCTCGGGCACCACGGCGGCGAAGAGCTCGGGCCGCTCGGTCATCGCACGGCCCACCAGGATGCCGCCGGCGCTGCCGCCCCAGATGCCCAGGCGCGACGGCGTTGTCCACTTCTGCGCGACCAGCCATTCGGCGCAGGCGATGAAGTCGCGCCAGGTGTTGGGTTTGGTGGCCTGCTTGCCGGCTTCGTGCCATTCACGCCCGAAGACGCTGCTGCCGCGCGGGTTGGCCACCGCGAACACGCCGCCGGCGTCCATCCAGGCCAGGCGGCCGATGCTGAAGTAGGGCTCCTCGGTGATGCCGTAGCTGGCGTAACCGTAGAGCAGCGTCGGGTTGCTGCCGTCGAGCTTGACGCCCTGCTTGTGGATGATCGACATCGGCACCAAGGCGCCGTCGTGGCTCTTCACCATCACTTCAGTGGCCACGATGTCGGCCGGCGTGTCGTAGGGCCCGGCGGGCTGCAGGCCGGTGTTGGCCACGCTGCCGTCGGCGGCCACGGCATAGAGTTGGCGCGCGCGCGTCCAGCTCTGCAGGTCGATCAGCACGCCGGGCAGGTCGGGCTGCGCGCTGGCGAAGCCGAACGCGCCCAGCACCGGCAGCTGCACTTCCTGCGGCGTGGCGCCATCGGCGTAGGCCAGCTTCAGCAGGCGCTGCACGTTGCCGTCGCGCGCCTGCAGGTACAGGCCGTCCTGCGCGGCCGTCATGCCGGTGAGCACGCGGCTGCTCTCGGGCACCAGCACCTGCGCCGTGGCAGGGTCGAAGCTGCCGATGCGGCCGGCCAGCAGCTTGTAGCGCGACGCGCCCTTGAAGCTCAGCGCGTAGATCCGCTCGCCCTGCACCGCCAGCTCGGTGATGCCGTCTTCCTTGCCGAAGAGCTTCTGCCACGCCGGCTTGCCGGCACGCAGCGCCGCCAGCGTGGTGTGCCAGGCGCTGAATTCGGGCGACACACCGTCCACCGCGCGCGCGATGACACGCCCGTCGGGCAGCACGGTGACGATCGGGAACTCGGTGGCCGGCATCGTCACCGTGCCCGCGTCGCCGGCGCGCAGCACGGTGCGTATGCCCTTCTCGCCGGCGCCCGGCCGCATCAGGCCGCTGATGCTGCGCTGGTATTTGTCGGTGGCCGGCGCACCTTTTTTCAGCGCCTGCATGCGGTTGAAGAAGAACTGCTGGCTGTCGGGTGTCCAGCCGATGGCGCCGAACTGCACCCGGGGCAAGAGCGCGCCGACCTGGCGGCCGCTGGCGCTTTCCAGCACCCGCAGCACGGCGTCTTCCGAGCCCGCGGCCGAGACGCCCAGCGCGACGTATCGGCCATCGGGCGAGGGCGTGAAGTAGTTGATGGCGTGCGGCTTGCCGGTGCGTTTTTTCAGCGTCTCGGGGTCGAAGAGCAGCCGCTCGGCGCCCTGCAGGCCACGGCGCATGTAGAGCTTGAACTGGTCGTCCTTGAGGCCGCGGCGTTCGTAGAAGTAGACGTCGCCGGCCAGCCGCGCGACACCGCCCACGCGGGAAGGCGCGGCGCTGTCGTAGCGCTCGAGCTGGGCGCGGAAGGCATCGCGGCCGCTGATCGACTTCAGCGTGGCGTGAGCGGCGTCGCTGTGCGCCTTCATCCACGCCGCCGCGGTGGGGGCCTTGGTGTTCTCGAGGTCGCGGTAGGGGTCGTCGACGGTGGTGCCGAAGAAGGTCTCGGGCACGTTGCGAACCGGGGCTACAGGCAGCGTGGGCTGGGCCTGGGCCTGGGCGGCGGCCGCCAGGGCCAGCAGCGCCGGTGCAAGCAGGGCAAGGAGGTTGAGCTTCATGGGCGACGCGAAGGGGGTGCCCGCTGGGGCGATGGTGCATCGTAGCGTCGGCGCTGCGGCCTGGGCCCTCAGCGCCGTGTCGATGCACGTGCTGCAGCAGACACCACCCGTGTCACGGCGTGCCTCGTGGCTGCGCCTGGGCCACGGCGGTGGCCGGCGGCAGCACCGTCTCGGCGCCTTCCGGCGTCGTCACCGGCCCCTTGCCGCTGAAGCGGTCCAGCGCGAGGTAGATTGCATCGAGCGCAAAGTCGATCATCGTGATCGCGCCTTTCTTCACGATGCCGATCGGCAGCAGGATGCCGCTGGCGGCGCCGCCAGCGCGTCGGCCAGGTGGCGCTGCGGCAGGCTGAAGACCACCGCGATGGGGTCGAGCTGCGTGATGCCGACCAGCGGCGTCTGGTTGGCCTGCACCGAGCTGCCCGGGAAGACGTTGATGGCGCCCAGCCGGCCGGCGCTGGGCGCGCTGATGCGGGTGTAGCTCAGGCCCACACGCGCGGCGTCGAGCGCCGCCTTGTCGGCGGCGAGTGCCCTGCCGCGCGACTGCACGTTGCTCTGCGTCGTGTCCAGCGCGCGCTGCGAGAAGAAGTTCTGCGCCACCAGCTCCTGGCTGCGCCGCAGCTGGCGCTGCGCGTCGGCCAGCGCCGCCTCATCGCGGGCGCAATCCAGCGGGCGCGGAGCAGCGGGTAGCGTCGGTGTCATTGCTTCGCTGAGCTACCTGAAGTGGCGAGCCCAGCACTGCTGCGGCAGGGCGACAGGCAGCGAAACGCTTCTCTGCACGCACGCGCTATGCTGCGCGGCCTTGCCCGAACCCCTTGGAGTGCCGACGCATGAGCGCCGTTGCCGCAGTGAACCCCCACCCGCGCCTGAATGCCGGCACGCCGCTCGACCTGGCGCGTGTGCAGGCCGTGCGCGTGAACCCACCCGCCGTGGCGCGGCGCGTGGCCGGCCTCAACGGCAGCCGTTCGGTGAAGAAGGTCTGGCAGGCGGCCTGGCTGGTGAAGGCGCTGCAGTGCATCGACCTCACCACGCTGGCCGGCGACGACACGCCGGGCCGCGTGCGCCGCCTGTGTGCCAAGGCGCGCCAGCCCTTGCGCGCCGACCTGCTGGCGGCCCTGGGGTTCGGGGTGCCTGGCGTGCCTGCGCTGCGGGTCGGTGCCGTCTGCGTGTACCACGAGATGGTGGCCGAAGCGGTGCACGCGCTGCAGGGCAGCGGCATCCCGGTGGCGGTGGTGTCCACGGGTTTTCCTGCCGCGCAGACGCCGATGGAAACCAAGCTGCGCGAGATCGAACTCAGCGTCGCCGCCGGCGCACAGGAGGTCGACATCGTCATCAGCCGCCGCCATGCGCTGACGCACGACTGGGCCGCGCTCTACGCCGAGCTCGTGGCGTTCAGACTGGCCTGCGGCGACGCGCACCTGAAGGCCATCCTCGCCACCGGCGAGCTGCAGACGCTGGAAAACGTGGCCCGCGCCTCCTGGGTGGCGATGATGGCCGGCGCCGACTTCATCAAGACCAGCACCGGCAAGGAAGGCGTGAACGCGACGCTGGACGTGTCGCTGGTGATGGTGCGGGCCATCCGCGACTTCCAGGCCGAGACCGGCCACGTCGTCGGCTACAAACCGGCCGGCGGCATCTCGTCGGCCAAGTCGGCGTTGCAGTACCTGGCGTTGATGAAGGAAGAGCTGGGCGATCGCTGGCTGCAGCCCGGGCTGTTCCGCTTCGGCGCCAGCAGCCTGCTCACCGACATCGAGCGCCAACTGGAACACCACGTCACCGGCCACTACAGCGCCGCCCATCGCCACGCGATGCCGTGACATGCGGCCCCCAAGCTCGCTAGCGCTCGCTACCTCCCAGGGGGGGCGAGTCGGACGGGAAACAGTCCTTGAGGACTGTTTCTCGCCTACGAGCGCCTGCGGCGTCCTCGCCGTAGGCCGTCCGCCGACGGCCCGGCAAAGCCGGATCCGTGGCGGGAAGCTTGATCGGTCCCGCGCGCGCCGCTTTGGGCGCGTCCCAGCGCGGCCGCCCGTTTCACCGAACTGATCCATCCCATGCCCACCCTGCAAGAAGTACTCGCCACCATGGACTACGGCCCCTCACCCGAAAGCGCCGACGTGGCACTGGCCTGGCTGGCGCGCCATGAACGCCGTTTCGGCCACTTCATCGGCGGCGGCTGGCACGCCGGCGCTGCGCACTTCGACAGCGTCAACCCCGCCAACGGCCAGGTGCTGGCCGCGATTGCGCAGGGCGATGCGGAAGTTGTCGGTGCGGCGGTGAAGGCGGCCGCGGCTGCGCTGCCGGCATGGCAGGCCCTGGGTGGCCACGGCCGCGCCAAGCACCTCTATGCGCTGGCGCGTGCGCTGCAGAAGCACGCCCGCCTGTTTGCGGTGCTGGAGACGCTGGACAACGGCAAGACGATCCGCGAGACACGCGACGCCGATGTGCCTCTGGCGGTGCGCCACTTCTACCACCACGCCGGCTGGGCCCAGTTGCTGTCGCGCGAGATGCCCGGCCACGAGGCGCTGGGCGTGGTCGGCCAGATCGTGCCCTGGAACTTCCCGCTGCTGATGCTGGCCTGGAAGGTGGCGCCGGCGCTGGCCTGCGGCAACACGGTGGTCTTCAAGCCTGCCGAACAAACTTCACTGACGGCGCTGCTGTTCGCCGAGGTCTGCCAGGAGGTGGGCCTGCCCGACGGCGTGTTCAACCTCGTCAGCGGCGACGGCGCCGTGGGCCAGGCGATCACCACGCACCCGGGCATCGCCAAGATCGCCTTCACCGGCAGCACCGAGGTCGGCCGGCTCATCCGCCAGGCCACCGCCGGCAGCGGCAAGAAGCTGAGCCTGGAGCTCGGCGGCAAGGGCCCGTACCTCGTGTTCGCCGACGCCGACCTCGACGCCGCCGTCGAAGGCATCGTCGACAGCATCTGGTTCAACCAGGGCGAGGTCTGCTGCGCCGGTTCGCGGCTGCTGGTGCACGAGGGCACGGCCGAGCGCTTCCTGGCCAAGCTGAAGCAGCGCATGGCGAAGATCCGCGTCGGCGACCCGCTGGACAAGTGCACCGACATGGGCGCGCTCGTCGACCGCACGCAATGGCAGCGCGTCAGCGGCTTCGTCGAGCGTGCGCGCGCCGAGGGCGCGGAAGTCTTCCAGGCCTGCGCCACCGAACTGCCCGCCGGTGAACACTGCTACTTCCCGCCGACGCTGGTGACGGGTGTCGACACCGCCAGCGAGATCGTGCAGCAGGAGGTTTTCGGCCCCGTGCTCACGGTGCAGACCTTCCGCACGCCGGCCGAGGCGGTGGAGCTGGCCAACAACACACGCTTCGGCCTGGCCGCCTGCGTGTGGAGCGAGAGCATCACGCTGGCGCTGGAGATCGCGCCGCGCCTGAAGGCCGGCGTGGTGTGGGTGAACACCGCCAACCAGTTCGACGCCGCCTGCGGCTTCGGCGGCGTGCGGGAATCGGGCTACGGCCGCGAAGGCGGGCGCGAAGGCCTGCGTGAATACCTGAAGCCCATGGCCGGCACCCAGCGCGCCGCAAAGGCCGCAAAGACCGCAAAGACCGCGCAGGCCGCGACGGCGGCCGAGCCCCGCGGCGCCGTGGTGCCCGCCGACCCGAACGCCATCGACCGCACCGCCAAGCTCTACATCGGCGGCAAGCAGGTGCGCCCGGACGGCGGCTACAGCCGCGAGGTCTGGGCCGGCAAGCGCCTGCTGGGCCTGGTGCCCGAGGGCAACCGAAAGGACATCCGCAACGCCGTCGAAGCGGCGCGCGCCGCCGCCGGCTGGGAACGC
>Ga0105047_10006546_pt1 | contig 19744 bp, 19 predicted proteins | sample MAT04_FD_78384 | JGI IMG/M metagenome (GOLD analysis project Ga0105047, IMG submission 78384) | Freshwater microbial communities from Lake Fryxell liftoff mats and glacier meltwater in Antarctica - MAT-04 (megahit assembly) | ecosystem: Environmental > Aquatic > Freshwater > Ice > Liftoff...
TCAGCACATAAGCCATCCCCACCCATGCTCGAATACATCTCCACCATTATCAGCTTCATCACTGGCGGAGGTATCTCCACCCTCATTTCCCTGCGTTACATCCGCAAAGCCGGCAAACTTGATCACACCGAAAAAGCTATCACCTTTATCGAAAAACAATACGATGATGTGTTGGCTAAAAACAAGGAGTTACACGAAAGGGTAACAGCGCTGGAAAAGTTAATTCCATTGGTATGCTTCAAAATTGATTGCTCCTCTCGCCAAAAGCATGAAAAGGTTAATGGAAAATAATTTTAAACACAGAATATCACCTTTTTAGCTTATTGTATCTTATTTTTATTTGTTAACATTCATTAATATGAAAAATTCACTTAATCCCAGTCTTAACAATACTCGTAACACTTATCTAAAAGAAAAGGCTAACCAATGTTTGCGCATTTGTTTGTACATAAAGCAAAAAGCAGCTAACAACGCGTGTTAACTGCCTGATTCTCCGCTCCCCCTTCAGGACTTGAACCTGAGACCCTCTGATTAACAGTCAGATGCTCTAACCAACTGAGCTAAGGAGGAATATTGTTGTATTATTTGCGATTTCCCCTCGAAAGGGACGGCAAAATTAAACATTCATTCGGAAATAACAATATCTTTGCAAAAAAAAAAATCAAATTCATTTAAAACCTGATTTAATATCCTTTTATGAGTACCGTAATTGTTGGAACTGTCGCATTTGACAAAATTGAAACTCCTTTTGGAAAAACCGATAAAATACTGGGCGGCGCTGCCACTTTTATTAGTCTTACAGCATCGCACTTTGCTAAAGACGTACATATTATAAGCGTTGTAGGGGGCGATTTCCCAGATGAATATATAAACCTTTTAACTGAAAGAGGAATAAATACCGATGGCCTTCAGGTAAAACCGGAAGGAAAATCCTTTTATTGGGCAGGCCGATATCATACAGATATGAATACCCGGGATACTTTGGTTACCGAATTGAATGTGCTGGCTGATTTCGACCCTGTTTTGCCTCAAAGCTGCAAAACACCCGAATTTGTTGTTCTCGGAAACCTTACACCCAGCGTTCAGATGCGTGTACTGGATCAACTCACCAAACGTCCTAAACTTATAGTTATGGACACCATGAATTACTGGATGGATTCAGCCTGGGACGATCTGATGAAGGTAATAGCACGAGTGGATGTACTGATGGTAAATGATTCCGAAGCTCGCCAGCTTACAGGCGAATATTCACTGGTGAAAGCCGCTCAGAAGATTTTAACAATGGGACCTAAATACCTTGTGATTAAAAAAGGCGAACATGGCGCTCTCCTTTTCCATGGTAACAGTGTATTCTTTGCTCCTGCTCTTCCATTGGAAGAGGTTTTCGACCCTACTGGTGCAGGGGATACTTTTGCCGGTGGTTTTATCGGACACCTGGCAAGTACAGGTGATATTTCGTTCGGGAATATGAAAAATGCAATAATTTATGGTTCAGCAATGGCTTCTTTTACAGTTGAAAAATTTGGCACTGAAGGCTTGCTTAACCTTACAAAAGAGCATATCGATGATAGGTTAAAATTGTTTGTTGACCTTGTACAGTTCGATATCTCGTTGGTTCACGTATAAAAGGCTCTTCTGACATAGTTTTTGTTATTAATAAAAGCTGTTAATTATATGATTAACAGCTTTTTGCTTTAACTAATATCCCGTTTTTGTTAAAATAGATAGAATTTTTATAAAATATATAATCTTTTTCCATATTAAGCATTAAATTTGACTAACAATTACCAAAATTTCTAACCATTTTAAAAATCAAATTATTATGAGGAAAAATCTACTTGTAATTATTGCTCTGCTGATTGGTAGTTTCCTTACTGCCCAAACAGTCAGGCAAAGTTCAGTTCTTATTGATGAAGGAACTGAAAACGTATCTCCTTCGTTCCAACTTAACGAAGTGGAAACAGATGCCATATCAATATGGGCACTGCCAAGTACAGGCGCTACTTCCGGCAATACACGAATTCCCGGAAACACATTTCGTTATCAACGTACCGAATATCTGATTGCAGCCGCCGAAATGGCAGCAAGTAATTTTCCGGCAGGCAACGCAATTAATTCGATCGGATTCCTTGTTGGAACTGCCGGTGCGACAACCCAATCCGGAACTTTTACCGTGTATCTTAAAAACACCTCTGATGTTTCTTATACTTTGGGTACAAGCTGGGATATTACCGGATTTACAAAAGTAAGTGAAATTGCAAACTGGACTGTCCCAATTGCAGCTGGATCTTATGAAGTACCATTCAGCGGTGGTTCACCATTTACGTATACTGGCGGTGGCGTTTATGTTGCATGGGAATTTTCCAATCCTGCAGGAACTCTGGGAACCACGTCATTGGTGGCATTGTGCAACCTCAATATGACAGGAGGTTTAATGGGCAATCGAAGCAGTACTTCAATGCCAACTACACTGGCAGCTTCCAACTGGAGGCCGGCAACTATTTTCGGTAATACTTTTTATACCGATATTGTTCAGGTTACAAACATATATACACTGGAACGAAATCCGGTTCCTTTTGGAGCTCCTACACCTGTTGATGTAAGGGTGGCCAATGTTTCTGCTGCACCTGCAACCTTCAATGTTACTTTAACAGTAAAAGACCCTACAAATACCATTACCCGCTTCACTTCTACCCAAACCGTAACCGCGTTGGCAGGAAACTCAGCCGCAATTCTAAATTTCACAGGATGGAATCCGACAATTAAAGAAGAGGCCATTATTACAGCAACAACTTCTGCTGTAGCAGGTGAAAACTGGAATATCAATAATACACTTTCAATTCCCTGTAGCGTTAACGATAACCTGTATTCATACAATTATTCCAATACCGGTGCTGGCGGTTTTGGGTACACTTACCCTGGTACCGGTATTTTCGCAGCAAAATATACCATGAATGGTCAGGGAAAAGTGACAGGAGCTAATCTTGTTATAGCTAATTCGGCCCCAAACACAGGTAGCACTATATATGCCGTCGTTCTCAACAGCGCAGGGGCTATAGTTGCCCAATCAGCCGATTATGTAATTACCGCAGGCGATCTCGGTGCAACTAAAAACTTTACATTCCCTGTTCAGCCGGTTTTTACAAATGAAGTATTTTATGTAGGTCTTGCCCAAACGGCAGGAATTGCGCAATACTATCCTATGGGTACTTTCGCTGAAACGCCCCAAAGGGAGAATATTTATTACGAAACAACCATTACAGGAGGAGTACTTGATCCTCTGGCATCAACATGGAACATGAAATTTGGTATCGAAGCTATTGTTGCTCCAAATTTCGTGTTACCACTTATCACAACCACAGCCGCTTCGTCAGTAGCTGATGTTACAGCAACTGTAAACGGAACAGTATTGGCTAACTCCAACACAGTAGCCGTTTCATTTGAATACGGTACTACAACAGCTTACGGTAATACTTCTGCCGGAACACCGGGAACTGTATCCGGCACAACAGTAACTCCCGTTTCAGGTAACCTCTCAGGTTTACTTCCGCTTACTACATATCATTACAGAACGGTTGGCTCAATTGGCCTTTTCAAATATTATGGTGCTGATCTCACTTTTACCACAACTGCTGCTCCACCAACAGTTGTAACGACAACAGCAACTGCAATTTTAGATACTGAAGCCACACTTAACGGCACAGTTAAAGCTAATGATGCATCAACAACCGTAACATTTGAATACGGAACTACCATAGCCTATGGTTCCGTTATAAATGCCACACCTAACATCGTTACAGGAAACCTGGTAACACCTGTTTCCGCAACCATTACGGGGCTTATAGTTAACACTACCTATCACTTCAGGATTGTAGCTGTTAGCAGTGGGGGTGTTTCCTATGGAAATGATGTTAGCTTCCTGGCTGGTTGCGTGGCTCCCGGAGCAGCCGGAGCAATCACGGGTATAGCTTCCGTTTGTCAGAATACAGCAGATATTGCATACAGTGTTGCACCTGTTACCGGAGCTTTGTCGTATATATGGACATTCCCTGAAGGAGTAACCATAACTACCGGAGAAGGAACAAATTCGATTACAGTTAATTATAGTACAACAGCCGTTTCCGGGAACATCGCAGTTAGCGGAAGTAATGGTTGTGGAACCGGTACAGCAGCAAGCCTTCCGGTTACTGTTAATCCTATGCCTGTGCCTGGTCTGGTTGGGCCATTGAGCGTATGTGCAGGCAATACAGGAATCGGGTATCAAACCGAAGCGGGTATGACTGGTTATAGTTGGGCAATATCAGCTGGTGGAGTCATTACTGGTGGAGCAGGCACAAATACTTTAACCGTTGACTGGAATACGCTTGGCGCACAAACCCTGAGTGTTGCGTATACAAATGGTTTGGGCTGTTCAACAGCATCTCCCAAGGTTTTTAACATTGATATTGTTGACAGACCTGTTCCTGTAATAACAGGGTCTTCAAATGCTTGCCTGGGATTTACTACCAATATTTACACAACTGCAGCTGGAAATTCCGGATATAACTGGACAGTTTCGGCCGGAGGTACTATTACAGCCGGTGCCGGAACAAATGCTATAACAGTAACTTGGAATACTATCGGGTCTAAAACCGTAAGTGTAAACTATACCATTCCAGCCGGTTGCAATGCTTTAGCACCATCTGTTTATAATGTAACCGTTAACCCTACACCATCCCCGTCCATTACGGGAGTTACTGAATTATGTGCAGGAGTAACAGGTGTTGTATATACCACTCAAGCTGGTTTCAGCAATTATGTTTGGAATATTTCCTACGGAGGTACAATTACAGCAGGTATGGCAACCAACGAAGTTATTGTAAATTGGGCAACTGCCGGTTTGCGCAGTATCAGCGTTAATTATAACAATGCATTGGGTTGTTCGTCTGTTAATCCATCGGAACTGGAAGTAACTGTTAACTCAGTTCCAGTTCCGGTTATTTTGGGTTCAGGTATGGAATGCCAGGGTGCAACAGGTGTAGTTTATACCACACAGGCAAACTTTGATAACTACATTTGGACTGTATCAACCGGTGGTACAATAACTTCAGGTGCAGGAACAAATGCTGTTACAGTTTCCTGGAATCAATCAGGAAATAATTCTGTAAGCGTTTCTTATACCAATGATCTGGGCTGTTCATCCGTTTCGCCAACTGTTTACCCAGTTGTGGTTGATCCGAAACCGAATGCTGCCGGTACTGTATTAGGAACATCTCCTGTGTGTGCCGGTGCAACAATGGTAACCTTTACCGTTGGACCTATTACGGGCGCTACTACCTATTTGTGGACACTTCCTGCAGGTGCAACTATTGTTGAAGGTGCAAACACTAGCACCATCAAAGTTGATTTCGCCGCAAATGCCTCATCAGGAACAGTTAAAGTGAGTGGTGTAAACGATTGCGGGTCGGGTGTAAGTTCACCAAACTTTAATGTAATTGTGAACCCGCTTCCTGCTACACCGGTTATTACTCAAAACGGAGACACGCTTACAAGCAGCGCCAATACAGGAAACCAGTGGTATCTGGATGGAGTTATTATTCCCGGAGCTACCAGCAAACAACATGTTGCTGTTTACACGGGTACATATTCTGTAGTTGTTAGTGTTAACGAATGCAGTTCTTCCCCATCAAATGGAATCCTTGTGCTTCCGGTATCAATAAATGTTGCTAAAGCAAACCGTACTCTTGAAATTTATCCGAATCCGAATAAGGGTGAATTCAACATTAAAGTTGAAACTCTCAAATCGGAAGTTTTCAATATCGAAATATACAACAGTATAGGTTCATTGATATGGAAACAGGAAAGCGTAACTGTAAACGGTACTTTTACCACCCATGTTATTCTTACCGAATCGCCTTCGGGTATGTATATGATCAAGTTGCGTAACAATGATAATACCATTGTTAAAAAACTGATAATCAAAAATTAATTCACCCTATTAAAACAAAAAAGCCGGAGCAATCCGGCTTTTTGTTTTAAATCACTTAATTTCCGGAACGACTATTTTTCCCCTGGAGTTATAGATTCAACCAGTTCCTTATACCATGCTTCTCCATATTTTCGGATCAATGAATCTTTAAGAAAAATATATAGTGGAATATCGTTTTTCTTCCCATTAAGCAAAGCTGGTTTACAAATATGCCATTCGTTATAATTTACTGCGTCGAAATCGTTGTATTTACTTATTCGCACCGGATATAAATGACAGGAAACAGGTTTCAGAAATGGTATTTTCCCTTCTTTACATGCTTTCTCAATGGCACAAAGTGCTATGCCATTTTCATGATATACAAACGCACATTCCCTTCCATTTACTAGAGGTGTAACATAATGCCCGTACATATCGTAATCGAAAACGCCATCCATTTCCACCTGCTCAATGCCTTCGGGTGTCATATAAGGTTTTATCTCATCGAAATAATCTTCAAGAATACTTATTTCCTCTTCGTCCAAAGGAGCTCCCGCATCGCCATCAACACAACAGGCACCTTTGCAGGCCGATAGGTCGCAGGCAAAGCAAATACTTCCCAGTTCATCCGAAATCAGTGTTTTATCAATTGCTATCATAGGGCAAAAGTACTGTTTTTTGTAAAAAAAATCTTCTTGTCTCTCATTCTCCTTTTCCCCTAGTCTCCTTCTCCCCTTCCCTTTGTCAATTTACATATTTTGGCTACCTTTGCGGCATGGCACAAAACGAAGAAATTTTCAAAAAAATTATATCCCATGCCAAGGAGTATGGGTTTGTATTTCCATCGAGCGAAATTTACGATGGCCTTAGCGCCGTGTACGATTACGGACAAAATGGCGTTGAATTAAAAAACAATATCCGCCAGTATTGGTGGAAATCCATGGTTCAGCACAACGAAAATATTGTTGGACTCGATTCTGCTATTTTCATGCATCCTACTATATGGAAAGCGTCCGGCCATGTGGATGCTTTCAGCGATCCGCTGATTGATAACCGCGATTCGAAAAAACGATACCGCGCCGATGTACTGGTTGAAGACCAGATGGCTAAATGGCAGGATAAAATTGATAAGGAAGTTGAAAAAGCTTCGAAACGTTTTGGTGATACTTTCGATAAAGATCAGTTTGTAGCTACCAATGCCCGCGTGCTGGAATACCAGGAAAAGATAAATAAAACCACCATCCGTTTTTATGGCGCCATGGGAAACAACGACCTGGCCGATGTTAAAAAACTTATCGAAGAACTCGAAATCGTTTGTCCTGTATCTGGCAGCCGCAACTGGACTGACGTTCGCCAGTTTAACCTGATGTTCAGTACTTCTATGGGATCGGTAAGCGATGATGCCAATGTGATTTATCTCCGCCCCGAAACTGCACAGGGTATTTTTGTAAATTACCTTAACGTGCAGAAAACCGGCCGTATGAAAATTCCTTTCGGCATTGCACAAACCGGCAAAGCTTTCCGTAACGAAATTGTAGCCAGGCAGTTTATTTTCCGCATGCGCGAATTCGAACAGATGGAAATGCAGTTTTTCGTTCGTCCGGGTACCGAACTCGAATGGTTCGAAAAATGGAAAGAAACACGTTTAAACTGGCATCTTTCATTAGGAATACCTGCTGCAAAATACCGTTTCCATAAACACGAAAAACTTGCGCATTATGCGAATGCTGCGGCAGATATTGAATTTGAATTCCCAATCGGTTTTAAAGAACTAGAAGGAATACATTCGCGTACCGATTTCGATTTAAAAGCGCACCAGGAACACTCAGGTAAAAAGATACAATATTTTGATCCTGAACTCAATGAAAACTATGTGCCGTATGTAATTGAAACTTCAATCGGCCTCGACCGCACTTTCCTTGCCATACTCAGTTATGCTTATACAGAGGAAAAACTGGATGACGGTTCGGAACGCATAGTGCTTCGCATACCGCCTGTTTTGGCTCCGATCAAAGTTGGAATTCTGCCACTTATTGCAAAGGACGGTCTGCCCGAAAAAGCACGTGAAATCATGGATACCCTCAAGTACGACTATATGTGCCAGTACGAAGAGAAAGATTCGATCGGTAAACGCTACCGCCGTCACGATGCCATTGGTACACCTTATTGCATCACTGTCGATCATCAGACACTTGAGGACAACACAGTTACTATCCGCGACCGCGATACAATGCTGCAGGAACGCATTCCAATTGAAAAAATAGGCGAACTGGTAAGGCTAAAGATCAAAGGATAAGCTGGTTCTTGCTTCTTTTAAGTGAAAACGCTGAACATTGAATGAAGAATGTAAAAGTGTTTTTTCAATCAGTCTGTCTCTCGTTTTGATTCCTTTAACATTTTTCATTTTGTACTAAATGTTTAATGTTTCCTATAAAAAAAATCTATGAAAAACATCTTTCTGGCTATCGACCTGGGAGCCAGTAGCGGACGTGCTATGCTTGGCGAAATTACTGACGGAGTGCTGACCCTCAGGGAAATACATAGGTTCGCCAATGAGCCTGTTTTTACTGAAGGCCATGGATACTGGAATATTGATCACCTTTTCAGTGAAATCAAGAAAAGTCTTGCCATGGTTGCCGAGCAGGATATTCCTGTCGAAAGCATTGGTATAGATACCTGGGGAGTAGATTTTTCGCTTATGGGTGATGATGGCATACCGATGCAGCCTTTTATCTACCGGGATGTTAAGAATGATGGCATGGTGGAAGCTTTTGCCGAACTGATGCCCGTTGATAAACTTTATGGCCAGACTGGCGTTCAGATTTCACAAATAAATTCCCTTTTCCAGATTCTGGCTCTTCAAAAAATGGGTTTTGAACCTTTAAAGAAAGCAAAGCACCTGCTTTTTATGCCCGACATTTTCAACTATTTGCTCACAGGTGTTATACAAACCGAATTCAGCATTGCTACTACATCCCAACTTTATAATCCTGTGAAACGGATGTGGGATCAGGATATCCTTCGAAGACTCCGGATACCGCCGAATATCATGCCCCGTATTGCCGAACCGGGAAGTATTATCGGCAGCGTTTCGAACAACGTATCCTATGAAACAGGCATTGCCCGCATACCAGTTGTAGCCGTGGTTTCACACGATACAGGTTCAGCTATTGCAGCTATTCCCTCTACCGGAACTAACTGGGCGTACATCAGCACCGGCAGCTGGTGCCTGATGGGGTTTGAATCACATAGACCCATCATTACCAAAAATTCGCAGCACCTCAACTTTACCAACGAAGGTGGAGTCGGGCATAGCTTCCGCATCCTGAAAAATCTCACCGGGCTCTGGTTGTTGCAGGAATGCCGCAAAGTCTGGAAAGAGAACGATTACTCGTTTGCTCATATGATTGCACTTGCCGACGAATCAAAACCCTTCGCTGCATGTATTGATACTGACCACCCGTCCTTTCTGCACCCCAAAAATATTGAGTCAGCTATACTTGCATATTGCGAAAATACAGGCCAATATGTTCCTCAAACCCATGGCGAAATTATCCGGATTATTCTCGAAGGACTTGCTTTCAAATTCAGGGTGGTTACGGAACAAATTGAAGCTTTACGCGGTGTAAAACCAGAAGCAATCCATATGACAGGCGGCGGAATAAAAAATGAAATGTTATGCCGGTTTACCGCTGATAGTTGCGGAATTCCTGTTATTGCATCGCTTGATGAAGCCACAGCAACAGGCAATATTATGGTGCAGGCTTTGGCGCTGGGAATTGTTAAAAATGTTGCTGAAATTCGTAAGGTTACCGAAAAATCATTCCCCTCCGTACGATATGAGCCTAAGGATACTGAAATATGGGATAATGCGTTTCAGGACTATTTGAAAATCACCGGTTTGGTGTTGAAATAGGAATTCGGTAAACCTGACTTCCTAAAACAAAAAAGGTACAAAGTTCAGAACCTTGTACCTTTTTATCAGGCATTTGAATTTTATCTGCTTATTTAGCTCCCGGCACTGTTGGTTCAACAGCACGAGTGGACGCAACTGTAATAACCAGGTTCGAAGGAACTTCAAGAATTTCGATATTAGGTATTTTAATATCGCTGATCCTGATATTATCATCAATTTCAAGTTTTGAAATGTTGATTGTAACAACGTCCGGCATATGTTCCGTTAAGCCTTTAATTTTCAGTTTGCGGAATTTTTTAACCAGTTTTCCACCACGAAGTATACCAGGTGAATTTCCTTCGATACGTATTGGAAGGCTTACAATAATTGGTTTCCCAGCAGTTACCTGCAGAAAATCGGCATGTAATGTTGTGTCTGTTACCGGATGATACTGAACTTCCTGCAAAGTTGCTGTGAATTTTTTGCCCTCAATGTCGAGGTCAACCAGGAAAGTGTAAGGGGTGAAAAGAAGTGTGTCAAGATCTTTTCCGTTCAGCGTAAAATGAAGTTCTTCTTTACCACCGTAGATTACGCATGGCACCTTACCTTCGGCACGGTTCATTTTAGCATCCTTTTTCCCTACGTTCGCGCGAAGCGAACCGCTCATAGATACTGTTTTCATTTGAATTGATTTTTAGTTGTTATTATTTGATGTTGAAAAGTGATGAAATTGATTCGTAATTATGTGCTCTTTTAATTACATCGGCCAAAAGAGATGCCGTACTCAGAACTTTTACCTTCGGACTCTCGTGTCGCAATGGAATGGTATCTGTAACAATAACTTCGGTAAAAGCAGAGTTTTCGATCCGCTCAAAAGCCTCCCCCGAAAGTATAGGGTGAGTGCAGAATCCGCGAACGCTTGCAGCTCCGTTTTCGAGCATAATATTCGATGCTTTTGTAATAGTTCCGCCGGTATCAATAATGTCGTCGAGTAAAATAACGTCCTTACCTGTTACATCACCGATCAGCGACATTGAATCGACCTGATTGGCTTTTGATCGCTGCTTGTAACAAATAACAAAACCTGTATTAAGGGATTTGGCATAGGATGCTGCCCTTCGTGTGCCTCCCGTATCGGGTGAAGCAAAAACAACATTAGGCAAATTCAGTTTCTTAATGTACGGCAGGAAAATGGAAGAAGCATACAGGTGGTCAACCGGTACGTCAAAAAAACCTTGGATCTGATCGGCATGAAGGTCAATGGTAATAAGCCTTTGAACGCCTGCAGCAGTGAGCAGATTAGCAATTAGTTTAGCTGAAATAGGAACACGTGGTTTGTCTTTTCTATCCTGGCGGGCAAATCCGAAATATGGAATTACTGCTGTTATTTGCCTTGCCGAAGCCCGTTTGGCGGCATCAACCATAAGCAAAAGTTCCAGCAAATTTACAGCCGGTGGAAATGTAGATTGTACAATGTATACATCATTTCCACGAAGATTTTCTTCGAATGAAATTGTAAATTCCCCATCGCTGAACGTAATAACCTGAACTTCGCCAAGTTTTGCGCCGAAGCTAAGTGCTATATTTTCAGCAAGATAGCGTGTTGCTCTGCCGGAAAAAATTTTAACCTCATGTGCCATGTTCAGGGGTTTTTAAAAGAGTTTGCAAATGTATGAAAATTTTGCGTTCGATAAGGTAGCCACAATCCCCTTTTAATCTATAAATTTGATTATAAACAGAATAAAGAGAAAGAAGGCTAAATAAGCATGTAAAAAAGGTAAAATAGTTTATGCCCGAATGATTTTGTAAAGTACCTTTGGACTTTTACTGAAAGAATAGTGTACGCAATTATTGATATTGAAACTACTGGTGGAAATGCCAGTCGCGAGCGGATTACGGAAATAGCCATTTTTATTCACGACGGAAGTAAAGTTGTGAATGAATATTCAACACTTGTAAATCCCGAATGCAAGGTGCCGCCTTTTGTTGCGCGCCTTACAGGTATTTCGGACGAAATGCTGAAGGATGCCCCGAAATTTTTTGAAGTGGCCCGGAATATCGTTGAGATCACCGAAGGTTGCACTTTTGTGGCTCACAACGCTGCTTTCGACTATAGTTTTGTAAAACAGGAATTCCTTAACCTTGGGTACAAATACAAAAGACCGGTTTTATGCACTGTAAAAATGTCGCGTAAGCTGCTGCCCGGTTATAAGTCATACAGCCTCGGGACTCTTTGTAATACCCTGGGAATTCAGATCACTTCGCGCCACCGCGCTGCCGGCGATGCATTAGCTACCGTGAAATTATTCGAGCGATTACTAAGTGTTGATCCAACTCTAAACCAGATTCCTACTGATGGCATGCACGATAAACTCGATCGTTCAGTTTTTAATCGTTTGCCTACCGTTGCAGGTATTTACTATTTTCATGATGAAAACGGAAAATTGATATATATCGGGAAAAGTAAAAATATTCATGCCCGGGTTTTATCGCATTTTCAAAACAGCAGCACTTCACGAGCCATCGAAATGCGTTCGAATACTGCCGATATCAGTTACGAAGAAACTGGAAGTGAGTTAATTGCGCTCCTTCTTGAATCGGACGAAATTAAAAAGCATAAACCCGTTTACAACCGGCTTCAACGTCGTACATCATACAAATACGGACTTTATTCTTTTAGAACACAGTCGGGCTATCAGGTAATACAAATCGAAAAAATTAAATCCACAGGTTCGCCACATACGGTTTTCGCTTCATTTGATGAGGCGTTGGTGGTGGTTCATAAAATGGCATCAAAATATAACCTTTGCCAAAAATTGTGTGGCTTATACCAGAATCATGGTGCTTGTTTTCAGCATTCCATCGGGCAATGCGAAGGAGCTTGTATTGGTATTGAACCATCCGATTCCTATAACCTGCGGGTTGAGTCTGCCCTTGCCGAATTTCATCACAAATGGACAGATATGGCTATTATTGATCAGGGTCGTAATGAGGATGAGTTCTCGGTGGTGCTGGTCGAGAATAACGTTTTTGCCGGTTTTGGATGGATGCCTAAGGAGAATGGTGCAAGTGACCCGCAGCAGCTTAAAGATTATATTAAACGATACAATGATAACCGCGATATTCAACAAATCATCAAAGGATTCCTGAATTCAGGCAAGGCACTTAAAATTCTCCGATTCTAAAACGGACATATTTTCCCTTTTTGGAACAAATACCAGCGTGCTGTTTTTATTTAGCCATTTCGGGCTTCAGTAGAATATAATTTTTTCGATTTTATAATGCGTTAATTATCTGTACTTTAAAAATATTTTAATACTATCAGGGTAAAATTTACATGATTTTTGCCTTTTCTCTAAAAACTTAGCATGATTTTTAATCTACCATCAATAACATTGATTGGTTTGTTATATCATTACATATTTCTTTTGGCAAAGGGGAACACAGTGAAAAGCTGTGAATTTAAAAACGGCGGGGGAAACTTTCGCTGTTTTTTTTTTGCTGAAGTCACAAAAAAAGCTGCTCCGTAACGGAAGCAGCTGATGTAAATATTTCGATCTGCGTTATTCTGCAGCCAGCGGAGCTACTACTTTAGCAGCTGCTTTAGCCGAAAGTTCCTTATCGATAAGGAACAATCCACCTGAAACGTTACCGGCTAATCTCATCTGATCCAAAATACCGTGCATAGTACTTTCTTCTTCAATCTGCTCGGTGATAAACCACTGCAGGAAGCTTCCGGTTGTGTAATCCTTATTCGTTATAGCCACTTCATACAATTCGTTGATCGAAGCTGTAATAAATTCTTCGTGAGCCATTACTTTTTCGAAAACGTCGAGTAAGGATTTGTATTCGGCTGTGGGATTGTCGAGAGCTAACAATTTACTGTAACCGGCTCTGTCGTTAAGGTAATGCACGAATTTAAGCTGATGCATTCGTTCTTCATCGGTTTGTTTGTAAAGAAATGCCGCAGCGCCCGAATATCCTTTTACCTGGCACCACGATGCCATCGAAAGGTATAAACGTGAAGAATGCTCTTCGTTTTTAATCTGATTGATGATGGCTTTTTCAACTGCTTCTTTTATCATAACTGTACATTTTAAAATTATTTACCCTCATTTTTGGTTTGTTACAAGGGGTGACGAGCAAGCGTACAAGATAGGAATGTACTTGAAGTGTGTATTTAATTATTGATTCTTTAAAGCTTCGGCTCCGCTTACAATTTCAAGAATTTCTTTAGTAATTGAAGCCTGGCGGGCTTTGTTGTAAGCCAGGTTAAGTTCTTTAATAAGGTCGCCGGCATTTTCGGTAGCCTGATGCATGGCTGTCATTCGGGCACCATGTTCGGAAGCATTCGAATCGAGTACCGCTTTATAAAACTGTATTCGTAGCGACTTGGGAATCAATTCCGATACTATCTCTTCTTTTGATGGCAGAAAGATGAAATCGGTATTGATTTTAGAAACAACAGCGGTTTGAGCTGGTTGTTCGACGGGAAGAAACTGCTCAACAGTTAGTGTTTGAACTGCGGCATTTTTGAACTGGTTATAAATAATATCAACCCGGTCATAGTGTCTGTCAACAAAAGCATTCATGACAGTTTCTGCAATAACCGAAACATTCTCATAAGTCAGGCTGTCGAAAACGGAATCGTGCGACGAAACTACATTATAGCCTTTTTTGGTGAAAAACTCTGTAGCTTTTCGTCCGATAGTAAGCACACTAACATTTCCCGTTGCGGCCTGAGTTGCATATTCATTTTGTATCCGCTGAACAGCAGTCCTGAGTACGTTGGCGTTGAAAGCACCACACAAACCACGATTCGAAGTAATTACAACCAGCAACACTTTTTCGGTGCTCCGCTGCTGAGTATACGGATTTGCATCGCCCGAATCGAGACTTGCACTCAGGTTTTGCAATATATCCTTAAGCTTTGCAGCATAGGGACGCATTTTCAGAATAGCATTCTGGGCTCTGCGCAACTTCGATGCGGCAACCATTTTCATGGCGCTGGTTATTTGCTGTGTCGATTTTACCGAAGCAATCCTGATCCGTACTTCCTTTAAATTCGGCATAAATTTGAGTTAATCACTGATTTCTGCTTTCGTTCACACCTGTGAAAACGCAGGAAATTATTTTATATATTTTGCGGCTGTTTCTTTAGCAACGCTGTCAATTTTTGCCAGTATCTGATCATCGAGCTTGCCCTGCTTAAGGTCGGCCAGAAGTTCCTTGTGACTGATTTCGAGAGTATGCAGGAATTCCACTTCAAAATTGTGGATTGAGCTTACCGGAAGTTTCTGTAGCAAACCTCGTGTTCCACAAGCAATAATTGCAATTTGTTTCTCAACAGGAACCGGCGAATATTGAGGTTGTTTCAGAATTTCAACATTTCTGGCTCCTTTGTCGAGGATATTCTTGGTAGCAGCATCGAGGTCGGAACCGAATTTCGAAAATGCTTCGAGCTCGCGGTATTCGGCCTGGGCAAGTTTAAGTGTCCCTGCCACTTTTTTCATTGCTTTAATCTGAGCGTTACCTCCAACCCGCGATACCGAAATACCCACGTTGATAGCCGGGCGGATACCTGAGTTGAAAAGTGCAGTTTCGAGAAATATCTGTCCGTCGGTAATTGAAATTACGTTGGTAGGAATATATGCCGAAACGTCACCGGCCTGGGTTTCTATTATCGGCAGAGCTGTTAACGAACCTCCGCCTTTCACCAAATGCTTTATTGATTCAGGCAGATCGTTCATCTGGCTGGCAATTTCGTCGCTTTTAATAATTTTTGCGGCACGCTCCAACAGTCGTGAATGCAGGTAAAATACGTCACCTGGATAGGCTTCGCGTCCTGGCGGGCGACGGAGCAACAGTGATACTTCGCGATAAGCAACAGCCTGTTTCGAAAGATCATCGTAAATAACCAAAGCCGCACGGCCTGTATCGCGTAAAAACTCACCGATTGCAGCACCGGTAAACGGAGCATAAAACTGCATGGCAGCCGGGTCGCTGGCGGTAGCCATAACCACAACGGTATATGCCATTGCCCCGTGGTCTTCAAGCGTTTTAACGATATTAGCAACTGTTGAACCTTTTTGGCCTATAGCCACATAGATACAAAAAACAGGTTCGCCTTTATCGTAAAATTCTTTCTGATTGATGATTGCATCAATAGCGATTGCTGATTTACCCGTCTGGCGGTCGCCGATGATAAGTTCGCGTTGTCCGCGGCCAATTGGTATCATTGCATCAATAGCTTTGATGCCTGTTTGTAATGGCTCGGTAACCGGCTGACGAAAAATAACACCTGGAGCTTTACGCTCAATAGGCATTTCGTAAAGATCGCCTTTAATTTCACCTTTACCATCAATAGGTTCACCGAGGGTATTAATAACCCGCCCAAGCATACCTGTGCCAACTTTAATACTGGCAATACGTTTGGTGCGCTGAACTTTGTCGCCTTCTTTAATTTCATTCGCTTCGCCTAAAAGTACTACACCCACATTATCTTCTTCAAGATTGAGTACAATACCTTTGGTATCGGTTTTAACGAATTCTACAAGTTCGCCGGATTGAGCGTTGGTGAGGCCATACACGCGGGCAATTCCGTCGCCTACCTGCAACACAGATCCAATTTCTTTTATTTCGGCTTCAGTTGAAAAACCGGCCAATTCCTGCCGCAGTATTGCAGTTACTTCTGCGGGTTTAATTTCTGCCATAGTGGTTCATATGTTATTGGTTATTGGCCTTATTTATTGGATGCTATTAACCCCCAATACCTAATCCCTAAACCCTTTTTGTTAAAATCCTTTTATAAACAGGTTTTTTTCAAAATCCTTTTTTAGTACTTTAATTTTTGTAGCAATGCTTTGGTCAACCTGAAAGTCATCAATATTTATAACGAAGCCGCCAAGCAGTTTGTCATCAGTGCTTTCCACCAGTTCAATTTTCTTATCTGTAAGTTTACCTATAATTTCAAGTATACCGGCTTTTTCATTTGCATCAAGCGAAATAGCTGAAGTTACATAAGCTGTTTTAATGCCTTTCGATATTTTATACAGATTGTCAAATGCTTCGGCTATTGAAGGCAGGTATCGTTCGCGGCGTTTACGGATCATCAGGTTCATAAAGCTTAGCGACATCGTGTTAACAGATGTGCCAAAGATAAGTGCGATCACTTTCTTCTTTTTGTCGGCGTGTATAACCGGATTTTGCAGCATACGGACAAAATCGCGGTTCGAGGTACAAACTTTACCAAGCAGTACCATATCCTCAGATGCTTTTTCAACTACTCCCTTTTCAGTGGCCAGGTCGAAAAATGCAGCAGCATAACGTAAGGTTATTTTTGTATAACTCATTTGAGGTTTTCTGTGGTTTCTGCCTAATTAATTTTTACTTCTTTCAACAACTTTTCGGTGAGCTGCTGCTGTTGTTGTTTATTTTCAAGTTCTTTACCAATCAGCTTTTCGGCAATTTCGATTGAAATGGAAGCGATCTGATTTTTCAGCTCGTTGATTGCAGCCATTTTTTCGAATTGAATATTTTCGCGGGCATTTTCCAAAATGCGGGCTGATTCTTCGGCAGCTTTTGCGCGGGCCTCATCCAGAATGGATTCTCTCACTTTACGTGCATCGCGCATCAGTGCATCGCGTTCGTCTTTGGCGTCGTGCAGCAGTTGTTCGTTGCCAGCTTTCAGCTGAAGCATTTCTTTCTTTGCTTCGTTAGCTGCTTCAAGCGCTTTTTCGATGGTATCTTCCCTTTGATGTATGCCTTTCATGATCGGCCCCCATGCATATTTTGCAAGAATATACATTACCAGGCTGAATGAAACCAACATCCAGAAAATCAGTCCTATACCGGGAGTAACTAATTGCATAGTTCAGGGTATGAGTTATTAATATTTTTATGTTTTGTTGAAATCTTGAAAAAATCAACTACCGCATCCCTGCCAGGTGCAGGGATACCGTAGCCGATATTTGTTTTTACAGGAACAGGATCAGCAGACAAACTACAATAGCGAAGAATGAAACACCTTCGATAAGAGCAGCAGCCACAATCATGTTCGAACGGATATCGCCAACGCTCTCAGGCTGGCGGGCAATGGACTCAAGTGCCGAAGCACCGATTTTTCCAATACCAATACCTGCACCGATAGCTGCAATACCAGCACCAATACCAGCACCCATTTTTGCAATAGGGGCAAGGTTTGCTGCTTCTTGTAATAAAACGCTTAAGAGTGACATAAGAATTGAATTATGGTGATTAATAAAAAGATTTAGTGTTCAGTTGTGTGTTCTTCGGGGTGATGATGTTCTTCCATTGCCATTCCAAAGTAAATGGCTGAAAGCAATGCAAATACATAAGCCTGTATAAAGGCTACCAGCAATTCGAGCATGGTCATAAATACACCGAAAGCAATGGAAAATATGGATACTCCGTACCCGGCAAAAATATTCATGTTACCGAAAATAAATATCAGGCTCATGAAACCAAGCAGGATAATATGCCCGGCAGTTATGTTCGCAAACAAACGGACCATCAATACAAACGGCTTTGTAAGTACTCCCAGAAACTCAACGAGGGGCATGAGCGGTATTGGAAATTTAAGCCACCATGGAACTCCAGGAGCATTAAAAATATGCATCCAGTAATTTTTGTTGCCTATATATGTGGTGATTACGAAAGTAAACAAAGCAAGTACCAGCGTAATGGCAATATTACCGGTAAGGTTAGCTCCTCCCGGGAAAATTGGTATGAGCCCTAGCAGATTATTGAAAAAGATAAAGAAAAATACGGTCAGCAGGAAAGGCATGAAACGTTTGTACTTCTTTTTTCCTAGACCGGGAATAGCAATATCGTCGCGAACAAAAAGAATTATAGGTTCCAGTATGGATTGCAATCCTTTAGGTGCTGAATCGGGGTGTTTTTTGTAACGGTTTGCGATTGAAATAAAAATAAAACAGAGCAGCAACAAGCTGATAAACAGAGAAACTACATTTTTGGTAATCGAAAAATCCATTGGTAATTTAGCAGATGCATCAACGGTTCCATCTTCGGATAGCTTAACAATTTTCCCTTTATTATCGCCTTCGGTCAACAATTTGTAACCTTTGTAGGCATCGTGACCGTGGTGGAAATTGCTTGAAGAAAAGGAAACCAGTTTACCGTTATCAATCAATATTACGGGCAACGGAATGGAGAGATGGAAATCGTTATATGTAAGAATGTGCCACTCGTGAGCATCAACAATATGGTCAATAATCATTGCTCCAGCATCGAATGATTTTTCGGAATGAGATCCTTCGTGTAATATAACCTGTTGACTTACAGTATCGTGTGCGCCGGTACTCCCATATGAAAACCCTGCTAACAGCAAGGCAAATAATGTGACCTGTAACCTGACTGAAGATAGTAACTTTCTGATCATTAGTCTATTTTCAAATTGAAGTGCAATATTACTACTATTTCGTTAAAATTCTCCGCTAATCATCCCAAAAATACGAATTTCTTTCAATTTCAGCGCACCTGTTCTAAAAAACATCCATAAAAGTGTATACAAACAATTCCCTATCACCTTCCTGAATGATTCAACATAAAAAACTATACAGAAATCATGAGAATCAAAATTAAAAACTCACTGCTGATTTAATGCTCACTCATAAAAAGCAATAAGTGGCTTTCATTTGAAACTCAGTATTTATAAAACAGCTTAATGTTAACCTAAAACAGGTAATTTTGTTTTTCAGATTTATAAAGATATGGGATTAACAGTTTTTTCGGATGAGTCGTTTATGCGTGAAGCGCTGAAGGAAGCTCACAAAGCACTAAGCAAAGATGAGGTTCCTATTGGTGCAGTTATAGTTTGTGAAAACCGAATTATTGCCCGGGCTCACAATCTTACCGAACAA
>Ga0105047_10006547_pt1 | contig 19739 bp, 22 predicted proteins | sample MAT04_FD_78384 | JGI IMG/M metagenome (GOLD analysis project Ga0105047, IMG submission 78384) | Freshwater microbial communities from Lake Fryxell liftoff mats and glacier meltwater in Antarctica - MAT-04 (megahit assembly) | ecosystem: Environmental > Aquatic > Freshwater > Ice > Liftoff...
CGCCAGCGCCCAGCGCCCGGCAAACGCCGACAGGTCCACCACCGCATCGGCGTAATTGGCCGTCGCGAACACCCCACCCTCAGGCCGCGCCATCCGGTGCAGGTCCAGCCGCCCGCCTGACTGCGCCAGCAGCGACCGGTAGTAGCCCGGACCGATCACCGCATTGGTCACCCGCGACAGGTCAATAACACTGTCGGCGTCAAACACCGAGAAGCTCAGATTGCCATTGGTCAGCCACAGCGTCGTCAGGTTAGTGAGATACAGTCTTGCTCCGCCGCTCGCACTCATTGACGCATCCAGAAGGCTAACCGGGCCGGCCGCCTCGAAGCTTGTGGTGGAGCCACTGATGGCCAGCGACCACCCGGCCACGAGGCTGAACGTGCCCACGACTCGCGATGGACCTTCGGTCAGGTTCAAGCTGCCGGCGGAAACGCGCAGCGAGGCGCTGCACTGCACGCTTTTCACCGTCACACTGCCGCCGAGCGTGATGGTCACGTTCGTGCCCACGCCGCCGATGACCGCGTCGTCGGAGGCGGTGGGCAGGACGTTGCCGGACCAGTTGTCAGGGTTGTCCCAGGCCACATCGCCGCCGCCGCCGGTCCAGACGACCGTGGCCGCGCGGGCGGAGTTGAGGTGGAGGTGAAGTCCCAGCGCGAGCGCGCCGAGGAGGAGGAGTTGGTTCAGCTTCATAATGTTTCTTCGTTGCCAAGGTTCCGCGGGACGGGCGTGGTCTAAACGACCTGGCCCCGGACTTCAAGCGCCCTTGCTCGCTGGAGCGCCGGTTTGCAACCGGCTCGGCGCGTGCCCACGTCCAAAGCCGGTTGCAAACCGGCGCTCCAGCGTAGCCGTGGACGTCAGTCCGCGCCATTTTCCGAGATTTGCGCCGAGTCAAGTCGGCGGCTACGAGGTTTTGCAAGAAGCTCAACCTTCAGAACTCTGTCCGCCTCCGCATCCTCCAGCCCTGTGGATTGGCAGTCTGCGCTGCGCAGGCAGCGGCGATCGGCTTGGCAAATCAAGCGGGCTGCAACGGCCGGCGCACGGGGACACAACGGATTTGGAAGCGCTTGGAGCCAGCGGAGGTAGTTGGCTTCAATGGCGGCTTCTTCGAGGTCGTCCACGAACCGGGCGGTGACGCGGAGACGGCGGGCGAGTTGTGCCTGCGTCAGACTGGCGTCCTCGCGCAGGGTCCGGAGCCGGCGGCCCATGTCATCGTCCAGCCGCACCTGCTCGAGTGCGGCGAGCCGGTCAGGATGGCCTCGGTAAAGCGTCTGGTGGAGGATTGCCAAGCCGTCGGTGGTGGGTTTAGGGGTGGGTTTCATGGGGTTGCGGCGCCGGCGGGATGGAGACCATGCGATCCGCAGTCGGCCCGTCAGGCAATCAGCCGCTCATACTCCTTGGGGGAGCCAAGCCAGAACCACGCCACCGTGCCGGCCGATTCGATGCCCACGGCGCGATAATCTTCGCTGACGCGGGCGCGCTAGGAGCCGCCTGCTTTCTTGAAATGCAGGGAGGGATGCCAGTGGTTGGCTCGCGAGTGGCGCCATGCCTTGTCGGCCAAGTTGCCGGATCTCGGGCGGCAGGGCATCGTAGCGCGCCCAGAAGGCGCTGGTGGCCCGAGAGTTCACTCCGGGAAGGGATGGGTCTGGCGTGCCCGCAGTTCCGCGAGGGCTGCCTGGCCGTGACCCTCCAGTTTGCCCGCATGGATGTCCGCTTCGATCTGCTGGTCCCACAATCGGGCTTCATATTCGCGGAGCCAGTGGCTCAACGCGAAGACCTCCGGCGCGGGAGCTTCTGAACTTGCTCGATGATTTCGGTCGAAATCACGGAATTAGCGGAACGATCTGCCAAGGCTTCGCAACCGGCATTTGTCGCCACGGAAGTTCTCGTTCGCCAAAAAGCAGATGGTCAGGCGGCACCCACGGGATCCAACGGATGGACTCTCTCGGATTGCAGCGCGTCGCTGGCGTATTGGAGGCCGGCGGTGATGGCGGCGTGCGTGGGGCCGGGATAGTTGCGCAACAGATCGGCTTCGGACCACTCCTGCGCCAGCAGACCGACGATGGAATCCACGGCCAGCCGGGTGCCGCGGACGACGGGTTTGCCGGCCAGCACTTGCGGATCGAGCGGGCTGTGGTCGTGAAAGTGCATGGATTGAAATTCGACTTGGTTCCGATGCGGCCTCAAACGAGGACTTCCACTTGCCGGGTTTCGACGGTCAGCGGCAGGCCGCGCTCGGCCCGGACTTCCAGGCAGAGAGCGATAGCCTCCTTGATGTTGTCCAGCGCGGCCTGCTTGGTCTTGCCCTGGCTCACGCAGCCAGGAATGGACGGGCACTCAGCCACCCACATCCCGGCCTCGTCGCGGTCAATGGTCACAGAGAGTTTCATCGGCTTTGGGTGTAGCGGGACGCGGCAGTTCGTTCAAGCCATTCCCTGCCCCGGTCGTGCGGAAACCGGCGCGGTGGGCAGGACGGTGTTGGACCCGTCATTCCCCCGCAGCCGGCTCGGGAATTCTGAGTCCCGGCTGGCCAGCCCGCGCCCGCCCGGCCAAATTCCGCGCCTCGTATGAAACCACCCCCACTCCGTTTCCCGCCCGCCCTCGCGCTGGTGACGGGCGTATTGGCGGTTTCCACGGGGGCCATTTTCGCCCGCCTGTCTGAGGCGTCGCCGCTGGTGACGGCGGCCTGGCGCGTGGGCCTGGCGACCTTGGTGATCGCGCCGTTTGCCTGGTGGCGGGCGCGGGCGGAATTGCGCGCGCTATCCCGGCGCGAGTTGGGCTTGGCGGCGCTCTCGGGGCTGCTGCTGGCGCTGCATTTCGCGATGTGGATTTCGTCGCTGAGTTACACGACGGTGGCGAACAGCGTGGTGCTGGTGAACACGAATCCGGTGTGGGTCGCGCTGCTGACGCCGTGGTTCACGCGGGACCGGGTGACGCGGCGCGCGTGGCTCGGGGTGCTGGTGAGCGTGGCGGGCGGGGGCGTGATCGGCTTTGGCGATTTCGCGGGCGGCTCGCGAGCGTTGCTGGGCGATGGCTTGGCGCTGGCGGGCGGCTTGGCGGCGGCGGGGTATTTGTTGCTGGGCCGCCGGCTGCGAGAGCGACTCTCCCTGGTCGCGTATGTGACGGTGTGCTACGGGAGCGCGGCGGTGGTGCTCTGGGTGGCGGTGCTGGCGGCGGGGTTGCCGGTGACGGGGTTCAGCGCGCCGACGTGGGGGGCGTTTCTCGGCATGGCGCTGGTGAGCCAGAGCCTCGGTCACACCAGCTACAACTGGGCGTTGAAATACTTCGGCGCGAGTGTGATCGCGGTCAGCCTTCTGGGAGAGCCGGTGCTCAGTTCGTTGGCGGCTTGGTGGCTGTTCGGCGAGGCGCTGACGTGGGTGAAGGCGGCCGGCGCGGCGCTCATCCTGGCGGGGATTTACTTGTCGGCGACGGTGGGCAAGTCCCCCTCAGATGCGAGGACGACCGCAGAGGGGGAGTGAGGCGGGAAAATTCGAAGTCCGAAGTCCGAATCGCGCGCCCGTGGCTCAGAGGGCGTGGGCGGGATTCCCCGCAGAAGCGGAGACGTCCGCAGATGGGGGTTGCGAGTTCGCTTCAGCGGGGACGGCGGGAGGCGCCTCACGGAGCGCGCGGAGGGCGGCGAGGGCGGCTTCGGCTTCGGCAATTTTCTTGCTCTTGCCGACGCCGCGGGCGAGTTCGCGGCCCGCATGGTGGACGTTACATTCAAACACCCGGTCGTGGTCCGGGCCGGTGGCGGAGACGACGCGGTAATCGGGCGGATGGGCGGAGGTAGTTTGCAGCATTTCCTGCAATTCGCCCTTCGGATTATCTATCCCGGAGGCGGTGTCCACGGTGGTCAGTTCGGTTTGAAAACAGCCCAGCACGAAGCCCGCCGCGGCGTCGAATCCGCCATCCAGAAAGACCGCCCCCACCAGCGCTTCGAAGGCGTCCGCCAGCGTCGAGGGCCGGTGACGCCCGCCGTTGAGTTCCTCGCCGCGGCTGAGGATCAAGTGCTGGCCCAACCCCAGCGTGCGGCCATGTACGGCAAGCGCGCGGCGGTTGACGAGCCCGGCGCGGGCCTTGGTGAGCGGGCCTTCATCCACCGCCGGGAAGCGATGGTAGAGTTCGCGCGTGAGGATGAGTTGCAGGACGGCGTCGCCGAGAAACTCGAGGCGCTGGTTGTGCGCCTGGGCCTGCCCGTGCTCGTGGACGACGGATGGATGCGTGAGCGCCAGACACAGCAGCGCGGGCTTGCGGAACTCGTAACCGATGCGGGCCGCGACAGCGGCGCTATCCTTCAGGACCGGTTTCACGCTTCCTTCGGCGGTTCGGGGAAAGCGGGCGCCGGGGCGGAGTCGGCGATCGCAGTGACCGGTTCCGCCGGCGGTTCGGGCGCCGGCGGCTCCGCCGCGCCGTCCGCCGGCAGGCCGTGTTCGAGCAGATGCGCGACGTCGTGCTGCACTTGCGCAAGCTGGTCCAGGTGCAATTGCGGGTCGGCGATGGTGAAGAGATCCCCGGTCTTGGGCTGCTCGTAAATGAAAACGCGGCGGCCGTCGTGCTCGATCTGCTCCTTGATCTTCAGCAGGCGCTTGCGCTCCAGCATCACCGCGAGGATGTAGGCGGCGGGCGCATGACGCGGGTCGTTGCGCTGGGTGAGTTTGCGCAGCAGCGTCTCGGCGGTGTCGCGCTGAATGGGGTCTAGGGGCCGGGGCGGCGGCGCTTCATAGACGCCCTGCCAGCGGGAGATGAGGCTCTCGCGGAGCTGGCCGGCCTGGGCGTCCTTGCCCCAGCAAGCGGCGCAGATGTCCTGGCGGCGCAGGCCGGCGCGCTCATCGAACAGGACCGTGTAATAGGCCTGCTGGTCGGCAAACGCCTGGCCGCACGCCTCGCAGGCATGGGCGCGGGATTGGATGTTCCATTCGATCATCGGAAAGCGGCGCGGATTATCGCGGGCGGCGGGGGAAGAGCAAAGGGAATTGAAATTCGAAGTCCGAAGCCCGAAAACTGCGAGAAATCAGAAAAATCGCAACTTGCAGTGCGTGGTCCGGGATCAAGTATCTGGTATCCGGCGTCTTCCTTCACGGCCGCGTGCGGTAGAAGCGCAGCGCGTTCGTGGCCGCGCCCGCGTCGGTGAACTCGGCCAAGCCTCCGGGGAGGGCCAGCGTGGCCAGCAGCAGCCAGTGGGTGAGATTGGTGGAGGCTTGCAGTTGATAGGTCGCGCCGGGTGAGCCGGCCATCGCGAGGCGCACGGCCCCGCTGGCCTGCATTTCTACCGCGGTGAAGACGCCGGGCTGCGGGGGCGTGACTTGGAGCAGGGCGTTCGTGCTCGCAACCGCGCCGCCGTCGTTGCTGACTACGACTGAGTAAAGACCGGCGTCGGCGGGCTGCGCGATGAGACGGGTAAAGCTGGTGCCGGTCGCGCCGGTGAGATTGGTGCCGCTGAAACGCCATTGATAGGCCAGCGGCAGCGTGCCGGCGGCGGTGGCGGTGAAGGTCGCGCTTTGGCCGGAGAAAACTTCCACACCCTGCGGCTGCTGGGTGAGCAGCGGCGCGACCGGCAGAGGTGGAATGAACTGCCAGCGCAGGGCGTCCGCGATGACGATGTTCCCGCTCGGCTCGGGCATGATGTCGGTGACACGCACGGTGCCATCCGTCCCGGCGGCGAAAAGAAACGTCCCCAGCAGCACCCATTGCGCACTATTGGCCTCCTGATTGACGTCCACGGTTTGCGTGCCGCCAGCGAAGTTGATGATGTGCTGGGCATTGGTGGTGCGATTGCCGCCGGGCGCGCTGGCGATGTACCAGGCATAGAGGTTGTAGCTGCCGGTGTGCGGGAGATCAGGTCGAAACTCCACATACTTGGCCCCAGAGCCCGGCGAGGCATAGCGATATCCGGCGCCCCAATACCCCGGAGAGGTGGCAGTCACCGTCCAAGAACCCACGGTCAGTGCCGCCGCATCGTCCACGATCACATCGGCGACGGCGGCGGGCGGCGCGGTGGTGAAAGCGGCCAGCGCGGAGACGGTTTGGTTAGTGCTGACATCAGCGGACTTCACCCGGAACTGCCAGGGCGTGTTGGCGCTTAACCCAGAGAGTCGAATGCTGTGTTGGGTGACAAGGGCCGAGTTGGTCACGGCACTGGTGAGGCTGGCGACGCCAAACTCGACGACACTGTCGGCGGGTTCGTCAGTGGTCCAGAGGATAGTCGCGGAATAGGGGCCGAGGTTGGTGACGGTCAGACCCGAAATGACCGGCCGGGTGTGATCATTCGTCGGCGTGGCCGTGAGGAGGAGATTCTGCTTGGTGACGACGCCATTGCTGATGGTGACTGAGCCGCTGGCAGTGCCTTGATTGGTCATGCTGGCGCTAAGTTGGTAAGTGCCCGGCGGCAGGTCCGCGAAGCCGTAGAACCCGGTGGCGTCATTGGTTTGCGTGCGCGTCATGGGGCCGGTGATCGTGATGCGAGCACCGTCGAGGGGGTTGTTAGTGCTCCCGCCATAGAGATAGCCCATGAGATGGCCGGTCGTCGGGGCGGACTTCCACGGCATCGGCGGAATGGTGGCGGGCTGGTTGAACATGCCGGGTGAGATGGGATCGAGAGTCGAGACGCCGTTGGTGGCCAGCGCGGTGTGGAAAGTGGCGCGTGAGAGGTTCGCGAAGGCTCCCTTGAACGGCACGCGATAGGAGTAAGCGCAGACGCCGCGGGCGCGGCTCCCCGCGGGGGAGGCAACGCGCGAATAGCGGAGCTGGGTGATCGCATTGCTGGCCCAATTCAAATAGGTGCCGGGGCCGATGATGGCATGGCGGTTAAATTGATAGTCCTTGGCGAAGTTATTCCAGTTAGTCCAATCCCGCGTGTAGTTGCCGGCCTGGTCGAAGTAAGCCATCGGCACGTTGAGATCGAGAATGCCTTCCTCCATCCAGCCGCGCCAATCCTGGAGGACATCCGTGTAAGCGGCAGATGAACTCAGCCAAGTGGCGAGACTCGTAGGCCCGGGCGCCCAAGTGATGGTGTCGGCGGATATCTTTACGTTGGGTTTCGTAGCGCGGGCGTTGAGCCAGACCTTGCGCACAAGCGCGGTGACTTGATCGCGGCGGAATTGCATCCAGGCGGCGTCCGCCTGGACCGGTGTGCCGGTGCGACCGAAGCGGGTGTTGAAGCGGGCAATGCTGGTGGGGTTGTAGCCCCACTCGCGGCCCATGTAGCGGACATAGTCGAAATTGATGCCGTCCACGTCGTAGCGGGTAAGAATGTCCAGCGCGATGGTGTAAGTGTGGCGTTGGACGCCAGGATGGCCGGGATCGAAGAAGTAATTATTGCCCTCGGAATTGGCTCCGGTGTCAGTCCGGTTGAGCCATTCCGGGTGGCGGTTGAACGGATGCTGGGCGCTGGCCGGTGGGGTGGCGCTGTTCCAAATCGGATAAGTCACCAGCCAGGCATGAACCTCGATGCGCGCCTTGCCGCCGCTGGTATCGTGGGCCTTGGTGATGAGATCGGCCAACGAGTCGAAGCCGGACGCCATGTCCGTCGCCTTGGGCTCGTAATCCGGGTAGCTGGTGTTCGGCGTGTAGTAGGCGTCGCCGCGCTTGCGGACCTCCACGAAGACGGCGTTGAAGTTGGCGGCGCGCAGGTCGTTGACGAGGGTGGTGACTTCGGCAGCGGAGCGAAAGCCCGCGCCAAAAGCGTCCACCCAATAGGCGCGGTATTCGCTGGGTTGGGCGCGGGCGGGCAATCCCAGCGCGAGCGCGCAGAGGATGAGGGCGAGGATGAATCGGGGTGGCATGAGCGCAGCCAACTTCACGCGTCGCCGGAGAACGGTCAAGGGAAAGGGCAGGGGCAGGGGAAATCCGAATGCCGAATGCCGAAATCCGAAAGAAATCCGAAAACCGAAATCCGAGACCCGAAACGCGGGCGGGCGCTCAACTCAAACTCACCTGGCGGGGCAGGCGGTCCCAGGAGTTGGCCGCCGTCGCCACGGGACCGGCGTGGGTCCAGAGGCCAGGGATGGGCGTGCGGCATTTCGGGCAGGCGCCCTTGCGCAGCCGGTTGGCGCGCACCGCGAAGCCGCTGCGTTCGATGAGCGTCATGCCGCAGCCGGGACAGCGCGTGTGCTCCCATTCTCCAACGCGCCCGGTGGCATTGCCCGCATAGACAAAATGCAGCCCGGCTTCCGCCCCAATTTCCGCTGCGCGCACCAGTTGCCGGGCCGCCGTGGAAGGGGCGGCAGTCATTTTGAAATCGGGATGAAACGCCGTGACGTGCCAGGGGATGTCCCGACTAAGCGACGCGATAAACTGCGCGAGGTCCCGCAGTTCGGCCTCGGTGTCGTTGAAGCCCGGCACCACCAGCGTCACTATCTCCAGCCACAGGCCGCGCGCGTGGACCCTTTGGATGCCCGACAGCACCTCCTTCAGCGTGCCTCCCAGAGTGCGGTAGCGGCGGTCGTCAAAGCCTTTCAGGTCAATCTTGTAGGCCACAATCCAAGGAGCGAGGAACTCAAGCGCCTCGGGGGTGACGTTGCCGTTGGAGACGAACGCGCAGTCGAGGCCCAGCGCCCGCGCCGCGCGGAAAATCGCCACGGCCCACTCCGCCGTGATGAGCGGCTCGTTGTAGCTCGACACCACCAATCGCGCCCCACTGCGCACGGCGGCCTGAGCGATTTGCTCGGGCATGGCGGCCACGATGGACGCGCCCGCGGCGGGGTCGCGCAACGACTGGCTCGTCATCCAATTCTGGCAATAGCCGCAATGGAAGTCGCACCCCAGCATCCCGAACGTCAGTGCGTCGCTGCCCGGATGCACATGGAAGAAAGGCTTTTTCTCGATTGGATCGCAAGCCAGTCCGCCGGCCACGTAGCCGAAGGGCACCTGCAAGACGCCGCCCGCGTTGAAGCGCACCAGGCAGATGCCGCGCCGCCCTTCCGCCAGCAGGCAGCGATGCCCACAGGCGACGCACCGGACCTTGTCGTTCTCCGCCTGCCAGAGCGTGCCGGGAACGGTATGGCGATCCAGCGCCGCGGCCAGGTTCGGCGTGCCCGGGGAGGAGGAAGGAAGCGTGCTCATGGCGAGGGGAGTGGGAAAACGTGTGCCCCGGGATGCAGGAAGTCAAAGGAGGGAAGCGCGAAGTCCGAAGTGCGAAGGAGCGCAACTTCGGACTTCGGACTTCGCACCTTTGCTTTTCCCATTGCCCGCGCCCGGCTGCGCCGCAATGCTGCTGGCGTGAATTCCCACGAGTTACTCCGCGAAGTCTTGCAGACCACCAGCCCCAAGCAGGTGGCCGCCGAGCTCGGGCTTTCCCTCTCGATGATCTACAAGTGGTCCGAGCCGCCCGAGGGTACGGGCAGCGGCAGCTCCAATCCGCTGGATCGCATCGAGGCCCTCTGGCGCGCGACTGGCGACGTGCGCCTGGTGCAGTGGATTTGCCAGCGCGCCGGGGGCTTCTTCATTTACAATCCCAAGACACACAATGCGCACCCTGATTTTCTCATTCCGGCCACGAATAGGATCGTGCAGGAGTTCGCCGACCTGCTCGCGGTGGTGGCGGCCGCCGCGGCGGATAACCGCATCACGCCAGCCGAGGCGGCGAAAATTCGCGCCCGCTGGGAAGATTTGAAAACCGTCACCGAGTGCTTTGTGGCCTGTTGCGAACAAGGCAACTTCGAGCCAATTGAGCGCGTCGTGCAGACGCCCGGGCGCACGCTCTGAACTGCGCGCGGCAACCTTCGACCTTCAACCAGCACCCGCCACATGGGCACCTTTCCCGTCACGCTCGACAAGGAGGAGCAACTTGCGCAACGCATGACCGCGCTAGGCGTGCGCGAGGCCGACCTGGAAGAAAGTTTCGTCCGCTCCGGCGGGCACGGCGGGCAGAATGTGAACAAGGTGTCCACCTGCGTCATGCTGCTGCATCGGCCAAGCGGTTTGCAGGTGAAGTGCCAGGAGACGCGGCAGCAAGGCATGAACCGGTTCATTGCCCGCCGCCTGCTGCTCGACAAAATCGAGGCTGAACGCAAGCGCAAGGCCGAGGCGGCGCGGGCCGAGCGCGAGCGACTGCGCCGCCAGAAGCGCCGCCGAAGTCAGGCGGCCAAGACCCGGATGCTCGCGGACAAGAAGCACCAGGCGGCCAAGAAAGCCGACCGGCGCTCCGTCGCGCGCGAGTGAGGTGAAGAGGCGCGGAGGCGGCGGGCGCCCGTTCCGACTACGACTTCCGCCGGCCGGCCCAGATCAGCCAGGCCGCCAGTGCGAGCAGCAGGATGAGCCACCAGAAATAGCGCAGTTCGCGGGCGGCCAGTTCGACAAAAGCCAGCGCGCGCGGGAAGAGCAGCAGCAACCCCAGCCCGACGAGCACCAGGAAGCCGAGCTGGCAGCCGGCGCGGGCGCGCGGACTCATCGGCTGCGCGGGGGCCGGTTGGTGGCCGGCGTGGAGTGGCGCTGGAGGCCCTCGATGTTCATCAGCAGATTCGCACCGCCGTCGGCGCCCACTACGAGCGGTGACTTGCCGTTCCAGTTCTGGACGATTTGCAGGCGGATGAAATCCGGGTTGGCCCGCAGCGCCTGGCCGCGCACGCCGATGGCGTCGGCTTCGCCCCGGGCGCGGATGATGGCGGTGTCGGCTTCAATCTGCGACTTGGTTTGCGTGAACTTGGCTTTCTCGGCCTCTTGTTCCTGGACCATTTTCAGCTCGATGGCGTGTTCGAGCTCCGGCGAGAGCGAGATGTTGTAGAGGACGACATCCACGATCACGAGGAAGTTGGTGCCCACTTTCTGGCGGGCCAGCTCGAGCGTCTTGAGTTTCACCTGCTCCCGCTGTTTCACGATCATCTCGGCGCTCTGGGCGGCGGCCACTTCCTTGAGCGCTTCCTGCACGCGCGGGGCGATGAGGCTGTCGAAGGGGTCGCCCGCATACTCCTGGAAAATCCGCACCACGGACTGCTCGGGAATCCGGTAGAGGACATGCACCTCCAGCTTCACCTGCTGCAGATCGGAGGAATAACACTCCGCCGGCATGGTGCGGGTCTGCTGCCGGATCGTGACCGGCTGAAGATGTGTGATGAAGGGTTGCTTGAAGCCGAAGCCCTCTGCTTTGAACTCGGGCGTCACCTTGCCGAGGGTCACTTCCACGCCCCGGAAACCCGGCTGCACGATGTAAGTGGCCGTGGAGCCGAGCACGATGACGACCAACAACAGGACGGCGATGCCCGCGCCGCGCAGGAGCGGTTTGGGATCAATGTGGATTTCGACAGGCTTGCGGAAGGGAGGTCGCGAATTCATGGCTTGGAGGCCGACGGGGGTGAGAGACGGAGATCGCCGAGGGGCAGCAGCATGTTCGCGCCCGTCGCGCCGGGGCCGACGACAATGGGCGTCACGCCGTCCCACTGCTCGACGACCTGGAGCTCCAGCACGCTGGGATTCTCGCGGAGCGCCTTGCCGCGCAAGTTGATGGACTCGGCCTCGCCGGTAGCCTTGATCACGACGGTCTTGGCCTCGGTCTCGGCCTGTTGCTGGGCGAACTTGGCGCGCGCCGCCTCCTGCTGCTGCACCATCTTGGCCTCGATGGCGTTCTCCAGGACTTTGGTCAGCTTAATCTCTTCCACCACGACGTCTTCGAGCATGAGCAGGCTGCCGAGCTTCTTGCGGGCAATGTCGAGCGTGTGGCTCTTGACCTCCTCGCGCTTCTGCACGATCGCCTCCGCGTTGCGCAGGGCCACAATTTCCTTCAGCGCCTCGGCGACGCGCGGCTTGATGAGCGTCTCGAAGGGACGCCCTTCGTAGTCGCGAAACAGCACCACCACCGAAGCTTCCGGGATGCGGTAGAGCACCTTCAGCCCGATGGTGATTTGTTGGAGATCGGACGAATAGCACTCCTCGGCGACGGTGGCGGTCTGTTGCCGGACCGGCTCCGCGACCACGGTGGTGACGAACGGGAGCTTCAGGCCGAAACCCTCGGGTTTGAAAACGGCGGAAACTTTGCCGAGCGTCACGAGAATGCCCCGGTGGCCCGGTTCGACGACATAGGTCGAAGAGGAGGCGGCGAGGATCAAAACGAACAGGGTGAGGGCGCCCGCGGCGAGTTTGAGGATGGAACTGGGTGGCATGGTTGAGTCGGTGTGCAACGGCGATACTAGGGTTTGCGGCGCACCAAGCAAGGAAACCGCCGGGGGAACTCAGTCCCGTTGGGCGGGTGAACGGGGCCGGCGCGCGGAGCCTCACCGGAAGTGCCAGCCCAGCGAGTCGATTCCAACCCAGCAGGAGCCTGCCTGAGGAGGCGTTCGCTTCCCGGAAATCTCAGCCTTGGCGATGCCTCCCAACGGAACACGCAGCACGAAACCCGAAACCCTCCGCCCGCCGCTATTTGTTGAAGCGGAAGTTCGTGAGATCGTAGTCCTGCATGATGTAAGTCTTGAGTTCGAGCCTCTGTTTCCCGGCGCGCTTGGCCTCGGTTTCACCCCCGGCGGCAATGAAGTCCGGGAAGCTGATGATCTCGGCGCGGATGAAGCCCTTTTGAATGTCGGTGTGAATCGTCCCGGCGGCTTCCCAGGCCGTCAGGCCGGCGCGGATGGGCCAGGCGCGGTTCTCCTTGCCGCCGACGGTGAGGAATGAGATGAAGCCTGCCTCGCTGAAAGCGCGGAGCAACAAAGGCTCGGGCGCGGCGAGTTCGGCCTCCTCAGCGACCGTCACCGACTTGCTGGTGGTGAAATTGTGCGCCGAGATGGCGGCGAGTTTTTCGGGCGTCAAGCCGGCGCGGCAGACCGGGATTTCACTGACCAAAGCCTCGGCGAGTTGCTCCAGCACAACTTTCTCGGCCGCCTCCGGGCCGCGGCCCAGCCGGGTTTCGACAAATTCCAAATCCAGCATCAGGAGATCGCTGAACACGGCGCGGCTGCAGAGGATGGCGTCGGCCGTGGGGATGTCCTTGTCCGTGGCAACCTCCACCTTGGCATAGGTCATCTTGTCCGCGGGAACCAGTGCGTCGGCCTGGTCGAGGCGGGGGTCTTTCAGATTGTGGAGGCCGAGGGGGAGATTGGTTATCCCAAAGAGGGCAATTTTCATGGCCGGGAATTAGGCGGCACGGCGCGGTGGGTCAAGCGGGGATTTGCGGCCCACCCTCCCGCCGGCGCAGTTCGGAGCGGTTGTTGGCCAGGTTTCTGGCGCGGGTGCCCGCGTCCTCAGCAATCTGCTCCGGCGCCGGCGCGGGGGGCAACGGGACTGCTGCCACCCGCCCGCGGTCCGGCCCCGGGCCGCGCGGCGCCTGCCAACCCGCCATTGGCCCAGAGTGTCGGTGGGGCCATTCGGTTGCAGCGAACGTCGGCTGATGGACCAGGTTCCCGCCGAAGAATAACCTGCGGGTATTTGCCTCCCGGGCTTGAGGTTCAAATGAACTGCCGGCGATACCGATGAGACCAGGCCAGCAAGATCAAGCTGCGGGCGGACGGCTTCGGAAGTGCAACCACAGTCGCTTCAGGATGAACGCCCAGGCACTGGGTTTCAGGACTGAACGGAGGTTGTTTCTGACGTAGCGAAAAGGGTGGCGGGTGAGCTTATGAAACAGTTCCTGCCGCACTTGCAAGATGGCCTGCCCAGGCTGCAACTCATCCAGACCTAACTTCTGCTTTTGCCAACCCAGATAATCCAGCCAGCTTTGTTCCAAATTGGCAGGCCACTCGGCAAACGGCGGACGCTGGTCGCGCACTTCAAGGAGCGGAAACGCCGGAACCATGACTGGGCCACCCTGGGCGATGACGGGCTGTAGCAGGGCATACATATGGGCGTAGGGCGTGTGCCTCCATGCTTCAGCAGCGACCGGATCGAAAAGCTCGGCTCGGAAAACGTTGGAGGAAACCAGCGTATGCTCGATGAGGATATGCGGCTGCATCCGGGCGCAGGCGAGGGCATATTCGCGATAACTCGCAAAGCGCGCGGGGCGGTTCAGGCGGCATGAGTATCCTGTCCGCAGGTTGACCACCAGCGACAAAGCGGGATCAGCTTTCAGCAAGTCCAGCAAAGCCTTAAGCCCGCCCGCTTGCAGCAGTTCGTCGTCGCCACAGATCCAGCAATACCGGCCCCGCGCCTGGCGAACACAAGTCATCGCATTGCGGGTAAAGCCGATATTCTGCGGATGTCGGAAATAGGTGAGGTGTGGCAGGCGGGCCGCCACCGCCCGAACCACCTCAGAGGTGGCATCGGCCGACGCATTGTCGGAAACCAGAATCCGGACCGCCGTGACTGGGATTTTGTCTTGCTGGATTTGCTGCTCCAGCGCAAGCAAGAGATCCTTTAGAAAAGGCGCCCGATTGAAGGTTGGAATGCCGATGGAAAGCAATTCGGCCACCCCATCACTGGCGGGGGGAACAAGCATTGAGGAATCAGCGTTTGATAGCATACCAGAGCCGTTTAACAATCTCGCTGGAATCAGGAACCGGGCGGCATTGTCGGGGAAGGTTTTCCATGGGTTGCGGAACAATCGGCCGTTCGGTGAAGAAGGCGGACGCATTTGCCGAGTTCAAGTAGCCAGTGCGCTGACCGGGTGCCTTTGAAGCTGGTCTGGCCGGAGAGCCCGGCGGTCTTGTCGTGCAACACATTCGCGAACATCAAGAGCCTCTCCCCGGGGACTCGTTTTCGGTTGAGAGAGGTGCTTTCAAAACCCTGTGGGAGCCTAAGTGCGGCGGCTTACACTCTTGGAGCAACCATACCGACTCACTTCGGCTCCTAGCAATTGGCAGAAGTCTCCAGCCAAAGTTAAGAGACTGGGATTTCTGATAGGTGTCTATTGGCTGGGAGCCTCGAGCACCGAATAGAATGGCATCTTTCATAATCCGCCCCAATTGCCGGCCCCGGCCATGAGTGGGTTGGTTCGAGCTTTGCATTGCGCATCAAGTTCAGAGGTTCAATGGGGACTCGCTGGCGCATCGCATTGGCGCCCCGTGCGGGGACGAGACAGTGGCCGCGAGCCCCTGAGGAATCAAGCCCAAAGGTGGCGGCAGTTCGGAGGCCTGGCAGACCCCACCGGCTACTTCCTGGCCGCGCGGAGACGCGCTGGGATTGAGGCCAAGACGAGGGGCGAGCGTGTGACAGGCGTCCGTTTCCATGGTTGGTGTGCCGTGCCGACCCCGAGCTTGGTAACGCAATCCCTCGAGGGTTCACAGTGTATCGCCTCCTAATTGCGGGTAACACGAAGGACAAGCCACCACACGCCTAGCGCTGGACGCGCGCGCCGCCGCCTTTCATGAGCTTCTCGACCTCGGACTTGGTGGCCATGCTGGTGTCGCCGGGCGTGGTCATGGCCAGCGCGCCGTGGGCGGCCCCGTAGTCCACGGCTTGCTGCGGGTCGCCGGTGGCCATGAGGCCATAGATGAAGCCGCTGGCAAAGCTGTCGCCGCCGCCGACGCGGTCCAGGATTTCGAGCTCGGGATACTGCCGGCTTGCATAGAACTGTCCGTCCATCCAGGCGATGGCGGCCCAGTCGTTGATCGTGGCGGTGTGGGCGGCCCGCAGCGTCGTGGCGGTGGCTTTGAAGTTCGGGAATTCCTTCACGGCACGCTCGATCATGCGCTTGAAGGCCGTCACGTCAAGGTGCAGGAGATTTGCGTCCGCTCCTTCGACGTGGCAGCCGAGACAGGCGGTGAAGTCTTCCTCGTTGCCGAGCATCACGTCCACGTGCCGGGCAATCTCGCGATTGACCTCCTGCGCGCGCTGCTGGCCACCGATGGATTTCCAAAGGCTCGGCCGGTAGTTGAGGTCGTAGCTGACGATGGTGCCGTGTGCTTTGGCTTGCTGGACGGCTTCAATGACGAGGCCGGGCGTGGTGTCGCTGAGCGCCGCAAAGATGCCCCCGGTGTGCAGCCAGCGCACGCCAAGCTGGCCGAAAATGTGGTCCCAATCGAAGTCGCCGGACTTGAGTTGGCTGGCAGCGGAATGGCCGCGGTCAGAGACGCCGACGGCCCCGCGCACGCCGAAGCCGCGCTCGGTGAAGTTCAAGCCGTTGCGCGTGACCCGGCCCACACCGTCGAAGGGGAGCCATTGGATGAAGTCAGTGGCCACACCGCCTTGCAAGACGAAGTCTTCGAGCAGGCGGCCAACGTCGTTGTCCGCAAAGGCAGTGGCGACAGCGGTGCGCAACCCGAAGCAGCGGCGCAATCCGCGGGCGACGTTGTATTCGCCGCCGCCCTCCCACACGCGGAACTCGCGCGTGGTGCGAATGCGGCCCTCGCCGGGGTCGAGGCGGAGCATGATCTCGCCGAGGGACAGGAGATCGAACTGGCAGGTGGCAGCAGGCTTGAGGGTAAGGGTGTTCACGGCAGCAGGCCCGGGACGCGCCGGGCGTTGAATTGGGCCGGGCGCAGTCTGCAATTGGCCAGAACTGAACTCAACGGAATTGCCGCGACACAACCCAAGGCGCGCGGACAGTCGGGACGCACTGGCCTACTTCTTCGCCGGCTTCGCCTCGAAGACCAGTTCACCTTTCTTGAAGGCCATGGTTACGCGGCTGTGGTCAGTGACGGAGCCGGAGATGAGTTGGCGGGAGAGCGGGGCAGGCTGAAGTGCGAATTCCGAAGTGCGAAGTGCGAAATCTAAAGCGGTAGGAGCGGGCGAGGTGTTCTTTGCCAGCGTCGGCGAGTTCGTGGGTGATGTGGCGGTCGGTCAGACGGGCGCGGCGGAGTGCGAGTTGCAGGTCCACGATCTGCTTGATGTCGGCGAGCGTGAGCGGCTGGAACCACGAAATACACGAACCACACGAAAGGGGCACAAAACAAGCCGACTGCAATGGGCCAAAGTGTCCTCGCAGATTCGTCGGGCTGCCCGACGCTCAATTCTCCGTGTCTGCTTTCGTGTGGTTCGTGGTTCCCCCCAGTGCGGCCCTGACTGTCGGTGAGACGGTCGTCGTCGAGGATTTGGAGGAAGACGTTGAAGACCTCGTGGTGCGCCTTCGCGATCTCGTCGAAGAGGATGACGTAATAGGGCCAGCGGCGGACGGCTTCGGTGAGCTGGCCGCCCTCGCTGCAACCGCCTACTAATGCTGGACACTTGTCACCACGCCACAACCGCGCCACACTTTTGCCGTGACAACAATCGTGCAACTCGATGGTTCCAATCGAATCGTCCTGCCCCTTGACCTGCGGCGGGCGGCGGGCATTCCACGGGGGCAACAACTGCGCGCTTCCGCCACCCCGGGCCGCATTGTGCTGGAGGTGGGAGCCGCGTCGAATGGCACAGTCGTCAAACGCGGCAAATTGAAGCTGTGGACCGGCGCGGTGCCCCCGACACCCCTGGCGGAGGCCGTCGAAGCCGCGCGGCACTACGAGCGATGACCTTTCTGGACACCGGCATTCTGGTGGGAGCTTTGCTGGAGAAGCATCCCGAGCATGCCGCCTGCCTTGAGGTCTTGGAGGAATCCGAAGCTCCCTTCACTGACGCCCACGCACTGGCGGAGACGTTCGCCACACTCACGGGTCTCTACAAAGTTCCGGTTGCCGCGGCGGCGGAATTGACCCTTGGACTCAAGTCCAGTCTGACTGTCGAGCCCCTGCCACTGGCGGATTACGAGAAGGCGCTTGGCGAAGCCCAGCGCCGGGGCGTGATGGGCGGTGGCATTTACGACTCGCTCCACGCGACCTTTGCCCGGCGCAAGCGTGCCCGGCGCATCGTCACGCGCAATCCCTCGCACTTCGCCCACGCCGCGCCAGACTTGGAAATTCTCACTCCGTAACCAGTTTGACTCGCGCGCCGTGGCCTGTCGAGGCGCACGATGTTTTCCTCGCTGTCGAAGAGCGATTCGGCCAGCGCGCGGATGACGGCGTCGGCTCGCTCGGCTCCAGCCTTGCAGATGACGCGCGCCTAAAGTCCGGCAGGCAACCGCAAACGATCGAGATCGTTCAGCCTGAGGTGGTCTTGGCGAGGCAGCCAGTTGCGGAATAGACTCGCAACTCGCGCTTGCCAGCAATAGCGGTGAGGCATTTAATCCGGCTCGCTCCGGCGGAGAAACCAGGCAGGGCGAGGGCACGTCTGGTTCAGCGCCGGAACCCCGCGGGAAGAAGCTTGAGGAACAGAACATGAAAATAGACCAACAACTCGGGTCCGACTTCACTACGGCAAGGCATGACGGCGCAATCACCATCCACTCCACCCTTCCCCGACCGTGCCATCTGTGACCTGCGGACCCCATCTCGAGTGGGACGAGGCCAAAGCAGCCTCCAATCTCGCCCAGCACGGCCTTGCTTTTGTGGCGGCCGTCGCCGCTTTCGCAGACCCGGGGCGTGTCATCCTGTCTGACATCGGCCACAGCCAGCACGAACCACGCTGGTATTGCTTGGGCCGGGTGGGCGACGCTATCCTGACCGTGCGGTTCACGAAGCGCGGTCGCCGGGTACGCATCAATGGCGCGGGCTATTGGCGCAAAGGCAAACAACTCTATGAAAAGAAAAATCAGCTACCCTGACCTCGACGAACTGAACGGCGAACCCATTGGCACGCCGGGCGCACCGGTCACGCTGGATTTTCTGCCCAGCCCGGAGCAGGTCCGGCAAACCTTGCGCACCGTCAAAGTGACCGTGGACCTCGAACCCGCCAGTCTCGACTATTACCGGCGCGCGGCCCGGCGGCGGCGGGAATCCCCGACCGCACTCATGCGGCGCGTCCTTCAAGCCCATGCCTTGGCGGGTGCCTGAGCCACCAATACCAAAGACCAAACATGAAAACTTCACTGCAAATGGCCTCGAAGAACCAAAGGCCGTTCCACCCCACGGCGAACCTCGTCATCAACCCGCCGGTCCCGTGGTTTGCGGCAATCCCTTACCTTCCGGCGAAACCGCGATAGGCTGCGACCATGAAAACTGAAACCGTCGAAATTCCGGCCACCGTGCTCGCGTCCGTCGAGACCCTGGACGAATTGCAGGACTGGCTCACCGCGCAGCATCCCAAGCTCATCGCGGAGTTGCGCGCGGCGCGCAAGCAGACTTGGCCGGCGAGTTCCAACCTTGGAAACCCCGCCACCTGCCCTGTTGACGCCCTGGTTGACCGGGTGTAAAAACGCCGTGCAAATCTAAATCATCTCGACCTATGGCCACTCAAACTCTGGATCACGTCCTGACCTCTGCCGAGGCTTTGCCGGCGGACGAGCAGGAAATGCTGGAAAACCTCCTGCGCCAGCGGCGCATCGAAGCATGGCGGCGCGACACGGCGGCGGAAGCCAGGCAGGCCGTCAATGCCTTCCGCTCCGGCAAACTCAAGAGCCAGTCCGCTCACAACGTCATCGCCCGCCTGCGCGCGGCCAAATGAATCATGCGCGAACTCGTCCTCACGCCCCGGTTTGAGCGGGCGTTTCGCCGTTTGGTCGGGAAGAACCCCGCGCTGCAGGCGCCGATCGAAACCACCTTGCGGCGCATGGCAGACAACCCCAACGATCCCCGCTTGAAGACGCATCACCTCAGCGGGCAACTCGCCGGATTGCACGCCTGATCCGCCGCTTACGACTGCCGGATTGTCTTTGCGCGGCAGAAGCACCCCAAAACCGGCGCGGAAGTCTTGCTGCTCATCAACCTTGGAACCCACGAAGAAGTGTATTGAAACAAACCCACCCCATGAAAACTCAACTCTCAAAATGGTCTTATGGTCTGGTTGTGCTGCTGGCGCCGCTGCTGGCGCAAGCGCAAGTGAACAGCGGCAGCAATGGCAGCGATGGCGCGTTCAACCCCACCACCAACACCGTCATCAACATGGCCGACCACCCGGATGGCATTTACCACTACACC
>Ga0105047_10006549_pt1 | contig 19733 bp, 16 predicted proteins | sample MAT04_FD_78384 | JGI IMG/M metagenome (GOLD analysis project Ga0105047, IMG submission 78384) | Freshwater microbial communities from Lake Fryxell liftoff mats and glacier meltwater in Antarctica - MAT-04 (megahit assembly) | ecosystem: Environmental > Aquatic > Freshwater > Ice > Liftoff...
CGGCGCCCTCGACCTCGACGCCATGGCCACCTACGCCCGCCAAGCCACCGGCCAGAAGTTCCTCATCCGCCCGACGCTGGCGTGAGGCGGCGGTAGGCGCTCACTCGATCAGATGGAGACCGCCTCGGGGTGGGCGTCGAGGGGGGCCGGGCGGCGATGGATCTCGGAGGTGAAAGCGACTCGGTCGCTTCGGAACCGGAACTGGCACAACGCACGCGCCCGGCCATCGACGTCGCGAAGGATGTCCTCGAGCCAGATCACCGATGAGCCTTCGGAGATGCCGAGCAGCTCGCCCGTCTGCGCGTCGCTCGACGCGGCGCCCACGGTGGTGCAACTGGCGCCGAGGACGACACCGTGGTCCTCCAGGAACGCGATCGCGTCCGGGCCGTTCACCTCGCGCTCGCCCTGCTCGCGATCGTCGAGCGCGACGTAGCTGATCGACGAGCCGAAGGGCGCACCGTCGTCGAGCAGGAGCCCCTCGAGGATCAACACCCATTCGGCATCGGGCATCTCGAGGCGCCGGCGGATCATCTCGGGCGCCGGGATCACCAGCGCCTCGAGCAGTCGTCCTGTCGGCCTCGCCCGTCCGGTGTGGCCGAACTCGGGCACGGTCAGCAACTCGTTGACGGGCAAGGTGAGCGACCCTGTCACGGTCGTCCCCGTCTTGGTGCGTCGCGTGACGAGGCCTTCGTCAGCGAGCAGGCGCAGCGCGGTGCGCACGGTGTTGCGACTCGCCGACAGCGAGTCGACGAGCTCCTCCTCGACCAGACGCGACTCGCGATCGAGGTGGTGCAACGAGAAGCGCAGCAGGTCATAGGTGCGTCGCACCGAGTTGTTGCCCGGTGCTCGGCGGGCGCGTTGACGTTCGTGGAAGGTGCGGGCGGGGACTCCGGTCATGAACGCTCCCGATCTGCCCCGTCGCCGCCGGCACGTGGCTCATGTTGCTCGACGGCAGCAGGCCAAGACCGTGCTGCCGGGGACGAAGTCGACAGTACGGCTCGTTTCGCTCCGTTCGTGGCGGCGCGATGAAGCCGCGGTTACAGCTCGCTTGCCCCGCTGTGATCCCCGTGTTCAGGCGTAATGGTGCGGACACACCGTCGCCTCGGTTCGGACCCAGGCCATTCGTACGATGCCCAACCGTGAGCACCAGCACCACGGCATGCGCCGCCACCATCGACCCGGCGACCACCGATGTCGGAACCGGTGATGCGACCGGTGATGCGATCGGACGCATCCCTCCCGTTCCGTCCACGTACCCGGCTCCGGTGATCGATGTCGACGACGCGGTCGATCAGGTCCGCCGGGGCGAGCCCCTGATGGTCGCCGACGGCACCAACATCGTTCTCTGCCTCCCCGCTGCAGTGATGGATCCGGCGGCGGCCGCTGCCATGGCGGCGCACGCCCGCATCACGCTGGTGGTGCCCCGGTCGGTGGCCCGGCGTTTCGGGCTCGAGCGGTACGCGGACGGCGTCGCCGTCGTGGGCGACCAGCGCTACGCGGTGACGGTCGCCCATGCCCTCGCGGGGCCGCACGCCGACCAGACCTGGTTCCGGAGCGATCCCCGGGGGCCCGCGCTCCAGATCGTCGACGATTGCGGGGTCGCGGGATCGGAAGATCTGACGGTGCTCGCGTCCGAGCTCGCCCAACTCGCCGGCTTCGCACGTGTGGCGGCCGTGGTCGCCGTCCAACCCACCGTGTCCGCCGCCGGCGACGACCACCGAGCGGCGGCGCCGATGCTCGTCGCCGCGTCGTTGATCGGCCGCGCCCTCCACGAGCGCGGCCCCCTCCAGGTGAGCGGCCCGGCCCGGCTGCCGCTCGTCGCCGGATCCTTCGTCGCCTACGTCGTCCAGGCATGGGACGGCGTCGACCACCTCGTGATCACCGCCACTGAGGGACCCCGATCCGGGCCGACCCGGGTCATCCGCTCCTGCGTGATCGGCCAGACGTTCCGATCGTCGGGCTGCCCCTGCCGGGACGAGCTGGAGCAAGTGCTGTCCGATCTCGGGCGCGGCGACTGCGGCGCGATCGTGTGCCTGCTGGCCGGTCCGCGCACCTCCTGGGACGGGCTGGCGTCCTGCCCCGCAACGACACCGGGCATCTGCTCGGTGCGTGAGGACATCTTCGCCGATGTCGCGGTGGAGCGGGTGCGCGAGCTCGCCCTCTCCTGAAGGGTCCACCATGACCGACCTGATCGACGACGATCGCTCCGGCGCGGTCGCCCCTCCCGCGTTCGAGGGAACCGCTCCGGTCGGGCCGCCGGCCACACCCGAGCCCGGCGCCGGCGAGCGGGTCGCCGGGGGGTTCCAGCTGCGCCGCTTCCTCGTGATCTCGTTCCTCGCCGGGGTGGCGCTGGGCATGACCGCACCGATCACGGTCCTGTTCGCGCAGAGCTTCGGGGCCTCCGACGCCGTGGCCGGGCTCAGCTGGGCCGCCATCGCCGTCGGGCTCGCTACCGTCGACGTGTTCGGCACCAGGTTCACCCCGCGGCTGAACGGGCGCATGACCATGTGGCTCTCGCTGACGATCTTCAGCGTGGGCCTGTTGATCTCGGGGGCGGCGCCGAACCTGCCGGTGATGATCGCCGGCCGGTTCGTGCAGGGTGCCGGAGCCGCCATCGTGATGAGCGGTGCGATCCAGGTCGTCGTGCGCTTCACGCCTCCCGAACGAACAGGCCGCGCCATCGGTGCGTTCAACGCGGCCTGGTTCGCCGGCATCTCGGTCGGGCCGCTGGCAGGAGGCCTGCTCAGCGAGCTCGGCGACGGCCAGGCCGGCTTCCGCATCGCCTTCGCGGTCTCCGCGGCGGCGAGCGTGATCGTGGCAATCGTGGCCCGTCTGGTCCTCCCGTCGATCCCGACGACGAAGACGCCGAGGCTGTCGCTCCCCGAGCGGGCCCGCCCCCGTCCTGGCCTCCGGGTGTGGCCGCCGCTCGTCCTCGGCACGCTGAGCGAAGGGGCACGCGGCGCGATCGTGTTCACCCTCATCCCTCTCTTCGGCGCCAACCACCTGGGCCTCGGCACCGCCACCATCGGGGTGGCGCTGTCCGCTCTGGCCGTGGTCGACATCACCTCGATGCGCTTCGGTGGCCTGCTGGCCGACCGCGTCGGCCGCCGACCGGTGTTCGTGATCGCGCTGGGCATCGGCGCCGTGACCTGCCTGGCCGCCCCCTTGGTCACCTCGCTCCCGCTCTTCATCGTTTGGTGCGCCGGGCTCGGCATCCCCGTCGCCATGGCGTGGATCATCCCGGCGACCATGATCGTCGACGTCAGCACCGACACCGAGACCGGCCTCGCCAACTACCGCATCGCCGCCGATGTCGGCGTGGCCAGTGGCTCGACCACCGCAGGCACCGCCGCCGGCGTGGCCGGACCCGTCGGCGCGATGGTGGCCGTGGGTGGCCTGCTGGCGGTGATCGGGGCCTGGGTCTGGCGCCTCCCCGAAGCTCGCGTGGCGACCCCCGAGCCCCACGACGAGCTCCCCCTCGCGCTCCCGACCGACTGACTCGACGGACTCTGAACTCCGCCGATCACCGTCCGAGGGGCGGCGCGTCGGCGGTGGAGCGACGGACGTCCTTCAGATGTCGAGCGGCGTAATCGAACGGGCACGGTCGGGACGCGGCTGGGAAACATCGGTCGCCTTTGCTTGACGTCGAGGCCACGAGCACCAGACGACCCAAGGAGACCCGCCATGACGGACAACCGATTCCACCTCGGATGGTTCATGAACTTCACGCCGGACGAGTGGAACGAGCCGTTCGCCTCCGGTGGCAACCCCTGGACCGGCGACTTCTTCATCGAGTTCGCCCAGGCGCTCGAGCGAGCGTGCTTCGACTACATCATGATCGAGGACACGCTCATGGTGTCCGACGCCTACGGCGGCACGTTCGAGACCTACCTCAAGCATGCGCTCATGGCGCCGAAGCACGATCCGTCGCCGCTCGCCGCGATCATGTCGGCCGCCACGTCGAAGATCGGTGTCGTCGCCACCATGTCGACGACCTTCTACCCGCCGTTCCTGATGGCCCGCCTGTGCTCGACGCTCGACCACCTCTCGCGGGGCCGGTTCGGGTGGAACATCGTGACGTCCGGCGAGAACGGCTCGGCCCAGAACTTCGGGATGGAGAAGCTCACCGAGCACGAACTGCGCTACGAGATCGCCGACGAGTACCTCGACCTGTGCCTGAAGCTCTGGGACTCGTGGGAGCCCGGTGCGGTGGTGCTCGATCGTGAGACCGGCACCTACGCCGACCACACCAAGGTCCACGAGATCAACTTCGAGGGGAAGTACTTCAAGTCCCGCGGCCCGCTCAACACCGTCCGTTCGCCCCAGGGTCGACCGGCGTTCGTCCAGGCCGGCGGCTCACCCACCGGCCGCCAGTTCGCCTCCAAGTACGCGGACTCCATCATCGCCACGGCCAATGGGATCGAGGGGATGAAGTCCTACCGCGACGACGTGCGGGAGCGGGCCCTGGCCCAGGGCCGCAAGCCCGACGACATCAAGGTGCTCTTCCTCGTGTCCCCCGTGCTCGGCGAGACCGAGGAGGAGGCGGTTGCGAAGAAGGAGCGGATGAGCGAGAGCCCGTACTTCTTCGAGCAGGCGCTGGCCAGCATCTCGTCGGTGACCGACGTCGACTTCTCCAAGTTCGACCTCGACGAGCCGTTGCCCGAGTTCACCACGAACGGCGAGCAGGGCTCGCTCGACAAGTTCGCCCAGTGGGGCAGCGGCAAGACGTTGCGCCAGCTCGTCATCGATGCCGGCGGCGTCGCCGACTCGGTCGAGCTCGTCGGCACCCCGGATCAGGTGGCCGAGAAGATGGGCCAGATCGCCGACGAGGTGGGCGGCGACGGGTTCCTCATCTCGAGCCCCGGCATGCGCAACAGCCGCCGGTACATCACCGAGATCGCCGACGGCCTGGTGCCCGCGCTGCAACGCCGAGGCCTGGTGCGCACCGAGTACGCCTTCGACCACCTGCGCGACAACCTCCGCGAGTTCTAGGCGGCCGGTGTCCGAGACACCGGACTGCCGGACACCGGGACCGGACACCGGGACCGGACACGGGACACCGAGCGGACGGGACCGAGCGATGACAACGCGATCGACGAACGACGGAAGGGTTGGGTGACGAGGTGACCGAAGACCTTGATCGACGGAGGTTCCTGCAGCGGTTCGGAGGGCTGGCGGGCGGACTCGTGGTGGTGGGCCCGACCGGCCTGCTGGCCGCGTGCAGCCGCACCAACACCACCACCGCGGCCCCCGGCGCCACGCCGAGCGACACCCTGCGCTTCGCGTTCCTCGCGGACATGCAGGTGCCCGATCCGGACATCTTCTACGAAGGCGAGGGCCTCGTCGTCACGCTGTCCTGCTACGACAACCTGGTCAAGTACAAGCCGGACTCGTCGGAGATCGAGGGGATGCTGGCCGAATCCTGGGAGGTGTCGCCCGACGGCCTCACCTACACGTTCAACCTGCGCGACGACGTGACCTTCCACGACGGCACGCCGTTCGACGCCGCCGCGATGGTCGCGAGCTTCGACCGGCGGACCAAGGTGAACCAGGGCCCGGCCTACATGTTCGAGAACGTCGCCTCGACATCGGCTCCCGACGCGAGGACCTTCGTCGTCACCCTCTCGACCACGGTCGAGCCCTTCCTCGACTTCATGGCCTGTCCGTGGGGACCCAAGGCCGTCAGCCCGGCGCTGATCGAGGCCAACGACGTCGGCGGCGACTTCGCCCAGGAGTGGCTGACCACCCACGACGCCGGCACCGGGCCGTACACGATCACCGAGTTCGTGCGGGGCAGCCACTACACCCTCCAGGCCAACCCCGACTACTGGGGCACCACGTCGTCGTTCGAGCAGGTGCGCATCGAGATCGTCCCCGACGTGACCACGCAGCGGCTCCAGCTCGAGAACGGGGACCTGGACGTCGTCACCAAGGGTCTCCCCGTCGCCGACATCGAATCGTTCGCCGCCAACCCGGCTTTCACCGTCACCGTGCGGCCGACGGCCCTCAAGGTGGCGCTGTACTTCAACCCCAACAAGGCGCCGTTCGACGACGTCGAGTTGCGCAGGGCCGTACGTGCGGCCCTCGACCGCCAGGCGCTCGTCGGCCCGACGTACAAGGACTACGGATCGGTCTCGACGCACTTCTACCCCGTCGGCTTCCTCCCCGACGGCGTCGCCCCCGAAGAGCACGTGCAGGACATCGAGATGCTCAAGTCGTTGGTCGCGGGGCTGGACGACAAGACCGTCGACCTGGCCTACGACGAACAGGGCGGCGCCACCGACCGACGGCTGACCGAACTGATCCAGGCCCAGCTGCAGGCCGTCGGCCTCGAGGCGACGGTGCGCGGCATCCCCACCTCGCAAGCGTTCGCCATGAGCGAGACCCCCGAGGACCAGCGTCCGCACTTGATGCTCAACGTCGCCGGCGGTGACGCCCTCAACCCCGACGCCCAGACGCGCATCTTCTTCTACACGGGCGCCGCGCCGCTCAACTGGTTCAACTACGCCGACGCCGAGATCGACGCGGCGATGGACGCGGCGGCCTCCCAGAGCGACTCGGCCCTGGCCCAGGAGGGGTACGTCGAGGTGGCGAACCTGATCATGGACCAGGCGTGGATGGCGAACATCGCCGACATCAAGGACCCGATCATCACCCGGTCGGGGATCACCAACGTCGTCCACGACCTGTCCGCCGCCCGCTTCATCCGTCTCAACGAGCTGAAGCGTTCATGACCACTCCCCCTCCCCGACCCGAGAGGCTCCCATGATCCAGGACCGAGCTCAGGACCGACCTTCTCCGACGCTCCACGAGCCCCAAACCGCCGGCGGCGGCGTGGCCCTCGCCGACGCACCGCCGCCCGATGTGAGGGCGCGGCTGGTGGACCTCAACGTCACGTTCAAACGGGGCGGGATGGCGTTGCCCGCCGTGCGGGGCGTCTCGCTCGACGTCGCCGCCGGCGAGATCCTCGCGGTGGTCGGCGAGTCCGGATCGGGCAAGAGCGTGCTCGGCCTCGCCATGCTCGGCCTGATCGGCGGGGACCCCCCGGCGGAGGTCACCGGCCGCGCCGAGGTGTGCGGCATGGACATGGTGGCCGCCAGTCCGCGAGAACGCCGGGCCACCCGCCGCCGCCACCTCGGAGCCGTGTTCCAGGACCCGATGACGTCGCTGAACCCGACGATGCGCGTCGGCCGCCAAGTCGAGGAAGCGGCGGGATCGACCGACGAGGCGCGCCGGCTCCTCGACCTGGTGGGCGTGCCCGAGGCCGGTCGACGCATGCGGTCCTACCCCCACGAGCTGTCGGGTGGTCTGCGCCAACGGGTGATGCTGGCCATGGCGGTCGCCGGCCAACCCGACCTGGTGATCGCCGACGAACCCACGACGGCGCTCGACGTCACCGTCCAGGCCCAGATCCTCGCCCTGCTGCGCGACGTGCGCGACGAGGTGGGCTGTTCGTTCGTGCTCATCACCCACAACATCGGCGTGGCCACGCAGGTCGCCGACCGCGTCGCCGTGATGTACGGCGGGCGCCTGGCCGAACTGGGCGAGGTGGACTCGGTGCTGGCCGCACCGTCGCACCCCTACACCGCCGGCCTGTTGCGCTCGAGGCTCGACCTCGACATCCCCCTCGGCCGCGAGATCGCCACGTTGACCGGCGAGCCGCCCGACCCCCGCGCCCACCCGCCGGGATGTCCGTTCGGACCCCGCTGCGAGAACCACCGCGACGAGTGCGACCTGAGCCTGCCCGAGACCCGTCCGGCATCGACGCACCCGGGTCTCGTCGCATGCATCGGGCCACCACCCGTCGCGGGCGGCCGGGGGGAGGACACCGCGGTCCTCCCCCCCGTCGCCACGCCCCCCTCGACCGAGCCGGCGGTTCGGTGCCTCGGGATCGAGAAGGAGTTCTGGGTGCGCCGGGGCGTGTTCGCGAAGGACAAGCTCGCTGCGCTCCGCCACGTCGTGCTCGAGGTGGAGGCCGGCGAGTCGGTCGCCATCGTCGGCGAGTCGGGGTCGGGCAAGTCGACGTTGCTGCGGGTCGTGGCCGGGTTGGCCGACGCCGGCGGCGGCGTCCTCGAGACTTCGGGCACCGGACCGCAGATGGTGTTCCAGGACGCGGGCGCGTCGCTCACCCCCTGGCTGTCGGTCGGCGAGCTCGTGGGCGAACGTCTCGGCCGCGGCGTCAGTCGGGACGAACGCAGGCGCCGGGTCGATGCGGCGCTGCGCCTCGTTGGGCTGCCTTCGGAGGTCGCGGACAGCAAGGCGGCCAGCCTCTCGGGCGGCCAGCGCCAGCGGGTGGCGTTCGCCCGGGCCACGATCGTCCCGCCGACGCTGCTCCTGTGCGACGAGCCCACCTCGGCGCTCGACGCCTCGCTGGCGGCGTCGGTGCTGAACCTGTTGCAGCACCTTCGGCGCGAGCTCGGCATGGCCGTCATGTTCGTCACCCACGACCTCGCCGCCGCCCGCTTCGTGGCCGACCGTATCGCAGTGATGTACCTCGGCGAGATCGTCGAGGTCGGTCCCGCCGACGAGATCGTCAACGATCCCAAGCACCCGTACACCAAGGCCCTGCTGGCTGCGGTGCCACGACCCGGCACGCGACCGGTGCGGCTCGAGGGCGAGCCGGCGAGCCCGCTCGACCCGCCCTCGGGCTGCGCGTTCCATCCACGGTGCGCCGAGCGCGTCGAGGGGTGCGACGAGCGCAAGCCGGCCCTTCTCAGCATCGACGGCACCAGCCGACGGATGGCTGCCTGCGTCCACCACGAGACCGTCGCCCACGACGTGCCGCTCGAGATCGCCCACCTCGAACGATCGTCCGGCGACACCACCGAGCTGGGTTCGGCCATGGTCGGGGAAGCGTCCTGATGGCTTTCGCCGAACCGCACATCGAGCTGCCCTTCGAACGACCGCTCGTTCGGCGCCGCCGAGCATCGAGTGTGCGCCAGGCGTTCTCCGGCACCCCGGTCGGCGCCTACCTCGCTTTCGCTTGCGTTGGCGCGGTGTTCCTCATCGCGATCTTCGCGACGGTCCTGGCTCCGTACGACCCCACGGTCCCCGCCGCCGAGCCCCTGATGGCGCCGTCTGGGTCGCATCTCTTCGGCACCGACGAGATCGGCCGAGATGTGTTCAGCCGCGTGCTTATCGGCATGCAGTCGAGCTGGTGGGGGGCCATGGCCGTCATCGCCAGCGGCGTGATCATCGGCGGTCTCGTGGGCCTGATTGCCGGGCTCCTCGGGGGCTGGGTCGACAGCGTCCTCATGCGGGTCACCGACACGTTCATGGCGCTGCCCGGCGCCGTGCTCGCCGTCGCCGTCACCGCCGCCATCGGACCGTCGTTCACCAACACCCTGATCGCCATCGCGATCGTGTGGTGGCCGCTGTACGCCCGCATCGTGCGGGGCGAGGCCCACCGGCTGCGCACCTCGCCGCACATGGACTCGGCCCGCACCGGCGGCGTCAGCCGGTTCCGCCTGGCGACCCGCCACCTGCTGCCCGGCGTGGGCCCACCCACCATCGTGGCCGCCAGCCTCGACGTCGGAGCGCTGGTGGTCGTGCTGGCCGGCCTGTCCTTCCTCGGCCTGGGCGCCCCCGCACCGGCCCCCGAGCTCGGCTCGATGAGCGCCCGGGGACTCCCCTACCTGTTCGGGTCCTGGTGGGTGCCGATCCTCCCCGCCGTCGGGGTCCTGACCCTGGCCATGGTTGCCAACTTCAGCGGCGACGCCCTGCGCGACCGCATCAAGGACCGCTGACCCCCCCCCGATGGAGCGGGCGCCCCGCCCGACCGACGACCCCAGCCCAGCCCACCCCGACCCACCGATCACCCGCCGGCCGACGAGCCCCGTCCCGACGAGTCCGACGAAACGAGGAGCTCTCCCATGTTGCGCCTGCTGCTCCGCCGCATCCCGGCCCTGATCCTGGTGCTGCTCGTGCTGGCCGGAGCCGTGTTCCTCCTGCAACGGGTGTCGCCGGTCGACCCGGCCCGGGCGCTGGTCGGCGACCGGGCGTCCGAGGAGGTCGTGGCCCAGGCACGCGAGGACCTCGGGCTCAACGACAACCTCGCGGTGCAGTACGTCCGCTACCTCGCCAACGCGGTGCAGGGCGACCTCGGGATCTCGGCAGTCACCCGGGAACCGGTCGCCGAGGATCTCGCCTACTACGTGCCGGCCACGCTCGAGCTCGCCCTCACGGCGTTCTTGATCGCGGTCGTGCTCGGCGTGCTGTTGGGGGTGAGCACCGCCGGCGGTTGGCGCGGCTCGGGGGTGGTGCGCTTCCTCATGGTCGGCGGCTCGTCGCTGCCCGTGTTCCTCACCGCCCTGCTCGGCATCATCCTCTTCTACCGCACCCTCGGTTGGCTGCCCGCGACCGGACGCTCGTCGATCCTCGACGCGCCCAACGCCCCCACCGGGTTCCTCCTGATCGACGGGGCCGTCGCCTGGCGGTGGGACGTCGTCGGCGACGGCCTGCTGCACCTGATCCTGCCCGCCACCTGCCTGGCGCTGGCTCCCGCGGTCGCCATTGGCCGGGTGCTGCGCAGCAGCCTGCAGCACACGCTGCGCTCGGAGTACGTGCGCACAGCCCGGGCCAAGGGACTCAACGAACGCCAGGTGCTGGTGCGTCACGCGCTGCGCAATTCGGCCGGCCCGGTGCTGGCCATGGCCGGGCTGCAGTTCGCCGCGCTCTTCGCCGCCGTGCTGGTGATCGAGGTGATCTTCGCCTGGCCCGGCATCGGCCTCTACACGTCCCAGGCGATCTCGAAGGGCGACTTCACCACCATCGCCGGCATCACCTTGACCCTCGGCGTGCTCTACGTCATCGCCAACACGATCGTGGACCTCGGCCAGGCTGCCGCCGATCCGCGCATCAAGCCCTGAGACGTGCGAGCACGGCGAGGCACCTCGACGAGGAGGATCGCTCGCGCCGCGTCGGTGATCGGGACCACGTCGACCGCCCGTTGGTTCCGTCCCCTGATGGTCGGCGGCGGGTTTGCGACGGCCATGACAGCGCCGTTCGAGCTCATCTACGCCACGACCTTCGACATCGGCCCGATGGGCATGTTCCTGTTCATCCTGTCCACCTTCGTCGGCATGATCGTCATCGACGTGTTCGGCACGCGACTGGTTCCCCACCTCGAAGCCCGGATCATCCTCGTCAGCGGGATCCTCGTGTTCGGGCTCGGCTGCGCGGTGCTCGGACTGGCACCCGACCTCACGGTCCTGATCGCGGGCCGGATCATCCAGGGTTTCGGGGCCGGGCTCTTCATGGGGGCCGGGCTGCAGGCGGCGGTGCGGGTGAACCCCGACGAGCAGGTGGCCCTCGGCGCGTTCAACAGCTCGTTCCTGTTCGGCAGCGCGTTCGGGGCTCCGGTGGGCGGCCTGATCGCGGCGACGATCCCCGGTGGGTACCGGGTGACCTTCGTCGCGTGCTTCGTCGCGTGCGCCGCGGTCGCGGCGGCGCTGTGGAGCTCGCTGCCGCGCCTGCCGGCACCCGAGGGTCGCCGTCCCCACATCGGCCTGCCCCAGCTCACCGGACCACCGGGGTTGCGGGTCGCCATCGTGCTGGCGATGACGGGCGACTTCATCCGGGGCGGTGTCGTCTACACCGCGCTGCCGCTCGCCGGCGCCGAGCGCGACCTGTCGCCCACCACCATCGGGATCGCCATCGGGGTGCTGTCGGCGGCGGAGATCCTGGTGCTCACCAGGACCGCGCCCATCCTGCGCCGGGTCGGGCTCATGCGCTGCCTCGTCGGCGCGCTCGCCCTCGGCATCGTCTGCTCCGCCGCGCTCGCGCTCACCACGGGCTGGCTCGCGTTCATGCTTGGCTCGTTGCTGTTCGGGCTGGTCGTCGCGGGCACCACGGTCGGGCCGGCCCTGGCGATCGTGGCCCTCGCGGGTGACGCCGCGTCCGGGCTGGCGATGTACCGGATCGCCAGCGGGTTGGGGATGCTGGTCGGTGCGACCCTCGTCGGAGTGCTGGCCTCGACGTCGGGAACCGCCATCGCCTTCGTGCTCATCGGCGCCGTCCTGGTCACCGGGATCGCGCTGGCGCTGGTGGTGAGCCGCCGGCTCGGCGGGGAACCTGCTGGCCCACCACCGTCGTCCGCGGCCAGCACGACGGTGCACTGAACCACGGCGCAATGAACCGGCAACGGAACGGACCCAACGGCGACACTCCCATGCGGTTGTCTGAGGAGCGAGGTCGAGCTGATGACCTGAGCGGATCACCTGAGCAGATCACCACCGACGAGAAGGAGGACGACATGGACATCGCGGTCGTAGCCGGGAACCCCAAGGCAGCGTCGCGCACGCTCGACGCCGCGATGCGGGTGGCCGGCGCGTTGGCCGACGCACCCCCGACGGTCGTCGTCGACGTCATCGACCTCGGCGCGGGCCTGCTCGGTTGGGGCGACCCCGACGTGAGCTCGGCGATCCAATCGGTGCAGCGCACCCCGATCGTCGTGTTCGCCAGCCCCACCTACAAGGCCACCTACACCGGGCTACTCAAGCTCTTCCTGGACCAGATCCCGTCGAACGGCCTGGCCGGCGTCGTGGCGGTGCCCCTGATGCTCGGCGCCGGGCCCGGCCACCTGCTGGCGCCCGAGCTCCTGCTCAAGCCGGTGCTCGTCGAGCTGGGTGCGACGTGCCCGACCCGGGGCCTGTACCTGGTCGACACCGAGTACGCCGAGGATGGCGCCCTCGACCCGTGGCTCGAGGCCGCCAAGCCCCAGGTGCTCGCCTGTGCCCGCGAGGCCGTCCGATGATCCGCTTCGCGTCCGACGAGCTCGACGCCTCCGTGCTGCGCCAGGCTTTCGGCTGCTTCCCGAGCGGCGTCACGGCGGTCTGCGCCATCGTCGACGGCCTGCCCATCGGCATGGCGGCCAGCTCGTTCACGTCGGTGTCGATCGATCCGCCGCTCGTATCGGTGTGCGTCGCCAACGAGTCGGCCACCTGGAAGGCGCTGCGCGGGGCCGCCGTGCTCGGGGTCAGCGTGCTCGGCTCCGAGCACGAGCTGGTCTGCCGCCAACTGGCCTCGAAGGGCCAGGACCGCTTCGCCGGTCTGGCGTGGGAAGCGACCGATGCGGGCGCCGTGTTCATGGAGGGGTCGGCCCTGCACCTCGAGTGCCTCCTCGACGCCGAGCTCCCGGCCGGCGACCACCACATCGCGCTGCTGCGCATCCGCGAGCTGCAGGTCGCGAACGACGTGGCCCCGCTCGTGTTCCACCAGAGCGCCTTTCGCCGCCTCGTCCTCGACATCGCCTGATCGGAGCTACGCGTGCACCTGTCCATCGTCGATCTCGCCGCGGTCCCGGTCGGCGGCGGCGCTCGCGACGCGCTGCTCGCGAGTGTCGCCCTGGCTCAGGACGCCGAGCGGCTCGGGTACCGCCGCTACTGGGTGGCCGAGCACCACGGCATGGGCGGGGTCATCGCCAGCAGCAACCCCGAGGTGCTCATCACCCGCATCGCCTCGGCCACCGAGACGATCCGGGTCGGCTCGGGGGCCGTGCTGCTCAACTTCGCCAGCCCGTTCCGCGTCGCCGAGACCTTCTCGCTGCTCGACGCCCTCTTCCCCGGCCGCATCGATCTCGGCCTGGGGCGCGCCGGCGGCGACCCCGACGTCGACTTGGCGCTGCGGGTCGACCGGGGCGTCCTGCCGGTCGCCGACGGGTTCGATCCCATCGGTGCGCTCGGTGGGCTCGGTGGGCTCGCCGACTGGATGGCCCACGAGGAGAAGGTGTCCGAGGTCGTGGCCCGCATCGACCGGACGTTCGCGCTCGACCGCAGCGAACCCATCGTGCTCCCGGCAACGGGCTGGTCGACCCCCGAGCCGTGGCTGCTCGGCTCGAGCATCACCAGCGCCGTCCTCGCCGCCCGACTCGGTCTGCGGTACTGCTACGCCGCCTTCTTCAACCCGGGCGGCGCCGTGGCCGCGCTGCGCACCTACCGCTCGTCGTTCCAGCCGGCGTCGACGCCGGGCGCCGGGACCGAGCCGTACTCCATGCTGGCGGTCAACGCGGTCTGTGCCGACACCGGCCCCGAGGCGGACCGCCTCCGTGCGTCGGCCGAGCTCTTCTACCGCCGCCTCGCCGAGAACCCGTTCCGGCCGCAACCGCTCGTGGACCCCGGCGCCGCCATCGCCGCGCTGGGGGCGACGCCGCAACCGATTGGCACCACCGGAGCCCGGCCGGCGCTCCTCTCGGGCGCACCCGACCAGCTCCACGAGGTGCTCGCCGCCATGGTGGACGCCACCGGCGCGAACGAGCTCATCGTCCAGGACCTCATCGGGACCACCGCCGACCGCCACCGCTCCTACGAACTCCTTGCCGCCGGGTTCGCGTCGGCTACCCCGACGCCCGTTCACACCTCGGCCATCGACGTCAGTCCGCCGCGTGTGGCCCCGGACGCGGTGCCGGCCGGCGCCGACGCCGCAACCCGCTGACCGGCGAAAGCCAGGGCGGAGCGAGGTCCCTTCCGGGAAGACCGACTGGCGAACGGGTTAGCTCAGCGTCACCATGAGAGGGGGGGCATCGGCATCGATCCCGTCAGGCGGGTAGAGGCGGGTCTCGTACTCGCCCGGCGGCAGCAGCGGAACGGCGCCCTCGGGCAGGCAGGCCACCATCCCCGGCGGAACCGGATCTGGGCCGTCACCGACGCACGATCCGAACGTCGTGAGGACGGTCACCTCGAACCTGCTCACGCCCGGCGCGATCTCGCCTTGTTGCCGGCATCTCAAGAACGCCAGCTGTTGGTCCACCTCGTCGTTCTCCAGACCCACTGCGAACACCGCACCGCAGTAGCCGATGTCGATCGGCTCGCCCGAGTTGTTGCTCACCACCACGGTGCCCGCCAGTTCCCCGCCCGAGGCCACCGTGGTTCCATCGAGCTCGACGTCGATCAGGACCGGGTCGGGACGGGCACGATCGAGGAAGATCTCCATGGAGGTGGCGGACCCGGGCATCGCGCCGGGGTCCGAAAGGTTGCCGCCGTCGACGAAGACCGAGAAGCGATCCCCCGCCGAAGCCCAGTCCAGAGCGACGACGTACCGCTTCGGGATCAGCGGTTGCGCGCACTCGGTCGCGGTCTCCACGAACTGGGGGATCAACCGGTCCGGCCGTCCCCGCTCCATGCTCTGGCGCCGGAAGCCGCTGAGCTCGGGCGGACACGCATCGTGGGCGATGACGAAGCTCACCACGACCCGGTCTGCACGCTCGTCCTCGTTCGGGTACGGCCCGATCGCTGCCTGGCCTGCCTGTCCGTCGAGCGGGATCAGATCTGCCCACAGGGCCGCAACCTCGTCGTCGGTCGATGCCGAACGCATCCCCACCGGCACCTCGCCGGCCACGCCCACGTGGAGCACCTCGAACGTCACCTTGCCCCGCCCATCGCCCGGGGGCCCATTGCTCACGGGGTCGTCAAAGCCGGGCTCGGTGCCTGCGGGCGGTTCGCCGGCGAACAACTGCTGGGTGTCGTCGTCCACCAGGGCACGCACCCCGGCGACTCCGACAACGAGCGCAACCACTACCGCTGCTGCCGACAAGGCCCAGCGCCCGCGACGAACCGGCCGGGAGGGAAGGCGTCCGGATCGGCCCGACATCGCCTCGCGCACGTCGACCGCGCCGGACGCGACATCGGGAGCGGCAGCGTCGGCCCACGCTTCTATCTGGCGTTCCACCTCACCCATCTCGTTCAACTCCCAGTTCGCTGCGCAGCTGGGCGAGTGCCCGATCCACATGGGTCGCCACCGACGAGCGCGACAGTCCCAGCGCATCGGCCACCTCTTGAAAGGTCCACCCGCAGCCATGCACCAAGACCACCGACGTGCGCTGGCGGTCGGTGAGACGTCCGAGGGCGGGCACCAGGGCGGGCTCGAACCCAAGAGCGTCGGCGGGGGTGAGGGGCGGGGCGAAGCGGTCAGGCTTCCAACGGGTGCGGCTGCTCCCGACCCGGTAGAGGTAACCCGCGGGGTTCGCCATCGCTTGGACCTCGACCCAGTGTTCCCAGGCCCAGGCCAGCGCCTCGGCGGTCGCTTCGCGTCCGCCGTCGACGCCCCGAAGGAGCGTGAACGCTCGCCGCAACCGAGGCTCGACCTCGCCCACGAACGAGGCGAACGCCGCCTGCTCCTCATCGATCGTGGTCACCCTCATGACCATAGAGAGACTCGTCGACCCCGCTTGTACGACGCGAGTTCGCCGTCGCCGCGAAATGTTCTGGTCGAGCCCTCGCCCAGAACGCGTACGACGGTGACGTCACGCGACCCGCCCCTGCCGGCAGTGGGCGCGCCGCCTTGATCAGGATCGCCGGGGGCGCCTGACGCACGCCCCGTGACGTCAGAAGTGCTGGCTCTGCTGGCCACCAGCGGGAGGTTCGTGATGGCCGCCAAGACGACGAACCCGGTTGGACTGCGCCGGCCCCGTTCCGGCGCTCCTGAGACTCAGTCGATGGACCTGCGTACGCATGTTTCGTGAGGCCTACGAACTTGCGTTCCTGAGTCCCGGCGGAGGGGTCGGGGAAACGCATGAAGGACCTCCAACCAATGACACCCGACATGGTCACAATGGCGCCGAGGGTCCCGGACGCGAGATCAGAACTCGAGCAGGTTGTCTCGGAACTGGTCGTAGGTGTAGTCGGTGCGGGTCAGGCCCCGGCGTTGCAGGGCGGGGACGAGGCCGTCGGTGATCTCGAGGATGTAGCGACGATTGAGGCGCATCACCGGGCTGGTGATGAGGAACCCGTCTCCGCCCACCTCCTCCATGGCCTCGCCCATCTGCGCCGCGACCGAGTCCGGGGTGCCCACGAGCTCGATGGCCTCGGCGAGGCCGCCGGCGGCCATCTCCCTCAACGTCTTGCCCTCGCCCTTCTTGACGAAGTTCTCGAGTGACCCCCGCTCGCCGTTCGTGCCGACCGTCGGCAGGGGCTCGTCGAGGTCGAACTGGGAGAAGTCCACCTCGGTGATCGACGAGATCTCAGCCAAGGCGTACTCGACGAAGTCGTCGCTGTTGAGCCAGCGCTGCTTCTTGTCGCGGGCCTCCTGCTCGGTCTCACCCAGGATCGGCGAGATGAGGAACAGCACCTTGCAGTCGTCGGGCTTGCGGCCGTGCCCGATCATCCGCTCCCGGATGTCGTCGCGGTAGGCCTTCATGTCCTCGATGCCGCTGGCCGCTGCGATGATCGTGTCCGCGTACTTCGACGCGAAGTGACGGCCCTTCGGCGAGGCACCGGCCTGGCAGATCACCGGATGGCCCTGTGGCGGACGGACCGTGTTGAGCGGTCCCCGCGACCGGTAGAACTCGCCCTCGAAGTCGATGGTGCGCACCTTGTTGAAGTCGGCGTAGACGCTGGCCTCGCGATCCTTCACCACCGCGTCGGGGTCCCACGAGTCCCACAGCTTCATCACCAGGTCGGTGTACTCCTGGGCCATGTCGTAGCGCAGGTCGTGCTCGTAGAGCTTGTCCATCCCGAAGTTCTGGGCGGCACGATCCTCGGCCGACGTGACGAGGTTCCAGCCGAACCGACCCCGAGCGATGTGGTCGATGGTGGCGCACATGCGGGCCATCATCCAGGGCGGGTAGAAGCTCGTCGACAGCGTCGCGACGATGCCGAGCCGCTCGGTCGTGTACGAGAGCAGGGTCGCCAACGGTGCCGGGTCGTGCTTGGGGGCGATGCCGTGCTTGAGGTCCATCTCCATGGTGCCGCCGTAGGCGGTCGAGACCATCAGCTTGTCCTCGAGGATGATGTAGTCGAAGCAGGCCCGCTCCAGCTGCCGGGCCATGTCGATGTAGAAGTCGCCGGTCCACGGCTCGCCATCCGAGCCGAAGGAACCGTTCCACTCGTCCGCGACGAAGTTGCAGAACCAGCCCAGGTGGAAGCGCTTGTCGTCGGTCAAGGGATCTGCGTTCATCAGGTGTCCTCCCGGTTCAGGCGACCCGGCGGTGCCGGGGCACCGGGAAAGGAGACCGCGTCGGTGTTTCCGCAGCGGAACCCGGGCGTACCGGTTCCATTACGCCTCTCGCGGCGGGGTCCCAGTCCCGTCGCGGGCTCAGTTCAGGATCTTCTCCGCCTGATCCGACGATCGGCGGACGGGTTCCGACTCGTGGCACCATCGGTTCGGTTCGGTTCGGGGTGCCCGGCCGTGGTGCCGATGGCGTCGTGCGGTGTGCCAAGGTCTCAGGGTCACGCCGGAGCGAGCCGCCCGTCTGCCGACCGGCGCCGCGAGTCAGGAGCACCATGTCTGATCCGTCGAAGCAGCCGCGCCACCCACAGGAGCCGGGCGTCGCCGCGCTGAGCCGGCGCCGCCTCCTGGGTGGTGCCGTCGCGGTCGGGGCATCGCTGGCGGTCGGGTCCCGGCTCGTCGCGGGCGCAGGGAGCGGCACGGGGTCGGGCGCGGGCGGGCTGGACCAGTGGCTCGGTTTGTCGACACCGGCCGGCGCGGCGCCGAGCGACGCGCTGCTGGCGCAGATCACCCGGTTCGCCGATGACGCCCGCCAGTACGTGCCGGGGTGCGCGGTGGCGGCCGTCGACCACATCGCCGGGACCGCCGGCACCTATGCCACCGGCACGCGGGATCTGGAGGCGGACGAACCGTTCCTGAGCTCGACGATCGCCATCATCGACTCGGTCTCGAAGCAGTTCACCACCACGATGCTGGCCCAGGCCGTCGTCGGCGGGCTCGGGCGCAACGGCCCGCTGACGCTCGACGCCCCCATCACCGACTACCTCAACCCCTACCTGGACGCCTACGGCCGCTCGCTCCCGCCGCTGCCCGCGGCGATCACCGTCGGGAACCTGGCCGACTACACGTCGGGGTTCCTCGAGGAGCCGTCCAACTACACCGACCCGGCCAGCGCCTACAGCCTGGACCTGCTGACCGCGTGGCTGAGCGACGTCACCACCATCGACGGCACCGCCACGTCGGGCCCGTACCTCCACGCCGCCCCGGGCACGGCCTACTACTACTCCGACGTCGCCGTGGACCTGCTCGGCTTCATCCTCGCCGACCAGCTCATCCTGGCGTCCAGCCCGGGGATGCCGAACTACGACGACCTCATCACCACGTTCCTCGTGGGACCCGGCGTTCTCGACATGCCCGACACCTTCGTCACGCCGCCCGCGGCCAAGGAGAGCCGCATCGCCAAGGGCTACCTCTACCGCCACGGTGTGACCCCGCCGGCCGCCGACGCGTTCGAGCCGGCGCCCAAGATCAACCGGCCGCCCGAGTTCTTCGGCGGCGGTGGCGGGCTGCGTTCGACCGCGGACGACATGGTGCGCTTCCTGCACGCCCTCGTGGCCCCGCCGGCCCTCCAGCACCTCCAGCGGGCGATCCCTCTCGCCGCCGAGCCGCGGTTCTCGCTGAGCGGCGGCCGCAGCACCGGCCTCGGATGGGACCCGATCGTGACCGAGAGCGGGGTCACCATCCTGCTCAAGGACGGCGCCGGCACGGCCGGCTGCACCTCGCTGCTCGGCTACTCCCCCGAAACCGGGCGCGCCCTGTTCTTCTTCACCAACGTCGACGGTGCCACCGACTACCTGACCATCAGCGAGGAGTTCAAGCGCCTCCTGGCCGAGCGCTCCCCCGCACCGCTCGACCCGGCGTCGACCACCACGACCACCGCGACCGACGACCCGTCCGCCCCGGGCGCCGTCGCCACGCCCGTGTCGGCGAACCCTCGCTTCGCCGGCTGACCCGAGCGCCCCGACGCTCGCGACGCGATCGGGCCGGAACCGGGGCCGGCGCAGAGGCGACGA
>Ga0105047_10006550_pt1 | contig 19733 bp, 14 predicted proteins | sample MAT04_FD_78384 | JGI IMG/M metagenome (GOLD analysis project Ga0105047, IMG submission 78384) | Freshwater microbial communities from Lake Fryxell liftoff mats and glacier meltwater in Antarctica - MAT-04 (megahit assembly) | ecosystem: Environmental > Aquatic > Freshwater > Ice > Liftoff...
CCGGCGGTGTTGATCGCGCACGTGCTCCCGCTGCCGGAGGCGATCGCCACCACGCCGTTCGCCGCTCGCACCGGGACCAGCGACGACGCGGTGTTGTTCTGGCCCATCTGGCCGCTCGTCCCGAGACCGAAACAATCGACACCACCGGTCGCCGTCAGCGCGCAGGTGAAAGCGTCACCGAGCGAGACCGCTTGATAATCGCCGCCCACCCGCACCGGGAGCGCGCGCTGCGTCGTCGTGCCGTCGCCGAGCTGACCACTGGCGTTGTTGCCCCAGCACCAGAGCGACGCATCGATCTGGAGGCCGCAGGTATGCGTCGCGGCAGCGACCACGCGCGACCAGCGGCCTGCGAGCTCCACGGGCGCGAGCCGCGTCGTCGTCGTACCGTCACCCAGGCGACCGTTGGTGTTGCCGCCCCAGCAGAAGAGCCGGCCGTCGGAGCGCAACGCGCAGCTGTATCCGCTACCGCCCGTCACCGACGACCAGTCGGTCGCGGTGCCGACCTGCGCAAACGTCTGCCGCGGCGCCGAGGTGCCCAGGCCGAGCTCGCCCGTCGCGTTCGATCCGGAGCACCACAGGGTGCCATCGCTGCGCACGACGCAGGCGTGCGTTCCTCCGAGGCCTGCGGTCTGGACCAGACCACGGTGGCCGCGCGCGACCTCTTCGAAGCGCAGGTGTCGCGCCGGCACGCCGCCACCGAGGTCGGCGTAGACGTTCGGGCCGAAGCAGGAGACGCGCGTCCCGTCGCTCGCACAGGTGCCGTTTCCCGCGCTGATCGCGGTCATCGGCCCGTCCGCGGGCACGACCGTCGGCACGGTCACCGAGGTCAACGATCCGAGGCCGATCGCGCCGCGGGTGTTCGAGCCCCAGCACGCGACCTCGCCCGCGACGCTCAGCGCGCAACTGTGCGACGCGCCCGTCGCGATCGCGGACCAGTCCGAGCGAGCACCGGCGCGCGTGAGCACGGAGCGCGCGGTTCGCGTTCCGTCGCCCAGCTCACCGTTGGTGTTGACGCCCGCGCACCAGGCGGTGCCGTCCGCTCGGATGACGCAGGTATGCGAGGCGCCCGTGTCGACGCTCAGCTGCGCGTCGGTCGAGACCTGCACGGGCGCGGTGTGCGTACCGGCGATCGCGAGCTGGCCTGACGTGTTGGCGCCCCAGCAGTGCAGACGCCGCGTCGCGGCCTGGAGCGCGCAGGTGTGGGAGCCGCCTGCCGCCACCGCCTCGAACGCGCCTTCGACCGCTTGCGGCGCCAGCGCGTCGACGAGGGTCCCGATTCCGAGCCGGCCGCTGGCGTTGCTGCCCCAGCAATGGAGTGACGTGCCGCGAAGGCCGCAGGTGTGCTGCGCGCCCGCGGAGACCGCTGACCAGTCGCTCGCGGCGCCTACGCGGACAGGGACTTTGCGCGCCGTGACGGTGCCGTCACCGAGCTGTCCCCGGGTGTTACTGCCCCAGCAGTAGAGCGCGCCGGAGGAGATCGCGCAGGCGTGATCGGTGGCCGCGGAGACCGCGCTGTAGACGGCCGCGCCGACGCGCACCGGGATCGCCGACTCGGTGGGGCCGATCGTACCGAGCTGACCGAGGCGGTTGTTGCCCCAGCAAAACAGCTCGCCGGCCGCGCCCAGGCCGCACGCAAAACCGCGGCCAGCGTCTGCGGAGATCGGACCCGGCGCCACCGTGAGGGCTGCGATCGTCTCGGCGACCGGGGCGCGCTTTTCTTCGCACCCCCCACCGATCGATCCGAGAATCAGAAAGAATGACCAAGCCCCGCAACGCTCGATGAAGCGCCGCCCACCCAGATATGACATTGTGCAGCATTTCTGCGTGAGAACGGGCCGTCTCGTCAATGCGTAGTTGCGCGCTTTGCGACCAATGTTTGCATCGCGTCTTGGACCCGGGCGAGGGCCGGCTCGAGCGGCGCATCCCCGTTCGGGAAGAGCGTTTCCGGCGCGAGGGGCGCGCCGATGCGCAGGCGGATCGTCCACGGAATCCAGGGCGCGAAGACCAGCGGCGAGCCCAGCCAGACCCAGATCAGGGCGATGCGGAGCGGCAACGGCAGCGGCGCGAGCGCGATGCCCAGCGCGCCCAGGAGCCCGAGCAACGAGATCCCCCAGCGCTTCGAGCCGATCAGGCGAGGCACGACCAGCAGCGTCGCGAGCAGGCGCGAGCGCAGGAGCATCGGCGCCGTGAAGTGGCTGCCGCGGATGCCGAGCGGCACGATCGGCACGTTCGTCTCGCGGGCGATGCGCAAGAAGCCCAGGCGACCGCCGAGATCGACGCGATGGGCCTGCCAGATCGGGCGCAGCGTCTCGTGATCGCCGCCCGGAAACACGAGCAGCGGCACGCCGGCCGCGAGCGTCTGCTTCGCCGCCGCGTAGCTCGACGGCACCGCGCCGAGGTGACGGAGCGCGACCTTCAGCGGAAACACGCGGAATCCAAGCGGCAACGCGAACGCCGCGAGCGGCCGATCGGGCCCGATGTCGCGCACGTAGAGCGCGAGGATGCAGAGGATCTCGGCGATGCCCATCCCCGCCGAGTGGTTCGCGACCAGCAAAAAAGCCCCCGTTTTAGGCAGATTTTCGACACCCTCGAGCGTCGGCCGGTGGAAGAGCCGCACGATCGGGAGCAAGTAGCGGAGCACCAGCTCGGCCATCCGGGGCGAGATGCGGCCGGGGTTCTCGACCTCGATCCCGCGCGCCCAGTGACCGTGATCCATCGTCACACCAGCCCGGCCTCGCGATACGCGCGCCCGGTCTCTCCGAGCCGCTCGATCAGCGGAGCCGGCGTCCACCCCAGCTCGCCGCGCGCCTTGGTGGCGTCGCAGATCCAGGAGCCGGCGGTGGCCTCGCGCCACTTGTCCATGTTGAGCATCGTCGGCTGATCGCGGATCCGCGCGACCACCTCACCGAAAAACGCGAGCACGCCGGTCGCGAGCGCCGGCGAGCGCACCACACGCGGGGGCGGAAGGCCCATCGCGCGGGCGATCATCGCGCCGAGCTCGGCATAGGTCGGCCGCTCGTCGGCCGCGACGTAATACATTCCGGTGTCGTCGCCGACGCGCTCGCCCCACATTCCTGCGGTGACGATGGCGGTGGCGAGATCGCGCACGTGCACCAGCGAGACGCGGTGATCGCGCAAGGTCGGCGTCACGTGGGTCCCGCGCGCGACGCTCTTGAACAGCGGCACCGCCCAGCGATCGCCGTCGCCGAGCACCATCGGCGGCCGCACGATCGTGATCGGCACCTGCTTCGCGAACGCGACCGCCGCCTGCTCGGAGTCGAGCTTCATGCGCCCGTAGCGCGAGATCGGCTTCGACGGATCACGCTCGGTGCGCGGGCGATCCGGGGGGCTGATCCCACCCGCCGCGAGCGACGACACGATCACCAGCGCAGGCGGCGTCGCGCGATCGGCGCAGGCCTTGGCGAGCGCTGCGGTGCCGCCGATGTTGACCGTTCGAAACTCGGTCTTCCAGGGCACCTTCAGCACCGTCGCGAGATGGAAGACGACGTCGACGTCTCCGATCGCGCGCACCAGCGAGTCGGTGTCTTCCATGTCGCCGAGGGCGATCTGCGCGCCCATCTTCTCGATCGACTCGCGCGAGGAGCTCGCCCGCACCAGCGCCGTGACGCGGTGGCCACCTTCGACCAGCGTCCGCACGACGTGGGCTCCGATGAAGCCGGTGGCGCCGGTCACGAGCGCTCGGGTCACGGCTTGTCGAAGCAGTCGGTGTATTCGGCCGCGGTGCGGTCCTGGTTGCAGACGAGGCACATGGCCTCGCTCGCGCCGGACTTTCCGCAGACCGGGATGGCGAGCGTCGGATAGTTCTCGGCGTCGCTGGTGATCTCGACGAGCGCGTGGTCTTCGCCCGCGCCGGCCGGCGCTTCGTAGAAGAAGCGGATGACCATGGAGCGCCCCGGCTCGATGGTCTCGCCGATCACCGGGGAGAACTGGGCGCGCTTGAACGCGCAGCGGGTGTCACCGCGGACCTTCACGCCCGTGATCTTCATCGGCAGCTCGCCGCGGTTCTCGAGGGTGAGGTTGACGGGGTTGGAAGATCCGCCGGTGCGCGTGCAGAAGGTGATCGGCGCGATGTTTGGGCAGATCTGCGCCGGCGTGAAGCAGCTGTTCGCGCCACCCGAAGCGGAGCTGGTGGCGACGCACGGAACCTCGGGGCCGCCCTTGTCCTTGTACGACGCGACGCACTCCACTTCATCGGAGCACCCGACGCCCAACGCAAACAGACAAACGAGCGGCAAAAATGACTTCATCATCACGAATCTCCCGACGGGATCTCGCCCGGCGCCAATCCATACTTCTTCAGGAGCATGTAGAGATACTTTCTATCGATGCCCGCCTCGCGCGCCGCCCGGGCCATGTTGCCCTGGACCCGCCCGAGGAGGTGTCGGAGATACTCCCGCTCGAACCGGACCACCAGGGCCTCCTTGGCCTCTTTGAACGGTCGCGAATAGTCCGGCAGGAGCCGCTCCCGCTCATCCGCCGCGCGATCGACGCGGTGCTGGCTAGGATCGAGGTCCTCCATGCCACCCACGTAGGACGCGCGCTCGATGACGTTCCGCAGCTCGCGGACGTTGCCCGACCAGGTATGCGCGACCAGGCGCTCCCGCACCTCGGGGGCCATCTCGTCCCACGCGCCGCGCCGATCGAGGATGTGGTCGACCAAGAGCGGGAGGTCCTCCGGACGATCGCGCAGCGGCGGCAACGGCACGATCACCACGCTGAGACGGAAGAACAAGTCCTCGCGGAAGCGGCCCTCCGCCACCTCCACGCGCAGATCCTTCTTCGTCGCCGCGACGATGCGCAGGTCGAGCTTGATGGGCGAATGCGATCCGACGCGATAGATCTCGCGCTCCTCTATCGCCCGCAGCAGCTTGGGCTGGACGTCGAGCGGCAGGTCATCGAGCTCGTCGATGAACAGCGTCCCGCCCTTCACGACCTCCATCGCGCCGCGACGCAGCGCCGTGGCGCCGGTGAACGAGCCGCGCTCGTGCCCGAAGAGCTCGCTCTCGATCAGGCTCTTCGTCACCGCGCCGCAGTCGAACACCACGAATGGGCCGTTCTTCCTGAGGCTGGCCTGGTGGATGGCGCGCGCAGCGACGCTCTTGCCGGTGCCGGTCTCGCCGAGCAGCAGGATGGTAGCGTCGGTCGGCGCGATCTTCTCGAGCAGCGAGAAGACCTCGCGGGTGCGGGCGTTGTTGCTGACCAGATCTCCGAAGCGAATGTTCTCGCTGGGATCGAGCTCGAGCGCCTGCGACACCGGCTGGAAGCGCATCAGCACCTCGCCGGCCTTGATGCGCGCGCCAGGGCGCAGGAACGCCTCGCGGATCTGCGCCTCGTCGAGCCAGGTGCCGTTGGTCGAGCCGAGATCCACCAGCGCGTAGCGCTCGCCATCGCGGCGGATCGCGAAGTGCGCGCGCGAGACCGTCGCGTCGGGGATCACGATGTCGTTGTCGGGGCCCTTTCCAACGCGAACTTCACCCTCGCCGAGGGGATAGGTCTTGCCGATCTCGGGACCGCGCAGCACCACCAGATGAAACCGCTGGACCGTGGGGCGGAGCCCCTGCTCGGGACCGCCGAGGACCTTGGTATTCATTTCGGGGCCAGCGCCGCTTCGGCTTTTTCCAGCGCGATCTTGGCCGCGTCGAGCTCGGGCTTGAGCTGCACGGCCTTCTTCAGGACCTCGACCGCCTTCTCGGCATCCTTCTGCTCGAGATAGATCTGGCCGAGCCAGTAGTAGGCCTCGGCGAAGTCCGGCTGCTCTTCCACCGCGCGGCGGAAGGACTGGATGGCCGGGTCCTTGTAGTTCTTCTTGTAGAGCGCGAACGCGAGATAGTAGTGCGCGCGAGATAGTTTGGGGTTCTCGCGGATGGCGCGGCGACACTCGGCCAGCGCCTTGTCGACCTGACCCTGCTTGAACATCGCGGAGCACAGCTCGGCGCGCACCTCGGCATAGCCCGGGCGCAGCTTGAGCGACTGCTCGAAGGTCTTGATCGCCTGATCCAGCTTGCCCTGGCGAAAGTAGGTCTCGCCGAGCTTGAAGAGGGCCTCCGAGCGCAGATCGGGGTCCTTCGACGCGGCTTTGAAGGCCTCCACCGCGAGGTCGTGCTTGTCGCGCGTCAGGAGGATCTCGCCGCGCCGGAAGTGCGCCGGGCCGTACGCGGGGTCGGTCTTCACGGCCATCTCGTAGGCCTTGAAGGCCTCGGTCCCGCGCCCGCGCGCCGCGAGGAGCTCACCGAGGAAGAAGTAGGCCTCCGGGTCGGTGTCGTCGATCTTCAGCGCCTCGAGATAGCGCTTCTCGGCCTCGTCGGCCTCGCCCTTCTCCGCCAGCGCGCGCCCCAGATAAAAGGCCGCCCGAGCGTCGTAGGGGTTGAGCTTGGTCGCCTCGGTGAGCTGGGCGATCGCGTCGTCGACCCGCCCCTCGACCGAGGACAGGAGCGCCGACTGCCGCATCGCGTCCGCGTCGTGCGGGCGCAGCCGCAGCACCTCCTGGTACTCCGCCTTGGCGAGCGCGATGTGGCCCTTCTGGAAGAGCGCGTCACCCAGCGCGCGGCGCGCGTCGACGAACGCCGGATCGATCAGCAGCACGTCCTGCAGCGTGGAGATCGCGAGATCGACCTTGTTCTTCCCGAGGTACGCGAGGCCGAGGTTGTATCCGGCCGCGGTGAACTTGGGGTCGATCTGCAGAGCCTTCTTCAGCTCCTCGATCATCAGGTCGAACTTCTTCTGCTTGCCGTAGATGACGCCCAGGTTGTTGAGCGCCTTCACGTCGGTCGGCTTCAGCGCGAGCGCTTCCTTGAACGCCTTGACCGCCTTGTCGTACGCGCCGAGGCGATAGTTCGCGACGCCCTTGTTGAACGGATAGTCCGAGTCCCGCGGGTCGAGCTTGGCCGCCTCGCCATACTTGGCCGCGGCTTCTTCCTTGCGGCCGAGATCGAGCAGCACGTTGCCCATGTTGTTGTGGGCCGACGCCTGCCGGGGGCGGATCTCGATGACCTTCTTGTACGCGGCGAGCGCCTGATCGGGCTCGTGGAGCTTGGCGGCGACGTCGGCGAGGCTGAACCACGCATCGGCCGCGCGCGGCTCGAGGGTGGTGGCACGGGTGAACGCATCGAGGGCGACCCGCCCTGCGCCGACCTTTCGCGCGGTGACGCCCAGGTTGTAGGCCGCGTCATAGCGGGTCGGGGCGATCTCGCTGGCGCGCTTGAACGCCGCCATCGCGCCTTCCCATTTCGAGAGCATCGAGAGGCCGACCCCGAGGTCGTGCTGGATGTCGGCGCTCTCGCCGCCGAGGCGCACCACCTCGCGCAGCTCAGCGAGCGCGCAATCGAGGCGCTGCGCGTCCAGGCAGGCGCGCCCGAACTGGGCGTGCGCGGCGGGGCTGTCGGGCTCGGCTTTGACCGCCTCTTCGGCGGCGGCGAGCTCTTGCTCGCTGACGTCTCGCACCGGCTCGACGCCGAGCAGAGTATCGGCGGCGTCCTTGGCCAGCGCGCCCGCGGTCGAGGCGTCGCCGGTCGTGGCGGTGCCTACCGGCGCACCCTGCGCCCAAGCGACCTCGCCTCCCAGGGCGAGCAGCGCGATCAGCGCATAAAAGCGACTGACCTCCACTTTAGTCGATCCACAGTCCATGATCGTGATCGCCCGTCTTCGACACGTAGCTGCCGCGCACCTTGCGCCAGTCATCCTTCGCCTTGAAGGCCGTCGTCTGCTGCTTTTCCAGGTCCGTCTTGGCCTCTTCGAGATCGCGCGCGCAGTCTTCGTACTGCCCCTCGAAGCGCTTCACGAAGTCCTCCTCCACCGGGAGATCGAAGCGCACCGCGAGGCGCGCCTTGGTCAGCTCCAGTGAAGTACGGGCGCAGTAAACACCCAGCTCGGCGACCTCGATCGCCGAGTTGGCCGCGTCGATCTCGGCCTTCACCTGCGTCTGCCGCGCCTCCCAGACTTCCTTGGCCTTGCCGCCGCGCTGATCGACGGTCTCCATCGCGGTCTCGGCCAGCGCCTGGCGTGCCTCGCACTCGATCTTGTCGTCGCGCGCCGCGTCGAGCCGATCGAGCGCGATGATGACCTCGTTCTCGGCCTCGTAGCTCCAGCGCCGCCCGTCCTCAGGGAACACTTCGGTCAGCTCGGTGCCGACCTTCTGGCTCAACGAGCGCGTCGCCCCCGAAGAGGCGCAGGCGCAGAGCGATCCGGCCATGAAGAGCGCGAGCACTCTCATCGCTTGCCTCGCACCTGGATGATGCCCGGATCGCGCGGGTTGACCGTCTTGCCCTGCGGCAGCTTCACGGTCTCCGCGTCGGCCAGCTTGTCCATGCCGTACGCCTTGTAGAGCGCGATGACGTTCATGCGCGCCTTGACGTTGGTGGGATCAGATTTGAGCGCATCCTGGAACTCGTCGAACGCATCCTGCGCATAGCCGAGCGCGAAAGCCACCACGCCACGAAGGTTGTACACCTCCGACGACGCGCCGCCCTCGGCCGCCTTGTCGAGGACCAGCTTGGCTGCGTACGGATCGTTCACCGCGAGGTACAGCTCGGCCAGCTCGCCGAGGGCCTGATAGTCCTTCGAGTTCTTGGCGATGCGCTTCTGCAGCTCACCGACCTGAGACGCGTTGGGCGAGCCCGACCGCGCTGGCGGCGGCTGCCGTCGCTCGGGATCGGGATCGAGCGGCTCGCCGAGCAAGCACGCCCGCGCCGACTGCGTGAAGACCGCGAGCTCGACCGACTTGGCCGCACACGTGTCGTGGGCCTCCTTGGCCTTCGCCGAGAGCTCGTCCGCGCGGCCGCCGAGGGCCTGCTTGAACTTCTCGGTGCCCGCCGCGTCGAGGCCCGCCGGAGCCGGCGCCTTCTTGAGAAAGTCGGCGCCTTGGTTGTAGACCTGCTCGAGGCGCGCGAGCGCCGCGAGGGCCCACTTCGGGCTCTGCATCTCGATGATGCCGACCAGCTCGTTCTCCGCGGTCTGGAGCGCGGCGAACTTCCTCTGGATGGACGTCGCGGTGTTCCCGTCGAACTGGACCTGCTCGTACTCGGAGATGGCGCCCTGCGCGAGATAATAGCGAGCGCCCGCGGCGCCCTCGCGATCACCCGGGTCCGCCGACGCCGAGCCCAGCTCCGCGCCCGCCGCAAACGCCCGACCGGCCTCTGCGCCGCGACCGGCCTGCATCAGGGCGTAGCCGAGGCGATACTCGATCGCGCCCGAACGCGCGCCTTCGGTCGACGCCGTCTGGAGCGCACCCGCCGCGCCCTTGTAGTCGCCGGCCCGCTCGAGGATGTCCGCCAGAGCGAGCGAAGCCTCGCGCTTCGGCGCACCCGGCGCCGCCTTTTCGATCACCTTCACGTACAGCGCCTTGGCGCCCTCGGTGTCGCCGAGGTGAGCCTTGATCACCGCCGCGGCGCGCAACAGCTCGGCCGAGCCTTCGCCGCCCGCCTTGGCCGTCGCGGCCTGCTCGAGATACTTGCCGGCCTGCTCGAAGTTGACGGCCTGCGCCGACATGCTGCCCAGCGTCGAGAGCACGTCCGAGACCACCTTCGACTGCGGATACTCCTGGATCAGCCGCTGCCCGATGGCGGACACGCGATCGAGATCGTCCGAGTTGCGCGCGGTCGCGAACGCGTTGATCAGCGCCTTTTCGCCGAGGTCGCTGCCCTTGTGGCGGTCGGCGAACTGGAGGAGGCCGTTGACCGCCTCGTCGCCCGCGTAGCCCGCCTGCAGCGTCGCCACTTCCAGCGCGCGGCCCTCGGCCGACTCGACGATCTGGTTGAGCTCGTTGCGCACGGCGCCGGACAGGCGATCGTTGGACGCGAAGCGCTTTCCGACCAGCGCCATCTCCTCGAACTTCTCCTGCACCTTCAAAGCGTCGAGCGCGAGCTCGGCGGACACGCTCGCCTCTTCCGACTGCGGGAACTCCTCGACCAGCGCGGCGAAGTACTCAGACGCTTCGTCGAACAGACCCTCGTCATAGTACGACTTCGCGAAGTTGAACTTCACCGCGACGCGCTGGGGCTCGGTGGCAAAATCTCCCACGTAAGTACGGGCGGCGCGGCGCAGGCCGGCGCGCGCCTGCACCAGCTCGAGGCGGGTGAGCTTGGCCGGGTCCTTGAGCGCGTTGTTGTAGGCGACGACCGCGGTGTAGACCGCTTCCTTGCGATCGGTCCCGCCCGCCGCGGCGGTGGAGGTCTTGAGCCCGTCGATCACCGCCTCGTAGCCGCGGCCCGCCAGGAAGAACTGCTTCGCGGCGAAGCGCGTGTCGGCGAGGTTCTGGCGGATCTCGGGCGCGGCCGGCGCGTTGCCGAAAAGCGCGAGGTAGCTCTCGTAGGCGTCGCCCGCGAGCTGGTGGAGCTTCAGATCACCGTTCTTCGACGCGACCAGCTGGGTCTTCGTCGCGAGGTCGCGGCAGTAGGCCTCGAACTCCTTGAACAAGTGGTCGCGCTCTTTTTCGGGGAGGCGCCAGTCATAGTATCGACGCGCGCCGACCTCGGCGAGGATCGCCACGTCGCGCGCGACATAGGCGTACTGCTGGCCCTTGGCCGCGCCGTCGTAGAGGCGGCGCGCCCACTCGAGCGTGTCGTCGTCCTGCGCGCCGAGCGCGAGGAGCTCGCGATAGACCTGGCTGGCGAGGTTATACTCACCCTTCACGAACCAGCGGCGCGCCAGCTTGGAGAGCGCCGCGAGATAAGAAGTACGGGCGTCGGCGAGGCCGCGGAAGTATCGCAGCGCCTTGGGCACGTCGATGTTCTTCTTGTTCACCTCGGTCCACGGGAACACCAGGTCCGACAGCGCCTCGCGGCGGAGGTCGATCTTCTTCGAGCTCAGCGCGATCTGCTTCGAAGCACCGACGCCCTTGGAGGCCTGCTCGGCCTTGGCCAGGCCCTCGATGGTGTCCTCGAAGGACTTGAGGGCGCCCTTCATGTCCTCTTCGTTGATCTTCACCCAGCCCAGCTTGTAGCGGGCCATGGCGTGGCTGGCGGACTCGTCCGTCTCGAGGATGCGCTTGTAATACTTCTCCGAGCCCTTGAGGTCGCTCTGGTCGAAGTAATAGTCACCCACCACCAGCAGGGCCTCGTTGCGATAGCCGCTCTTGTCGTGGTCGGTGATGACCTGCTCGAGATACTTGAGCATCTGCGGATAGTCGCCGAGCTCGCGGAACTCGTGCGCGACGAAGAACAAAACCTTGTCGCGATCGGTGTAGTTCGGGAACTCGTCGAGGATGCGCTTGTACACGCCGATCGCCTGCTCCTTGAGGAGGCGGGCCTGCACCGAGGTCACCGCGCGCTCGCGGCGCTTGGTGCCTTCGTAGGCGATGAAATAGTGGTTCCTCGCCTCTTCCACGAACAGCTCGGCGAGCCGCAGGTAGAGGTCGGGCAAGTAAGGCTGGCCGCGCGAGCGGTCGATCAGCTCCTTGGTGGAGTCGATCGCGAAGCGGACCTTGGTGATCTCACGCTTGAGGCGCGCGACCTCGTCCTCCGGAGACGGGGGCTTGGCCACCAGCGAGCTGGCGCAGCCGCTGATCGAGCCCGCGAGAAAGAGCGCGATGACGAGCTTCTTCATCATCGTCATTCCACGCAGCGGTCCTGGATGAGGAACCGCATGTCCGGGAGCTCGTCGCTCCAGAACTCGTCATCGAAGGGATAGTAAGTACGGGGACCGCCGCTCGGCACCCGCTCCGCCTTGTCGCGCACGCCGATCTTTCCACCGGTGTCGCGGATGGGACGGAAGATGGAGACGCCGACCTCGTACTCGAGGAGGTTGGCCTGCTCGTCGGCGTCGAGGAGCTTCTCGGCGGCCTTTGCGGCGCCGAGATCGCGGGCGCGGGTGAGGCGCCAGGTCGATCGATCGAGGAGCAGCGAGTAGAGCGCGCGCAGGTGCTCGAGCGCCCCGCCCTCTTCCAGCACGGACGCCAGGGTCTCGAGCGTCTCGCTCTCCTTGCGCGACCCGCGCTCGACCTTCACCGCCGGGGCGACCTCGGGCAGCTCGTCGGCGGCCTTTGCCACCACCGGGACCCCCAGCGGCGGCGCGCCGCTCTTGAGCTGCGCGACCGCCACGCCGTACCGCGCACGGAAGTCCGCCACTGCGGCCTTGGCTGCGCGGAAGTGGCAGAAGCGCTGATAGATCAGGCCGCGCAGGACGTACTGATCGGGGATGAACAGATCGCGGTTCGACGGCGCGCCGAGCGCGTAGAGCAAGCCCATCGCGTCGTGGTAGCCGCGCGCGCGGAAGTGCGCCCAGGCGCGCTCGAGCAAGATCTCGCCGGCCGGCGTGTCATAGGTACGGCCGATGCGCTGGTAGACCTTGATCGCCTCGTCGTACTTGCCGCCCTCGTAGAGCAGCCGCGCGCGGGTGAGGCGAGCCTCGGCGATCGGATCGCGCTTGGCCTTCTGCACGACTAGCTTCCGGCGGATGTCGGTCTCGTCTTCGGGCGGCGGCGGCGGCAGGCCGAGGTTCTCGCGGATGCGCTCGGCGCGCTTCTCTTCGTTGGCGAGGAACTCATCGGTGGCCTTCAGCGCCTCTTCGGTCTTGCCCTCGCGGACGAGCGTCACGATGTCGGCGAGCGCGACGCGGCGGGAGATCTCGCCCTCGTCGCTGACCTGCTCGAAGTCCTTGGCGGCCCAGTTGCGATAGCCCTGGCGGAGGTTCGCCAGGCCGCGCTGATAGTGCAAAAAGTCGGCGACCTCGACCGGGAGGTTCGAGAGCTCGGCCTCGACCAGGACGCCGCGGAGCAGCTGGTCCTCGGAGATCAGCTCCTTTTCGGCGAGGCGGGCGATGCCGGCGAGCGAGCGGGAGAGGAGCGCGGGGTTCTGCCGCTGCTCGACCACCGCGAAATAGTATTCGGCGGCGGCCTGACCGAGGCCCATCGCCTCGAGCGCCTCGGCGAGGGCGTACTGCGCGCTCTCGTACTTCTCGGCGGTCGGCTTGGTCTTGGTCATCGACACGTGCGCGAGGCGCGCGGCGCGCGGATAGTCCTTGAGATAGAGCGCCTCGTTGGCGCCGGAGAGCTCGGCCGCTCCACCCTCGTCTTCCAGCTGCACGGGCTCGGCCGCTACCGCAGCGGGCGCCGCCGTCCCCGGGGTGGCAGGCGGCGTCGCCGGAGGATCCTGCGCCCACGACGCGACAGGAACCGCGAGCGCGCAGGACAGGACGACCACAAGGCGGACATCAGCCGCGTTACTGAATGTTGAGGCCAAGGCCCACCTGCAAAAAGAGCTCGTTCTCGCTGTCCTTGAACGTCTCTGCGGAGAGGAATTGATAGTCACGGACGTCGAAGCGCACCGAGAAATTCTTGGTCAGATAGATGCGCCAGCCGAGGCCCGCGTTGAGGCCGATGAACACGCCGGCGTTCTCGTACGAGGCCACCGCGGGCCCGACGGTGAAGAACACCTCGGTGTAGATCAGGGAGTCGTTGAGCCAGGCCAGCTTGCCGTAAAACGGCTTGATCACCAGGTTCGAGCCGACGAAGAACTGCATCTGCGGGAACTTGGTGGGGCGCACGCCGAAGCTGTCCTCCAGCTCGCGCTCGAGGTCGGTCTTCACGTTGAGGGAGTAGGTCGCGCTGGCGATCTCCCATGCCCAGAAATCATCGAAGTGATAAGTATAGGCGGCGGTCCCGGTGATGCCCTTGTAGAAGGCGTCGATGGGGATGGTGCCCACGCCGAGCGTGAACTCGTGCGACGCCATGTACTTGCGGTTCTGCACTGCGTACAGCTTGCCGCCTTCCTCGAAGTCATCGGCGTGCGCCGGTCGAGCCGCGGCCAGTCCTGCGGCTCCGACGATCGCGGCGAGTATGAGTTTTGACATCGATTCTGGCATCGCAGGGTGCTCCTCAGGAACGACTTAGAAATTCTGTCCGCGGAAGGCGAAGGGGAAGGTCACGGTGACCGAGCCGCCCGTGGGCTTGGGGAACTGCCAGCCCTTTATCACGCCGCCGATGCAGGCCGTGACTGCCTCGCTCTTCAGCGTGCTGGAGCGGACGCGCGTCGACTGCACGCTGCCGCTCGGCGAGATGATCCAGTCCATCACCACCTTGCCGTCGAGGCCGGGGGTGCGCATGAGCTCGCGCTCGTAGCAGCGCTGGATGTCGCCGATGCCGGCGTTGACGACCTTCAAGATCTCCTCGCGCGACAGCGAGCCGCCCTGCGTGCCGACGTCGCGCGCGGGTACGCGGGCGACGGTGCCGCGGACCCGGCCGCCGGTCTCGGCCTTCATCGCGCCGACGTTGTTGCCTTCCATCAGCTTGGCCGCGGCGCGGGTGTCGCGGCCGGTCGAGCCCGTCGAGAGGACCACCTCGTTTCCAGGCAATTTACCGATCGGACCCGACATCGCAAAGCGCTTCGCCGTGCCGTTCGGGACACGCACCGCAGCGATGTTGGACACCGCGGCGGAGAGGTTCTTCGAGTCGCGCGGCGCGATGTTATCGAGCGCGGCGAGGGCGCTCGCGGCGTCCTTCGACGCTTGATTGACCTCCGGGGGAGGCTGCTCGACCGGAGCCTGGCGCGGCTCGCGCTTCTCCTTCTTGTGCTTCTTCGGCTCGGGCGGCGCCTTCTCCTCGGGCGGAGCGGGCGCGATCGGCTCGGGCGTCGGCTCGGGCGTCGGGGTGGGCTCGGGCTTCTCGAGCTCGAGATCCTTCAGCGACACCTCGGCGAACTCGACCTCCTCCTCCATCGCCATGACCTCGGGCGGCGAGATCACCGACTCGACGTAGATCGCGCCGAGCAGGAAGATGATCGCGAGAAACGCGGAGAATCCGTAGAGGCGATCCTCGCGCGACACGTTCATCGCGTAGCTCTTCGGCGGCGGCAGCGGCGGGCGTACGAAGCGGACGAGGTAGCCCTCGCCGCCGTCGAGCTTCACGTGGGCGAAGTCGCCCTCGCCGATCTCGACCACGAAAAGATGGCCTTTTTTGTCGGCCTTGTGGTTGTCGTCGCAGAGGTTGGCGAACGGCGCGGTCTCGCCGCCGATCACCACGTTGCCGCGGATGGTGTTGTCGAAGAACAGACGCGCGCGCCCGTTCTTCTTCAGCCGCAGGAGATCGAAGAGCTCGGACGTGCGCGGGTCGACGAACGAGAATCGATCGCCGCGCGACACGCGCTTCACGTCGAACAGGCGCGAGTCGCGGTAGCGGATGACCTCGACAACCGCGTCGGGCTCGGCGCGGACCGGGGTCTTGAAGCGATCGCGAACGACGTTGTCGAGCAGTGAGAACGGAGGCTCGAAGTGCCGATCGTCGTCGTGATCGTCGTCCTCATCCTCGTCGTCCCGCATGTCGTGGACATACGAGGGGACGATCGCGGTCGCGGGCGGCTCCGAGGTGCGCGCCGGCGGCGGCGTGCTGGGCGTGCCGATCACGGGGAGCGGCGTCTTGTCCGGGGACGGCGCGGGCGGCGGAGGGAGGGTCGCCTTCTTGCCGGTCTTCGTCGTCGGACCGGGGCCCGGGTCCTTCGAGATGCGGGCGATGGCGGTGGGATCGCGCGAGCCCTTCGACGGCGTCGGCTTCTTCTGCTGCGGCGGCTGCGGCAGCGGCGTCGGATCGACCTTCTTCGGCGCCGGCGGCAAAGACAGCGGATTGGGGCGCTTCCGGGTCGGCTCGTCCTCGATCACCAGCGGCGGTGGAGGCGGGAGGCCCTTCGGCTCGAGGCGCTGCGTCGCGGGCTCCCATTCGCCCGACGGCTGCGGCGGGGGCGGCGGAGAGCTGCCGCCCATCAGATCGTCGACCAAGCCCCCCTGGCGGGCGGGCGTCGGGGGGCGGGAGTGGTCGGGATCGAGCGACGAGATCGGAACGATCGGCCGGGTCGCGAACGGATCGCGGCGGCCCGAGGTCGGCGCGGCCTTGCCCGGGGACACGGACGGCGCAGGCGCGGGATCGGGCGCCTTGAACGACTGCGACTGCTGCATCAGCTCGACCTTGAGTCGGAACTCGCCGATGCGGACGTCGTCGAGGCCGGTGACCGGCGCCGACGCGACCTTCTTGCCGTTGACCTGGATGCCGCTGGTGCCGCCAGCGTCGGCGATCATCAGCTTTCCGGCCTCGACGTAGAGGACGGCGTGACGCGGAGAGATGCCGGGCTCTTCGAGGCGAACGGCGCAATCCGCCGCGGCCCCGACCGTCACCACTCGCGCCGAAGGGAACACGCGCGAGCCGAGGAACTGGCCGCCGTGGAAGAGGAAGATCTCGATCGCGCCGGGTCCGCTCAGGGGGCGTCCTCCTCGATCGGATAGACGGTGCGCACGATCTTCTCACGGAAGCTGGTGCGCTCGCGGACCATGCTCTTCAGGTTGGTGGGGACGCGCGCGAACAGATACACGGCGCCGGCTTTGGCGGTCTGGCCTTGGATCAGGCGGGCATCGAACTCGACGCGCTCACCGCGCTGGAGCGCCTTGCCCTCGTCGTCGGTCGGGCCCTTCACGGCGCCGGGCGTCGCGGGCGGCGGCGGCCTCTCGTCGGCGGCCGTCTCTTCGGGCGGCTCTTTCTCGTGCTTCTTCTTCTTCTTCTCTGCGGGCGGGGCGTCGTCTTTTTTCCCGCCCTTCGGCTTGCAGGACGCGTCGCTGCGGCGATGACCATCGGCGATCGCGGGCAGCGTGAAGCCGAGGGTGGCCAGGAGACAGATGAGCGGCAGCTTGCGCATGGGTCCCTCGAGCCAAGAGTCAAAAAATATCCCGCGAAATCGTGGGCTTTCTGCTCTCACGCGGTCTCAGATCACTAACTTGGGCTGGAATACGTGTCAACGTTGCGGCTCTTACTCTGACCCACGTCCTTGCTCTCTCTCGAGCGCATCCTCGATCCATCCGTGCGCTGCGACGGCGGAGGGAAAGCCGATCGTGCTCGCCGACAGCGCGATGACTTGATGGATCGCCTCGCGCGACGCCCCCGCGCGCACCGCCTTCTTCGTGGCGGATCGGGTGGCGCCGGTCTTCTGCGCGCCGACGGCGATCGCGAGCTTGATCAAGCGACGGGTCACCAGGTCGAGGGGGCCGACCTCCTCGGCCTTGCGCGCTTCCTGCCAGGCCCCGGCCAGCCCGGGAAACGTCGCGGCAAACCGGGTGAACTGCTGCGGAGGATCGTCGCTCATGGCGCGATCATGACACGAGGTCGCGCCAGCTCGTAGAGCGCGATGCCCACCGTGGTGGAGAGGTTCAGCGAGCGGATCGTGGGATCGACCATGGGCACGCACACCAGCTTGTGGCGGTAACGTTCGCGGATCGCGGGTTCGAGGCCGGTGCTCTCCTTGCCGAACACGAGGACGATCGATCGATCTTCCCTCGGGATCTCCCAGAGCGGCTTTTTTCCTTCGGCGCTGAGGAACCAGGGATCACCGAGATCGGGGAGCTTTCGCTCGAGCTCGTCCCAGCTCGACCAGACCTTCGGCGCGACGCGGGGCCAGTAGTCGAGGCCGGCGCGCCTCACCTGGGCCTCGTCGAGCGAGAAGCCGAGCGGCTCCACGAGGTGCAGCTGGGCGCCGAGCGCGAGGCACGATCGGCCTGCGTTTCCCGTGTTCCAATGGATCTCGGGCTCCACCAAAACGACGTGGACCATCGGTCGAGCATAGCTTGCAAAACGGGGTGCCGTGTTGGAGATCCGCGGGGTGAAGATCCACTGGGGCCTGCTCCTCCTCGCGGCGTGCTCGACGGCCGAGCCGATCGTGCCTCCGCCGCCGGGAAACGCCGATGCCGCGGTGGTAGTGCTCCACGAGGATGCCGCCGCGGCCCCCGACGCGGCGGCCCGTTTCGATGACGCGGCCGCCCCCGCGGACGATGCGGCGATGCCCCCGCTGACGGTGCTCCAGCCCGAGGCCCAGCGCGCGGGCGATCCTCTGCTCGGCTATGCCGCGCTGCTCGATCGCGGCTACGTCGGCTGCGGCGTCCCCGACTCCGCGTACCGCCTCGCGATGGGCAGCGCGCCGATGAACGTGCGCCTCCCTGGCCGAAACGCGCTCAACGCCGACCTCCCCTACTCCCAGACGCGCTACGTCACGAGCTCGACGGTCACGGTGGTGAGCGCCAACTGCCTCACCTGCCACGGCAGCATGCTGGATGGGCGCGTGGTGGTGGGCCTCGGGAACGCGAGCGCCGACTTCACCGGCGATCAGGGGCAGACCGCCGATCTGGTCGGGCTGGTGCTCTCGCGCCCCGACGAGATCCGCGAGTGGCAGAAGTGGTCCGAGCGGGTGAAGACGATCTCCCCGTACATCCAGATGCCGATCATCGGCGTGAACCCGGCCGACAACCTGGCGAACGCGCTCTTCGCGCACCGCGATCCGACCACCCTGAGCTGGTCGACCACGCCGCTGATGGAGATGCCGCCGACGACGGTGCTGCCGGTCGACGTGCCCGCGTGGTGGCTGGGGAAGCACAAATCCTCGATGTTCTGGGTGGGCTCGGGGCGCGGCGATCACGCGCGCATCATGATGACCGCCTCGACCTTGTGCGTGGACACGGTGGCCGAAGCGGAGGCGATCGACGCTTATTTCCCCGATGTTCGCGCGTTCCTCATGTCGCTCGAGCCGCCGGCGTTCCCGATGCCGACGGATCCGGTCGTCGCCGAGCGCGGGCGCATGGTGTTCACCGCCAACTGCTCGCGCTGCCACGGCACGTACGGCGCAGGCCGCACCTATCCGAACTTCCTCGTCTCGACCGACGAGGTCGGCACCGACGCGCTGCTCGCGGTGGGATCATCGGTCTACGCCGCGCGGTTCGTCGATTGGTTCAATCGCTCCTGGTACGGCGGCAACGCGCGGCTCGAGCCGAAGCAGGGCTACATCGCGCCGCCGCTCGACGGGATCTGGGCTACCGCGCCCTATCTCCACAACGGCAGCGTCCCGACGCTGGCGGCCCTGCTCGAGAGCAGCACGCGCCCCGCGTACTGGCGCCGCACCTACGGGACCGCGATGAGCGACTACGACAGCGCCGCGGTCGGCTGGAAGCACACGGTGGTCGATCACGGCCATGCCGACGAGCCCAACGCGTCGCTGCGCCGGACGCTCTACGACACGACGCTGCTCGGGTACGGAAACGCCGGCCATACCTTCGGAGATCCGCTCACCAGCGAGGAGCGGCTGGCGGTGATCGAGTATCTGAAGACGTTGTAAGTTCAGTGCGGGCGCGCTATCGCGGCGATCATGGTCAACGCCTCCCTGATCGACTCGACTTGGGACGAATCGATCGTCCCCGCGCTCATCGATTACATCCGCATCCCCAACAAGTCGCCGCACTACGATCCGGGCTGGCGCGAAGCGGGCCACATGGCGAAGGCGACCAAGCTGATCGCCGACTGGTGCAAGTCGCAGCCGATCACCGGGCTCACGGTGGAGATCATCGAGATCGAAGGGCGCACGCCGATCATCTTCATGGAGGTCCCGCCGACGAAGGCCGGGAACACCGACGCGGTCCTGCTCTACGGTCACCTCGACAAGCAGCCGGAGATGGTCGGCTGGAACGAGGGCCTGGGCCCCTGGACCCCTGTTTTGCAGGGCGACAAGCTCTACGGGCGCGGCGGCGCCGACGATGGGTACGCGGCGTTCGCGTCGCTGACCGCGATCCGCGCCGTGCAGGCGGCCGGTGGCTCGCACGCCCGGCTGGTGATCGTGATCGAGGCGAGCGAGGAGTCGGGCAGCCCCGACTTGCCGTTCTACATCGACGCGCTTGCCGATCGCATCGGCAAGCCCTCGCTCGTGGTGTGCCTCGACTCCGGCTGCGGCAACTACGATCAGCTCTGGAGCACGACATCGCTGCGC
>Ga0105047_10006551_pt1 | contig 19732 bp, 18 predicted proteins | sample MAT04_FD_78384 | JGI IMG/M metagenome (GOLD analysis project Ga0105047, IMG submission 78384) | Freshwater microbial communities from Lake Fryxell liftoff mats and glacier meltwater in Antarctica - MAT-04 (megahit assembly) | ecosystem: Environmental > Aquatic > Freshwater > Ice > Liftoff...
ATATGAGGATATCGCCTACGATTTTCTTCGCACTGATATTGATGTTTTTATTGGAGGCGGATATAATAATTTTGCCCGTCGTGCCGATAGTCTCAACCTTATTGACAGTTTGACTGCCCGTGGCTACTTAATAGCCCGCGACCTGAAAGATGTTGATGTGCCTTCAACCCAGCGTCTTGCTGCCTTACTTGCTGATGAGCATATGCCTTCGATGGAAAAGGGTCGCGGAAATATGCTTCCCGAATCAACCGACCTGGCTCTTAAAATGTTGAAAAGGAACAAAAAAGGTTTCTTTATCATGATTGAAGGTTCAATGATCGATTGGGCCGCACATGATAATGATGCAAATAGTTTGATAAAAGAAACCGTTGATTTTGACAATGCAGTTGGAAAAGCACTGCAGTTTGCTGTTAAAAACGGTGAAACACTGGTAATAGTAACTGCGGATCACGAAACCGGTGGCTTGGGTATCAACGGAGGAAATATTGAAACAGGCGATATTGTAGGCGCATTCACAAGTAAAGACCATACAGCCACTATGGTGCCGGTTTTTGCATATGGTCCTGGTGCCGAAAGGTTTACCGGAGTGCAGCAGAATACGGATATTTTTAAGAAATGTGTCGAACTGCTCGGACTTACTAAATAGCTAGCAATTGTCATAACCGGAGCAAAAGAGGAGCTACTCTTTCTGTTTCTTTTATCAGGTCTTTTATTTCTGATAAATTTTAAAAATACCATCGAAATGAAACTTCTGATTATCGCAGCTACATCCATAGAAATAAAACCACTCATTTCAGGATTGGGAAAAGGGCGTCCTCTGCAACATCATGTAACCCGGTACAGGTATAAACAGTATGCTATTGATATACTTATTACAGGTGTAGGAATGGTGCCAACGGCTGTATTTACGAGTATAGTACTGGGCAAATACAACTACGATGCCGTTCTCAACGTAGGAATCTGCGGAAGCTTTAACCTCGATATTCCTCTTGGTACTGTGTTAAATATTGCAAGCGATTGTTTACCCGAAACAGGTGCCGAAGATGGTGAACGTTTTCTTTCACTTATTGATCTGAAACTGCTCGATCAGGATGAGTTTCCCTTTAGCGGAGGCAAACTGATCAATGATTCTGTTTTCGATAGTAACCTGATAAATAGTTTGCTTATTGCAACCGGAGTAACAGTGAATACGGTTCATGGCAATGCTCATAACATTCAAACTTTTTTAAAACGACAACATGTTGATGTTGAATCCATGGAAGGAGCAGCTTTTATGTTTTCGTGTAAATTGCATAAAAACAGGCATATACAAATACGAAGTGTGTCTAATTACATTGAGGAACGCGATGCTTCAAAATGGGATATACAACTGGCTGTTCAAAACCTGAACCAATTTATATTTGATCTGCTGAATGAATAATCTTTCATCAGGTTAGTTACTTTACCTTTCCGTTTAACCGTAAACTTTCTACTACTGACATGAAACTTACACTCGGTTTTTCTCCCTGTCCGAATGATACCTTCATCTTTGATGCTATGGTTCACAGTAAAGTGGATACAGAAGGACTTGAATTCGAGTATTTTATGGCTGATGTTGAACAGCTTAACTCAGCCGCTTTTGACGAAAAACCCGATATTACCAAACTCAGCTTTCATGCTTTTCTGCATTTAGCGGGCAAATATTTATTGCTCGATTCGGGTGCTGCATTGGGTTTTGGTGCCGGCCCACTCGTTGTTAGCAGGCATTTAAAAAATTTTGATGAATTACCGGGAAAAATTATTGCTATCCCTGGTATTTATACTACGGCAAATCTTCTTTTCGCACTGGCAATGAAGGAGTCGGTTTATAAACAGGAAATGTTGTTTTCGGATATTGAAAATGCCGTACTTTCTGATGAAGTGGATGCAGGGCTTATTATTCACGAAAGCAGGTTTACGTATCAGTCGAAAGGCTTGAATAAACTTATTGATTTGGGCGAATTCTGGGAACAGCTTACCGGATCTCCGGTTCCTTTGGGTGGAATTGCAGCTCACAGCAGGCTTGGCGATGACATAATTGCTAAAGTGAACAGAAGTATCCGGAGGAGTGTCGATTATGCCAATATTCACAAAGGCGAACCGAATGAGTTTATCAGCTGCAATGCACAGGAAATGGATCCTGCAGTTATGCAACAGCATATTGATCTGTATGTAAATCAGTTTTCGGTTAGTTTGGGCTTGCAAGGAAAGCGGGCAATAAATCAAATGTTTGAGTACGCTATTTCAGCAGGAATAATTCCGGAAATGCCAGTTCGGATTTTTGCCGCCTGAACATTAGCATGATTATTTCGTCACCCGCAGGCTTTATAGTTGTCGCGAGAATAATAACAGCACCTCATCATTCCAAAAGGTTTATTTGTACTTTTGTGTAAATTATAAAGTTAGTAACGTTGCGAATCATAAATTCCTTATTAATCGCTCTTTTTCTCAGTGTTTCTGCATTTTCTGCATTTTGTCAGGTCGACAGGGGAGGAGTTCCACGCAGTTTTCAGCCACAGTTTTTGTTGAAATCGCAACTGCATGTTGTTGATATTAAGTCGCCCGATATGTTTGCAATACAAGAAGAGGATGACGAAGCTGTAAGACTTGAGAAATCGTATCGCGTTGGTATTGAAGTACCGGTGAATATTTCGCTCACGGATGCAGGTGAATGGGAAAATAGTGCTGATGGAGGGCGTATTTGCCGTTTGACTTTACAATGCAGCGGGGCACAAGGCTTGGGAATAAATTTCGAAAAAGTGCAATTGCCGGCAGGCTCCGATATCTTTGTATACACACAGGATCATCAGAGTGTAATTGGCGCTTATACTTCTGTGGAAATTCCGGGAAACCAGAAGTTTACAACCCGTCCTGTTCATAGCGATAAAATTGTAATTGAGTATTATGAGCCTTTCAATACGTTTGAAAAAGCAGATATAAAGTTATCCGGCCTTACTTATATGTATCGTGGATTCGATAAAATAATAACAACCGGACTAAAATCCACTTCTTCTGGCAGTTGCGAAGTAAATATAAACTGTAATGAAGGTCAGAACTGGCAGAACCAGAAACAAGGTATTGTTAAAATTCTCACTAAAGTCGGAACAAAATTTTTCTATTGCTCTGGTGTTATGATGAATAATACTTCTCAGGATTTTACTGGTTTAATGCTTACGGCATCGCACTGCAGCGACGATTTTTCAGGTGGGAATACAACCGCTGATGATTTAGGCAGGTGGTTGTTTTATTTCAATTACGAATCGCCGGGCTGTGTTTCGTCCGCTGCTCAGGAGCATACAATCCTCGGAGCTGAAATGCTTGCTACTTCCGATACTCCTTCCAATATTGGCTCCGATTTCCTTTTACTAAAATTTCTTGAAAATATTCCGCCCAAATATAATCCGTATTATTGTGGTTGGGATGCCGGCAGCGGAAATTCATCCTCAGGAGCAAGCATTCATCATCCCGATGGCGATATTAAAAAAATCTCAACTTACATAGTGCCTTTAGGGTCTGACACATGGGGATCAACTCCTAATACACACTGGGTTGTACGTTGGGCAGCAACCGAAAACGGACACGGAGTAACTGAAGGTGGTTCTTCAGGCTCACCGCTTTTTGACGATGAAGGATTGGTGATTGGCACGCTTACAGGTGGCGAAAGTTCGTGCCAAAATCCGACAGGAACTGATATGTACGGAAAAGTTTCCTTTTCATGGACTTCGAACGGTCCATCAGCCGCTCAGCAATTGAAACCATGGCTCGATCCTGGCAATACCGGTGTTAGTAAGCTAGGCGGATCGTTTAATGATAAACTGGCAGTTGCTGACTTTTCGTCTAGCGCTCAAATAATTCCTGTTGGTGGTACGATAAATTTCCAGGATCTTTCGTCAGGGAAACCCAATGCATGGCACTGGTATTTCCAGGGTGGAAATCCTTCAGAATCAAAGGAGCAAAATCCTGCAGGAATTCGTTTTGAGCGTTTTGGCGCTATGAATGTGAAACTTACCGTAAGTAATGAATTTAACGCGGATTCGATTGTAAAAGAAGGGTACATTGATGTGAGAGCCGTTGTATCGCCAAATCCAGGTAAGGGTGTAGTTAATATTCTTACAGATATTAATAACTCCAGTGATATTAATATTGAAGTGTATGATGCAAGTGGAATACTTTCACAAAAATTTATGTATTCCGGATCTCAATCCTCAAACTATTCCATAAACCTTCCACAAAGTGGAAATGTTTTTCTGATAAGGATTATACACGGAGACCAGTTGCAAACACATAAAGTGATTGTAACACGTTAACGTGAATTTTTTCTTTGGTCGGATTGTTTGTTCAAATTAAAATAAATCAAATGATTTCAGAAATAGTAAAGTCATCGGCAATTAACAGCCGTATTAAGGATATAGCATTAAAAGTACTTGATGCAACCCGCATAACGCCCGAAGAAGGCATTCTGCTCTATACTGAAGCCGATACTTCTTTATTAGCTCTGCTGGCTGACCAGGTAAGGAAACGAGTTGTTGGCGAATATGTGTATTATAACCGCAATGTACACATCGAGCCTACCAATATTTGCGTTTACGATTGTAAATTTTGTTCGTATTCGCATCACCAAAGTAAGGAATCGTGGGAACTTTCGGTTGACGAAATGGTTAATACCGTCGTTAATCTGGGTAGCGATATTACCGAAGTTCATATAGTAGGGGCAGTTCATCCTGGTCGTGATATTTATTATTATGCTGATTTGGTTCGACGTGTGCATGAAGCCAGGCCCGAAGTTCACATCAAGGCTTATACTGCCATCGAAATTGAATATATGGCACAACGCTCTGGTTTGAGTTTTAAGGAAGGCTTGCAGTTGCTTAAGGATGCAGGGCTTAATTCGCTTCCGGGTGGTGGTGCCGAAATATTCGACGATGGAATAAGGGAGCAGATTTGTGGCAAAAAATCCTCTACCGAAGCCTGGATCGAAATACACGAAACTGCACATAAACTTGGAATACCAACTAACGCCACCATTCTGTACGGTCATATCGAAAATTTCGGGCACCGCATCCATCACATGGAACTTTTACGTCAGTTGCAGGATCGTACCGGAGGTTTCAATGCCTATATTCCGTTGAAATTCAAGAATAAGAATAACGAAATGTCGTACATCGAAGAAGTATCATTGATCGAAGATCTTCGGAATTATGCGGTATCACGGATTTATCTGGATAATATTGCACATCTGAAAGCTTACTGGCCTATGATAGGCAAAGAGATGGCAGCTTTATCTCTTGCTTTTGGTGTTGATGATCTGGATGGCACTATAAATGACTCTACAAAAATATATTCACTTGCAGGCGCCGGCGAAAACCCTTCGCTGAGCAGTGATGAAATCAGAGAATTGATACTAAAAGCCGGACGTATTCCAGCTGAAAGAGATTCGGTGTATAATATTATTAAAAAAGGGTAATCTGATTTTTCAGGCATACATTTTCCAATCAGGCTTGCAGGGAAACATTATTCTCTAAACTTTTGTTTGTAAAATTCCTGCATCTTACTGTAAATCATTTTATAGCAACTTGATTTGGTTTTTAACCCCAGATTATTTTTTATCATCTCTATAGTATCCACTAAAAGAGGGGTATTTTTTTTTAAAAAAAAGTTACCATTATATGCATGTTAACAACATTAAGAAAAACCTGGATTGTAGAAACTTTTTTGTACTATATTTGTTCAAATAAAATGTTTAACCAAAAACTAAAAATTATGAAACTTAAAGTTTTACTATTTGCAACTTTGTTTGCGTTCGGATTTCTGTCAGTTAATGCTCAAACTTCCACTTTCAATAAGGGAGATAAAGTGGTCAACCTATGTGTTGGTTTTGGAAGTGGATATTATGGCGGTGGAGGATATTCTTCTGTAATGCCTGCTGTTTCCGGTTCGTTGGACATTGGAATTCTTGATGATATTCTGGAAAAAGGATCAATCGGAGTAGGAGGGATTATTGGTTATTCCAGTGCCAGTTATGATTACGTAGGGTATGGATGGAAATATACTCATCTCGTAGTTGCAGCTCGTGGCACATTTCATTACCCATTGGTTGATAAACTTGATACTTATGCTGGATTAGCATTGGGTTATAATGCAGTTTCTGCAAAAGAAACCGGCAATTGGCCAGGTTCAACAGAATACTCATCTAAAGGAAGCAGCCCTTATTTTGCTGGTTTCATAGGTGCCAGATACTATTTTAGTGATAGTTTTGCCGGAGTTGTAGAACTAGGTAGTGGAATTGCTTATTTTAATGTTGGAGTAGCTTTAAAGTTCTAGTTCCAATTTCGCTTCAAAAAAAAAGGCCTGATATTCAGGCCTTTTTTTTTATTCCGTTTTTGCTTCATCTATCTTTATTCCATATCTATTCTTTCCTTGCTGCCGCAAATTTATAACCCGAGCCATTGAATACTTATTTCATATACCGGCACGGATTATCAGCTTACGGCTGGTGAGTTCGCTTTGTTAAGTTGCAAATCCGCGCCGGCGAGGTGCAGGTTTTTCTGGCTTCCAGCCTATAATGAGGTTACCATAACTAACACAATCCAAGCTCCCCAGCCTAAAGCTTCCATTCCAATAAGCTGTCCTTTTGCCTTTTTCTTATAACAACTCAAATACTGCGGATCATTAAATTGATCTTTATTTTTTGACAACATATAAGTTTGTTTCCCCTTTTCTGGTGTCGGGTTAGCAAGTGCTGTACCAATAATAGCAAATGGTCCAAATAATACGCCTAAAAAGAAATGTCCCACTTTTTTACCATGATAATTTTCTGCATCAAGTTTACCATTCATGCATTTGTCAGGATTATCTTCATACATTTTCATATAATCCGTGTAAACGTTATCAGCTACATTTTCAAATTGTATTGAATAAATATCCGACACGGGAACGACGAATTTATCGCCACCAGCTTTAAAAACTACTGTGCAGTTTTTTATTTTTGTCACTTTCCCATCAAAAGTCATTTGATTATTCAGTGTTAAAATATCGCCCGCGAAAGAAGCTAAGACTAATAGTGTTGCAACAAGTGTTAATGTGATTTTTTTCATTGTTGATAGTATAAAATTTCATTTCCTACTCATAAGGCTTTTCAGTGTCGCCCCGTTTTTTTTAAGTGGGTTCTGGTCTCCACTTTTTTTGTTTATTCTCTTTTAGGTTATCACCCATGTTGGCGAGGATTTGTAACCCGAGCCATTGAATAATTGTTTTATTATCCTGGTAGGGATTGCAAATCCACGCAAGTGTGAGTATGTAGTTCAACCGGGAATAATCGCTGGGTTGCTGCGTTCGTTGTTTATCTTTTTCGTGTCTGAGTCGCGATGTGCTTCACCCGCCATTATTATGGGCAGTAGTTCTTTTTTTTAATGCATATGATACAATATCCCAGTAGTAATAATGTATGAATTTCCGGTGATTTTTAAACCAAGATTATCCGCTGATGTTTTCTGATTCAGAATGGCTGTAACGTCAGGATGTCCTAAACATTCCAGTATGAAACCAAACTTTTTTATTTTGTATTCAGCACCAACACCATAAGTTAAACCCCAAATCAGTTTATTCGATTCGCTAAAAACTTGTGAGTTAATATGCGGTTCATACATGACTCTATAGTCGATTCGGGGTCCGATTAAGGCATAAGTGGTCAAACTGTTGAAGTTGTAAAAACCTTTCAACATTGGAGAAAAAGAAACATATGCTAATGTGGTTTTCCAAATCTTATATTCCCCTGTACCTTCAGGGAATTCTGCAGTAGTTTCTTCAATTTTTTGCTGCATTCCTTTCTGAACAAATCCTAAATCCGCCGATAAACTCAAAAACTTTCCTTTAAAAAGTTCAGCATTTAAAACGCTGTATAGGCCGGGCTTGTAATCATAGTTGGTTTTTGATGAAGGCGTGCCATGTTCCCATGTTTGGTTAGCAAATGAAATTCCTCCTTTAATGCCAAGGCTTTCAATAACTTGTCCTTTAGAATATAAAACATTTAGTAGAAGGATAAGTGCCAGTACTTTAGTTTTCATATGGTTGGTTTTTTGTGTTATTTGGTTTTTTCTCACTATTGCCCATAACGTTTAGCCGTATAAACAGTTGCCGATAGCGGGCGATTTTCCTGCAAGTTACACAAATGCTGGAGCGGGTTGCAACCCTTAAATAACCTACTGCGCGGCAATTTTTTATTCTGCGTGTGGCCAGTTAATTTTTCATCTCTATTTTATTTCCAAGTGTCAATGTATTCAAATCAAGTCGAATATAATAGAAATCCTTATCATCCGACTCGAAATCATTGTCTTTGTCTGAATCACGTTGCATTTTTATGAGTGCAAATCCGTGTTTATCGAAAACGTCTATTGATACAGCATTTTCATTTGTTGGAGTAATCGATGTTAGTCTATTTCCATATTTGTCGGAAACAAATAGAATTGAAGGATCGTTATTATCAACTCTACCACTTTTATCAAAATCCGCTGGTTTGACAAAATAAAAAATCCATTTACTACATATATTCTCAGGATTATTAGTCCTTTGGTAACGATTATAGGAATTATGGTCATTTGTAAACCCTTTTATAAACGTGTCATCTTTGAATAATCTTTTAGATGAATCAGCTATTAAATCGTAGAAAATAATATTTGCATAATAATCATTCCACAATGCGATTTTACTTGAACTCAATAGATCAGCATTATATCTCGTTGGAATCATTAATGTTGATAAGCTATCTGCAATAATCGGGTCAGCAAAAAATCTTGGCAATTTATCACTCTTCTGTCCGAATCCAGATATTGAAATTGAAATGAAAATAAATCCTAAAAGCTTGTTTCTCATAGTGTATCGTTTTTTTTAATTGGCTACAACATGCGTGATCACCCAATATTACGAATATCTCAGCCTCGTGTGTACCCTTTTACATGCCTTCATATAGCTCAAATGCTCAGCTAATTTAACGTCTTTTTATATATATAAATCATCCATCTGACTTTTTATTTTTTTCGAACTTCTGCTGACCTTAATATTCTTCAAAATGTAAAAAACTATTGGTTGCACTGCGTTTGTAACTGAGGATACATTTAGCCCCGCTAAAGCAGATTTATAATCCATGCCATTCAATATTTTTTGCTTAAGATCGCTTCGCTAAGTTGTAAATCTTTACCAGCAAAGAGATTTATAAAAAAAAAGACCTGATATTCAGGCCTTTTTTTTATTCCATTTCTTCTTCATCAATTCTCATTACATATCTGTCCCATTTTTCGATAACAGCTTGCATATCAGCCGGTAATTCCGTTTCGAAATACATTTTACGGCTATCAGCCGGATGCGCAAATCCAAGCGATTGGGCATGAAGCGCCTGGCGTGGACAAAGCTCAAAACAGTTCATGATAAACTGTTTGTATTTTGTAAATGTGGTACCTTTCAAAACCTGATCGCCGCCATACCGCGAATCGTTAAACAGCGTATGGCCAATATGTTGCATGTGAGCGCGTATTTGGTGGGTGCGGCCAGTTTCGAGTGTACACTCAACCAACGTTATATAATGGAACCGGCGTACAACACGATAATGTGTAATAGCTTCTTTTCCATGGTTCCCGTCAGGAAACACATCCATAATCAACCTGTCGCGGAGGCAACGCCCGATATGTCCTTCAATGGTTCCTTCTTCCTCTTTTACATCGCCCCACACCAAAGCAAGGTATTTGCGGTCAACTTTATGCTCGAAAAATCCACGGGCAAGTTTGCTTTGCGCGAGTTCATTTTTTGCCACCAGTATCAATCCCGATGTATCTTTATCAATCCGATGAACTAAATATGGGCCTGTTTCGCTTACAATGCCCTGTTGCTGGAATTTGTATGCAAGTGCGTTAACAAGTGTTCCGGTGTAATTTCCATGCGCCGGATGCACTACCATTCCGGCTGCTTTGTTAATTACCAGCACATCATCATCTTCATAAACGATTTCGAGCGGGATATTTTCGGGCAGAATTTCCGTTTCCCTTGGCGGGTAAGCTAAAACAATCGAAATAATATCCAATGGCTTAACACGGTAATTAGGTTTCACCGGTTTGTCGTTAACCAGGATATTGTTGGCATGTGCTGCATTTTGTATTTTATTCCGCGAAGCATTCTGTATGCGCCCCATCAAAAACTTGTCAATACGAAGCATGGCCTGTCCTTTATCCACTTCGAACCTGAAATGTTCGTAAAGGTCATTTTCTTCAGCTAAAGCGGAGTTATCTTCTAATTCTTCTACTTCTTCATTCATATTTTTCTGATTCGGGCGTTGTAAAAAGTGTATTTTTAAGCCAATCATAACAAACTGGCAGTTACAACTCTGCCATACTTATTTTTCTTAAAAAGCAATTTTATTTGGAGTCAATCCTGATGCTTATTGCTTGTTGTATAACTGAATTATCTTATTATCAGTTTCCCGCTGGCTTTGCGTCCACTGTCCATATCGGTAAGGATTACAAGATAAAAACCAGGCGCAAGCGAATTTACATCAACCGGATTCGAGAACGAACGGTTTAAAACCAGACTACCGCTTGCTGAAATAATATTGATATTCAGATTTTCTTCGGCAATGTTTTTCCATAATTCGGGTAAGCGGATTAGCAGATTGCCATCAGTAACCGGGTTAGGATGAAAAGCAAGTTGCTGTATTTCAGAAGGTTTTTCTATATTCAAAGGATTTTGAAAACCAACAATTGGTCTCATCATAGCGGAACCATAATTTAAAGGATCACTCGATTCCCACATTCCACTTACATTATAGAATCGTTTTGAGTAACTATCCTTATACCGGTCGAAGCCTATATTCAGGTTGTTATTCGACGATTGTGTCCATCCTATATAAAATATGAGACCGGGAAACGATACCGCATTAACTATCACCGGTTCTTCAAACCAATAAGTTGCAAATTCGTTAATACTTGTAGGATATAAAAGCGTAACGCCATTAATTGCATCCACTATCTGGCCGGGAACGCCAAACTGATCCTTCCAAACATTAAGGTCGATAATTTCCTGGTTGGTACCGCCTGTAACCGGGTTTAAAAATATTTGAAATCCCCGGAGGGTATCTGCTTCGTTGAGTTTAAACTGCACAGCATAGGATCCACCTGCTCCGTTAATCCCCACACCCGCTTCGGACGTACCGTTATCGTAAGCATAATAATTACTGAACAGCTGATCGTATTGAATGGAGTCGTTTGAACGGAATATTGGATTTGGGTCAGGTGTTAATGTATGAATGATATGAAACACTACTTTCTGATCGGTTGATGGTGGGAAAAAGGATACTACCGGCGGATGAGCAAAAGCCGGATAAGTGGTATAGCCGGTTGTTGCATAGGGTGTGAGGGTTTGGCTGCCACCATCGTATTCTTTGAAAGGAGCTTCTGAATTTTTGCGCATGTCATATTTGTAAACAACACTACGGTTTTCGTTGCTGAGATTGGAAATTGCAATATCAATATTTTCTTTCATTTCATTTACGAAATTCTTGCTGTATTGCTTGAAAGGCATTGACTCATAATTTTTCAGCATCGAAGGCGCCTGGTCGCCGAACGCAACGTCTTTCATTGAAGTATCGTTCATACTCCGCCCATTACTTAACCATACAACGTCAATATTCCAGTGGCTTCCGTTATTCCGCCAGTCGGGTTGCGAATTTCCTTTAAGGGTTGCAATATTGCGAAATCTGAACTGAAAACCGTTTTTATAATACCTTGCACTGTCAATAATGGAGGTTATAGGAATAATCACCTGTCTGAAATATTTGTTATCAGGCATGGCAAATGAATCTGCTGAAATCCCTCCGGTGGTTATCCACCTTTCGTTCCAGCGTTTCTCATAAGTAGTATCGCCGGCTGTTGCAATAGTATCATAATCTCCCGGCGAATGAAATTCAAGTATAAGTGATGCTTTTTTTGATGGCGGGCTGATGGTTCGTCCCTGAGGCTGATAATAGAAACTAAGAAAAATAGAATCGGAACGGTTGATAGCACGTTTTGAAGGAGAAAGAATGGAGTCGAGCCTGATCGGGAGTGATGTAAGGTAGTCAGCATCAAACTGATTCTGACCGGCATTTGGGTATAAAGATCCTGTTTCGTCGAGTGCATCCAATGTGGCCACGCCTACACTGGGAGGTTTTTTTGCATAATCAGTATTAACAAAAGTAAAGTTATCGGCCCAGCGCAATGGGGAAGGATAAACCGAAATTACAGAAAAATCATCGTAAAAAGGCAACGATAGCACACTTGCTGATTTGAGTACATGCTTATTTTCGATCTTATACTGGTTTGAAACAGTTGGATTAAAAGCAGGCATAGTGAGTATTTCCTGCGCTGTGGCTGAAATACCTGCAAGGGTCAATACTACTATGGCAAAAATGTTTTTTATCATTCAATCAATACTTTAAGGTCATTTTATATCGGGCTGAAGGGTATCTATTACCATTTTGCTTATGTACTCTTCGAAATTTAAATCAGTTCCCGATTTATAAGTTAATGAAAAACTTGTTCCTGCATCCACCCGCTTGCCATATACATAAACCGGCGTTTGTTCGTAAACCTGTGCATTTGTGCTGTCGCTGTCACCGGAATAGGATTCGGAGCCCACAACAAAACCGAGCCGCGATAATTCACCAAATGCTGATTCGCGTGTTTTTCCGATAAGGAATGGAATAGCTGCCTGGTTTCCACCCGAACCTGAGCCAATAACCAGATCAACTATTGATCCTTTACGGATTTGAGTTCCGGGTGTTACAACTCTTCCGTTGACAGTAACTTTTAAAACGGCATTTTCAGCAATATCAGGAACAATGCGAATGCCGCCAAGTTTAAGTCCGTATGTTTGCAGCAATGCTTTAGCCCGTCGGAGCGAAAGATCAATCAGTGCCGGCATACTCACTTGTTCAGGCATATACGATACCAGCGAAAGGTAAATAGCTCTGCCGGGTTTTACTTTGGTTTCGGGTAAAGGGTCTTGCGAAATAACGCTTCCAGGTTTACTGGTGTAATCATAAATGGAGTCAACTACAATCAATGCAAAGTCTTTACTCGATTCGAGGCTGCTAATCTGATCCATCTGTAAGCCCACATAATTTGGCGTAAGTGCTACCTGATTGTGCCGTGTGTACATTTTAAGCAACGTAAACGTTATCCATAAAATCGCTACGAAGAGCAAAATTGAGTATGCCAGATGTTTTACAAACCGCCGGGTAGTAATGAATTGAATAAAGTTCATAAGCTTGTATGTACCCTGAATGATTGCTGGTTAACCTCTTGCATATATAAACTGCAAGATTGGGATATTATTGTTTCTTTTTTGCAAAGATATAAATTTCCGCGGCAGCAGTGAGATATATCAATTAGCTAAATCTAAGGATACAATGAATTAATCATTGTAAGAATGAAAAACATGTGCTTGCGAAATTAAGATTTGAATTCTGTTATCCGAAAAATCAAGAGAACTAATCACCTCCTTACACGATTAGAACTGATGTATGAGTTATCTCATTATTGATATAATTTTAAAGAGAAACATTTTGTGCGATTAGCTAACTTTGCACTTTATAAATCGATCAAATTTCGAAATATGCGTAAAATAAGAGTTGTATTGTTCATGGGCGGCGATTCCGGCGAATACGAAGTTTCTATTGCAAGTGCTTCACAGGTAAAAAATAACCTGGATACTGAAAAATTCGAAGTTTACCCTGTTTTGATAAGGAATGGTAAATGGACTTATACCGCATCAAACGGCGATGTAATACCTTTCGACAGGAATAACCATTGCCTGGAAATTGAAAATAAAACCATAACGTTCGATTGCGCATTTATTGCTATTCATGGTACACCTGGCGAAGATGGCAAGCTTCAGGGATATCTCGATATGGCAGGTATTCCTTATACTACCTGCGATGTAACAACTTCGGCTCTAACTTTTAACAAATATTTTAGTAATGATCTGGCTCTGCAATATGGTGTAAAAGTAGCACGTACCATAGTTTTAAGGAGAGGAGATACCTGGGATACCGGGCAAATGGTGAAAGAAGTCGGGTTGCCATGTTTTGTAAAACCCAATAAAGCGGGTTCGAGTGTTGGCGTTACAAAGGTTTATGATATGGCCGGTATTCCGGAAGCAATTAATAAGGCGTTTGCCGAAGATGATGAAGTGCTTGTTCAGCAATTTATTAAAGGCAGGGAAATGGCCTGTGGCGTATTTTCCCTGAATGGCAAAGTTCAGGTATTACCTGTTACAGAAATTGTTTCGGAGAATGATTTCTTCGATTACGAAGCTAAATATACTGTAGGACTTGCTGACGAAATTACTCCGGCACCAATGAGTGGAAAACAATCTGATGAATGCAAAAAGCTTACTGATTATTTGTACCGGAAATTTAACTGCAAAGGGGTTGTACGATTCGATTATTTCCTTGTTAAAGATACATGGTGGTTCCTCGAAGTGAATACAGTTCCGGGTTTTTCGGCCGAAAGTATTATTCCAAAACAAGTGAAAGCAGCCGGTTATGATTTGAAAGATTTTTTTGGTTTCCTTGTCGAAGATGCTTTGAGAAAGGAATAACCCTAAATCCCAGATTTCAGAAAATCAAAAAGTTTACTCACGGCTCTTGCCCTGTGGCTGATTTTGTTTTTCTCCGAAAGCGGCATTTCGGCAAAGGTCAGTTGGTATCCATCGGGCACAAAAACCGGGTCGTAGCCAAATCCTTTTATCCCTTTTCTTGTGTGGATAATTTCTCCATTCACGATACCTTCAAAATAATTTACTGAGCCAGCAAGATGCAACGCTATTACAGTCCGGAAGCGCGCTTTGCGGTTTGATACGCCTTCGAGTTCGGAAAGAACTTTATCAATATTTGCTTCAAAATCGTGCCCGGTAGTAGCATACCTGGCCGAAAATACTCCCGGACGGCCATCAAGTGCGTCAATCTCAAGTCCTGTATCGTCGGCAAAGCAATTTAATCCATATTTATTATAAACATATTCAGCTTTTAGCAGAGCATTGCCTTCGAGGGTAGTGGCAGTTTCAGCAATTTCTTCGTTACAGCCAATATCTTCGAGGCTACGGATGATGAAATCAGAACCTGCGATGGATTGGATTTCAGTGAGTTTGTGTTTATTGTTTGTAGCAAAAATCAGTTCTTTCATATCAGTTTATTCATTGTGATAAGGTTCATTTTTCAGGATTGTCATGGCCCGGTAAATCTGTTCGGCAAATATCAACCTGATCATCTGGTGAGTAAATGTCATCCTCGAAAGCGAAACTGTAAGGTCAGCCTTAAGTTTAATGCTTTCAGCAACTCCAAAAGCACCGCCGATAACGAAACATAATTCACGTGTGCCTGCATTCATGGTTTTCTGTAAAAATCCGGCAAATTCAACCGAACTGAATTCCTTACCATGTTCATCCAGCAGAACCACAAAATTGGCCATCGCAGTTTTTTCAAGGATAATACCAGCTTCTTTTTCTTTAATTTGCTCAGCATTAAGATGTTTGCGGTCTTTTAAATCAGGAATAACTATTTCTTTTACCCTTATATAATGCTTTAATCGTTTTAAAAACATATCGTAGCCGTTTTGCACGAAAGCTTCCGATGTATGACCAATCATAACAATTGTAATGTTCATATTATTAGGTTGTTACGGTTCGAAAAGTGGATGATGGCTACAGGTTTACGTTTGTCAAAGATACATACACTCTTTTTAAATCGAGTGAAGAAAAACCATTTGAGATTTTTTTTGGAGTGATTTTTGTATCTTTACAAAGTTGTTAAAAGCATAAAATGAAAAAAGCGATTAAAAATATAATTTTCAGTTTGGCGATAGTGCTTATGGTTCAAAGTCCTTTTAAGGCATTTGCATCTCAGGGACTGGTCGAAAATATTGCTGCTGCAATAAAAGCAGGAAACTCTAAAGAACTTGCAAAATATTTCGGGCCAACGGTTGAAATCATTATTCCGGGCATCGACGGAGCATTCAGTAAAGCACAGGCAGAAGTTATTATAAAAGACTTTTTTGCCAGGTCGGCTCCGGTATCGTTTGCTATCAACAAAAAAGGTAATTCGGCAGGAGGATCGCAGTATATGATCGGTACCTATAAAAGTAAAACCGAAGATCTGAATGTTTACATCTTGCTAAAACCTGTGTCAAACATATTAATGATTCAGCAAATTCATTTCGAGACCGATTGATAAATCTAAAATTTTCCTTTACGTGAATATTGATGAAATAATTACAAAAGCTCTTCGCGAGGATATTGCCGAAGGCGACCACACCTCCTTATCAACTATTCCTGCAAATGCCTACGGTAAAGCCAGGCTTCTTATAAAAGAGGATGGCGTACTTGCAGGAGTGGACATAGCCCGAAAAGTATTTTTCCATATCGATGACCGGATTTTAATGAATCAATTTATTGAGGATGGCTCGCGGGTGAAAAAAGGTGATGTTGCATTTGAAGTGAGTGGCAACTCTATTTCCTTGCTTACTGCCGAGCGTACTGCACTTAATTTTATGCAGCGGATGAGCGGTATTGCAACCCAAACCCGCATGATGGTGGATGCCATCGAGGGACTTCCTGCACGGATACTCGATACCCGCAAAACAACTCCGTTGCTTCGTAATATTGAGAAATCCGCTGTTAGGCTGGGAGGTGGATTTAATCATAGGTTCGGCCTTTTTGATATGATCCTTATCAAGGATAACCATGTTGATTTTGCAGGTGGAATAGCTCAGGCGATTACCGCCTGCCACGAATACCTTCAACGTAAAGGATTGAAACTTACTATTGAAATTGAGACCAGAAACCTTGATGAAGTTAAACAGGTGCTTGCCCATGGTGGTGTTCAGCGTATAATGCTCGATAATTTTTCGTTCGATATGTTGCGGGAGGCAGTTCAACTCATTGATAAAAAATATGAAACCGAAGCTTCCGGCGGTATTAACTTGCAAACGATCAGGCAATACGCTGAATGTGGTGTTGATTTTATTTCGGTAGGATCGCTAACTCATCATATCAATAGTCTGGATATGAGCTTAAAAGCAGTTAAATAGAGTAATTTAATGATCGACTAACTGAAATCCAGTTTTCTTCAATTATGAAAATGATTCGCTGAAATCAAGCTTCTGTTAAAACGTAGGGCCATGGACTTCTAAAATCGATACATTTCTTCATAATTATCTCTTTTCGTGTGTTTTATCGACTATTCATACACAGTCGGAAACACTGAACATTCACTCATTAATAAATATATGCAACGGATGAAGAAAAACCAGGGTCGTGTATCAGATTTTTATCAGCTCAGGCTTAATGAGCTTTTAAAGAGTAAATTGGTGGCATCGGCTGAGCGTTTTTCTCGTAGATTGGTAATACCAGGTTTCGACGGAATGCCGGTTTACGATGTGGCTGTTTTTTTTATAAGAGGTTTGCAAAGAGGTGCAATATCCATGCGTGCAGCAGCATTCTCCTATAATTTTTTCCTTGCACTTTTTCCTGCTATCATTTTCTTCTTTACTATTATACCTTACATCCCTATTGCAGGATTTCAGGATCAGTTGTTGGAATTAATGCGAAATTTCATTCCGGGTAAAGTATATGGAGCAGTGGAAGGAACACTTTTTGATATCGTAAAAAGACCTCGTGGCGGGCTGCTTTCAATCGGTTTTATAATGGCCATGTATTTCTCAACCAATGGAATTCACAGCCTTATAGAAGCGTTTAACAAAACACGTCATACCATCGAAACCCGCTCGTGGCTCAAACAAAGATTAATTTCGATTGCTCTTGTTTTTATTCTATCGTTGTTAGTAATCATTGCAATTTCGCTCATTACCCTGGGACCAATAGTACTTAAGTTTTTGGTAAAACATAATATGCTTCAGGATAGTTTTAGCTATTACCTCATCCTAACGGGTAAATGGATCATTTCGACTGCCGTGTTGTTTTTCGCTTTCTCATTTCTATATTACCTGGCACCTGCAGCTCAATCACGCTTCCGTTTTATTTCGGCCGGAAGCACACTTTCGACACTACTTACGATTTTGGCATCGGTTGGTTTCAATTATTATGTTAACAGTATTTCGCGTTACAACACGCTTTATGGCTCAATAGGAACACTTATTATTTTAATGCTATGGATATTTTTTAATGCAATGATAGTATTGATAGGTTTTGAGCTGAATGTGAGTATTAGGAATGCGAAGAGGAAATATCGCGGAACACCTCCTGTTATGCGCAATAAAGTTTCAGCAACCCAGCCGACGTAGCTTCCCAGTTGTATTTACTCATTACTGATTTATGGCCGTTTTCACCAAGGCGTTTTCTTAAATCACTATCACTATAAAGTTTGAGCACCTGTTCAGCCAGGTGATGGCTGTCGCGGTCGCGGAATATCAACCCGCAATCTTCCTTAAGGATCAGTTTTTCCAACGATTTGCAATTGGATGAAATAACAGGTTTTCCAAAATACATATATTGAAAGAGTTTGTTGGGACTCGAATTATCAGTTTGTTCCGATCGAACATGCGGGATCACACAAATATCAGATATTTCAATATACGCCTGCATATTTGAGGAAGGTTTAAACCCTTCAAATACAACTTTCTCATTAAGATTAAGTTGACTGGCTTTTTCCCTGAGCAAATCAAGAGTGTTGCCTTCGCCAACCAGCAAAACTACTAATTCGGGTAACTTAGTGCCGATCACAGAAGCCGCTTCGAGCAGGTATTCAATTCCTCTAACAGCATCAATGCCACCAATAAATGATACTAAAAACCTATCTTTAAAACGATCTTTTAACTCTGGAACAGGTTTTTGTGAAGCAACAAATGTTCTGAAATTCAGTGTATTGGGTACAATTGTAATGTTTTCTGATTTATTCAGAACCAATGCCAGGCGCGATTTCATTTCTTCAGCCACGCAAATAATATTGTCAGCTTTCGGAAGCCATACTTTTTCTTTTTTAAACCAAACTGATTTGCTTAAAAAAGTCCTGCCGAACAATGCATTCATATAAGGTTGTTCAGCAACCAGATATGGATAATTTTCATGCATATCAGCAGTTATTATAATTTTATGATTTTGTTTTATTGATTTAATGAGGCAGCATAGCGGCAGGTCATGAATATGAATAGCATTAAAAACGTTGGAATTCAAAACTTTAGTTACTTCCCGCATCCATATCCACCGATACAACGGAAACTGGTTAAGCAGACCAAGCATTTTTTTAGCCAGTTGTTTAGCGATCGTGAAGCGATGAATATGGATTCCTTTAAAAACTTCGTATTTTTGTTTCGAACCAAAATTATAGCTCAGAATATGTACCTCATGGCCTGCATCGATAAGGCTTTGGGCTTCATTTTCCACACGTATATCGGGTGGAAATTCGGTATCGAGGAGCATGAGGATGCGCATGGGGTAGGGGTTAGGGAAGATTACGCAGCTGCTGTTCCAGCTTAAGGATGTTAGTGTTACGCTTTTTAATAAAAGTTGCTGGTACGCCTGCATAAATCATCCATGGAGCAGTATTACTTTTTACCAGACTCATTGCTCCAACACAAGAACCTTCTTCCATCATTACTCCCGGAAGAATGATTGAACCGGAAGCCACAATAGCATGTTTCTTAAAAATCACTTTAGCACTATTAACATTTGTAAATCC
>Ga0105047_10006553_pt1 | contig 19728 bp, 11 predicted proteins | sample MAT04_FD_78384 | JGI IMG/M metagenome (GOLD analysis project Ga0105047, IMG submission 78384) | Freshwater microbial communities from Lake Fryxell liftoff mats and glacier meltwater in Antarctica - MAT-04 (megahit assembly) | ecosystem: Environmental > Aquatic > Freshwater > Ice > Liftoff...
GCGGCTGGACATGCGGAGCTTGCGACGCTTCGAATCGCAAGTGCGGCGCCTGAGGTCAAAGATCTCAGGCAAGAGGACAAATAGGAGCCAGCCCCACCAGGCAAAAACGCCCAAAGCGTTTGATTGTAATCCAGCGCGCCTGCGCGATTCTCGAAATCGCGCAGGCGTGTTTTTTTATGCGCGGAGTTTTTATAAGCAGGAGTTTTAGGGCCAAGAGAAGCGAATTACGGAAATGGAATTACAGGTTATTGTTGACGCGCCCCTCGCTGACGCGTCGGGCTGGGGAGGAGGGCCGAGCTGCGCTCGGAATAGGACATGCGATCGTCGCGCGCGTCTTTCCCAGCCCGAGACGTCATCTTCGTACTTGCCGGGCCGCCAGCGATTGGCGGTCAACCGACCGCGGATGCTCAGATTCCTGGCCGCAGCTCGAATTGCAGTTCTTCGAACTCAAACGGCCCGGCCGCCAGGGCTTCTCGCGATGTGTAGCGGCCGACTGGCACGCGGCGGACGGGGACGGTGGCCACAAATGGCGCCTCGGCTAGTAGCCAGGGCTTGATTGTAAATCTGTTAACGCCCTGCGGCGTCAACGTCAGTTCTGTCCCCTCGGGCGTGGTGACCGTTTCGGGCTCAAAGCGTTCCGCGCCGCAGAGCCAGAGGCTGAGCATGTCGAAGAATTGCAAGAAGTGCAGCGCGCGGTCGACCACCTTGCGCGTCCGCTTTGTCGGTTCCGGGGCTTGCCAGGTGGCGAGCCAGACCTCGCGCGCCTCGGATTGCTCGTTGAGAAACTGCCGCGAAAGTTGAAACTCTTTGGGATCCGCACTCCACTTTGCGCCGGCGTTTTGCAATAGCGCCGTGAAGTGCGCGCTGACGACGTGCGCGGCCAACGGACCCAATTCCGCCGCTGCGTTGATCGAGCGTGTCCAGATCTCAAGCGACGCGGCCTGTGGCATCTCCATGAAGCTGAGCGGTCGGCCGGAGTTCGGATCGACGCCGGGCTCGGCGTCCCAATCGGCCCAGCCCTCGTCGTGGCGCGAGATGGCAGCGAGCAACTCCGCCTGCGGCTGGATGCTGCGTAAGGAGGCTTCGCTCCAGTCGGCGGCCAACTGGCCGGAGAGCCGCGCATGGGCAATCTGCGGCGCCAAGAGCCAGCTACTGACTTCGTTTCGATTGTCGGCGCGGATGAGCATCGGCGGTTTCTCCCGCCAGATTATATCGAGACCTGAACCGCCGTGCCTCGCGCTCGGCCGACGGGCGTTTCGCACTGTTCCGGCGCCGCATGCGGTCGCCGGACGAGGATTACTTGCGCGTAGCCGGCGCTGCCGCCGCAGCCGGTTGGGCAGCGGTTTCCGGAGTCGGTTCCAGGAATTCCAGGGACGATACAAAGCGGTCGTCGCTGCCGTCGAAACGGCCCACCAGGTCAGATTCCATCGTAAACGCCAGGATCGCCTGATGTCCCTTGGCGTCGGCCACCAGGAAGTGGTTCCACTGGATGGCAAGCTGCTCGACGTCGCCAGTCGCGATCACGCGGCAGATATCGTGGCCGGCGGTATTCGTGGCTTCGCCGGCCGACATCCAGCGGCCAAAACTCTTGCCGAGGGCTTTTTCGATGTCTTCCTGGAACTTGATCATGGTCATGCGTTTGCCAGCTTCGACCTTCGGGAGCGACGAGATGGTGCACTGCGCGATCAATTCGCCACGGTCGATCATCCGGAGCGATACGCTCTCGGCCGACTCGCTCAGCACGTGCCAACCCCGATCGTGAACAAAACGGTAGGCGCCGCGCTCCGATTGAAACTCCAGCAGCGTCAGTTCCGGCTGAACGTCCAGCGGCAGGTCCAACAGCGCCTTGTCCGCCAGCGCTTCATTCACGGCTTTGGGCGTGATCTTCATTTGCAGGCGGGCGACGACATCCACGCCGGGGCCGACATGTCCGATGCCCCGTTTTTCTTTGATCAGCAGAGCAACCCAAGTAATGCGGCGGGCGGCAATATCGAACTTGTAGCGACCTTTGACGTCGATCACAGCCGAGACGCCATTGATTGCGCCCTTCAGAGTGCCGGCGATTTCGACCTGGGCGGCCGTGTCGTTCAGTTCTTTCAGACTGCTGGTCACGTCGCACTCGCTGACGGCGTCCAGGTTCAACAGGCCGGCCATCAGGTCCTGCGAATGTTGCCATTCGTCGCCGGTGGCAACTGGGCGTTCTGGCAAGAGTCGCTCGATCAGCAGGCTGCACGCGGGGATCTCGATCAGGTCGAGCTCTTCGCGGGTCAGCGGGCCAATGGGGCTGAACATCGTGGCGTTGCGATCGGTGGCGGCAACGGCGATCATCCGGCGATCGTCGCGCAGCCGGGGCTTGGCGCCCCCTTTGTCGATCTTGATCACTGCGTCGCAGCGACGGTATTGCCGCACGGCGTGCAGGCCGGTGGTGACTTCGGCCGTGTCGGCGGTCTCTTTGGTTTCGGTCTCGATCGGCGCGTCGACGGCCAGGAGTTTTTCGTCGTACAGCATGGAGCCCACGACGCTCATCTTGATGGTCCTGGGCTGCTTGGTCTTGTCGTCGATCATGGAAAGATCGCCACCGACTTCGAGCAGGACCTCGACCCGCGAAATCTCGCCCGGCGCGCGGCCACTGACCAGCGACTGCTCCACGGCGCCCGCGTCTTTTGGAAAGACGAGCGCGCTAACCAAAAGCGCGAAGGACGAAATTACAAACGAGCGAAGGGTTTTTCCCAGCATCGCCAAATCCCTTTAATTGCCGAGATTGGGGTCGGATTCCCCCAAACGAAGTGGACGCGCAGCCTTGCGACATCGCTAAATCGACGCTTTGACCGCGCCTGGTTCACAGGAAATCAGCGCGGGTTTCGTCCCTTTGCATCCGCGAGCAGGGCGAAAGCGAAGTATTAAGTTAATTGGGACAAAATGCACACGGTTTAAGGGGACGCTGGCCGGCTGTTGCAAATGTCGGCAAAATTCTCTTGTAAGGTGATAGGAAACCACCGGTATAGAACGTTGTCTGCCGGAAATCGCTGAAAGCAGACGCCGCAAGCCAGATGGCGTAGGAGTTGCACTCGTTTAGGAAAGGGCAGCAAGCTGCCAAAGTTGCTCAAACTACGGGCAGCCGGAAAGGCCGTCGGAGTTACAGCAGTGTAAGAAACGCCCTGATAGGCGGCCTTGGACCCCCAAGGTTAGGCTATCTCGGACGAAGAATCCAAGGGGAACGCGAACTTTTTCCAGTCCACTAGACACTTTGTTACGTAGGACTAGTAATGCTCCCGGCTCGAAAAAAACGCTGGGAAACGCAATGAAGCCAAAGCGACCCGTTTGACGCCGCCACGATGGTCGTCAGCCGGTTCGCCGTGTCAAGCATCCAGGAAACACAGTTTGTCGGGCGCAGGAGACGCAGGGATAACCGGCAAGCGGCGGTACGAAGAAGGGGACTGCCATGCATTCAGACTATTTCAGCCCATCACTACAAGAGCTGCGCGACCAGCAGGTTCGCTTTGCGCCCCGGGACAAGAAATTGGCCCAGGTCGACCGAGCGGAGAAGCTGATCGCCGAGCTCGATCCTTCGCGCACGTATAGCTACGAGTATCTCTGCTATCGGGTCACGGACTTCCGACCGGAGTCTTATCCGGAAGACCGATTGACGGGCCGCAATGCGCGCCACGATCTGCAGTTGTTTATCGAAGACGTTTCGGACGCGGCCGACGTGCCCGTTGAGTCCGCGCCGGAGCAGGTGCTGACCGTCGATCAACTCAGCGAGCGTTTTAAGGTTTCGACCAAGACGATTTCTCGCTGGCGCCGTCAGGGGCTGGTGAGCCGCCGGTTTGTGTTCGATGGCCGCAAGCGAGTCGGTTTTTTGAAGAGCTCGGTCGATCGGTTCGTCTCTGGCAACGAAGAACGCGTCAAGCGCGGCAGTCGTTTCAGCCAACTGACGGCGGAAGATCGGGCGGAGATCATTTCTCGAGCACGGCGTTTGGCCGAAGCTGGCGGTTGCCCCGCCGAGGTCGCGCGCCGCGTCGCAGAACGGATGGGTCGCAGCGTGGAAACGATTCGTTACACCCTCAAGCAGTTCGATCAGGATCATCCCGAGGCGGCGGTGTTCCCCGAGGCCACTGGCCCGTTGGACGTCACCACCAAGAAGAAGATCTATCAGCAATACCGCCGTGGCGTATCGGTCGAGTCTTTGGCGAAGAGCCACTGCCGGACCCGCACCAGCGTGTATCGCGTGATCAACGAGATGCGGGCCGCGCGGATCATGGAATTACCGCTGGACTTCATCCCGAATCCCAACTTCAGCCGGGCGAACGCCGAGCGGACGATCCTGGGAGCTCCTCCCGAAGGGCCGCCGCCGCCAAAGAAGCCACGTCTGCCAAGCGGGCTGCCAACCTACCTGGCCAGCCTGTACGAGGTGCCGTTGTTGACCCGCGAGCAGGAAGAGTACCTGTTCCGCAAATTGAACTTTCTTAAGTATCGCGCCGGCAAGCTCCGGGGGACGCTCGATGCCCAGCACGCCAAGAGCAGCGTGATGGACCAGATTGAGCGCGACTACGAAGCGGCCGTCGCGACCAAGAACCAGATCGTGCGCGCCAACCTGCGGTTGGTGGTCTCGATCGCCAAGCGACACGTCGGTCCGAATGACAACTTCTTCGAGCTGGTCAGCGACGGCAACATGTCGTTGATCCGCGCGGCGGAGAAGTTCGACTTCGCCCGCGGCAATAAGTTCAGCACGTACGCCAGTTGGGCGATCATGAAGAACTTTGCCCGGACGATTCCGGACGATCTGAAGTACCGCGACCGCTTCCGGACGAGTGCTAGCGAGATGTTTTCCGCGACGGAAGACGATCGCAGCGACCAGTACGCCCAGGAAAGCGCTCAGAATCAGCGGGAGCGACAGATCGGCAAGATCTTGGAGACCCTTGACGAGCGCGAGCAAAAGATTATCATCAGCCGGTTCGGGCTCTCGCACGGTCAGGAGCCGCTCACCTTGAAAGAGGTTGGCGCCGAGATGGGCGTCACCAAGGAGCGGATCCGGCAGATCGAGGCTCGGGCACTGGATAAACTGCGTCGCGCGGCCGAAGATGAGCATATTGACTCGCCGGAGCCTTGAGCTTTGGCGGCCGGTTTGCAGGTCTTTTGCCCTGCGTCGAGTGGTCTAGTAACAAGTGAATTGAGTGTTGATAGCACGCTCCGGCCATGCCCTTACGGGTGCGGTTCGGAGCGTTTTCGTGGCGCCGCCAGATAGCGGATCTAGCTCGGGAGAGGGGACTTTCAGCAGTCTTAGATGTTCGCGACGCCCGTTCCGGCCCGCTTAACGGCGGGTTTTGGGCAAGTTGTCGCATTCAATCGGGGGCTGTCGAGCACGCTTGTCTGGTATCTTCGCGCCGACGGGGTCGTTTTTTCGACCCTTGGCCTGTGGGTCTGGGTGAGTGTCCCTAATTCTGGGCTGAAGTATTTCGCGAGTGGAGATATTGCAGGCCGCCAGAAGTTCATTATATTTAGTGGTTTTCGTAGCTGTTCTCGCTAGGCTAGCGTAGCTCAATTGGCAGAGCAGCTGATTTGTAATCAGCAGGTTGAGGGTTCAAGTCCCCCCGCTAGCTCTTTTTGAGCTCTCGCGGTTTAGCGACAGGTAATTTAGCAGCAGACGATTTAACGACGGTGTCCTGATAAAGGACGACGCCCCTGCGTGGGGGCGATTTGTGTTTACTTCCACGTGAGCGCTGGGGGGTTTCCCGAGCGGTCAAAGGGGTCAGACTGTAAATCTGATGGCTATGCCTTCACAGGTTCGAATCCTGTACCCCCCACTAGTCACGCCATGGCGTGGAGTGTGAGACGAGTGCGTGAGTTACGGCGTTGCGGGTGTAGCTCAATGGTAGAGCAATAGCCTTCCAAGCTGAAGACGAGGGTTCGATTCCCTTCACCCGCTTGGTTGTGTCTGTGGTGTTGCTTCGAAGCGTTTGAGCGGCTGGTGTTTGGATCGAAAGAGGTCGTTTGGACGGGCGTTTCGAGCTGGGTCATGGATTGCTGAATCACGGATGGATGGCCGGCGCCCAACTTGGGCCGCGGCCAACTCAAGCTGCTGTAGCTCAGTTGGTAGAGTGCGTCCTTGGTAAGGACGAGGTCATGGGTCCGAATCCCATCAGCAGCTCTTTGGATTGCAGTGTTGGTTGAATCACGAAGTTGGTCGTCGTCTTGTTGAGTGCCGGCCAACAGTTGGGGCAAGAGTTCGGTAGTTGATCATTAGTCGTCCCAGGGGGCCTGGAATCAGGCGCCTGGCGGCGTTCGTATTTTCGGATCGCTGTAGAAACGCACGGTAGGCTCAGTAGCAGCCCAGACCAGGGAGATCGAGGAGATAGCATGGCCAAAGCAAACTTTGAACGGAAGAAGCCCCACGTTAACGTCGGCACGATCGGCCACATTGACCACGGCAAGACGACGCTGACCGGAGCTTTGTTGGCCGTTCAGGCCGGCAAGGGATTGGCTCACTTCAAGGCGTATTCCGAAATCGCCAAGGGCGGTACGGTACGCGACGAGACGAAGACCGTGACCATCTCGGTCAGTCACGTCGAGTACGAGACCGAAAAGCGTCACTACGCTCACATTGACTGCCCGGGTCACGCGGACTTTATCAAGAACATGATCACCGGCGCCGCCCAGATGGACGGCGCGATCCTGGTCGTTTCGGCCGCTGACGGTCCGATGCCGCAAACTCGCGAACACATCTTGTTGGCTCGCCAGGTCGGCGTGCCGGCATTGGTCGTGTTCTTGAACAAGTGCGATCTGGTCGACGATCCGGAGTTGTTGGAACTGGTCGAAATGGAATTGCGTGAGTTGCTCACGCACTACGGTTTCCCAGGAGACGAAATTCCGATCATTCGCGGCGCCGCCCGTCCAGCCTACGACAACCCGAAGGACGAAAAGGCCAACGCCTGCATCGCCGAGTTGCTGGCCGCGGTTGACGCCTACATTCCGGAGCCACCACGTGAAGTCGACAAGCCATTCTTGATGGCGGTTGAAGACGTCTTCTCGATCGAAGGCCGCGGGACCGTGGCAACCGGTCGTATCGAGCGCGGCGTGGTGAACGTCGGCGACGAAATCGAAGTAGTCGGCCTGGTGAAGGATCCTCGCAAGACGATCGTCACCGGCGTCGAAATGTTCAACAAGACGCTGGACAAGGGCCAGGCCGGCGACAATGTCGGTTGCCTGTTGCGTGGTATCAAGCGAGACGACATTGAGCGTGGCCAGGTTTTGGCCAAGCCAGGTTCGATCACGCCGCACACCAAGTTCGAGGCCGAAGTTTACGTGCTGTCGAAGGAAGAAGGTGGCCGGCACACGCCGTTCTTCACCGGCTACCGTCCGCAGTTCTACTTCCGCACCACGGACGTGACTGGTTCGGCCAACCTGATGGGCGGAGCCGAAATGTGCATGCCTGGCGACAACGCCCGGTTGAGCATTGAGCTCCACTCGCCAATCGCCATGGATGACGGCGTCCGCTTTGCTATCCGCGAGGGTGGCAAGACGGTCGGTTCCGGCGTCGTTACGAAGATTCTCGAGTAAGGGCACGGCAGGCCCATTGTGATTTGCAATGAATGGACTCTCAGCGGCGTGATTGCCGCGGGGTCCTTTCAAGAAGGTCGCATAGGGGCGTAGCTCAACTGGCAGAGCGCTGGTCTCCAAAACCAGAGGTTGCGAGTTCGATTCCCGCCGCCCCTGCCATAATTTCGAGCGACGGAAGGTTTCAGCGATCGCAGGTCAGTGGCTAAAAGGCCAATGGCTTGCAGGACCGCTGGGACCTTCCGCCGCCTCGCTTCCCTTGCGGAAGCGAGAGGTGTGTTTGCTTCGAGTGTTTCGTTGCGTCGAGAGGCTTTAAGGTCACGAGTGCATTCAGACGGCGAGTTTTCTAGCGACGCATTTCTGGGGATCGAATTCTGCTAACAGAGTTCCTCCGCGGGGAGCGAGTCCTGAAGACGCCGCGCGACAGGCTGGCCGCGTTAGTGTGCGTTGATATTACGAACGCGACGCGCGCCCGGTGGCGTCGCTGGAGCACGAGGCTCGACGGCGGAGATCCGCCGCGTTTTGGGGAAATTGTCCATGGCGAAAGAAGCGAGCACGCAGTCCGCAAACCTGTGGCGGAACTTGTTCAGCTTGGGCTATTACAAGCGGAGTCAGGGGCGCATTGCCCGGCAGGCGACATTTGTCGTCCTGGCGGTCGTTGTCCTGCTGGCTGGCTGGTCATTGTTGAACTACATGACCGGCAAGGTCCTGCCGTTCACGGACTTGTTGCTGGTCGAGCAAGCCGATGGCGTGGATCCCGCGCTGGTCGCCAGTCGCGAGGCGACGTACAAGCAGATCAACGGTTTCGGCCGCTATCTGGTGCCGCTGGCGGTTGTGTTGGGAGGGGCCTGGTTGGCGTTCCGCGCGATGAATATCCCGCAGTTCGCTGACTTTTTGATTTCGGTCGAAGCAGAAATGAACAAGGTCTCATGGCCCACTCGGCATGAGATGTATAAGAGCGCCATCGTGGTGATGATTACCATCTTTGGGCTGGCGTTCTTGTTGTTTGGATATGACGTGATCTGGCAGTTCCTATTAAAGACGTTGCACGTGTTGCCAAGCGGGCAGCCTGGAGCGCCGCCAGTTTGAGGAAGCCGTTCGTTAGAACGCCGTTCGTTAGAACGCAGTGAATCCGCATCCAGTAGACGTTCGAACATTCGTGGGGAACGTGGTCGTGACAGACGAGACGAATCAGCCAACCGCCGACACGAACGCCGCAGACTTGCAGGCGATCGATCCAGGCGCGCTGCCCGAAGCTCCGCCGGCTGGCGCTGCTCCGGAGTCCGCGCCCGCTGCTGAGGCGCCGACTGAGCACGCGCCGGTCCCTCCGATGTCTTATCGCGATCCAGTCGGCACGGGCGAAGCGCCCAAGATGGATGGCGATGACGACGAGGAAGACCCGATCGACGAAGTTGCCGCCTCCAGCCCCGCCGCCGCAGGCGAGCCAGAAATGCCGGAGCCGACAGGCGAGCGTCAATGGTACATTTTGAAGGTGCAGAGCAATCGCGAGGACTCCATCCGCGACGCGCTGCAGCGCAGAGTCAAAGTTGCCGGCCTGACCGGGTTCTTTGGCGACATCATCGTTCCGATTGAGATGGTCTCTGAGTTCAAGGGAGGCAAGAAGCGGGTCGTCAAGCGCAAGCTTTATCCTGGCTACATCATGGTCAGCATGGAGTTAAACGAAGACACCTGGTTCCTGGTCCGCGAGACGCCTGGCATCGGCGACTTCACCGGCTCGGGCGGCAAGCCCAGCCCGATGTTGGCGCAAGAAGTGAGCCGGATCATCACCAAGAGCGAGGAGACGACCACGGAAGCCGCTCCGCTGAAGATCAAGTTCAAGCCGAGCGACCGCGTGAAGATCACCGAAGGGACGTTCGAGAATTTCGAAGGGGACGTCGACAGTATCGACCAGTCCAATGGCCGCGTGACGGTGATGATCAACATCTTCGGCCGGTCGACGCCGGTTGAATTGGAATATTGGCAGATTGAATCGATCTAGCGTTCTGAGAATGCAGTGTCCTGAAGAGGCATTGGTGAGGGTATCGCCCGTCGCCGATTCGCAGGATGCGGATGGAATCCACGTAAGTAACACCGCTTAGTAATACAGTTTTCGTCGCAACAAAACAGGCAGAGTTGTCATGGCCAAACAGTTGGTAGCGCAAGTCAAATTTCAGGTGCCAGGCGGTCAGGCGACCCCGGCCCCGCCAGTCGGCACGTCGCTCGGTCGATTCGGCGTGAACCTTGGCCAGTTCGTGATGCAGTTCAACGAGAAGACGCGCGAAGCCGGCGGCATGCCCATCCCGGTTGTCGTTAGCGTCTACAGCGACCGCAGCTTTGAATTCGTGTTGAAGAGCCCACCGGCCGCCGCGCTGCTGAAGCAGGCCGCGAGCATCGCCAAGGGCGCAGCCGTTCCGAACAAGGAAAAGGTCGGCACGGTCACCAGCAAGCAGGTCGAAGACATCGTCAAGATGAAGTGGGCGGACCTCAACGCTCGCGACGTGGAACACGCCAAGCGCATGGTGGAAGGAACCGCTCGCAGCATGGGCATCGCCGTCGAGAAGTAGAAGCGACGCCGAGCGTTCCAAGCACAGATCCAACCGTAATCACCCAACCGTAACCACCCAAGCTAAGGCGGCGACACCTCGCCCCACTCTCCGACGATGCCAAAACAAAGCAAACGCATGAAGGCAGCCCTAGCCAAGGCGCCAGGCGAGACGTTGATTCCTCTGTCGGACGCGGTTCCGCTGCTGAAGACTTTTGGCGCCACCAAGTTCGATCAATCGGTCGAGATCGCCATCCGTCTGGGCATCGACGCCAAGCAGGCAGATCAACTGGTCCGCGGCTCGGTCGTGCTGCCGCACGGCATCGGCAAGTCGCTCCGCGTCGTGGTCTTCGCCAAGGGTGACCTGGCCGAGCAGGCCAAGACGTCCGGCGCGGCCGAAGTTGGCGCCGAGGAATTGGCCAAGAAGATCAAGGATGGTTGGACAGACTTCGACGTCTGCATTGCCGCTCCCGACATGATGGGCCTGGTTGGTCCGCTGGGTAAGGTGCTGGGTCCGCGAGGGCTGATGCCTTCGCCGCGCGCCGGAACCGTGACCCAGGACATCGCCAAGACCGTCCGCGAGTACAAGGCCGGTAAGGTCGAGTTCCGCAACGACGCCGGCGGCATCGTTCACGCCGTGGTCGGTAAGCTCAGCTTCGAAGTCCCCAAGCTCATGGAGAACATTCAGGCCTTTATCAACCTGGTGCTCAACATGAAGCCGTCGGGCGTCAAAGGCAACTACGTCAAAGGCATCACGATCAGCGCCACGATGAGCCCAGGCATTCGGATTGCGTCCTAAATCGCATCGTTTCCTGAGGCGGATCGCCTGCAAGCCACGTCGCACACAACACAAAATTCACAGCACCTTAACTTTTTGAGAGCAGAGTCCTGCAATCAGCGACGCTGATACAGAGACAACGCGGTGAACCATGAGCAAATTCGTCAAGAACCTACTGACCGATGACTTGAAGCAGCGCTGGGAAGGCGTGAACGACGCATTGTTGGTCTCGCTGACCGGCCTGAGCGCCAACGCCAACAGCAGCCTCCGCAAGGAGCTACGCGGCAAGAACATCAAGATGGTGATGATCAAAAACAGCATGGGCCGTCGCGCCGCGGAGGGGACGCCACTGGCGGCTGCCTTCGAGTCGCTGGAGGGCTCGCTGGCCGTGGTTTGGGGAGGCGAAGACGTCGTCTCGCTGGCCAAGGAAGTCATCCGCCTCTCGGAGGACAAGCAGTTTGCCGCGTTTACGCCCAAGGGGGGCGTGATGGACGGCACGCGCCTGGCCGAGGAAGAGGTGCTGAAGGTCAGCAAGTGGCCAAGCCGTCAGGAACAGTTGAGCTTGTTGCTCGGTCAGATTCTCGCTCCGGGGGCCAACCTGGTAAGCCAGTTGACCAGCGTCGGCGGCGCCCTGGCCAGCCAGATCAAGCAGAAGTCCGAAGGCGAGGACGAAGCGGAAGCAGTTGCCGAAGCGCCGGCCGCAGACGCTCCAGCGGGCGATGCGCCTGCTGGGGATGCACCGGCCGCGGACGCGCCGGCCACGTAAGCTCTCGCAAACAATCAGGCTAATACAACGGGCCATTACAACGGCCAGATCAGATCACGGTAGATAGTTGAATCGGCTGGCAAGTCATGCGGCCGAGACTTTGGAACAGGATCGTTTACACCCTTAATTTGAAGACGGCTTAGCCGGATTTTCCGATGTCGGCCCACCGGCAAAGCCCAAGTGCGAAAGGAAAGCAGGACCCATGAGCGAAGCAGCAACCATTGAATACACCCAGACGACCAAGGATCTGGGCGAGAAGATCGTCGGTTTGACGCTGAAGCAGGCGAAGGAACTGAGCGACTATCTGGAAAACGAGCACGGCATCAAGCCAGCCGCTGGCGGCGCGGTGATGATTGCGGCCGGTCCGGCTGGCGACGCGGCTCCGGCTGCGGAGAAGACCGAGTTCGACGTAGTGCTCGAGAGCTTTGGCGAGAAGAAGCTCGACGTCATTAAGATTGTTCGTTCGGCGACTGGCCTGGGCTTGAAGGAAGCCAAGGACACCGTTGAAGGCGCCCCGAGCAAGATCAAGGAAGGCGTGTCCAAGGAAGACGCCGAGAAGCTGAAGAAGGAGCTCGAAGCAGTCGGAGCGAAAGTCGCGATCAAGTAGCGATTTTTCACTGACCACGGGAGAGGCCTAGCGTGCGCCGCTGCAATTGTGCGGACCGGCGCCCCTCGGCCGTTTTAGCTTGATCTTGTATATCCGTCCCATTCCGCTGGCGGACGTTGGTCCAATGTAGCGGCGCTGCGCGCTTGTCCCGCCAAGCGGTTGCGCCCACATAGCCCATACGCCCACTCAGCGTCTTGTCCGCAAACGGTCTTGCCAGTCAACGGTACGGTCTTGCCGGTGAACGGTAGGCCCGCCAACGTAGGAGCGATTTCTCATGGCCACATCGGCAGAACGACGCCTCCGCCCCAAAGAAGTCCGCCGCTTCGGCACGCTCCATGAGCATCACGCCATCCCGGATCTGACCGAAATCCAGACGCGCAGTTACCAGGCCTTCCTGCAACTGGAAACCGCGCCGGATCATCGGAAAGACGAAGGGCTCGAGGGCGTGCTGCGCGAGATCTTCCCGATCGAGAGCTACGACAAAACGCTCCGTCTGGAATACATCCGCTACGAGCTAGGCAAGCCGCGCTACGAGCCGGACGAATGCCGCCAGTTGCGTTTGACCTACGGCCGCCCCTTCAAGGTCTGGCTGCGGCTCACCAAAGAGCAGCCGATCGAGGAAGAAGTCTATCTGGGCGACATGCCGATCATGATCGGCGGCGGCGAGTTCATCATCAACGGCGCCGAGCGCGTGGTGGTCAGCCAGTTGCATCGCAGCCCTGGCGTGGACTTTGTCAGCGAAATGGAAGGGAACGAGCGCCGGCTGCATAGCTGCCGTGTGATCCCGGAGCGTGGTAGCTGGATCGAGCTGAACGTCGGTAAGAAGGACAGCCTGACCGTCCGTATCGATCAGAGCGGTAAGTTCTCCGCCATGACGCTGCTGCGGGCGATGGACCCCAAGTACAGCCAAAACTCCCAACTGATCCGCTGCTTCTATGACACCACGGTCGAGACCGTGGTCGATGGCCGCAGCGTCGGCAAGCTGGAAGGCAAGATCGCCGTCAATGACGTCGTCTACCCTGCTTCGAGCGAGAAGGCCGGCGAGATCATTCTGGAGAGCGGACAGAAGATCACCAAGAACGCCGCCGAGATCATCTGCACGTCGGGTCTGACCTCGGTCGAGGTGATGCCGGACGTCAAGGATCCGTTGATCTTCAACACGCTGCAAGAAGACAACACGGCTAGCCATGAAGAGGCGCTGCTTAAGATCTATCAGCGTCTCCGTCCAGGCAATCCGCCACAGTTGGAAAAAGCCCGCGCACTGTTCTACGAGAAGTTCTTTGACACCAACCGCTACCGGTTGGGCAAGGTCGGACGCTTCCGCATCAATCGCAAGTTGGGTCTGAAGATTCCGGAGTCGGAGATGACGCTCCGCCCGGACGACATGGTAGCGGCCATTCGTTACCTGCTGCACCTTCGCGCGGACGACGCCGGTTACGAAATCGACGATATCGATCACCTCGGCAATCGCCGTCTGCGGACGATTGACGAGCTGGCATCGGACGAACTCCGCAAGGGTTTCCTCAAGCTCCGCCGCACAGTGCAAGAGCGGATGAGCCTGAAGGACGTCGAAGACCTGACGCCGCGCAGCCTGATCAACCCCAAGAGCATTTCCGCGGCGATCGAATACTTCTTCGGTCGCGGTGAGCTGTCGCAGGTGGTGGATCAGACGAACCCACTTTCGATGCTCACGCACGAGCGCCGTCTGTCGGCCCTTGGCCCTGGCGGTTTGAATCGCAAGCGCGCCGGGTTCGAAGTCCGCGACGTTCACATTTCTCACTACGGCCGCATCTGCCCGATTGAGACGCCGGAAGGAACGAACATCGGTTTGATCTCCAGCTTGGGGATCTACGCCGGCGTGGACTCCTACGGGTTCTTGGTCACGCCTTACCGCAAGGTCACCAAAGGCAAGCTGGCGGACGAAGTGGTTTGGCTCCGCGCGGACCAGGAGAGCGAAGCCTACCTGGCGCCGGCCGACACGCCGATCGAAAAGGGACGGATGCAGGGTGACAACCTGATCGCCCGTTATCGCGCCGACTTCGAGATGGTGCCGATCGATAAGATTGAATACATGGACGTCGCCCCCAGCCAAATGGTGGGCGTCTCCGCCGGTCTGATTCCGTTCTTGGAGCATGACGACGCCAACCGCGCGCTCATGGGTTCTAACATGCAGCGGCAAGCGGTGCCGCTGTTGGTAACGGAACCGCCGATTGTGGCTACCGGCATGGAGCGCGACGTCGCGCAAAACTCCGGCATGATCGTGCGTGCCCGCAAGAAGGGAACGATCACTTACGTCGACTCCGACCGGATTGAAGTCAACTCCGAGGTCTACCCACTGCGTAAGTTCGTCGGTCTGAACGAGCGAACCTGCCAGAACCAGAAGCCAATTGTGGAGCTGGGTCAGAAGGTCGAAAAGGGAGACGTGCTGGCCGATGGCGCCGCCACTTTCAAGGGCGAGTTGGCGCTAGGTCGGAACGTACTCGTCGGCTTCATGGTCTGGGACGGCTTCAACTTTGAAGACGCGATCATCATCAGCGAAGATCTGGTGAAGGACGACACTTACACCTCGCTGCATATCGAAGAGTTCGATATTGAAATTCGCGAGACCAAGCTCGGTCGCGAAGAGTTCACTCGCGACATCCCCAATGTCAGCGAGAAGGCTCTCCGCAACCTGGACGATAGCGGCATCGTGCGGATCGGCACCTACGTCCGTCCGGGCGACATCCTGGTCGGCAAGGTTTCGCCCAAGTCGAAGACGGAGCTCACTCCGGAAGAGAAACTGCTGCACGCCATTTTCGGCCGTGCCGGCGAAGACGTGAAGAACGATTCGCTGGAAGTGCCGTCGGGCGTCGAAGGCATCGTGATCGACACGCAGAAGTTCTCTCGCCGCCTGAGCCTGTCGGAAGACGAACGCAAGGTTTTCGAGAAGACGCTGAAAGACGCCGAGACCTCGGGCAACGCCCGCATCGCCGAGACCTTTGGCGTGCTGGTCGAAGAGCTCGAAAAAGTCTTGGGTCGCAAGCTGACGGACGAGGACGGCAATCCGCTGGTTCGCGAGCAAGAGCACAAGTTCGTGGCGGAGCAGGCGACTCGCTTCCGTCTCGAGACATTGGATATCCGCAGCCCGCAGCGCAAGGTCGAGGTCGAGAAGACCTACAAGACTTACTGGACCGCGGTGGAAGTGGCGATCGACGAGCGTGACCGCAGCCTCAACTCGATGAAGCGTGGCGATGAGCTGCGCAGCGGCGTGTTGCAGATGGTCAAGGTTTACGTCGCCGCCAAGCGCGTGATCTCAGTCGGCGACAAGATGGCAGGTCGTCACGGTAACAAGGGTGTGATCGCCAAGATTCTGCCGCGTGAGGACATGCCGTTCCTGGCGGACGGAACTCCGCTGCAGATCATGCTCAATCCGCTGGGCGTGCCGAGCCGTATGAATGTGGGCCAGATTCTGGAGACGCACTTGGGCTGGGCCGGCGCCAAGCTTGGTTTCCAGGCAATTACGCCTGTGTTTGACGGAGCGACCGAAGAAGTGATTCGCAACTGCCTGGTCGAGGCCAATCTGCCTCGCCACGGCAAGGCGCAACTCTTCGATGGTCGCACCGGCGAAGCGATGGAGCAAGAAACGACCGTTGGCTACATCTACATGCTCAAGCTGCATCACCTGGTCGACGACAAGGTGCATGCCCGTTCGACGGGACCTTACTCCTTGATCACGCAGCAACCGCTGGGTGGCAAGGCACGGTTCGGCGGACAGCGATTTGGAGAAATGGAAGTCTGGGCGCTGGAAGCGTACGGCGCCGCTTACATTCTGCAGGAACTGTTGACGGTCAAGAGCGACGACGTTGAGGGGCGCACGAAGATTTACGAATCGATGGTCAAGGGCGAGAACACGCTCGAAGCGGGCACGCCTGCCAGCTTTGACGTCTTGACCAACGAAATCCGCGGCCTCGGTTTGAACATGCAGTTGGAAAAGCGCACCGTCTAAAGCTTGCCGGCTCAATCGCGCTCAAAGCGCAGCGAGAGCCTGCCTGGTAGACGACGGACGAGCGCACGGGCGCCGCACGCCCCGCAACGAGAATACTTAGACCCTGAATCTGATCACCGCCCGGTGGCAAGGAGCAAATAGTATGAGTACAGGTGAAAGCTCTTACGATCGGATTAACGATTACGCCTCAGTCAAAATCAGCCTGGCCCGGCCGCACGATATTCGTAGCTGGTCGTTTGGCGAGGTGAAGAAGCCTGAGACGATCAACTACCGCACGTACCGTCCGGAAAAGGACGGTCTGTTTTGCGAGCGTATCTTTGGCCCAGAAAAAGACTGGGAATGCGCCTGCGGTAAGTACCGCGGCATGAAGTACAAGGGCATGATCTGCGATCGCTGCGGCGTCAAGGTGACGCACAGCCGCGTCCGTCGCAAGCGGATGGGCCACATTGAGTTGGCCGCGCCGGTCGCCCACATTTGGTTCTTCAAGGCCATGCCCAGCCGCTTGGGCAACTTGTTGGACATGAAGACCAGCAGCCTGGAAAAGGTGATCTACTTCCAGGATTACGTGGTCGTCGATCCTAAAGACACGCCGCTGAAGCGTCAGCAGTTGTTGACGGAAGAAGAATTTCGCACCGCGCGTGAGACCTACGGTGAAGGTTCGTTCGACGCCGAGATGGGCGCCGAGGCCGTCCGCAAGTTGTTGATGAACCTGGACTTGGTCCAGCTCTCCGTCACGCTTCGCAAGGATCTGGTCGAGACCAACTCCAAGCAGAAACAAAAAGACCTGATCAACCGCTTGAAGATCGTGGAGTCCATCCGCGATAGCGACAACAAGCCGGAGTGGATGGTCCTGGACGTAATCCCGGTCATTCCGCCAGACCTGCGCCCGCTGGTGCTATTGGACTCGGGCAACTTCGCGACCAGCGATCTCAACGACCTTTACCGCCGCATCATCAATCGGAACAACCGCTTGAAGAAGCTGGTGGATCTGAATGCGCCGGAAGTCATCATTCGCAACGAGAAGCGAATGCTGCAGCAATCGGTCGACGCATTGTTCGACAACAACCGCTGCAAGCGCCCGGTGCTGGGTTCGAGCAATCGCCCGCTCAAGTCTTTGACGGACATGATCAAGGGCAAGCAGGGTCGTTTCCGCGAAAACCTGCTCGGCAAGCGCGTCGATTACTCCGCGCGAAGCGTGATCGTGGTCGGTCCGGCCTTGCGCCTGCACCAGTGCGGCCTGCCGAAGAAGATCGCGCTGGAATTGTTCCAGCCGTTCATTATTCGTCGGCTGAAGGAGCTGGGACACGCGGATACGATCAAGAGCGCCAAGAAGATGCTGGAGCGCAAGGACGACGAAGTCTGGGATATCCTGGAAGAGGTGATTCGCAATCACCCCGTGCTTCTGAATCGCGCTCCGACGTTGCATCGCATCGGTATTCAGGCTTTCGAGCCGACGCTGGTCGAAGGCAACGCCATCAAGCTCCACCCGCTGGTCTGCCGCGGTTTTAACGCGGACTTCGACGGTGACCAGATGGCCGTCCACTTGCCCCTCTCGATCGAAGCGCAAGTCGAAGCCCACACGCTGATGATGTCCACCAACAACATTTTCAGCCCTGCCAACGGCGCCCCAATTATCAGCCCGTCGCAAGACGTGGTTATGGGTTGCTATTACATGACCATGTCCTTGCCGGACCGTAAGGGTGACGGCATGGTGTTCTGCTCGTTCCCAGAGGTCCATCTGGCCTACTCGCTAGGCAAGGTTGACACGCACGCGCGGATTCGCGTTCGGCTCCCCAAAAACCGCCGTCTGAAGACCGAGGCGGATCAAGAGAGCAAGGATGGCGAGCTGATCGAGACCACCGTCGGTCGCGTCATGTTTAACGACGTGCTGCCAGGCAAGATGCCGTTCTACAACATCCCGATGCGGTCCAGCGAGTTGGCCAAGGTGATCTCGGACTGCTACGCGATCATGGGCCGCCGCGCGACGATCGACTTGCTGGATGACATGCTGCGGACCGGTTTCCGTTCCAGCACCAAGAGCGGTCTGTCGTTCGCTACGGACGACCTGATCACGCCGCCGACCAAGGCCAAGATCATCAGCGACGCGGAAAAGACCGTCCTCAAATTCCAAAAGCTTTATCAACGCGGCGTCATCACCGAGGTCGAGCGTTACAACCAGGTGCTCGACGCCTGGACGCACGCTCGCGAGCGGATCACGACGGAGATGATGGCGGAGTTGGAAACAGACACCCGCGCCCCTGGCTATGTGAACCCGATCTACCTGATGGCGCACTCCGGCGCCCGCGGTGGTGTCGAACAAATTCGCCAGTTGGCCGGTATGCGCGGTTTGATGGCCAAGCCGTCCGGTCAGATTATCGAGACGCCGATCAAGGCGAATTTCCGCGAAGGCCTGTCGGTGCTGGAATACTTCAGCTCCACGCACGGCGCCCGCAAGGGTTTGGCGGATACCGCTTTGAAGACGGCGGACTCCGGGTACCTGACCCGCAAGTTGGCGGACGTGGCGCAGAACGTGGTCATCACCATGGAAGACTGCGGCACCACGCAAGGTATCACCAAGGGCGTAATCTATCGCGGCGAGAAGGTCGAAGTCCGGTTGGCGGACTCGATCCGCGGCCGCGTCAGCCGAGCTAACATCGTCAATCCGATCACGGACGAAGTCCTGGTTCGCGAAGACGAATTGATCACCGGCGAAATTGCCCGTCGCGTTGAAGAACTGGGCCTGGAGAAGATTCAGGTTCGCAGCCCAATGACGTGCGACGCCACGCTGGGTGTTTGCCGGCTGTGCTACGGCATGGATCTCTCGACCAGCTCCATGGTCGAAGAGGGCATGGCCGTCGGTATTATCGCCGCGCAAAGCATCGGCGAGCCGGGCACGCAGTTGACCATGCGTACGTTCCATATCGGTGGAACGGCCGCTCGCGCGGTCGAAGAATCTGAAATCCGCGCCAAGAAGGAAGGCGTGGCCAAGTTCACCCGCTTGAAGGTCGTCCGCAACGACGCCGGACAGCAGGTCGTGCTCACCCGGAATGGTGAAATCTCCATCTTGGACCCGAAGGGTCGCGAGCTGGAGAAGTACGAAATTCCGGCCGGCGCCAACTTGTTGGTCGACGAGAACACTGAAGTGCTGCCGGGCGCCGTGATCTGCCAGTGGGATCCGCATAGCATCCCCATTTTGGCCGAGGTCGGCGGTAAGGTCCGCTACGAAGACGTCATCGAAAATGAAACGATGCGTCTGGAGCGCGACCCGAGCGGTCACCAACGCAAGATGATCATGGAGCACAAGGGCGATTACCATCCCCAAGTGGTGCTGGAAGACGCCAGCGGCAAGATCTTGGACTTCTACTACTTGCCCGAAAAAGCTCACATCGAAGTCAACGAAGGGGATCAGATCTCGGCCGGTACGCTGCTGGCCAAGACCCCTCGCGAAGTCTCCGGAACGCAAGACATCACGGGCGGTCTGCCGCGTGTGACGGAA
>Ga0105047_10006555_pt1 | contig 19726 bp, 13 predicted proteins | sample MAT04_FD_78384 | JGI IMG/M metagenome (GOLD analysis project Ga0105047, IMG submission 78384) | Freshwater microbial communities from Lake Fryxell liftoff mats and glacier meltwater in Antarctica - MAT-04 (megahit assembly) | ecosystem: Environmental > Aquatic > Freshwater > Ice > Liftoff...
AACCAGGTCGCCCACAAGGTGATTCCGAGCATCGTGACAAACAACCGCATGGTGCTCAAGCCGTCCGAGAAGGTGCCGTTCTCGGCCATCCTGCTGGCCGACATCCTGTACGAGGCCGGGCTGCCGCCGGAGATGTTCAGCGTCATCACCGGCGACCCGCGCGAGATCGCCGACGAACTGATCACCCACCCGCTGGTGGACCTGATCACCTTCACCGGCGGCGTGGCGATCGGCAAAGCCATCGCTTCCAAGGCCGGCTACAAACGCATGGTGCTCGAGCTCGGCGGAAACGACCCGCTGATCGTGATGGAAGACGCCGACATCGATGAGGCGTCCTCGCTGGCGGTGGCAGGCTCCTACAAGAACTCGGGCCAACGCTGCACGGCGGTCAAGCGGATGCTGGTACACGAGGCGGTGGCCGACCGGTTCGTCGAACAGGTCGTGGCCAAGACCCGCGAATGGCGTTATGGCGACCCGAGCGACAAGTCCATGGACATGGGCACCGTCATCGACGAGCCAGCAGCGAAGTTCTTCGAATCGCGTGTCAACGGCGCGGTGGCGCAGGGCGCCAAGCTGCTGGTCGGCAACGAGCGCCACGGCGCCTTGTATGCGCCTACCGTGGTCGACCAGGTGCGGCCCGAGATGCTGCTGGTGAAGGAGGAAACCTTCGGTCCGGTGTCGCCGATCATCCGCTTCAAGGACATCGACGAGGCGATCCGCATATCCAACGGCACCGCCTATGGCCTGTCCAGCGGGGTCTGCACGAACCGGCTCGATTACATCACCCGCTTCGTCAGCGAACTCGAGGTGGGTTCGGTCAATGTGCGCGAAGTGCCCGGCTACCGGCTCGAACTGACACCATTCGGCGGCATCAAGGACTCCGGCCTGGGCTACAAGGAAGGCGTGCAGGAAGCGATCAAGAGCTTCACCAACATCAAGACCTATTCGTTGCCCTGGGCCTGAAGCCGTGGTCAGGACCGTGGCCCTCGTTGACGGAGTGTTCTCGTTGTGGCGCTGACCTGGCCGGTGGTGCTGGCGGTGCTGTTCGGCGCGCTGCTGCATGCGAGCTGGAACGCGCTGGTCAAGTCCAGTACCGACAAGGCACTGGACACCGCGCTGATCAACATGCTGGCCTCGTTCCTGGCGATTCCGCTGGTGTGGTGGTTCGGCTGGCCACCGGCGCAGGCCTGGCCCTTCATCGCAGCGTCGATCGTGATCCATATCGGCTACTACGTCGCGTTGTCGGGCGCCTACCGGCATGGCGACCTGGGCCTCACCTATCCGCTGATGCGCGGTTCGGCGCCGCTGCTGGTGGCCTTGTCGGCCTCGGTGACGCTCGGCGAAACGCTCTCGCCACTGGCCTGGATCGGCGTGCTGGGCGTAAGCGCCGGGGTGCTCATTCTGGGCCTGACGAAACACGCCTTCGATGCGCCCCGTGCAGTGCAGTTCGCGCTGGTCAATGCCGTCATCATCGCCAGTTACACCGTCGTCGATGCGCTGGGCGTACGCGCTGCCGGCGGCGCGCTGCCATATGTCGCGACGTTGTTCCTGATCGATGGCTGGCCGTTTGCGCTGATCGTGTTTGCGCGCCGAAAATGGGCGGTCGGCCCCTACATCCGCGAGCGCTGGCGGATCGGCCTGGTTGGCGCCGCCGCGTCGATCGGCTCGTATGCGGTGGCGCTGTGGGCGATGACACAGGCGCCCGTGGCTACCGTGGCCGCGCTGCGCGAGACCTCGGTGCTGTTCGCCGCTTTGCTCGGGGTCTGGTTCCTCAAGGAGGTCTTCACGCTGCGCCGTGCCATGGGCACCTGCGTGATCGTGGCCGGCGTGATGGTGCTGCGGCTGGGTTAGACAAGCAGCAATCGTTTTTGACAAGGAGTCCACCATGGCCTTACCCACACAGGCGCAGATCGTCATCGTCGGCGGCGGCATCGCCGGTTGCTCCACCGCCTACCACCTGGCCAAGCTGGGCAAGACCGACGTGGTGCTGCTCGAACAAGGCAGACTGACCAGCGGCACGACCTGGCACGCGGCAGGCCTGGTCGGCCAGATGCGGCCGAACCGCAACATGACGGCTATGAGCAAATACGGTATCGAGCTCTACAGCACGCTCGAGGCCGAGACGGGCCTTGCCACCGGCTGGAAGCAATGCGGTAGCGTCAACGTGGCACGCACCCCGGAGCGCATGCAGGTGCTCAAGAAGCAGGTAGCCATGGCCAACAGCTTCGGCGTCGAATGCCACCTGATCGAGCGCAAGGAAATCGCCGAACGCGTGCCCATCATGCGCACCGACGATCTGCAAGGCGGCATCTGGCTGCCAGGCGATGGCAAGGCCAACCCGGCCGACCTGTGCATGTCGCTGGCCAAGGGCGCGCGCAACCGCGGCGTTAGGATCCACGAAGGTATCGAGGTCACCGGCGTCATCATCGAGAACGGCCGTGCGGTCGGTGTGCGCACCGCGCAGGGCGAGATCCGCTGCGAGGTCGTCGTCAACTGCGCCGGCCAGTGGGCGCGGCAGTTCGGTCGCCTGGCCGGCGTCAACGTGCCGCTGTATTCGGCCGAGCACTTCTACATCGTCACCGGCAAGATCGAGGGCGTGACGCCGGCGATGCCGGTGGTGCGCGACCCGGACGGCTTCATCTACTACAAGGAAGAGGTGGGCGGCATCGTGATGGGCGGCTTCGAGCCGGTCGCCAAGCCGTGGAAGGTGGATCCGATTCCGGCTACGTTCCAATTCGCACTGCTGGGCGAGGACTGGGACCAGTTCGAGCCGCTGATGACCCACGCCATCCACCGCACGCCGTGCCTGGAGACGGCCGAGATCAAGATGCTGCTCAACGGCCCGGAGAGTTTCACGCCGGATGGCAACTTCATCCTCGGCGAGGCGCCGGAACTGCGCAACTATTTTGTCTGCGCCGGCTTCAATTCCGCCGGCATCGCGAACTCCGGCGGTGCCGGGCGCCTGATCGCGCAGTGGATCATCCAGGGCGAACCGTCCACCGATCTGTGGGACGTGGACATCCGCCGTTTTGGCGCCTTCACCGGCAACCGCAAGGCCCTGTTCGAGCGCACCGCCGAAACTCTCGGCCTGCACTATGCCATGCGTTGGCCGCGCCAGGAGCTGGAGACGGCAAGGCCTCTGCGCACCTCGCCGCTGTACGACACGCTGGTCGCCAAGGGCGCGGAGTTCGGCAGCAAGAACGGCTGGGAACGGGTCAACTATTTCCGCCCGGATGGCATGGCAGCGCCGGGGCACGTGCTGGGCAAGCCGCACTGGCTGCAGTGGATGGCCCAGGAGCAACGCGCCACGCGCGAGACGGTTGCCCTTTACGACCAGAGTTCGTTTTCCAAGCTGCAACTGCAGGGCCACGGCGCGTTGGCGGTATTGCAACGCCTGTGCGCCAACGACATCGACATTCCCGTCGACAAGATGGTCTACACCGCGATGCTCAATACACGCGGTGGCTTCGAGAGTGACCTGACCATCATCCGGCAAAAACCCGACCGCTTCGGCGAACGTTTCCTGATCGTCACCGGCTCTGCCCAGACCACGCGCGACTTCGACTGGATCTCGCGCCACATCGAACCGAGCGAACACGCCATCCTGACCGATCTGTCCGCGCTGTACTGCGTGTTGTCCATCATGGGGCCGAACGCCGACGCCTTGCTGGCGCGGGTCAGCGGCGACGCGTTTGCAGGCGACCCGCTGGCATTCTCCTGGACCCGGTTGATCGACCTGGGTTTCGCCCGGGTGCGCGCCGCGCGCATGAGTTATGTCGGCGGCCCGGGATACGAGCTCTACGTGCCGGTGGAAATGACACGCCATGTATACCAGAGCCTGATGGAAGCCGGAGCGGACCTGGGGCTGAAGGACGCCGGTTATTACGCGCTCGACGGGCTGCGCATCGAGATGAAGCGCCGCGCCTGGGGCGCCGAGATCGGTCCGGACGAGACGCCGTTCGAAGCCGGCATGATGTTTTCCGTCAAGCTGGACAAGAAGACCCCATTCATCGGGCAGGATGCCCTGCGCCAGAAGCAGGGACAACTGCTGCGCAAGAAGCTGGTGCACGTCGTGCTGCAGGATCCCGATGCGTACGCCTGGGGCGCAGAGACCATCCTGCTCGACGGCGCGCCGGTCGGAGAGTTGACATCGGCCGGCTGGAGTCCGAAGGCTGGCGCCTGCGTCGCGTTGGCGTACGTGCGCGGCGCCGCGGCACAGAATGATCACCACGGCACGGCGGTACAAGTGGATTTGTGGGGAGTCGGGCGGGCTGCGCGGCTTTTCACGCTCTGATCACGGCCGTTCGGGGCCGCTACAGGTCGCGCTACAGCTCGCGCTACAGGCCGTATTGCCGGATCAATCCGTACGACAGCCCCGCCCACATGATCAGGAACAGTGGCGTGCCGACACGCACGAAATCGCCGAACCGGTAACCGCCGGCGTTCATCACCAGCAGGTTGGTCTGGTAACCCATGGGGGTCAGGTAACACAGGTTGCAGCCGAACAATACAGCCAGCACGAACGGCTCGGGGTTGACACCCAGTGAGCGCGCGAGTTCGACGCCCAGTGGTGTACCGATGGCCGCCGCCGCGTTGTTGGACACGAAATTCGTCAGCAGACCCATCATGCCCATCAGCAGCACCAGCAGCCAGTTCGGGCCCATGGTATCGGTCAGGCCGGCAAGCTGCTGCGCGCCCCAGGCCGTGGCGCCAGTCACGCTGAGTGCATCGCCAAGCGCCAGACTGGAGGCCACCAGCAGGATCACCTTGACCGACAGTGAGTGCGCAACATCCTCCCAGGACACGCACCGTGCCAACAGCAGCACGATCACGCCCGCCAGCGCGGCCAGTGCGATCGGGAGCGTCTTGGTCGCCGCCAGCGCCACGACGGCGGCCATGACGGCCAGCGCGATCCAGGCCTTCTCCTGGCGCGGCAACATGTAGCGGGCATCGAGCAGAAGGCCGTAACCGTCGCGCTGCACGCGCGCGATGTCCTCGCTCTTGCCTTGCAGCAACAGGATGTCGCCGCCGCGCACGGTGCGGTCGGCCAGGCTCTGGCGGTCCCACCCAGCGGGCTTGGTGCGGGGGCGCAGGCCCACGACGATCACGCCGTATCGCTCGGCCAGCCGCTCCTGGCGCACCGTGCGCCGCACCAGCGGCGATTCGCTGACGACCACCAGCTGCGCCACCACCGCGGACGGGATCGCCTCGGCCTTTTCGGTTCCGCTGCCGTCCTGCGGGGCGCCCGCCTCGGCGTCGGATTTCTCGCTCGCCTTCTCGCTCGCCTTGTCACTTGCCTTCTCGCCCGCCTTGTCGGCAACCTTGTCTGCAGTGTCGTCACGCACGCTGTGCAGCGGCGCATCGAGTGTCGCCTCCAGATCCTTCAGGTCCCGGGCCGTGCCTTGAACGATCAGTGTGTCGCCGGCACGCAATGTGACCGACGGGAGCCTGACGATGGCCAGCTTGTTGCGCCGCAACTCGACCAGTTGCAGCCGGTTGCCGCTGGCGCCAAACGCCTCGCGCAGCGTCTGGCCTTCGAACGAACTTCCTTCGGTGATGCTCAGTTCAGCGTCGAACACCTGCTCCGACAAATTCTCCACGCGTGGCTGCACATGGGCCAGCAGACGCGGTGCGACCAGCCACAAATAGGCCAGCGCCGGCACCGCCGCCAGTGCGACGATTCCAGTGAAGCTGAACATGCCCAGGCCGGTCACGCCCAGACCGGCTGCCAGCGCCACGACGATCAGGTTGGTGGAAGTGCCGATGGTCGTGGCCATACCGCCCATCAGCACCGCATAGTTCATCGGCAGCAGCATCGCACCGGCCGCCACCCGGGCCCGCGCGGCCGCAGCCAGAATCAGCGGGATCAGCAATACGACCACCGGTGTGTCGTTGATCAGGCCGCTGACACTGGCTGCACCGAGCAACACAGCGAGCAACGCGATCTTCGGGCGCTGGGACACCAAGGCGGAAAGGCGCCGCGCCACCGGCTCCAGCGCGCCGGTGATCACCAAAGCCTGACCCAGCACCATCAACGCGCAGATCGCCACCAGCGCCGGATGCCCCAGTCCGGCAAAAAAACGGGCCGGGTCGACCGGCCCGTCGGCACTGGTATAGGGTGAGAGCACGAAACCCAGCGGGATCGCTGCCAGCACCGCGAGGCTGACCGTCGCAATCGGCCAACGGTCCCAGATGAAGACTGCGAAGACGACGATCGCGAATACGAGCATCGCCAGCCCGTGCGGGTTGAGCGGCACCTGCTGCAATGCGGCGGCGGCGCTCGCGTTCATCGGATGGGTAACGCGCAGCGGGCCGGGAGGAATCGCAGTTTCGACATGAGACTGAGACGAGAGTGAGCGAGGCCACATGATGCCAGCCGCGCTCGCACGCAGGCGCAGGAACAGGCGCATTCAGCGGGTAGGACACCGCGCCCAACCGTGCCCAACCCAACCGGCTGCAGCTGCTCTCAGCGCTGGCGCCAGGCCTGTGTTCTGCGTTCGAGGCGGCGGGTGATCAGCAGGTGCGCGATCTTGACACTGGCCGAGGTCGCAACAATGGCCACCGCCATCGCGGCAGCGGCGGCGGTGAAGCCGGACTCGTCCATGTTGATGATGGTCACCGCGGCCAGCTTGGTCTCGGTCGAATACAGGAAAATCACCGCCGAGACCGTCGTCATCGCGTTGACGAACAGGTAGATGCTGATATTGAGCACGGCCGGCAGGCAGACCGGCACCGAGACCCGCGTCATGGTGCGCAGCAACGAGACCTTGAGCGACGCCGACACCGCCTCGAACTCATGGTCCAGCTGCTTGAGTGCGGTGGTGGCCGTCAGGTGGCTGACGGTGTAGAAGTGGGTGATCGAGTTGACCACCAGGATCGCCATCGTCGCGTAGATGAAGCCGAACGGATTGCCCCGGGCGTTGAAGAAGAAAATGTAGGCCAGGCCCAGCACCAGACCGGGTACGGCCATCGGCAGCATGGCCATGAACTGCGCCAGGACCCGTCCGACAGCGAACGAACGCGTCTTCTCGAGCAGATAGGCACCGACGAAGATGATCACCGTGCCGATGACCGCCGTCCAGGCCGCCATCTCGACGGAGTTGACATAGGCCGACCAGCCATTGGTGTCGAACTCGCCAAAGTTGTAGTTCTTCAGCGTCAGCGCCAGGTTGTAAGGCCAGCGTGTCACGAACGAGGCCCAGACCGCCATCGCCAGCAGCACAAAGATCAGACTGCCAACCACTGCGCAGAACACGAACAGCGCGTTGTCGCGCCGGCTGTCGGGTTGGGGGATCAGCGGCACCGCGCGTGCGGACAGCAGCGCGACCTGCCGGCCCTGGATGATCCGGTCGGCGAAAAAGGCGACGACGGCCGGAATCAGCAGCACGAAGCCGACTACCGCGCCCATCTCGAAGTTCTGCTGTCCGATGACCTGCTTGAAGATGTCGGTGGCCAGCACATTGAAACGACCGCCGATCACCTTGGCGATACCGAAGTCAGTGATGACCAGCGTGAACACGACGAAACCGGCGCTGATGACGCCATATTTGGCGCCCGGCAACGTGACGGTGAAAAATACCCGTGTCTTCGACGCGCCCAACGCATCGGCTGCTTCGTACAGGCGCGAATCGGCCATCGACAACGCAGCCAGCAGGATCATCAGCGCATGCGGGAAGCAATAGAAGACCTGGGAGATGACGATGCCGACCGGGCCGTAGATGTCGACGCCGAACATCCATTCCTTCAGGAAACCCTGATTGCCGAAGAGGTAGATCAGCGAGATCGCCGGCAGCAACGACGGGGCCAGGATCGGAATCAGCGCCAACGCCTGGAACAGGCCTTTCCAGCGCATGCAGCTGCGCTGCAACGCATACGCATAGATGAAGGCCAGCGGCAACACGATCACGGTGGACAACACCGCGACGAACAGGCTGTTCCAGACCGAGGCGAACAGCGCCGGAGTCGAGAAATACTGGATGTAGTTGGCCAGCCCGACGAACTGTCCGTCCTGGTTCTGGAAACTCTTGGACAACAACCACCACAACGGCAGGATCAGCGTGATGCCGAGCCACACGATCATCAGGCAGATGCCGCCGCGCATCAGCCAGTCGTCTCGATCCAGGCGGCGGCGGGTTGGCGGCAGGTCCACCGCGGCGCTTGCGGCGGCCGGGTTCACGGCGGCTTGGGCGTGCCGGGAAACACCCGGATACGCTCTCTGGGCAGGCCGACCAGCATCTGCATGCCTTCGGCAATGGACAGGTCGCGCACGGTGTTGATGGAAAAATCTGCCAGCAGCGCGGGTTTGGCGTCGCCGTTCAAGGTCAGTCCGACACGGCAGAACGAGCCGAGAAACTCCATTTCAGCCACCCGCACCGCGAACGTGTTCTCGGCATTGGCGTCGACATTGCGCACCACCACGTCCTCCGGACGGATGGCCAGCGTGACATCGCTGCCCGGCCCGGGCTTGATGTCTAAGGAACAGCTCAGATCCATGGCGCCATAACGGACCAGGCCCGGCTTGACGACGATGCCCGGCAACAGGTTGGTCTTGCCGACAAAGTCCGCCACGAAGGCGCTGCTCGGCTCTCGGTAGACCTCCAGCGGTGTCCCGACCTGCTCGATCACGCCCTGGTTCATGACCACGATCCGGTCGGCCATCGTCAGCGCCTCTTCCTGATCGTGCGTGACCATGATGGTGGTCACGCCCAGGCGCCGGTGCAGGTGACGGATCTCTAGCCGCAGGTAGGCGCGAACCCGCGCGTCCAGCGCGCTGAGCGGCTCATCAAGCAGTAACAGGCCAGGCGACAAGGCCAGCGCCCGCGCCAGTGCCACGCGCTGCTGCATGCCACCCGAGAGTTGCGCCGGGTATTGGGGGCCGGAATCCGGCAATCCGACCAGTCGCAGCAGATCGGTCACCCGGGTCGCGATCTCGACCTTGGGCAAACGCCGACTGACGAGGCCGTAACCGACGTTGTCGGCCACTGTCAGATTCGGGAACAAGGCATACGACTGAAACACGATGCCGAAATCGCGTTGCGATGCCGGCAGGTTCGAGATTTCCTTGTCGGCCTGAAAGATACGCCCCGAGGTCTGGATGTCCAGCCCGGCAATCGCGCGCAGCAGCGTGGTCTTGCCGCAACCGGAGGGGCCCAGAAAACAGACGAACTCGCCGGGCAATATCTCCAGCGAGATGTCCTTCAAAGCCCAGAAACGGCCGAATTGCTTCTTGAGCCGTTCGATCCGCAGATAAGGATTCTTGACTGGGGTGGCGTCTTTTTCTTGCATGGTCACGCGCAAAGATAAGGCTCCCGGCAGGCGTGCCGGGCGCCGCTACCGACCGTTGAGCAGCTTCGGTCGGCGGTGAAGCCAGGCTTATTTGGGTGCCGACTTGCCGTCGTAACGCTTGGTCCACTCGGCCAGGATACGCGCGCGCTCGCTGCCCATCTTGGCAAGATCGATCTTGACCATGGCTGCGTCTGCGCTCGGCGGATAGTTCGGTGGCGCCGGGTTCATGCCGGGGTAACCAACGATGGCGTAGTACTTGCCATACAACTCGTAGGCGCCCTTGCTGACCGCGAAGTCGGCCAGTTTCTGTGCCGCAGCCAGGTTCTTCGTGCCTTTGACGATGGCAGTGGCCTCCATATCCCAGGGAGAGCCCTCCTTGGCCAGGATCAGGTCGATCGGAGCGCCGCCGGTTTTTTCCCTGGCACCGCGCATGTCGAATCCGATGCCGATCACGCGTTCGCCCTTGGCGGCCTGCACGCAAGGTGCCGAGCCGGAGTGGGTATAGACCGCCACATTCTGATGCAGCTTGTCCATGAATTCCCAGCCGGCCTGCTCACCCATGATCTGCAACCAGGCATACACGGCCTGGTAGCCCGTGCCCGACGAGGCCGGGTTGGGCATTACGATGGAGTCCTTGTAGACCGGGTTGGTCAGGTCGGCCCAGCTGGCCGGCTTGGGCATGTTCTTCTTGCCGCCCTCGATGGTGTTGAAACACATCACGGCCAGCCAGGCATCCATCCCGGTCCAGGTGGGCGGATTCTTGTCGCTCCGAAAGGAGGGCTTGATCTGCTCCACGCCCTTGGGTGTGTAGGGCTGCAACAAGCCCATGGAGTCGAACAGCGCGATGCTGGAGGCACCCAGGCCCCAGATCACGTCGGCGCGCGGGTTGTCTTTTTCGGCCAGCAGACGGGCGGTGATGACGCCGGTGGAGTCACGCACCCAGGCAATCTCGACATCGTTGTGGGCGGTTTCGAAAGCCTGTTTGTAGGCGCCCAACTGGTCATTTTCCAGTGCCGTATAGACCGTGATCTTGGTCTTCTGGGCCATGGCCGGGACAGCCATCATCGCGGTGACCGCAAGCACTGCAACGCCTTGCAGCAGCTTGCGGACGGTGGGTTTAAACATGGTGAGGATTCCTTTTCGAGTTAGGACGCGGTTTGCCGGACATCCCGGCACGGGTGACACACTGTATGAACAGTCAATGACAAGACTGTTACATGGATACTCGCGGATGCAGTGTCATGACATTCAGCAGAATTGTCAACAATTTACAAAAAACAGTTTACATAGCATTCGGGCGACCAGCGAGCCCAACCGCCGTGCCTGCAGCATACGCTGCCTGCCCTCGAAGCAGGCGCAGGATTTACCCGTATGAAGCGCCGGTATCGTGTTCCAACGCAACCACCGCATGCGCCTGCAACAAACATGCCTGGAACACCCGTGCCGCACGCGATGGCTCCGGCGAGCGGCGCACGATGGCCAGGAACTGGCAGGAGTACCGGAACAACTCCGGACGCAACGCCCGCATCTGCCGCTGCTGCACGAAGCCGCCGGCATAGTGATCGGGCAGAAAACCCAGGAACCGCCCCGACAAAATCAGGGTGGCGATCGCCTCCTGGTCGAATGCCGTGGCCTGGCGCGCAAGCCGCATCTGCTGGCTGATTTCCATATTGGGTGAGTGGTAACCCAGGCCGGCAAAGCGGTGCGGCGCAAGCAGGTCCCACCCCATTGTGGTGTCATCGGTGGTGAACAGCGCATGGTCGGCACCACAGTAGAGCAGCATGGTCTCGTCGAATAGCGCGTCATAAGCCAGGCTGTCCGAGCGGCGATGGCCGGGAAGGACACCGACCTGGAACTGGCCGTCGATCACGCCGCGCTCGATCGCGTTGATCGGCGCCACATGCAGGTTCAGGCTCACGTCGGGCGCCTGCGCACAGAATAACGCAATCGCCGCGCCAATACGGGCCGCCGGATTGGTTGCGGTCTTGTCGAACACGGCCACGTGCAGCTGGCCGCCCAGCCGGCGGTGGATCTCGTCCACGCCGGCGCGAAAGGCTTCGGTCGAGGCGAGCAGGCGCAGTGTTTCGGCATAGATCTGCTCTCCCTCGGCCGTCAGCGAGAAGCCCCCCCGGCCGCGCCGGCACAGGGTCATGCCCAACCGCACCTCCAGATCCTTGACGTGGCGGCTGATGGTCGAGGTGCCGATGTTGAGCTCGAGTTCGGCCGCCGCCATGCCGCCGCAGTCGACGACGGTCTTGAACACGCGCAACAGGCGCAGGTCCATGTCGCCCAGCTGGCCGAGTAGCGCATGACTCTTTACTTGCATATTGCGGCAACTGAATGGTGATATTTAGACATTCATAAGAGTAACAGAGCGAGCCACAATGCCGGTTCCACTACCCAGCCATTCTGGTATCTGCCGGAGAAACACCATGAACCTGAACGACACCCAGCACCTGTCACCTGCGCCCCGCCTTGATGCCGCCTGGCTGGAACCGCACTGGATGCCGTACACCGCCAACCGCAACTTCAAGGCCAACCCGCGCATGATGGTCAGCGCCCAGGGCTGTTATTACACCGACGTCAACGGCCGCAAGATCTTCGACGGCCTGTCAGGCCTGTGGTGCTGCGGCCTGGGCCATGCGCGGCCGGAAATAACCGAAGCGGTGAGCCGGCAAATCGGCAAGCTCGACTATTCGCCAGCTTTCCAGTACGGCCATCCGTTGTCGTTCGAGTTGGCCAACAAGATCAAGGACCTCACGCCCGAGGGCCTGGACTACGTGTTCTTCACCGGTTCGGGTTCGGAGTGCGCCGACACCTCGCTGAAGATGGCACGCGCCTATTGGCGCCTCAAGGGCCAGGCCAGCAAGACCCGCTTCATCGGGCGCGAGAAAGGTTATCACGGCGTGAATTTCGGCGGTATCTCGGTCGGCGGCATCGTGGCCAACCGCAAGGCCTACGGTCAGACCATCGAGGCTGACCATATGTCACACACCATGCTGCCCGGTAACGAGTTTTCACGTGGCATGCCCGCCACGGGCGCCGAACTCGCAAACGAGCTGCTCAAGTTGATCGCCTTGCACGATGCATCGAACATTGCGGCGGTCATCGTCGAGCCGTTCTCGGGTTCGGCTGGTGTCATCATCCCGCCAGTGGGTTACCTGCAGCGCCTGCGCGAGATCTGCACTGCGCACAACATCCTGCTGATTTTTGATGAAGTCATCACCGGCTTCGGTCGCTGCGGCGCCTTCACTGGCGCGCAGGCCTTCGGCGTCACGCCCGACATCCTGAACGCCGCCAAGCAGATCACCAATGGCACGCAGCCACTGGGCGCGGTCGTGGCCAAGAAGGAAATCTACGACACCTTCATGTCCGCCGGCGGCCCCGACTACATGCTCGAATTCGTGCACGGGTATACCTATTCCGCGCACCCGGTAGCCTGCGCCGCCGGCGTAGCCGCGCTCGACGTGCTGGTTCGGGACGACCTGGTCAACCGGGTCAAGGGCCTGGCACCGTATTTCGAGCAGGCGGTGCACAGCCTCAAGGGCGTCAAGCATGTGACCGACATCCGCAACTACGGGCTGGCTGCGGGGTTCACCATCGACGCCGTGCCCGGGGAGCCGGCCAAGCGCCCGTACCAGATCGCGATGAAGTGCCTGGAGAAGGGCTTTTACGTCCGTTACGGTGGCGACACCATCCAGCTGGCTCCGCCTTTCATTGTCGAGAAATCCGAGATCGACAGTCTGATCAACGCGTTGGGCGACGCGCTGCGCGAGACCGACTGAGGTTTTCCTGGAGAACGGCACAGCCATGCGCGGGGACACGCGCCGGCGCTTCTGGCGATTGAAGCCGAGCATCCCGACGCGCGCGCGTCCGGTGCCGGAGACCAGCTTGCGGTTACCGGCCCATCCGCAGATTCATTCACATTCATCATTCGACGGAATCCACCATGTACAACGATCCTTTCCTGCAAGTCGCTGGCACCAGCAGCACCGCGATGCCGACCATCGGCCACCTGATCGACGGAAAGCTCGTCGCCGGCGGCAGCCGCTCCCAGGACGTATTCAACCCGGCCACCGGCAAGGCAGAAAAACGCCTGCTGCTGGCCGATGCGGCCACGCTGGAGCTGGCGATCGCCTCGGCGCAGGCTGCTTATCCGGCCTGGCGCGCGACGCCGCCGCTCAAGCGCGCACGCGTCATGTCCAAGCTCAGGCAGTTGCTGGAAGAACACGCCGACCAGCTGTGCGCGCTACTAACCGCCGAACACGGCAAGGTCGTCGGTGATGCGCTCGGTGAGTTGCAGCGCGGCATCGAGAACGTCGAATACGCCAGTTATGCGCCGGAGCTGCTCAAGGGCGAACACAGCAAGAACGTCGGCCCGTCGATCGACTCCTGGAGCGAATTCCAGCCGCTGGGCGTGACCGCCGGCATCACGCCGTTCAACTTCCCGATCATGGTGCCGCTGTGGATGTGGCCGATGGCCGTGGTCTGCGGCAACACCTTCATCCTCAAGCCGTCCGAGCGCGACCCCTCGAGCGCGCTGATGGTGGCGCAACTGGCGCTGGAGGCCGGTCTGCCGCCGGGCGTGCTCAACGTCGTCAACGGCGACAAGGAGGCCGTGGACGCGATCCTGGCCGACAAACGCATCGCCGCGGTGAGCTTTGTCGGCTCCACGCCGATCGCCGAATATGTCTACGCCACTGGCTGCGCGAATGGCAAGCGGGTGCAGGCCCTGGGCGGCGCCAAGAACCACGCGGTGGTGATGCCCGACGCCGACGTGCCCAATGCGGTCAACGCGATGATGGGTGCTGCCTATGGCTCCTGCGGTGAGCGCTGCATGGCGGTGCCGCTGATCGTCGCCGTGGGCGACGAGACCGCCGACGCGATGATTGCCGGCCTCAAGACCGAGATCGCCAAGATGAAGGTCGGCCCGGGCACGGACGCCTCGAACGACATGGGCCCGCTGGTCACCAAGCCGCACTTCGAAAAGGTCAAGGGTTATGTGGACCAGGGCGTCAAGGAAGGCGCAAAGCTGCTGGTCGACGGCCGCGGCGTCAAGGTGCCGGCCGGCCACGAGGACGGGTATTTCATGGGTCCGTGCCTGTTCGACGACGTCAAACCCGGCATGTCGATCTACCAGGACGAGATCTTCGGCCCGGTGCTCGGCATCGTGCGCGTCAAGACGCTGCAGGAAGCGATGGAGCTGATCGACAAGCACGAATACGGCAACGGCACCTGTATCTTCACCCGCGACGGCGAAGCGGCGCGGTATTTCAGCGACAACATCCTGGTGGGCATGGTCGGCGTCAACGTGCCGCTACCGGTGCCGGTGGCGTACCACTCGTTTGGCGGCTGGAAACGCTCGTTGTTCGGTGACCTGCATGCCTACGGGCCCGATGCGGTGCGGTTTTATACGAAGCGCAAGACGATCACGCAGAGATGGCCATCGGCGGGAGTGCGGGAGGGGGCGGTGTTCAGTTTTCCGTCGAATCGCTGAGGTCGATAACCAACGCGCTGCGCGCCCAATGCAAGATGGCTGCATCATTCCCCACGAGAGGTCGACAAGAACCCCGGAACAGTCGAATGCGCATTGACCGACAAGCCCATGGTCACCTTCAAACAGTTTCGTCGACTTCGGCAAGTTGCTGGAAGCTCACGGTATGCTTGAACTGAGATGTGTTGACGCACCTTGTTCTGATCAAGCCACATGACAAGTCAAACGAATGCCCTATGGCTGATTGCCGTTGTCGCCGCATTCGCAGTACTGGATGAAATTCCATGAATATTGGATTGCCGCAAGAAATCAAGAATCACGAATATCGCGTAGGCCTGACCCCCGCCAGTGTGCGTGAGCTGACATCTCGGGGCCACGCCGTGCTGGTGCAAACTGGCGCTGGCACTGCCATTGGCCTGTTGGACGTGCATTACTCCGCCGCAGGGGCAACCGTTGTACCCGACGCAGAGACGGTATTCGCCCAATCCGACCTGATCGTCAAGGTCAAGGAGCCCCAAGCGCAGGAATGCGCCAGGCTGCGACCCGGCCAGATCCTGTACACCTACCTGCACCTCGCGCCCGATCCTGAGCAGACCCAGGCGCTTGTCCACTCTGGCGCGATCTGCATCGCATATGAAACTATCACAGGTCCGGGCGGCGGCCTGCCCTTGCTGGCCCCGATGAGCGAAGTGGCCGGCCGCATGGCGATCCCGGCTGGCGCAGCGCATCTGGAGAAATCCAAAGGAGGCATGGGCGTTCTGCTCGGCGGTGTGCCCGGGGTACCTCCGGCGCATGTGGTCATCATTGGCGCCGGCGTGGTCGGAACCCACGCGTTGCAGATGGCGGTCGGCATGGGCGCCCGCGTCACCGTGCTGGACAAGAACGTCGACCGGCTGCGGCAACTCGACCTGGTGTTCGGCAACCGCATCCAGACGGTGTACTCGACCGCGCAAAGCCTGGAGGACGCGGTTCTGGACGCGGAACTGGTGGTCGGCGGAGTGTTGATTCCCGGTGCCGCCGCTCCCAAACTGGTCACGAAGCAGATGATCGGCGCGATGAAGAAAGGCGCGGTCGTCGTCGATGTCGCCATCGACCAGGGCGGTTGCTTCGAGACCTCGCATGCCACTACCCACGACGACCCGACCTTCGTCGTCGATGGCGTGGTGCACTACTGCGTGGCCAACATGCCCGGCGCCGTGGCGCGTACGTCGACCTTCGCACTGAACAACGCGACCATCGGCCACGCGCTGGCGCTGGCCGACAAGGGCTGGAAGCAGGCGCTCAAGGATGATCCGCACCTGAAGAACGGACTCAACGTCGCCGAAGGGCGGGTCACCTACGAAGCAGTCGCTCGGGCCCTTGGTTACGACCATGTGAGTGCCGATACAGTTCTGGAGTAGGGTTCCAGCCGCGCCCGGAAACGGTGACGTTCACCCGCCCGACTGAATCCCCACCACGTCGACGCCCTCACGTACATAGCAGTCCGTGCCGCCATAAACCAGCATCCGGCGCTTCACCTGGCTGCCAAGCAGTTTGCCCACCCGATGCAGGGAGGCCGTGGAATCTGCCACGAAAGTCTGGCCTGACTTGATTTCCACCAGACCGAGCGCACCCGGCGGCATGGCGTTCTCGACCAGCAGGTCGACCTCCAGGCTATTGCTATCACGCCAGAAGTGCAATTGGGCACGCTCACCATGGTGCTCGGCGTACTTCACGAATTCCATCACGATCAGATTTTCGAACAGGTTTGCGCGCAAGGGGTGGGTCGCCAATTGCGACTGCTGTTGAATGCCCATAAGCCATGCGGCCAAGCCAACGTCACAGAAATACAACTTGGGTGATTTCGTGAGCCGCTTTCCCAGGTTGCCAAACCACGGCGCAAGCAGGTAGACAACGAAGGATGCCTCCAGCAGACTCATCCATTGCCGCGCGGTCGGGTCGGACACGCCGGCATCGGCTGCCAGACCATGCAAATTCAGCACCTGGCCCACGCGCCCGGCGGCCAGCTTGACGAAGCGGCGAAATGCATGGAGATTGCGCAACTCGATCAGCGCCCTCAGGTCCCGCTCCACATAGGTCTCGAAATAGTCGCCCAGAGTGACAGCAGGGTCCAGTCCCATGGCGTGAATACGCGGATAACCCCCGGCATGCATCAATCGATCCGTGTCACTGGGCAATCCGGCGTCCCGCAGTTCGTTGATCGACAGGGGGAATAGTCTCAGTAGCGCGGTTCGCCCCGCCAGCGACTGGGTCACCGCCGCCATCAATTCGAATTGGTGACTGCCCGTCAATATGAATTGCCCAGGCGACTGATCTTGATCCACACGCACCTGTATCCAGGAAAGCAGATCGGGAACGCGCTGGATCTCGTCAATCACCGCCCCGGTCGGAAACCGCGCCAAAAAACCAACCGGGTCACTTTGCGCAAAGGCACGCGTATCGGGTTGTTCGAGATTGGCATAGGGCTTGTCGGCGAAGGCCATGCGGCACAAAGTGGTCTTGCCAGCCTGGCGGGGGCCCGTGACCATGACCACGGGGTAGCTCAGGGCCCGACCGAGCAATGTCGCAAGCAAGTGCCGAGCAATCTTCATCTATGCAATATTAAAGTTGTACTTTATTTTTACATAGAAACAGACAGCCAGCCATCGCAAGATCGTGGATCAATCCCTGCTTTTGCCTGCACAACTGCGCACAATCGACTCGAAGTGCTCTGCGCTTGGCCCCCGGTACCCAACGATCTTGCCCTCCTCGTCCCAGCGCCGCAGCCGGATGGCATCGGCAAAAAACGGCTCCGCTTCAAACGCCCGCACCTGCTCGGGCGACATGGGGCCGCCCTGTAGCTTGAGCGACAACTTCGAGGCGTCCGACAACCGGTCGTGATAACCCGCCTCGGTCGCCGCAAGGTAACGCTTGGCCGCAACATGCATGCGCACCGGCTCGGTCAGTTCCGGACCGAAATATTGCGACAACCAAGCCGACCCTGTCGACTCATGCTGCGTGTCCACGCCGCTATCGGCAATGTCCTGCGGCAGGTCGTGCAGCAGATGACCAATGTCGTGCAGGTAGGCTGCCGCCACCAGCGCGGGGCTGGCACCGTCGCGTTGCGCGAAGGCGGCGCACTGGACCGCGTGTTCCAGCTGGCTGACGCCTTCGCCATATCCTTCGTTTCCGCGCCGGGAAAAGGCGCCGCGAATTTGGTTCATTACATCCATGTTCGTCTTTCCATCGTCACGGTGCTCGCACCGCACGATAAGTGGATCGGTGGGGGTTGCGCGACCGGCCAACCGATCCAGCCGCGCCACGGCCATTTGCTCCGGCGATGCAGTTGCAACAGAGCCGGACACTATTTTCGCGCCTCTCGCAACGCCACCAGCCCGGCCGCGGCAATCAGCATGGCCCCCATCACGGTGGTCCAGCGCGGCACCTCATCAAAGAACAGAAAACCCCACAACGGCGCCCATACGATGCCGGTGTATTCAAACGGCGTGACCCGGTTCGCCGGGCTGATGCGGTAGGCGTTCGTCAACAGCAACATGCCCGCCGATGCGATGACGCCGCAGGAAGCGATCAGCAAACCGTCGGACAGGCTTGGCCAGACCCAGGGCCGCACCAGGAACGACACACTCGGATGCCCCGCGTCCTCGATGCCCAGCCAATGGGTGCATACCGCGATCACTGCCGCACCGACCAGGAACACGCCATTTTGGTAGAACGCCATGACCGAGGCCGGTTGCGCCGTGCCGATGCGCCGGGCCATCAGCATCGACGTCGCGTACATCAGGGCCGCGAGCAACGACAACAACGCCGCCCACTGGAACAGACCCGTTCCCGGCTGCAGGATGACCAGTACACCGGCAAACCCTGCCAGCAGCGCGGCCCACGCGACCAGGCCGATACGTTCACCCAGCACCGGACCGGCCAGTGCGGTCACGAACAGCGGCACGGTGAAATACAGCGCCACGGCATACGCCAGATTCATGGCCGGGAACGCCATGTAATAAGCCGTATAGGACACGAACATGATACCGGCGCGTACCGCCAGCGGACGGAACTGCGGTGAGAAGATTGCCCGCCAGCCCGCCTCGAGCTGCACCAGCACCAGCAGGATGGGAATGGCCACCAGCGACCGGATAACAACGACCTGGGTCAGCGAATAGTCGCCGCTGACCTGCTTGACCACCGCGTCCTGCAGCGAAAAAACGAAAACCCCCGCACACAGGAACCGGATGCCGCGGGCAGCGTCGGGGTGGGTCACGATGGTGCTGCAACAAAGGGCCGAAAGTGGCGATATTGTGCAGCTGCCGCAGGCTGGCGCGAGGTGCGACGCGATCGATCCCTGCGCCTTGATGCGGGAAACAACACCTGACTTGCCCGTTTATCGCAGGCGGGCCGTGCCACTGTCAACCTTACTTGCCCGCGACCACCCGCGCCATCTCCAGCACCTTGCACGAATAACCCCACTCGTTGTCATACCAGGAAACCACCTTGACAAAGGTGCTGTCCAGCGCCATGCCCGCGTCGGCATCGAACACCGATGTGCAGCTCTCACCGCGGAAGTCGGTGGAGACCACCTTGTCCTCGGTGTAACCCAGCACGCCCTTCATGCTGCCCTCCGACGCCTTCTTCATCGCGGCGCAGATTTCGGCATAGGTCGCCTCCATGGACAATTCGACCGTCAGGTCGACCACCGAGACGTCGGAGGTGGGCACGCGGAACGCCATGCCGGTGAGTTTCTTGTTCAATTCGGGAATCACCACGCCCACGGCCTTGGCCGCGCCAGTGCTGGACGGGATGATGTTCTCCAGAATGCCGCGGCCACCACGCCAGTCCTTGTGCGACGGGCCGTCGACCGTATTCTGGGTTGCCGTGGTCGCATGCACGGTTGTCATCAGGCCGCGCTTGATGCCCCAGTTGTCGTGCAGCACCTTGGCCACCGGGGCCAGGCAG